>SDGW01000072.1_pt1 | contig 39021 bp, 66 predicted proteins | sample 2873831 | NCBI WGS metagenome assembly SDGW01 (sample SAMN08132700, study PRJNA421101) | hypersaline lake metagenome | isolation source: celular fraction 0.22 microns magnesium sulfate-rich crust from ephemeral... | place: Spain: Penahueca Lagoon, Toledo | collected 2011-07 | reverse complement strand
TAAATCTTCTTTCTTTGGCATAAACGACACCTTTCAAAAGCTAGGACCCACTATCGTGGGCCCTCTCAGATATTCAGAGATCAGATTACAAAGATACGAACGCGGAACGGAAGCCGATGTCCGAAGTCGAATACGCGCGCTCACTGTTCAGGCCCAAGGCAAAGGCGCCCGCCCCGGAACCGTTGTCCCAACCGCCGCCTCGACGAGGCACACGCTCACCGTAGTTACGTACCCACACGTTGTCTCCGCCATGGTTCGCGTCTATAGGAGCGATAGCTAGTTGTTTTAATAAATCCGGAATCGTGTAACCTGTTGCTGCAGTAATGTTTTCTAACAGGCGATCCTTAGATTCGCTTGTAGATTCATCCATTTGATTTACAAGAGAATCATTGATTACCAGATTGCCAGATTCAACATCGAAAAACGCACCTGTGTCAACCCACTGGTCAACGACGCCAGCTCCTCCTGGTGTATTGAAATCATTGTCGTTATGAACGTATATTTTACCATCGATGAGCTTAAATCCGTCTGTCCACTCCCAAACGTTTCCGTTAAGATCATAAATACCTGCACTTGTTCCATCGTGAGACCACGACGCTGGACCAGATCCAGTTAATACACGATCAGCACCTGCAGCTACACCTCGTTCATAAGCAGCAGAATGATTGGTGACCTTGACCTTTGGCTGAGCAATATCCTTTGGCTTCATCAAAATCTACATATGCTTTCGGATCCATGCCAGGTAATGAGTAAGCTCGCCCATCATGTACAATGTTTTGGAACTTACTAACCCATATCTCAGACTTCGTAATCCCATCAACAATAAAAGCCGGGTGTGGGGTGTCAGCTCCGCCATCGATGACATCTCCAATATTAAAACGAGGGATGCGAACCATAATAGATGGATTCCCTTTGTCATCATACATAACTGTGTTCTTTCCGTCTGTTGCGGCTTCTACTGCTTGGCGATAGGCGTCTTTTGTGCTTAGAATAAATGACATTATACTTCATCTCCTTCTGGTTTTGTTTTTCCGTATTCTTCTGGAAGTCCCCACAATCGTAGTTCAACTTTATTCATATCAAGTGACAGGACTCGTTCATCATATATTGCATCGCCTTCTTCGTCTGTTTCACCTGTATCATAGATTTCCGTTTGTTTTGGCGGGATGACGATAGTTGCAACGTACCAGGCTCCTAGACCTTCACGCATGGTTTGCAGTTGATTATCTAGGCAAATATCAATCACCTTCTCTGTGTTCCCTTGGCGTTGCTGCAGGTCAATCGTTACATCCTCCACAGTTAGTACAGTGCCACTAATGGAATGGCTTGCTTTTTTACCGTTGTTCACATTTGATTTAATCAATGTTCACGCCTCCTTATACATTTGGATTCATTAAAGTCCATAAAAAAGTGACCGACTCTGCTGAGCCCGTCATTTTGACTTTGAATCCGTTTTGCGTTTTTTCGTAAGCAATTAGCTCTCCGACTTCCCCTTCATGCACAGCGTTTACCACGCTTAGTTTAACATCATAGTCTGGTGCATTGATTTGAGCGTAACCCTCAAGACTGACTTCAACAAATGGCTCAGAGTCTCTAAAGTAGCCATCATCAGTAATGTTATTGCTAATGGTCTCTTTACCTTGAAGGAAACGTTGATTCTTGTACTTTTGAATCTCTAAGTTATTTTGCCGGGATTGTTGCATGGCTAACAAGGATAGAGCACCAACATCGAGGTGGCTAATCAAAATTCCTGCCTCTACATTGTTCATGTGCGCTTCGTCAACAGGTGTACCTTCAATTATCGCTTCGCCTGTCTCATCATCTATCACCCTATCTTCCCATTCGGTAGGGGTGTAGTCATTTCTATTCATTACGAGTCACCTCCTAATTATTAACTTGACTCAAATTAAACTTAGCCTCTAATAAAAGTCCTTTGTTTTTTTCGTGAACCTTATCTATTGAGTTTTCTTCATATTTAATATCGCCTTTGTCGTCCAAAAGCCTGAATGTCGTAACCGAACCTAAAGGATCCTTTGAGGTTAAATAAACGTGCTTTTTTATTGATGAATCGTCTACTATCGACCTTCTTACATTGAATTCATGCAAAGTTCCATCAACAATACATTCCGCTCTTGTGCATTTCCCGTCTATGAAGTCAGCTATCTCTTTAATGAACGTGCTTTTTAACATTATGTCGCTCCCTCCCCTGAATGAAATTCTCCACAAATCCCCGTAGAGTTTTCGGTAATCAACAATTCTTTTGTTACATTTACTTTTATATCATCATTAAAATAATCGGGTGATAAATTATAAAAACCCTCGGTTATGATGTTTCCTGAGTAATTATATTCACTCTCTCCTATGGCGCTTTCTTCGGATACGATCAAATTATAGTTATATCTATGACCCGGCATTGCGGATCCGGCCGGAAATTTTATTATAGGATGGAGTCGAATCGTTTCATTTTCAACGACTCTAAAATATATCCCGTTGTCATTTTTAAAAAAAACGCCTTCGAGCTTTGATCTTTTATTCTTCACAGAATTAATTAAACTGAAAATTTTCGGTATATCACTCTCTGACTTCATATCTTCATCTGTGGATATTTTAAAGTGATATGGATCTCCTCCATATTGAAACCATTCATACACTTTTGCGTTTTCAAAAAATACATCCGCCACTTCTTCAACAGCTTTTGGTGTGCCTTTAATCCGATGTACATACACAGACCTTTTGATCAGCTCTCGTTTTTCATTTAAGTTTAATGAACTACTGTAAAAGTCAACATGTAAATAAAATGCCAGATGATCTAATATTTCTTCTGGTTGTTCATCTAAATTAGGCAACATTGTTAACCCTTTAGATTTTTGGGATAAATACCAAAACCCGTTATCTACCGCCTTAGCCGCCATTGCAACATCTGGATCATTCTTTACGCTTTCTGGCAAAAGATCAATTAAAGGCATTTCATAAACTGTTTTATTCATCTTCCATTCCTCCATAAGTGATTATTTTAGAATTCAAAACACCTACAGTCGAACGGTCAACTACTGTGAAATTAGGAGCCATTACATATACTCTCTTCGCTCCATTTTTGATACATAAAGATATCAATTCTGAGGGGTTGATATCTCTTCCAATTTTTGACTTTTGCCATGTAATATATCCATCGATTGCTTTTTCTATCGAATCCCTTAGTTTAGATTCATTATCCGAATCCGAAGACCTGATATAATACGTTACATCTAAGTCATAGGAAACTGTATCAGGAGCACTTACCGCTACATTATCCGTTAAAGGTCTTCGTTCTTTGTCAGAAAGAAACTTGTCAAGATCCTTCAAAAATGAACTAGTAGGCAACTCACCGTTTTGTAGAAGAACCCTTATATCAACAACCCCTTCACTTGGAGAAGTAATTCGTGTATCCTCAATTAAGTTGCTGAATTGCCTAACAAAGTACTCATATGCCCCTTCAGGACCAGCTACACTAAAACCTTCAGGTGCTAAATGAATTCGTTCGCGTAGACTATCATCACTTTCTTTATCAGAACCCCCTGAGCTTTCTTCGGTATTCTCAACACTTTGTACCCAAGGAATTGGGTCGACTAAAATATTAATTTGCCCTGGCGTGAATCCATTACCAATAGTTCCTTTTTCTAAGCATTTAGCTGTGGTTTCAATTTCTGTTACTCCCGCCTCTACAATTAGATCTTCCTCAAGAACGAAGTATAGATCCGAATCTGGACTCACCCTTGTACCCTCTATGATGGTTTCATCACTCGGCCTCGCTTCACTTAGCGTGAATTTTATTGGGACTGTTGCAGCTGTTGCTTCAAATCTCTCTGTTTTACTGAACGCCCCTAAGTGATCAATATTCTCGCCTCTCGAAAATGCCAATAGGTTTTGTTTAGCACTATCATTCATTTTTATTCTTAACTGTAATTCACGTAAAGCTTGTGTGTATAAAAAGATACGAATGGGGTCGCCTGGTCTTAATTTTTTTCTTTCCCCAGTTGATGCAAAGTAAGCTTCTTCATATTCTTTGATCATATCAGTTAAAATCTTATTTATATCTGTTTCGACAAATGCAACATCAGGTAATTCTTTCTTCTTCAAGGTCAACACTTACCACCACCTTAGGGATCAGGCTTCCTGTTTCTTGATCCTCACTAAAAAAGACCTCTTGAATGGAGACCCTAGGTTCAAACTTCTTTGTTTTCTCAATATATTCAACGAGTATTCGATTTTTCGCAATCGGTAATGGTTCATCCATAAATGAGGAGTTAATCCCAAAAAAACGATTAAAAGGTATTGAGTTTTCAGGAGTCGTTAATAACATCTTTAGGTTTTGATAAACTTTTTCTTGTCCCGATGCGTTGAAGTCAATTCCTTCAATGATTACCGATTCAAATTTGATCATCTAAGCACCTCCACGTACTCTTGGATTTCAATATCAACACGTCCAGAGTAAACCTCGCCTTTATTAAAGATTACATCCCACATTTGCGATACCGATGTAACAATCCATTTATCGTAACCCAATCCTTTGTTACCAATGACCAATGTTTCAGCATGACCTTCTCTGTTTTTTCTGAGCCACTTTTCCATTTCTTCTCGTGGTTTAACGCCAAAAGCTCCACTTAATTGTATGGTGAAAGAAATGGTATCTAAATCTGGTCCTAAGAATTCTGTTACTGGCTTTTTTTGGATCACTTCGTGTGTCGCAAATCTCGATGAAGAGTCTCGTTGGAAGCCAGTAAAGGTTAGGATCCGTTGGTCATTGGATTCAAAAGTGATGTCACCAAAAGCTCCAATCATAAATTATCCCCTCCCAGTTCAGGGGGATTTTCCTCAGAATAAAAACGCCCTAAGCACACTCCATCTTCTAGTCCATTCCCTAAAAATATGCATGCTACTTGCTCGCTTATTGATGGAAAGGTACTAGCTTCTAATACAGGTAAGGGAGGGCTTACAGAATTATTTCTATCTAAAAACACAACCTCAACAGTTCCTTTTTCTGTGTTTCTTGAACTCACTCTGCCTATTTTGAATATATTCCTAGCGACCCTTAAAGCTTCATCCACTTTCACCCCTCCATTACTTTTCTCACTTCAACAGAAGTCGTGAATCCGCCCCCGATGGAGTGTGATGCTTGTTGTATATAATACTTCCCGCTAAATGAACCAAAATCATTTAATTGGATACAAGTAGCGCCCAAAAGTTCAACATTCCCAACCATATATATAGTGGCTGTTGTTTCCTTTTTATTCAGGTTTCTCAGGGTTCTTTGAGCTAGCCTTCTAGCCTCTTCTTTACTACTTACTTTTTTGTTTAATTGATAAACCTTACTATCCTCATCTACTTCGGTTATAGCATGTAAATAGGTGATAGTCTCAGCTCTCATTGGATCATGATACGTCACGTGCACCCCATCATATTTTGTGTTAGTGAGTTTCGTTGTAAAGTCATAACCCAGAATGGAATCATTTGATTCGCTATATGTGGCAACAACATCCCTTTCTTCAAACTCTTGTTCATCAAAGATAACTAATTTTGAATCCGTCACCTTCATTGCCAAACTTTCCTCTTCACATAAACTTGATAGAAACGAAGCATCCGATTCATCTGATTGTTCTTTTGTTTGATATACAGGGTTGTTTTGACTGATGAATTGAAAGGATAACCCAGCCCTTTGAGATATTTTTTTAGCAATCTCTTTTATCGTTATGTTTCTCCATGTTCTGTTTTGAGGTACATCCGCGAAGTTGCGATTAAGAGGTGATGAAATAGCATCTAATGTAAAAGTGCTTGGTCGTCCTGAATATTTCGGTTCATCAATAAGAAATTGTCCACAAGGAAGATACTGAAGATCTCCTTCACTCTTCCAATTCAGGGTTCGGATTGCAGGAGTGATAACATCTCCCTTCTCTGGAAACCAATGATTTAACCATATATGACTTTCGTCTTTAAGAGATATTCTAATGCTATCGCTATCACCGCTAGCATTATCTACATACTCAAAATCCGTCATATCATCTTGCAAAACTTCTGATATGTCTACCCCCTGATAGGAGGCTAACACCTCTGATCTTCTCATCAGCATTAGTTATCACCAGATTTCCATGGAGGTAAATTCGTTGTAGTGTTCTTAGCCACTTCTGGGATTGTTAATTGAATGCCTGATTCAAAAATAACTACATGAGCATATTCGATATTACTCTGAATAATTTCTTTTGCAGCTTTTTCGTCACCTATAGTTTTTAAAGCTACTAGATCAAAAGTGTCTCCGGATACAGTTTCATAAACCATCCCGCTTCACTCCTATAAACGCTTAATTAAAACTCTTTCTTCTTCGTTGAGCCAAGAAATTTTCCATCATTTTATTGAATTTACTTTGGCTCATATCTAGACCCTCATAAACGTCTTCCTTGCTGGCGTTACCAAGAATTTTCACTTCAGGATTGAAATTAAATGCAATTTCTTCTTCGTTGGAATGATAGGTGTTAGAAGTGTTTCCTCCTGGTCCATCAATCAATGACTGTAATTTAGATAAAGGTAAGACCGCTTCTTGCTCAGCCCCTTCTCCGATCATTGCTAGTGTAGCTCCAGTTGTTATTCCTCCCTCTGCTAACTGAGGAATATTTGGTATGTTTACGCCGAAAGATCTTCCGCCTATTTTTGGTACCCAATCAGGGACGCTAACTGATATACCATTCAACTTATTAATCATCTGGTTAGCTATGGTGATTAATGTGTTAACTCCACCTCTAAAGGAACCTTTCACCCCACTAAAAATCCCTGAAAACCATGATCCTATCCCGGTAAATAATGAAGTTATACCATTATAAGCTGTTTTAAAGGTGTTTAAAATGAAATTCCCTGCGATTGATGCACCTTTTTTCACTAAATTAAACCGAACCATAAACCAATTTCCTATGTTGCTGAATAAATTCATGACGAACTGGTATGCTGCTTGAAAGTCTTGTTTTATTGCTTTCCCGGCAATTGAAACTGCTAGTTGGATTGTTTTCCACTTCTTGATTAGGTAGGCACTGACTTTATCCCAGTTCTTCCATAACAAAACACCTGCAGCAATGAGCCCCATTACCGCAGCCACTACCCATGTAATTGGATTAGCGAGCAATGCACTATTAAACCCTAGCATTGCAAGACGTGATGCTACTGTTGCGGCCTGAAATGCCTTTAAAAATCCTGTAACGGATTGAACAATAGTCATTGTCACCATAGCAGCTCTTACTGACGTTATGGCTACGCCTAGACCAATTAATACAGGTTTTATCGTGGACCAGTTATTTTTAACTAAGTCATAAAAGTCTATTCCTTTTTCTAGAAGAGTTAATAAGGCATCTCTAGCCAATGGCAATCCAGTGTCCCCCAACCACTTAAGAGCTGGTTGAGCTGATTCAAAAGCATTTTTAAAAGCAGTCCCTATATCGATGCCTAGCTCTTTTGTTCTTTGAATTGCAGGGCCATTATTTTGGATGGCATCACGTATATTGTGAAAGGCTGTTAACCCTTGATCGCCAACCCATCCAATCACATCACCAGCTGTCGAAAATACGGAAGTTAATCTGTCTTGGATTGCAGGTAGATTATCCATACCATATTCCATGAACCTTTGAAGGGGAGGCATTGCCTGAACACCAAGTGTTGTTAACATGCTTCCTACTCCGTTTTTTAAACGGTTCCATTGATCACCGAATTTGTCAGCTTGTTTAAGATCTTCATCACTAATTACACTCGCTTTTCCTTTCATATTTTCCAGTTCTTTGTTCGTCATGTTTAGAACTGGTACTAACTCTTCTCCTGTCGTTCCTAATAAAGCAGATGCCATAGCATTTCGTTCGGTCACATCTTCCATTCCTTGTAAAGATTTTATAGTTTCATTGAAAATTTGTTCTTGGGATTTCATTTTTCCGGAGGCATCTGTAACTTTAACACCTAACTTATCAAACAGTTCAGCACCCTCGCCTACTCCGTTAGCTGCATCCATGGCTCTTTCGGACATTGCTGCTATGTCCCCACTGGCTTGCTCAGCAGAATAATTGAAATTCTTCATTACATGATCCCATTCCTGAAACCCTTTTTTACTCATCCCGGTTACTTGTGAAAATTTATTTATTTCTTCAGCTGCTTGACTAGCTTTTGTGACAAGTCCACCTAATGCAGCACCAGAACTTACAGCTGCCACTCCAACACCCTTAGCTAAAGTTGGCCCGTATTTAACCACGCTTTGCATTTTATTTTGCATTCTATCAAGGTGCTGGCTGGCTTTGCCAAATGCATTTTTTACAGATGGACTCATTTTCGCTCCAAGCTCAAAGGCGATTTCAAAGTTACTTTTGGCCATTTGATTTCATCCCCCCTTTAACTTCTTCTGCAGCCTCTGACAAATCGAAAATATCTAGCTTCATAAAGTATTCAATGCTTGTATAAGTGGATAAAGAAAGACGGACGCATGCTTTTCTAAGCTTGCGTCCGTCCATTGTCTTTATGATTTTCAGGCCTTCGTATTTCACGAGACCTATGCGTTTAAAAAACCCATCACCATGTTTTTTACTTTCAATCCGTCTGCTGCACTAAGGTTTTCAAAAAACTCGATTGGCTTACCGGTTGCTTTTGAAGCAATGATACAGCAATATCCTGTTGTCATTTCATTCATTACAGCCATATTTCCATTTTTAGTGAATTGTTTATCTGCCTCGATTAAATCTTTTGCAGATAGATTTTCAATTCCTGCTAAGTCAACGCCTTCATATGTTTCTTGTTCAAATTGATAGGGCTTACGGAATTCAACATAGTATTCACTTTGATTTACTGACATATGTTTACCTCCTTAAATCATATCTCGGATATCGCCGAGTAGATCTTCTCCGTTTATTTTGAAAATGAAGTTGAGTTTGTCGAACTCTAGAACAGTGCGGTTGTTCTCTTCAATCTTAATATAAAGCACTTCCATGGTGTTTGTTGTTTCCGTCATGCCTCCGACAGACATTGTCCCAAGATTAAGTCCTTTAGGTTGTCCTCTTAACGTGATTTTTAATGGTCGTTTCTTTGTCTCACCTGCAGCTACATCATAGCTTTGCTGTGCAGCACGCAAAACTATAGAACGTCCACGATTTTTCATGAGAGAAAAGGATTGATCCATTAATGTTCGAAAAGGAAGCTCAATCGTTTGGGATGAGAAATGACCTGGTGTGGCAGATTCATATTCTCCAGCTATCCCTGCGCCTGATACAGTCTCAGACATAGCTTCAAAGTTTGGTAGTGTAACTTCAGCTGAAACACCTAACAATTTATCTGTGTCATCGTAAACGTTATAGTTAATTACCTTCTCAGGGATTGGATTCATGCTTCTTCACCTCCAAATAATAGGGTTGGATCAAATTCTAAAACATTTTGAATCTCTCGAGCTGGTGTGAAGAATGCGACCTTTTGAATAAATTGAATCTTACCGTCTAAAATCTGATCTTCTGGGTTGTCATCTTTTCGAAATTCGATCTGCGCTCCTGCAATTTGTCCCCTAGCTTGCAATCCGTTAGCTCGAATGTTTTCATTATCAACAACGCTTTCAATCAAGCGATAATTTGTAGGTTCATCTACTCGATTGAAATAATTAATAATGAATGAATTGCCCCACCAGTCAAACATTCTGCGAACAGAAATAAACCGGTCTTTAGGATCTAGAGTTCCTGCGCTTTCATCGTCATACGCAGCAGTGTTATTCCCCCAAATTCTCCATCCACTCATATTAATTGCTGTAACGATCCCTTTAGCGTTTAGTTCATTAGCTTGTAACTGGTCCAGGTATACTTCTTGTCCACTGTTGTTAACAGTATTACTAATGGATAAAGGCTTGTTGGATGGAGATTTATAAGGGACACCATCATTTTCAGCAGCAACTCTTGAAATTGATGCACCAACTAAAGAACTGAACCAAAATTCACGTTCGCCAATTCGGATTTTAGGCCAGCAAAGTACAGATGCTTTATCATCGTATATTTTATTTGTCTTATCTTGAATGGCCGCTTCTTTTGTTGTACCTTCTAAGTCCAATACATTCGTAGCGTTAAAGCTACCATTTATCTTTTGTGATTTGGATGCAAGAAGGGACCCTACTTGTTCATCTTGAGAATATCCTGGTGAAAGCAATATTGAAGGGACTACACCAAGTTTAGGGTATATCTGAGAAATGAGCTCTAGTCCACTGTAAGTATTAGTGGTATCATCATAGCCTCCAATAATATCTGTAGCATCCACTGCAGCTGGATCTAGTTGATCATAACTAACCAGTAGTGAAGTATCTGATTCGGCTTGTCCTCCGGATAAAATGGAGATTAAAGCTTTTCCTTCTGCATCAAAACCAATCAGATAATCACTATCTTTTTCATAAGTCGTTGTACCTTCACTATCTTTAACAATTACCGTATCAAGTAAGATGCCTTCTTGATCAATTTTCGCTTCTTTGTTTTCAATAGTGATAGACGAATCTGTAACTGATGTTGTATGTGTAGAAGGATCCAACACATTCACCAATACCACAGGTGCAACTTTAACGACTCGTAATGCTGCATACATGCTTTCGCATAGTGTGTAATTTGTCCAAGCTTCTGAATATCCAAGCTTTTGCTTAGCTTCAGAGAAATCATGAACCAGAATTGGCTTATTGACCGCACTAGATGGATCATTAATTAGATTAATAGGTGCAGTTCCGAATACTACTTGAACATTAGACGGATTATTTAGAGGTTGTTCAAATGTCGTTGGATTCTCGTCAATATAAACGCCGTGATTATATGGCATTATTCCGTCCCTCCTTCAGCATATTTTAATGCGCTTCTATAAAACTGGTATTCTTTGGTTCCAGGCACGGTTAAGTTTTGTTTCACTTGTTTGAACTCCTCGCTGTTGACCATTAATTCACGAACAGCAGGACTTTTTTTCATGTGCTCTTGAACGTGTGCTGGAGGCTGACTTTTATAAATCGAGAAAGCCGGTAAACCTTTTAAAGTCGGGCCACAGTAAACTAATGTTTCTTTTTCAATTTGTTTTGACTTACTTTTGCGACTTTGTCCACTCATATCATTTCCTCCACATCTTCTCGTAAATATTTCGGGGTTCTCCATGTAGTCTCCAAACCTGCGAAAAAATAAGGTTCTGCATCATCATCAACATAAGACCAATTAATTGGCAGGGATAATTCATATTTCCCGCTTATCATGGGTTTTCTTTTTAAACTTTCAATCACCCGATTGGTTAGCCTTAAAGCATCTCTATATCCCTGGTTATCATTTGAACGATCGACTACTCCTACAACGAACTGCATAGTTGTCATAGCTGGCTGATTTTCATCATTTTGACTTCCGTCCGGGATACGAACGACAACACATGGATAAGGATCAACATGATTGTTTTTACTTTTGCTCGGTAAATGTTGAGAGAAAATTTTCAAAGGTGTTTCTTCTTTTTTTCTATTTAATAAAGTTTCATTATTAAATTCCTCTTCGAGACGTTTGACTAATTCATCTTGTAATTCGAGAGGGATCATCATGTCTAACTCCTCCCTCTTTCGAGGATTCGGTTAATCTCGTGATTAATACGTTCATGGTAGGTTTCTAAACCTTTTTCGTGTATCTCCTCATGAACCGCTTCATTTCCAATCATTTGAGGTACAGAAGGTCCGAATAATCTCCTTATAGGGAGCCTGGAGTCACCAGTTCGCTCAAACACCTTTTTGCCGTTAATGTCTGCAACGAATGCTTCCATAACCTTTTTAAGACCATCTCGTTTAACTGCAATTTTTATAGGGCTTTTTCGTTTTGGGTTTACTGTCTTAGGTGAAACTTTAAAACGGTCTAGAGGGATTAACTCCCCCTTAGACCTAACTTCTGCACCTAAGTTACTCCTGTTAGCTTTGCTCACTTTTAAAGTGGACCCTACATCTTTCGCCTTAATATGGTATTCCTTTCGAACTTCCTTCTTAACGTTTTTATTAATGTTTGATGCTGCCCTGTTTAAAGCATTGGATAAGGCATTAGGAGCTTTGTGATGAAAGCGACCAAGCTTCCTTTGAACCTCAATAAACATTCTTTCATCAACATTGATGTCCATTCTCATGACCTTACGACTCCTAAAATAATCGTGTACATACCTTGGCTTTCCTTAACATCATTCACATAATAGAATGCATTATTGAACTCCATTTCATTTCCCACCAGTGGAGTGTAAGGTAATTCACTTTTAACAATATGAAAAAGGATCTCATTTTCCATGAGCCCCTCAGCGTTGTTGTTTAAATTAAAGTCTTTCAAGGATTCGTTATCTATAATGACTTTTATGGGAACTTCATCTATTTCCACTGTTTCTGCAAATTCGTCCAGATTAAAAAACGAGGAGAGATCAGTGGAAAAGTAATCATGCAATTTGCGCATGGTTACTCATCCTCTTCAGATAGAATATCTTCTACTTTGTCTTCAAGAATAATTGCTTCGATAACATTCTCTTTTCGATTCCCTTCCCATTCGACACCATGATCTTTTGCGATTTTTTGTAATGGTTCAGCGTTAAAAGCGTCATCTAATTGCTTGTACAACTTTTGGTATTCTTCTTCACTGATCTCTTCTTCCTCAAAATCTGCCGAATCATCTTGTGTTTCTCTTTCCTCGCTTATTTCTTCATCATTATCCTTTTGGTTATCGAGTAGTCCCTCATCTTCTTTGATATCACCCACAAAAAAAGCGACATCTAAATCAACGAGTCGCTGGGATTCTTCCTGGGATATATCATCTTTTTCAATAACTTCATTAGGATTATAAGTTTTCCCATTATGAGTCACGCGTTCGTTTAGTTTAATCATAATTATCCCTCCTATAATACCTCAGCTACAAACCAACTATCCACCTCATGAGGTACAGGTAGTGGCAAGCTATGCATTTGAAGGAATCGTGCAGCTGGGTCCTTTTGGATCCAAGAATCAGGGACACGGCGTCCTTCATATGTCATGAATTTGTTTGTGTTCTGGTTTGTTAACGTAACCGCTCCATATAACATGGAAGAACGTGCGTTTGATGACCCGATCATTAGCTTCCCTTCAGGAACAATAGGCATTTCCTTTTCGCTTTCTTCATCAAAATACCATTCATCATAACTAAATAAGTCTAAGCCTAGTTCAGTTAGTGACCCAATGTACGTAACCCCATTTGGGAGTTGTTGTGGGTTAATTTGCCCTAATACAATCCGGCGATTATCTAGCTTCTCTTTAACTTTTGAATGGTTTACGAAAGCATCCACTACATCTGAAGCCATAATTACTTCTCTAGGATTAACTCCAGACTTCTTTATAACTTCTTGTCGTTTAGATTTCAGGTATGCGATAGGATCACTGTCTGGATCTGACCATAAATCCGTTCCAGATAGCGTCTCCTTATTTGTGAAATCGAAGTCAATTGTATAATCAACACCTTCACCAACAATGTCCACTTTCCCATTAAAGAGAATCTGAGCTACCATCCATTCCTCGGTACGGGTGATCTCGTCATCCATTTCCGCAAGGTCATTCGCTAGCATTTCAGCTGCACGTTCATCAGGGGATCTTCGAGAATAAATATTTTCTCCAAAAGAACGCTTGTTAATATCATCCCCAGTAATTGAACGCTTTGGCTTAATCGCTCCTGGCTTGAACGTTTTTGTTGTAAAACCTTGTCGATCCATCACTTTACCCGCAACACGAGGAGATACAAATGGAGCCAATTTTCGGCGACCTTTCTTGTATTCAACATCAACATGTTCTGTCGTAAACGTTTTTGGATTCGGAAAGAACGTGTCTTTTAAGAATGTACGTACTGGCTTCATTTGATCAATTGCAGCTAACATCGTGCGTGTTTCGTAAATATTGATTGACATTAGTGATTCCCCCTATGCTTTCACATTAGTTTTTAAGAATAGTCCGATTTCGCGTAACTTTTTTCGATGAGTATCAGCAGTGTCAGTTCCGCCGAAAGTTAATGCATTCTCATTGAATTCTCCAGTTAAATAAACAGCCCCTGGTTGAGCTCCCTCCGTTGCATCTACGTCTTCCTGCAGAATTGCGTAAGGAATTTCTGCTCCGTCAGTTACAGCTGAGTCAACAGGTTTTGCCTCACCACTAGAGGTCACTACCCCAAGCACTGTTCCGCGTACATAAGATTGACCAGAAACAAGAGTGATTGCATCAGTGACTACAGGTTGAACACCACCTGCGAACAGGTTGTCATATTCGTAATTATCTAATACAGTCATTACTTACTACCTCCTCGTTGGTTATTAATAAAGCTAGCCATATTGCTAGCTGTGTCTTCGATTTCTTTTTCTTCAGAGTTGTTGTTCTCTGGTGCTTGATCGCCATTGATTTCATTAAGCTCATCAGCATCTTTCTCAGCATTCTTAAGATACTGCTTACCATCTTGCTTTTGAGCCTTTAAGATATTCACTGCCAACTGCTCTGCGGTTTCATTTGTCTCAAATTTTGCTTTTGTAGCTAAGTTTTCGCTACCCGGAATTTCTAGATCCTCGATAGCTTTAATACGTGCGTTTTCTGTTTTCACACCTTCATCATGGCCTTCTTTTCTAACCTGGTTATAAAGATCTGGGTGCTTGTTTTTGAGCTCTTCTAAATTCATGATTTCTTCCTCCTCTTTGCTATTTGGTGATGTTTGGTTGTTAACTGGGGCTTCAATGCCCAACACACCTTTAGGATTCTGCCCATATTCATTAAGGATTTTATTAATGACCTTCTTTGGTAAAACCTCATTTTGAAGAACATTAGAGCTTGCTACAGCACTAATTCCTTCATCAAACATGATTTCATCAATCAGGCCATGTTCTTTTGCTTGTTGGGCAGTCATCCATGTTTCATCATCCATCATATTCAATAATTCATCATAAGTCTTTCCGCTTTTTAAGCTATAAGCGTTAGCAATGGTTTGATTGACATTCTTCAAAAATGAAGAAGTATGATCCATGTCCCTATGATCTCCAACACTTATGGTAGAAGCATTGTGAATCATCATTTGGGCAGTAGGAGACATTTTAATGTAACCTGCCATTGAAATAACGGAGGCAGCACTTGCTGCAAGTCCTACAATATTCATATTGACCGCACCCGGATGGTTTCGAAGATCTGTGTAAATTTCAGATGCATCAAAAACTGAACCGCCACCACTATTCACATATACATCCAAGTCCTCCTCCCCGGCATTTTCTAACTGCTCTGATACTTTCTTAGGACTTGTGGCTTCAATGCCAAACAGATCATAAATCCACTGATGATTACTAGGGATAATGGGACCTTTAATATTAATTTTCATTCATTACACCCCCTCTCGTTGGCTTTCATCAATTTCACCAGCACTGTTATTAGGATCCATAACATCTCCTTCTCGTCTCATCCGCTCTTCAACGACACGGCGAGAATGGTTTTTCATGAAATCCCCATTTCCAAGTTCAACAGTCTCTTTCGTTCGAGTGCTGAACCCTTCTTCTACTCGTTGTTTAGCTGCTTTCACTTCTTTTAATGGATCCAATTGACCTTGTGATGGGCCATTCCATTCAGCGCCGGCATATGCTTTCCTAGCCATTGGATCAGAAAAGAAACCAGGTGCATCAATCCGTCCTTTGGCTACCGCTTCAGCTAACCATTCTTCATAAATGGGTTGGCAAAAGCTAGAGGTAAGCCAGGAGCGTCTCATTTTGAACATTTTCCATGCTTCAAGAAGGGCTGCGCGACTTGCCGAATAGGAAGATGTGAAATGTTTAAGTAGCAATTCATACGGAACCTCAATAGCTGCTCCCACCTGCCTACATACAGATGTAACAAATCCATCGAACGCGGTGTTTGGGCGGCCGGGATTAGACTCTTGTACTTCTTCCCCTTCATCTAGTCGTACAACAGCTCCGTAGCCTAACTCATAGGAATATTCATCTCCATCATCTATTTGTTCATCTTCCTCATACATTTCTCCTAATGGATTTCCGCCTTCGTCTGGATTTTTACTCTTCACGAATGCGGTGTACATACCGCTAACTACGGAAGCCATCAACTCAGCTTCTGAATACCTGCTTAATTGTTTGAGTGATTCAATGACTGGTGCCAATGTAGGGACACCTCGTCTTTGCTCCGGACGCTCAGTTTTCATCAAGTGAATAATGTTTGGCCGACCCGTTTTCTTTCCATACTTTCTAACTCGTTTCCACTGATTCTTAGAATGCGATATAGAGTAAGGATGTTGTTGGGCAATATGATAGGCAATAACTTCTCCTCGAGAGTTAATCTCTACACCGTTAACAATCTTGTTATCTAAAGATATTTTGTTATCTGGCGTACAGACCCGATCCGCCTCCAGCAATTGAACGCGCAGGTCGTAAGGCATATTAGGTCGCTCAATATAAGGCAGTAATGCAAACGAATCACCTGACATTAACTCAGATAAAAAAGCTAATTGCTGTAACTCATAAAAGTTATTCATACGCTGAGCATCACAATGAACACTCTCAGCCCATAGTTCAAACTCTCTCTCTGCTTTTTTCTGCCAAGCTTCGGCTTCTTCAAGGTTCATTCCTAAATACTCATAATCGATTTGTGAATTGAGCCTTAAACCACTGCCTACAACGTTAGTACGAATAGTTTTTAGTGCGCCTGTTGCTAATGGAGACCCCATATATAAATCTCTTGATCGTTCTCTGAGCTTTGAAACGTTTTGCTCAACATCTTCAAGGACAGATCCCACAGAAGAAAGCCAACCTCTCATGCTTGTCTTTTGAGTGTTGGCTCCGTGGTCGCCGTACCCTTGGTTTAGTACCTTTAACTTTTGCTTTGCATGGTAACGTTTTAATCCTATCTCAGGAGAGATAGCTGTTATAGCGCGATCAATGAAATTCAATCGACTCACCTCCTACCGATCACGAGGAACTGCGCGATACGCTTTCCTTCCACGACCTTTTAATTTTCGCTCTAAAATTGACTTTTCTTGTCTTAACTCATGAATAATCTTCTCGATATCCGGGAGGCTTGCTCTATCTAACTGCCGGTTACCAATCCTGTATGACTGACCGGTTGCAATGGCTCTCCGCGCTTCTTTGAATAACTTTAAATCTTCTTTCACTTCCTGCAATTCCTCTTTAAGCTCTTCTCTCAAGGAAGATCACTCCAAACTAAAAAAGACACCTTATAAAAGGTGCTTCATGTTAATTGACGCCACGTGAGACAACGCCTCTCTTGCGTTTTCTTTTTCTTACTTTTTTTGTTTGACCTGTACGGGATTCTTCTAGATTTGGGCGCAGTATCTCAAGTGCTGCCGTATTATAAACGCGTAAATCAATTGGTTCATTTCGTTCTCGAACCTTCTTCCAAACTTGATGCGCTACACCCTTAGTAAATCGAACCACTGATTTTTCAGCAGTAAGACCTTTGAAATAATCAAGGTTATATCCATTCCCTTTAGGAAAATGACAATATCCCGGTCCTTTCTCATCTATTTGCAACCTAGACATGACCTTTGCTTTCCCTTCATCTACTCCCACTTTGAATAAATTCACTTTTTCTCGTTTACGCTTTGTGACACCATTTAAAAGTGGCTTGTGTTCACCACTTCCTCCTTCACCTTTAATGGCAAAAACCCGTCTGGATTCTCGTGGTGAACAAAAGTGATAAACTTCAGTAGTAAAGTGACCGCCACTATCTATACACGTGCAAGCAATGCTAAAACGAACACCTTCATCATTCTCCCATGTACGGCATAAATATTCGTCTAGATCATTCCAAACTTTCTGTTGCTTAAGATCACCATATATTTTATGATACTCAATTCCCCAGGACTCTCTTCCTGCGCCCCAACCAACTACTTCTATTTCAAAGCGATCATCTTGAACGTCAACTGCAGCTGTTAAAACTTTTACACCTTCCGGAATATCTGCGCTGTAATATTCACTTCTTGCAAAGAGCTCGTCTTCCTCAAGTTGTTCGCCATCCTCTTCCCACGTTTCACCTAAAGCTGTGTTTGTCCAAACTTTTAACTTTTCAGGACCTTTTTTCTTGGCCTCTTTGAAGTCACTAATTATCTTACTCCATGGACTCCATGGTGAAACAAATTCATTTAAGTGAAATCCTCTAAAAGAAGCATCTGGATCTTCTGCAATCCATTTACCTTTTCCATCTTTCCACTTGTATTCACTGCTTAGGAAACCACATTCTTTACAACGGTGTCCTACAGGATCAAAAGATATTTGCGCCCATCGTAATGGCTGATATTCTCCGCAGGAAGGGCACGGTAAATTCCAATGCTCTTGGGTACTTAATTCAAACTCTGCTTCTATCCTTGAAATTCCTTTAATCGTAGGCGTAGAAACAAATACTTTTTTACTGTTATAAAAGTTGTTCGTTCTTTTTTCAGCAAGAGATAAAGGATCCCCTTCACTTCCAGCGCTAGTTGGAAAACGATCAATTTCATCAGCAAGTAAAATTCTGACTGGTTTCGAAGCTAGACCACTAGGTGCATTTGCTCCACCAAGGGCAACATATCCACCAGGAAATGATTTGTGAAGAGTGGTGTTTCCTCCATCACGAGACTTTGAATCAGCAACTTTTCTTCGAAGAACTGATGTGTCGCGTATCATTGGTGCAATACGTTCTTTTGAGAAGTCTTTCGCCCTTTGTTCGCTTGGCTGAACCAATAATATAGGGCATGGTTCATAATCAATATGATATCCAAGAGTGTTCAGTAGGATTTCAGATTTACCTACTTGAGCACTGGACATCACAACAACTTTTTTAAGTTCAGGGTCTAATATGCAATCCATAATCTCTCTTTGATACGGAGCCCTGTTCGTTCTCCATTGACCTGGTTCTGCTGAAGCTTCGCTTGATAATTTTCTAAAGTTATCTGCCCACTCTGATATTGTTAAATCTGGTGGTGGAGCAAGTATGTCGCTTGTTAAATTCTTAAATAATTTTTCTGTGCTATTCCTTTTCTTGACCATTTTCTTCTGGCCCTTCTTCAAGCAATTCTTCTTTTAATTCCAGGTCTTCTTGCTCTTCTATATACAATTTATCGTTACTAGTTTCATAAAAAACATGAGGATCATATTCAGAAAGCTCTTCTAAAGCTTCGTGTATGCCATTTTTAAGTATCTCTTTAATGGGTGGTATTTCTTCTTTACCTAATACTTGAGGGGCATATTTTGAAGGGAAAGATAACAATCGAGCCTTAAAAGCTCCCAGCATATCACTCATTACCCTTTCCACATCGTGCCCTCGGTGAAGTTCACCTTTCATAATCTTTACTTCTATTTCAGTTTTCTCTCTTTTAGCTCTAGTCCATAAAGCTTCTTCAGTATTCTTGTCCAAATCCTCATCCGATCTAGACCGCTCTAACTGGTATTCCATAAAGGTTGAAACCGAAGAAGGTAGATCAAACTTTCCATGTCCGACTCGAACCAACGCATTTTCCTTAGCTAATTGCTGGACTCTTCGCTTTGACAAACCAAGTATTTCGCTAATTTCATGTGTTGTGACATGATAGTTGTTCTTTCTTGAACCCTTCTGCGCCATGGGTTTGAACCACCTCCTTAGATTATTTCCCAGCACTTATAAACGCGAAAGCGAAATGACCTTTTCTGCACAGAAACTGGGCAATTTTTGGGGTCGTGAGCACCCGCAGGACCTAACTTTTTTCAGAAGGACCCAAAACCTCTGAACCCTTGATATGAGTGAGTTTATAAGACTTCAGTGTTCATCTTTGAACATCGGCAATAACGTTTCGCTTTTTACTTGATGAATCTCTAATAATTCGTGTCCCTAATGATAGTTAAATACCCGGCTAAATAATTTACATTATTAGCCAAATTAACATAACATAAATCATATTCTGTTAAGTTGCCCTATATCTTTTAATCCCTTGTAACCCGAAGGGTTTGAGGTCTTAAGTTATTTGAGCTTAACAATCCCAAATTGTGTTATGTTCAATCAAAAAATATAGAGTTTTTTCTTTTCATTTGTTCTTTTGAATCGAAGATTCCTATAATAAACATACTTCTCATAATCTCAGCTCCTTTAGTAATATTTCAGCTTGGTTATTGCATCGTTCACAGTGTCTTGTTGGATACCGATGTATCGTAAAGTGTATGAGGTATCTGAATGGTTCAAAGCATCTTTAACTAACACAATATCTTTTGTTTTTTTATATAGATGATAACCCATTGTCTTTCGCAAGGAATGACATCCTAATGATTCAATATTGAAATGATCGGCAGCTGCTTTAAGAATCATATAAGCCCTTTCTCTTGTGATCGCTTGATTCAATCCAGAACGGCTTTTAATTACATATTCATGATCTTCTTTATCAATCAAATAATGCTTGAGCTCTTTTTTTAATGCTGGGTGCAACTCAATCGTTCTTTTGTTGTTTTTCTTTTTCTTATGAGTTTTCTTATCGCTAACTACTAAATAATTTTTGTTTTTTAAATCCTTCACTCTCAATGTCAATATGTCTGATATTCTTAGCCCTGTATATATTCCAATGAGGAATAGTAGATAATTCCTCTGACTTCTCATCTTAAAATACAATTCTAATTGTTCTATTAAGTACGGGTCTCTTATGGGTTGTACGAAGTTCACATAAATCACCCTTTGCAATATCCTTCATAATATAGGTGAATTTTGCACCTCAAAAATCTGGGGTTTTTGATTCCTTATTAAAAAAGTCTGTTACGCCATGCATAACAGACTTCCCTCAATTCTTTTCCTTATTTTCTTATTAGCCCTCTCTATGCGATTATCCACAGTTGTTTTTTTTATATCTAATAGGTTAGCAATTTCTTGATGTGTCATAAGATGTACGTGACTTAGCATAAATATATCCCTTTCTCGGTCAGTTAATTCGGATAACGCATCTTCAATTCGATTTTCATCAATAGTGCTTACCTGAGTTTTTTTTGGTTTAGGAGTCTCTTGTGCTAACGCATCCAATGTGTCATTGAGCGCTGGTATCATTTCTTTATAAACATCTCGTTTGTCATAACCTCTTTTAGCACCAGGCAATCTTCCGGTGTTCAGCCATTCAATAACAAATTTTAAGTGACTGATCATGTTGTTGTATTGTTTTATGTCCTCGTTATCATGTATAGATCGTTCCTCTTCAGGAATCCCTTCTAACTTAGCCTTCAGCTTTTTCGTATCCCTTAAAGTCCTCTTATACTCAAATAGTAAATCTAACAACACAAACAGCCCCTTTCATTATCGTTGTTTTATGGATCCGCCTTTGCCTCTTCTGTACGTTGGACGATCTATACCCATAAGACTTTTGATTTCCTTTTGACTAAACTTTTCTGTCTTTGGTTTTCTTTTCTTTTTCTTAGGATTAGGTGTCTTGATGTCATTTTTCTTTTTGTATTCCTCCAATTGCTTTCTGAATTGATCGGACATATATACTCTCCTTTCTTAATAGAATAAAAAAGGACACAAACCAAGAGCGTATTGCTCTCGATCTGTGTCCTGCGTTCTTCGCTCAGACATATTAAGTTTTACTTACTCTGCTAAAGGTCTTGTTTTAATAATCTCCAAGGCTTGGTGTTCAGTAAATCCTTCAGCAACAAGATCGTCATACTTTTTCTTTAATAACTTGGCATCATGACTTGATTTCTTCATAAGTATAGGTAAGGTTTCAATTACCTGATCTAAAGCCATCTCCATTTCTATCTTAGAGAATTTTCCGTTTGGTTGATCCATTATATGACCTCCTGCCCATTCAGACGTTCGCGCTGGCTTCTAATTACATCGTGTACTTCTCCATCTTTCCAAATAACTTCATCAGTTCCATGAGGTTTAGCGCTTATCTTAGTCATTCGACCATTCTTTACCACATACATCGCATTCTCGGTTAAATCAACCTTAGCTTCCATATTTTCCACAAAGCAGACCCCCAATATGGTAGAATAGTAGTTGCGAAGTACTTATTCTTAAGAGCTGGGGTTCTGCCCTGGCTTTTTTATTTGCAATCCTCGTATCTCAGCTAGCCTGATCATTTGCTGCTCCTTCTAACTCCTTATGTTCTACGTAATGTCCACAGCATATGATCACTTCTATTTTGGTTGACCAGCATTCATAACCACATGTGCTGCAGTAGTATTGAATCATTTAAAATTGTTCCTTTTCATGAATTTAGAAGTAGTTAACGCTTTTTTCTTTCCGTTTGGCCTTGTAGCTGTGGGGAATGAATATGGTCTATTAGCGAATTGCAACCTTCCTATCTGATAATCTCTTTCACGCCTAATGTTTCTCAAGTAGTAATACCTTTTCTTTCTCAACTTTTTCATATGATTGCTCCTATTCATCAGAACTATCATTTTGTTTCGTTCGTGTTTACATCAATGGCGCAGTCTTCATTCAAGACAACGATGTTTATCGCTCTGTTTGTATCTTGTTCATCGGACAATGGATGTTTCTTTCCGTTCTCCAATGGTATTCCATAACCTTCGATAAAACCTCTTCCGAACCTTGCTCGATGTTGGGCGATATGAGCAGCGTGTTCTTTAAGTGTGTAAAAATCGTAAAAGTCTTTTCTGAAATCAGCCATCCACTGTTCGGTAAGGACGTTCGCATCAAGTTCTACTCTAAAATCATCTACTCGTTCAACCTCACAATTGAAATTCTTCATCTTCACCCTCCTTATTTTGTTCATTAACGCCATATACTTGATCGACATCATCTAAAAAGTTTTCAGGCATTGGTTTCTTGCCATGTTCTATAGCTGATAGTTCAGCTGGAGGCATATACAGTTTTTCTGCCATATCTTTCAATAGATCACCATGCTGCATGCGAATTCTTCTTAAATACTTGTGGAGATTAGGAGCCACGTTTACCCCTCCTATTCCTTAACATCCATTACATCAATAATTTCAACTTCAACATTCAAAGGACTCCTTGGGAAACCTGTGCTGTATTTTGTTACATTAAATGATTGAGCTAACATAGAATGTACATCGTCGCCACCTTGAGCTCGTTTTTCTGCTCGATCATAAAGTTCTTCCATTTTTTCATCCGATACATTTTCTGGTTGCACCAGTTCAATTTCATGCTTATAGGTAACATTTTCTTCAACGGTTACACGTACTTTTTTGCTCATTAGAAACTCTCCTGTTTGTTTCGTATTTTGTCGAACTGTGTAACTCTACTTACAAAATCACTTCTTTTTCTTTGTACCAACATTCATCTCTAAACCGTTCTTCTGGATTGCTTTGAATTAATTCTCTTTCCCATTTAACTCTTCTGTTAGCTTTCTCTTGGTCCATATAAATGTCTAGGACTTCAACATCGTGATCTTTGAGGTAATGTTCGTAATGAACTACGAATACTTGAATGGTGTATTCTGTTTTGTTTTCTTCCAAAACTCGTTTAATATCGGGGTTTATATAACGTTTACTAGTGTTCATTTGATATCCCCTTTCTTATGACGCTATTTCGTCGAACTATGCATTAGCTTTTTTAAGTTTGGATGTGTAATTTACCTCGTACTCGATTTCCGCAAGAAATTCCGTATCGCATACATAACAAGTCACTTCATGTTCTCCAGGTTCATACATATCTTCACTTGAACATTCTGAAGCGCAAACAGGACATATAATTTTATCTTCACGGAAACAGTCCCATTCGGAATGACCGTTTTCCTGTGCAAGTTGTAACGCTTCTTGCTTACGTAATTCATGCTCTTTTGCATGACAAGTTTTACATTGAAATCCATCAGGCTTTCCCCACGGAATTTCAGTAAGTTCTGTTCTATGAGTGCCGCACGTAATACAACGATCATGTTCTTCACAAACAATATAAGAAAAAGGTTCATTGTTCTCTATACACTTATTACACCCACAAACCCAATACCAACCATCGTCAAACCTTTCAGCGTATAAACCTCGAATTGGTGGATCAAGTTTAATTTCAGGCAATCCGTTTCTTTGAAAACTGTCATTCTAAATATTTGTGTGACCAGAACGTGTTCGTCGCTCCCATTTCTTTGGTATTTCAGGTATAAATATTTTAGTATCTTTTAAATCCATTAATCATTCACCCTTTCTACGCCGCATTATGAGTCTGATCTCCTTCGTACTATGAGATAGCTTCAAGCTTAATAAATTGCTTAACTCTATCTAATTCGCTTTTTTCGATGATGAGCTTAGCGTCAATACTTGTTGCAAAGAAGTTTATTGTTTCATATGCGAATTCTTCTGCAATTTCATTAAACTCGTCTTCATCTTCCATGATTTCTTTCCAAGGTGCGTAATCTACCATGTTCTCTTTGCTAAAACGAAACTCTCTAACATCACTTATTTCAGGTGTCGGCAATGACTGTTGGCAACATTGGCAAATACCTCTTTTTGTTTTGTACTCCACTTTTAATGAATCCATTTAATTCACTCCTTCATTATTTCTCATAATCAGTCTGGTACTTCTTAATACCAAGTACCATCATGCCACTGATCACAATCATCTTTTGTTACACAACCGGTTTTTAAGAACATTTGCCATACATGTTGGTGAGTGCCGTCTTTATAAAAATAAGGGAAAGGTTTATATCCTAATGTCTTAGCCTTTCTAACGCTTCTTTCTTCCAGCAATGTTGAAGGTGGTTGAAGATACTCTTTAAAAGTTCCTGATGCATTTTTAATTTCGACTATCTTTCCAGCTTCGCCATGACCACAACAGCAGCCTAAAGTCACTATACCTTCGTTGTTCAGTTGTTGAACCTCTTCTGCTATGCAAGCATCCACTTTCACCTGTTTTCTGTTTTGACTTGGGTTAATAACCAGTACGTCTTTCAACGTTCCGTTTTTACACATTCAAGGCACCTCCTGAATTACTCTTTGTACCAATAGATGAAAAACACATTTGTTGTGAGTGATATTGCTAATATCACAGCTATAACCGAATCAAATGTATTTGGTCTCACTTCACCAAAAGCTACAGTTTCATAAAATCTCCATACAAACGTGATTAATAGAAGAAAATACCAGAATATCAACAGAATCCTCATACTAAGCATCCCTGAATAATTCTTTCTTGAACATACCGATCAAGGCATTTCGCTTACTTCCAGCTCTCATAATCTTGCCGTTATAAAGAGAGTCTCCCATTTCATTCAACAGGTTAGTGAACTGATCTTCTTTATTAACCAATTTTCCTTTCTCAATGCCATCTGCATAATTCTCGCTAAAACCTAAAGCGAGTATGCAAAACTCTGTTTCGTTTGTGTCCCCATACTTAAGAGCTGTTTTGCGATCAATACCAACTGATTCTAGCTTTTTTAAGTTTTCTGCACTAGCTTCAACTAGTGATGCTGCATGATCTCCACCTTCTTCATGGACAACTTCTAAGCTATTCAGAACGTCACAAACTTTTTGGTTTTCCATTTTCATTCCCCTCTCGATTAATTAACGATATAACCTAACCATCTGAATTTACCTTTAATCCAGTCATTCTCAGGTCTTCCTTTTAGAAACTTATCAACTTGCTCTTGAGATAATGGTTTCCAGCAATCTATACATTCTCCGTAATGAAGGTACCCATAGCTACCAAACCTATTCTTATACCACTCTGGATAACCGCAATTGCAGACCTCAACATCGAATATGGTTAGCTGCATCTAATCACCAATCATTTCTAACTCGTTGCTCATGGTATTGCTCATTAGTTAACTCTACTTCGGCCGGCTTGTACAAGTGCTTAAACTCCTCATAATCAAACAAATTTAAGCTTTTCATGAACTCATAAAAGTTATTTATATCTGAGGCAGTTGGAGTTTTTAAATCTTTTCGTACATATACCAATGCATACTTTAAGTCCTTGACTTCACCGTATTCATCACCTTCGGTTAATGCTACCTCTGGACCATCAGCTGTATAATGCCCCTTATTTTCTTTTGATTCAAAGGCCACTGCTTTAATCAAAATTAGTTCCTCCTCTCAATTACACAAAATGCTTACTTTGTTGACTAAAGTTTTCTAGCTTTCGGCCAAGTGAAGTCCATTTTCCCGCATTTGCTCCGGTTCTTAATATCACACTTAGCGCCTTTTCGAGCTTCGTCCAAATGTTTACCTGTAAGCTGATAAGTAGCCACCGCACCATGCATCGACTGTCCCATTAGTAACCCTTCTCTTGTCGTAGATGGTTGACTTCGTTCTTGTCGTAATAAGCTTTTTCTACTTCTTCCAAACTAAAACCTAAGACTCTAGAAAGGTTTAGGAATGTAGCCACAAGATTTTCATAGTTTGTAAGGGTAGTTTCTTCTTCAAGGTTACATGCTGCAATATAACAATCATTGATACTGCTTACTGGATCACCGTCCCAAAAGGCTCCTGTCTCCAACTTTGTAAAGCCGAAATGGTTACCTAGGCTTAAAACGAAATGTAACCCATCTACATATTCTTCAAGAATGACTTCTTTCTCTTGAGCAGGTTTAATGCTCCAATGTTTAAAGCACCTTGTGGCGTTAGCTAATTCAGCAAGTTCTACTTTAAAACCGAGGAATAGATTAGGAATAATATTTGTTTCTTCTAATCCGTGTTGAATTATAATTCGTTCGTCCAGTATGTTTTGCATTTTATATAACTTGTTCATGTTCATCGTGTTTGTAACCCCCTAGCAATTCTGCATTTGACATTCAGGTGGATCTGCTCTAATTCTGTAAGTGTTAAATTTTGAATTAGGAGGCCATCACCAGTTTTCTCATAATCAAAATCTAATAGCTTATTGATCAAGTATTGACGTCTCTGTTCAATACCTTTGCGTAACTGTTCGCTCAACTTCACTCCACCTCTTCCTTTTTAATTTCTTAATTCTGACCTATGGAGATGATCTAAGTGGAAATCAAATAAGATAATTCCACTTTTAATGTCTTCTTGGTTGTGAGGAAATTCTCGTGTTAGTTGTTTGGCACTCATGATTCCTCCCGTTTCTTCATAATAAGATTTCAACCTACGAAAAACCCCATTCATCCAGTAGGTACCTCCTCTGCACTATACTGGTAATCTAAGTTAACGAACTTCCCATACTCTTTTATAAAAGCTAATTCTACCGTGCCAATTGGTCCATTACGCTGTTTAGAAAGAATTATTTCAATGATATTTTGTTTTTCAGATTGACTGTCGTAGTAGTCATCACGGTATAAGAATCCAACTAAATCAGCATGTTCTTCAATGTTTCCTGAGTCTCTTAGGTCGCTATTAACAGGTCTTTTATCTTGCCTTTGCTCTACTCCTCTGGAAAGCTGAGACAGTAAAATAATTGGGATATTTAATTTCTTAGCTAACAGTTTTAATTCTCTAGCGATATCTCCGACCTCTAAATCCCTACGGTCGTATTTCTTTGCTGTTTTGATTAGCTGTAGATAATCAATAATTGCAAGATGATCTCCTTCTGGATCCTCTTTAACAGCTTGAGTTAGAGTTCGTTTTATTTCCTCAATCGTTGTTATTTCTTCATGTATTTCTAATCCCCATTTAGATATATCCCCTATAGCTTGCATTCCTTGGTTGTAATCTTTTTCTGAAAACAACATGCTTCGCCATTTCATGCCATCAATATTTGCTTCAGAAGAGATTACTCGAAATAATAATTCTTTAGCTCCCATCTCTAAGCTAAAAATATGTGAAGTCCCTTGCTGCTTACAATGCCCGCATCCTATATTCAAAGCAAATGCCGTCTTTCCCATAGATGGTCTTGCTGCTATGATGGAAAGCTCTCCTTTTTGAGGGCCTCCTGTCATTTCATCAAAGTCTCTAAATCCTGTGGGGCATCCAGTAGACTCTGTTTGCTCCGGATCCATCATGTCTTCCGCAATTTCCAAAAGAAAGTCTCGAGTGGTTTTCTTTTGTTTCACTATCCCTTCTTCGCTCAATTGCTGAAGGGATGTCATGAAATTATCTAACCTTTCTACTCCTGGTTCTTCATAAAACTTTAAAGCATAATGTTGAGCTGTTCTGCTCTTATAAGCATCAAAGACTAACTGTTCGTAATATTTAGAACTTGCTGCACTTGGACTGGAATTGGCAAGGTCAAGTAAATACGTTGTCCCTCCTGCATCATTAATGTCTTCTCCAAGCTCAGACGTTACTTTTACGAAATCTATAGCTTCGTTTTTAGTTGCTACTTCTGACATTGCTTTGTAGATTTTGATGTGCCTGGGATCCGCAAAGTGAGCAGATTGTAATTTCAATTCCTCAATCACAGTCGGTTCAAGAAAAACCGCCCCTAATACAGCCTGTTCTGCCTCAATGTTTCGGATCATGGCTTTTCTCCTTGGCTAATTCCTGCAGTTGTTGCTGGAACTTTTTCTTCGTTTCAGGAGATACTTGCTTTGCTTCTTGTTTCCACTGCTCAACTTTTTCAAGATGGTTGTTCTTTTCGGTTGGGTATGAAGCTATTTCAGCAATAGTAGGAGGAAAGGGCTTTTCTGCGACATAGTTTGAAAGGTTGTCCATAACACCCTTGTAGTCCATCTTCTCTAGTTGTGGAATGAGAATCATAGCTTTCTTCTTAGATATTTCAAATCGACTTGGGTACAATTCTGCAATGGTTTCTAATACATCCACAGCCTCTTTGTATTTCATGATCCTCCCTCCTTACGTAACTCATCAAACAGAGAAGAATCCGTTTTTTGTTGTTTTTGTTTACGGAAAGGGACAGTTTTCTTTTTGTTTTCCTCATATGTCCTGATTTGATTTAGATCGTCAAGTCCTTCGTTAATCCATTCTTTTAAAATAGACTCAACATAACTGAAGGTACGTCCTCCTTTATGAACTGCTAGTTTCATAGCAGCTATAACTACGTCATCTCCTAAATCATTGCACCAGGCTAAAAAGGACTCTTGTAAAAGTGGCTTCATGATTCCGAAGTTTTGTTCGTAAACTGTAACAGGATTCTCGCGTGTTACCTCTTCCTCTTTTTGTTTTGTTTCGTTTCGTTTAGTAATGTCGACAGGTTGCGCGACACCTTGCGCGTCACTCTCTACGTCATTTTTTACGGCTTTTTGTGCGTCATAATTACCGCATAGACTTTTCAATTCATATAGAGAAGCTCGATTACCTTTACGTGACTTCCAATCTATTAATCCAACTTGGTAAAGTCGATTTCTTGCTCTCTCAATGGTTCGCCTTGTTAATCCCGTTTTGACTTCAAGGACTGATATAGCTACAGTAAACTGTGCTTTCCATCCGCTTTTATTGTTTATGTGCATGAGTGCATGCCATAAAACAATGTCAGATTGTGAAAGCTGGTTTGTTTCGAGCCAATCATAAAAGGCATTGATTTCTTTGATGTAGTTCACGTATCGCCCCTCCTCTCACAAATTGCTTTCATACCTTTAATGTGCTTCATATGCAATTCAGGATGCGATCTTTTAATCCACTTGGACACATACTTTTTAAATAGTCGTGAACGGTCGTGGCACCCTTCAGTCATCCAAACGTAGCAATAAGGTATTGAAATAGGAATTTCTAATGGACTTTCTCGTTTCGGAGGCATATCCTGACCTCCCATGTGATATAATAGAAGTATAGAATTTTGTAAGTACCGCATATATGTGTGGTACTTTTTTAAATTCTCAGCTAGGAGATATGCAGAACGGACTGGAAATCCTACTCCTAGCTGCAGAATTCTTTATAATAGTTTCGTTTATGCGATTACATGTAACTTACCGCTTTGAATTTCATCCTCTAGAGCAGTTTCTAAAAATCGCTGTATTGTATTCATAGCTTTATTTTTCCAAGCCCCTCCATCTGCTTCAAACAATGCGCCTTTAGGACCTGATTGCATTCGGAAAATAAATTCACTTTGTGGTTGTTCAACTTCAATAAATGTTCTGAATGGATTTAACTTTACTGGATTAGGTACTTGAACATTACCTACTTGAGCAACGCCGTGTCGTGCAGTTACAGTTTGGGTCACTCCATCATCACTAGCTGATTTCACGTTTTCTTCCTGGACATTTCCAACTACCTTTAACATAATGTCTCGATCCTCAGTTTGAACGAAGCAAGATTGAAGTTTTATATTCAAATCCTCAACATCATAAAAGCGATCAAAGTTAAATTTCGGTAGCATTGCTTCTGCTTTCACCCATGTGTCACGCTCAGAATCCTGGTTAACGCTCGAGAACAATTCCACTTCAGAAGGATTCTTAACATGAATCATCAACCCTTCGCTTCCATCGAAATTCGACTTAATGTAATCTATCAACCCTGACAGACTATGTACCACAATCGGTGATACAGTAGGCTCAGGAAGCAATTGCATGTTTCCGGTTGCATATTCCTGACCATTAACAGTTTTAATTTCCTTGTTTCCTAAACTCACAATATGTTGAATAGCTTCTTTAATCAAAGTGCTTCCTCCTTAGTACTATTATTTGTTTTGGAAGTTAACGATTTTTTCACCATTATCTTGCGCAACATCGTTATCTTCATCGATATAAGTTTGTCCCTTCATACCTGATCGTAATTCTTGTCCAATGACCTTCCCAGAAGAATTAGTGTCCATAATTAATTTCGAGGTTACTTCTTTCGTTGGAGCTAATGCAGATTTTGCCTGCACAGACACATTAGCAATATCACGGTTCTCATCAGCTTCAAGAGTTAATGTAAGCGTGATTTTTCTTTTATTCTTAGGGTCTGTATTAGGATCTTGTATGTTTTCTAGTACTCTACCTAACTCGTAACGAAAACGTTCTGCTACTGCTCCTCCTGCTAACTGATCGAGATTAACTTCTGACATATTTCTCACCTACTTTCTAGCGTCAGTCACGCTCTCCTGGCCGAGATTGTGGAGAAGAATTCAAACGAAAAGGGAGGAGTTTGGATTAAGTAACAATCTCGGCCACGAGAGGCAAGACTGACTTGCCTCCAATAAAAAGGATATGGTATTATTAAATTAGACGTTTTGGTAGTCAGCTCACTGAGTTGGCTGCCTTTTTTTGTGTTTTAGTTTTATATTGGCTGTATTTTGATTTAACTGCTAGATTTGCTTGTTCCCATCCTTCTTTGTTAGCTAAAGCTTCTTGAATGTGGTGTCTGGCTTCACTTACCTTCATGAGTTTCGAGGCGAACTGGACGTAATTCATCTTGACACCTCCTTATTTAATTCCTCAATCACATCATCAACAGCCTTTTCTGCTATCCTCTTAATCTCTTCCGGATCTATCTTTCTTCCAGCGTTAAGAGCAAAATAAACTTCAGCATTTAGATAACCTATGAATTTATAACGAACATCTTTTTTAAACTCCAGATATGCTTTTGTATCTTTAAACTCCTCACATTTAATTCGGTTAAATATCTGAGATAAGACCATCAAATTTTCTTCTTCCGTCATACTCTTTACCTCCTATACAGCTCTATATATTTTTTCAACATTTACACCTTTATCTTTAAGTGCTTTCACCATGTCATCAATCTGTCCATGTTCTACTTGCATGCGCTCCAATTCACGAATAGAATTTAGAAAATCAACAGCAGATCTTTTGGCTTGCTCCAATTCCCCCTCATATAATGAGTGTTCCATACGAGTGATGCAGTTGTTAGCACAATTCATTTCATTTTTTGCCTTTAACTGGTCGTTAGGTAAAAAGTTTTCATTTATGTTCAATGGTTCGACCTCCTTATTAATTTGAGACATAACCTTTGGAAATTAATTCTTTCTTATGTGCAGCCCACACATCATTCCAGCTGATCCCGTATTCTTTAAGGGAGATTAAGAAGTGAAATCCAGCTGTCATTGATTCGGCTACTTCTTCAGCTGCATTCATTAAATCTTGCTTTTCAAACTCGCTAACTGCAGAAGGACATTTCGAAAGTAAAGGTTTGATCTTTTTTAAGGCTTCAATTGCCTCTTCGAGCTCTTCTTCGTTTTTCATCGTGACGGATGCTCGATGCAAGTCCGCATTTTTTCCGTTTAGGTATGGTAAGAAAGTTGATCCGTAATAATTTGTTGCTGCTTCTACAGCTAGTAGAGGGTTGTCATACCTCCCCATGGCATGTTGATAAATATCGGATGGTGTTTCTGCCCTGTCTGTCTCGTATGCAGATATAGATTCTCTAGAAACATTAGCATCCATGCTAAGTTTTAATTGGCTATCACCTGCTTCAATCCGAGTTCTTTTGATTTCTTTACCAATAGACACAATATTCAACTCCTTTAATTACCAATGATATTGTTGTGATTTAGTACTATTGTAGTCGTGGAGGAAATTTTTCATAGCTTTCTAATTGCTAGACCTTGATCGATCAGAAAGTTCACGTACAGTTTTAACTATGTTGTGTACAACGGGGTTCCCTTTTTTATATTCATCCTGGAACCATTCTTTCTTTTCTTGGTGACTCATGTGAGCTATAGGTGAATGAATGCGTAAAGTGGCATTACCACTTTTAATGGTTTTGGGTTCCATATCCTGATCCCTCCTTACAACATGTGTATGCTGAGGATCCTGATGGACAACCCCTGATTGGTTAAACAAACTCATACCTCCTCCCAAAAATAAGACATTAGATTAGTGTCTCTAAACGACTTCTATTTTAGTATGATTTTCTTGGACTTCATTGCTAAAAAAAAGATGTCCTATATCCTTTTTTAAGATCTGGGACAAAATGTAGGCATCATGCAACTTGGGTGTTGCAATACCATTTTCCCAGTTACTTATTGTAGTTTTCTTACATCCCACCTTGTTAGCTAATTCTTCTTGGGTATAGTTATTTTCTTTTCTGGCTTTTATAAGATTATTATTTTTAGGCAATATGCGTTCACCTCCTGAACTGAAGTCCAAGTTTTTTGGATTTCTTATTCATAATAATAAGTCCAAACATTTTGGATGTCAACATATTAGTATGATTTTTTTGGATTTTAATTAAAAAATATTGGTATTGAGGTACAATGGAATTGTACTTTCCTAGAAAAGTGAGGGTTTCTGATGTTTCCTAAGAGGTTACGAGAGGCGCGAAAAATAAACAATTTAACTCAAAAGAGATTAGCTGAGCTATTAAATACAAAAAAGCAAACCATTTCAAATTATGAGACAGGATATAGCTCACCTTCTCAAGAAATGTTAATTGATATAGCTGATCTTCTAAATGTAACTACTGATTTCTTGTTAGGCAGAACAGATCAACCAGGTTACACTGTGGAAGAAGAAACAGCAGAATATATAAAATCAGGTAAAATGGACATAGAGGATTTAAAAGATTATAAATTGGCTTGGGGAGATAAACCTCTATCTGAAGAAGAGAAGGAAAAATTATTTAAAATTATTCAAGCCTATATCTCTAACGACTAACACGCTTTTATACATAAGCGTGTTTTTTGTTAGCTGGTCCTTCTAAAGAAGGACCAGCTACTATTTACTAATATTCAATAAGTCATTTTCAATTTGTTCTATAGGTAATTCTATATCTTCAAACACCTGCCTAACATCAATATACCTATTTTCTTGAGTATTTTTTTCGTTTGTTCCCATAGAATTACCTCCAATACGAACGTATGTTCTAAAATTTTATTAATACAAATATAACACAGAGATGAACAATTTTCCTTACTATTTTTAAATCAAATGCACAGTTATCCCATATTTCGACAACATTTGACAAAAAATAAGACAGACTACTCATGATTTAGTAATCTGCCCTCTGAATCTAGAACTAATTTTTTTATAATCACTCTGTGTTTGCACCTGAACAGTCCATAACATATGTAATGACCGTTCGATTTATTTAAATGATGCATTCTAATAAACTTACATCTTGTTCGTATTCTTTTTCTGAAGTAATATTCTGCTTGTTGAAATATCCCATTTTTCATAGTTTCATTGTATACAGATGTTTAATATTTTTTCCTTACACAATTCATGGCAAGGTATACAGAAGTTAGCAAATGAACTAATGGCATTTATCATAGATTGAAGGTGATCCAATGTCTGATCGTGTGAAAAATCAAGATGTCTTTATCTATTTAAGGAAGAGTCGTAAAGACTTAGAAGAAGAGCAAAATGCCCAACAGCAAGGCCAAGAGTATGATGTTTTAAATCGTCACCGTAATCGTTTAATGGAAGTAGCTAAAAAGGAGCAGCATAATATAAAAGGAATTTATGAGGAGGTAGTTTCTGGAGAGTTTATATCAGAACGACCTCAAATTCAAAAGTTGATCCATGAAGTAGAATCTAGCATGGCTGATGCTGTTCTAGTTGTAGATTTAGATCGTCTTGGCCGTGGTGATATGTTGGATCAAGGTATGTTGGATCGTGCTTTTCGTTATTCGGGTACTAAGATCATTACCCCTACAGAGGTTTATGATCCTGAATCTGATCAATGGGAGTTAGTGTTTGGCGTGAAGTCCTTACTAGCTCGACAGGAACTTAAGGCTATCACAAAACGTATGCAAAGTGGTCGTGTCTCTTCAGCAAAAGAAGGGAAGTCTATATCCAAAAAACCTCCTTTTGGTTATTTTCGTGATGAAAATCTAAAGTTGTATCCTGACCCAGATACTAGTTGGGCTGTTAAATATATGTTTGAACAAATTGCAAATGGGTTGGGGCGCCAAGCTGTTGCGCAGGAACTTGATCGATTAGGTGTGAAACCTCCTTCCAGCGACCTATGGGGACCAACAACTATTACTGAGATTATCAGGAATGAAGTCTATATTGGAAGTATTATTTGGGGGAAGTTTAAATCGGTAAAGCAAAACGGTAAATATGTACGTAAGAAAATGCCTCGTGAGAAATGGGAAATCACTGAAAATGCTCATGAACCTCTGGTAAGCGAAGAATTGTTCTATGCAGCTGATGATGCATTAAAAGGAAGGTATCGTCCTCCGGTAAAGGTTACTAAGTCATTGAATAATCCGTTTGCCGGGATCTTAAGATGTGGATTGTGTGGAAAGTCCCTTCTTCATATTCCTAGAAAAAATAGACCTGATAACAACTTTCGCTGTCCTAATCCAGGATGCAAAGGGCTGCAAAAAGGTGTGAACTTTAAACCTGTTGAGCAAAAAATACTTGAAGGCTTAGAAGAGATAGCATCAGCTTTTGAGGTTCAAGATGATATGGATCATCATAATTCAGATAAACAGGATCTTCTAGAACTAAAAGAAAAAGCTCTTCAAAATAAGAAGAAAGAAAAAGATCAGTTAAACCAACAAAAAAATAAACTCCATGACTTATTAGAGCAAGGAGTTTATGATATAGATACCTTTATGGGAAGACAAGAGAAGTTGGTAGAACGGTTAGAAAAGATAGATAATGAAATTAATGGATTCAGAGAAGAAATCGAAATGGATAAACAGAGAGAAAACAATAAAGAAAACCTTGCGCCCAAAATTCGAACAGTCTTACAGGCATATCACCAACTTGAAACTGCAGAAGAAAAAAATATGATCTTAAAGACTGTTTTAGATAAGGTTACTTATGTTCGAAAACCTGAATGGAAGAGAATTGATCAGTTTGAATTGGATTTCTATCCAAAAACATAGCCGATGAGCATTGATGTCATCGGCTTTTTATATGTGTATATCATGAACAGTTATACTGGTACAACTGTTCATGATATACACATATATTTTTTCTTCTATTATATATGCATATTTTGCAGGCCTCCCTCATAAGCTTTAGCGTAACGCACGCAAGCGTAGGCTAAGTGCAACGCTAAAAGCGTCCATAGAAGAAGTATATTAAAGCTCCTTTGACCACGAAATTTGGTTGGAGGAGCTTTTTATTTCGCCCCAGGTTCTTCTTTGTAATGATAAAACTCTCCATAATGGACCCCTAATAGCATGCCTAATTTAAACAGTTGAGGAATGGTTGGAAATGTCTTGGCCGTACACCAGTTGGACAAGGTGTTATTTGAAACCCCCATATACTCACATATATACGGTCGATCATAGGGAGAAACTTTTATGTAATAACCAATGTGACTAATTATCATTCTCTTTTCACCTCTTATAACTTATTCAACGCCTCCTCTCTCATTCCTTCATGCTGCACCTAAACGCGAAAAATCCAAATTAACTTGTGATAGAAAGTCATATTTCCACAAATGAGTCCATATGTTGTATTAAAGCTGATCAAACAGACTTTAAAATATTTGAACCTAGTCCAATCCATTCAAATATCTTCAAAGATTTCAACAATAGGAGGTGATTGTATTGGAAGATTATCTTTCAGATATTATTTCAAGTTTGTCTTTTCAAGAGATGAAAATATTAGCTATCTTATCCGAGAAAGAATCAGACGCTCCCTTTAAAGCGATATCCAGACAAGAATTAATGCATGAAAGTGAATTATCTGTATCTGTTTTTCAAAAATATTTAGAACGACTCGAGGTAACTAAGACTATTGAAGTGTTGAAGGATGGGAAGAAGCATCGGATTTATATAAGTAAATACGGAAAGTTAGCTTTAAATAATTTATAAGGAGATGATTGCATGTACGGTTTTTTAGGCATAGGTCAGGCTGGAGGTAATATTGCGAATCATGCTGCTCTGAAAAAATATCGCGCTATTGCAATTAACTATTCCCAAAGCGATTTAGATTCATTAGATCAAGTGCAGGAAAAACTTAAACTCGTTGGTACTGAAGGAGTAGGGAAGAAACGGGAAGATGCTATTAAGCTCATGTCAAACAATATTGAGATGATTCAAGAGTTTGTGATTAACAACTTCTCAACTCCAGCTGTTGAAGTTATAGTTGTTCCCTTTTCTACTGGTGGAGGAACTGGCTCAGGCATAGGTCCGTTGTTAATCGACTTATTATCTTCTACTATGCCGAATAAGGTAATTGTCGCTTGCCCCATTTTGCCAGATGAATCTGAATCAATGATTAGTCAGTACAACGCTTTAAAGACATCCGAAGAGTTATTTGGATTGGATGTCGCTATTTTTCCGATAGATAATCAAAAGATGCACCACCTCTCTGGAAAGCATCAGTTGTACAAAAGCATGAATGAACAAACAGTGGGATTATTTCACGAAATCTACACTTACACCAAAAAACATTCAAATGACGGAGTTTTAGATAAAAAAGATTTATTAGAGATATTCAAAACAAAAGGAATCGGCGTTTTGGGGAATGTTGATCTCGCGCAGTTACAAGGGGAGATGAACATATCTCCAGACAGTATTAATAAAAAGATTCATGACTCGTGGATCTGCTCACCTTTTGTATCTCCAGAAACGAATAAGGTCATGAGTGCTGGGGTGATCATGGATGTTCAGGAACCATTAATGGAATACATCTCTCAAAATAAGATTTTATCTTACTTCAAATATAACCCTACATTTGTTTATGAAGGGATTTATCATGAGAAAAAAGGCAATGTGCTGACTGTTTTAACAGGGCTTGGTGTGTTTCGATCAAGACTAAAAACAATTGAAGTCCTTATCAAAAGACAGCAAACGGCTTTAGAGAACCAGTTGGATGAAGAGAAGTACACCACTAGTGCAGACATTGATTTGTTCAAAAGCAAAAAGACGATACCTGAGGACAAAAAGTCGCCTTTAGACATCCTTAGTAAGTACCAAAGATAAAAGCCCCGCCATAATGACGGAGCCTGCCTGATTATAGGGGGAGCTGGCTAAATACAATTAGACCTACTCCTCCTACTATAAGTAAAAATGGCATTTGTTTCACCTCTTATCTTAATGTGCTTTGGCTTAGTGTTTACTTTCAAATGAAAATCATTCAAAAGGAGGATTCATTATGATTGTTAAAATGAATGGTCAATTCTGGTTTAATACAGAACAGGAAAGTTCTGAAAGCTGTGAGGAAGTGATAGTAGCGAAGTGGGGAAATCCAAAGCTGCGTACCATGGCAATAGGTTTCTGGACGGCATCAGCCAGCTTGATAGCCAAAGATGTTCATGCATCCTCGTTTTATGAACAAGTGCAGCCCTTAATTCAAGAATTTCAATCAATGGCTTTAGGTATGGGTGTGCTTGCAATTATTGCAGGTCTTGCGTTGTTAGCTATCAAAAAGAGATGGGGAGCTATCACATTGAAAACAACAGCATTTGTTGTAGGAGGCGTGTTTTTGGCTCCAGCTGCTATTATGTTGTTCGCTATTATTGCAATGACTCTAAATGATGCCTTGTTGGAAGCCTTTAAAGATGTTCAAGGCAATAATGTGAAGGATGTGATGGGACAGTGAAGTTTTTCTTCGGCATGGTAATTGGTTTTATTGGTGGAGTTTTCTATGCTTTGTATCAAACTATCGAAGCTCCTAACGGCACTGCTATTGAACTCATGAGGGGTATCAAAGCGATATTGGAGGTGCTATAAATGGAACTCACTTGGAACCACTCTTCAGTAAATGTATGTTTGCATAAGGAGCGACCAATACTTCAACGCCCAGAACCTAAATTGACATGCAAAGTGAATAATAAAGAGGTCCCTCTTACTTTAACGAAGATACAACAAACTCAAAAGCAAGAATCACCCTATAAGACCTTTCAGATTATCCCACACTCCAATATCAAAAACACCAAAGTTGATCAGTTCGCAGACTCGTTAGCCGATACGTATGAAGAGGTTTTTCAAAGGTGGAAAGATGGTTCTTTAAATCAACCGGAGAGGGTCTTCTTTGAAACTGAGATTACTCCCAAGTCCTACAAAACATTTATCACTACCAATAAAGAACTCAACGACACTATTCAACAGCAAGCGCAAGTTGTTTGGAAAGACGTGACGATTGGAAACAAAGAACCTCGTTCCCTGGATTCGGAGAAAAGTATCTGTTATAACTTCAAACTAAAACACTCATTCTTCCTTTCATTAAAAACAGACAGATCCATGCAACAAATCCCTCTGGAAGAGATTCTTGAGATATCTAGATTTATGCAACGCAATGATCGTGCCTTTATCCAATTCGGTTTTCAGTCAGCTGAGGAAGAGTGGTATAAGGATGCTGACCGAGAGCGTGATGAGTTTGAAAAAAAGCCTCCTAAACGATGGAC
>SDGW01000066.1_pt1 | contig 39281 bp, 51 predicted proteins | sample 2873831 | NCBI WGS metagenome assembly SDGW01 (sample SAMN08132700, study PRJNA421101) | hypersaline lake metagenome | isolation source: celular fraction 0.22 microns magnesium sulfate-rich crust from ephemeral... | place: Spain: Penahueca Lagoon, Toledo | collected 2011-07 | reverse complement strand
GTTTCCAGGCGGTAAAATTGAAGAGGATGAAGCTCTGGAAGAAGCCGTAGTTAGAGAGATGAAAGAAGAGACAGGGCTTGAAGTGGAGGTTAAGAGGTCTGGGGATACATATCTGAATGAAGGCGAGCTAGGGATATGGAAGATTTACCCGTTTCTACTGAAGTCGGACTCTAGAGAGGTAGTAATGAACCACGAACATGACAAACGTCTCTGGATTAAGATTTCGGACCTGGAAGATCTTGACACTTTAGGAGAGATGAAAGCTCCTGAGAGACTGGAGTTAGTATAGTTTTACTAAAAATTTCCTGGCCTTCATTAGTCCTGATCGCGGTGCTGTGAACAGTTTTTTCTGCGAAAGGAAACCAGGAAATTTCCTAGAAAGTTTATCACCAGAAAATAGTATGTTTAAATATTGCGTTTAGATCAGCTTGTAATGTCTATTCCTAAATGGCAGTATACGTGGGATATGTTAGATTGGGAAAGAAGAGAAGGCGGTAAAGAGTCTGCCGAGGGTTTGCTGGAGGAAATTGCAGAGGATACTGAAGAAATTCTGAGTTCTCATGGTCTGGACATTCCGGAGACTGAACTTATCTATGATCCTGAGCATGAGCATCTTGATGAAAACGTGGAGGCTTCGGTCTCTTATACTCCCGATGATTCCAACATAGATGGTATAATCTTTGTAGGTTCTGAATCCAGATTCCATCCTGATTCGTTGGCTCCTCGAGTCTCTGACACTTTGGCAGAGGAATATATGCACATTCAATTCGAAAGCGTAGATAGCTTTGAAGTTCATACAGGTATGGGAATCGATATTCTGGGTTCTGTCTGGGCTCTTTACACACAGGACTTGATCGATGATGACGAAGCTGTAGAGGAGGTAGCACACCATTCAAAACATGGCTATGAGAACCGTTCAGATCAAGAAGGTTATGGTCAGATGGTTGAAGAGGGGATCTATGAACTGGTAGAAGACTTCAGAAATGCCAGTGAAAACAGGAAAATGATGGAGTACGTCCTAAATAATCCAGGTGCTCTCTTCGAACAGTACAACGAGGGTCTTCTGTAAAGATTCGCTTCGATTTTAGAGAATTTTATGTGCTGGTGCAGTGATTTCTCAGAAACTGAGTTTAGAATAGGTTTTTAACAGTTCCAGAGTTATTCTGCAGTATGAGTAGTGATCACGTTTGTTCATGCGGAGATAAGGAAGATTCCTCTGAGGGATGTGGCTGCGGTGGAGACTGCGGTTGTTCCGAATAACTTTTTCTTAACTGGTTTAAAACTAGTCTCGAAGGTGTTCAATTATGGGTCTTAGGCTGTACAATACTTTGACACGTGAGAAAGAAGAGTTCAAACCGATCGAAGAAGGAAAAGTAAAGATGTACAGCTGTGGACAGACAATCTACGATGACCTCCACGTCGGAAACTCCCGTGCATACGTTTTCTGGGATACACTGAGACGCTATCTCGAATGGAAAGGGTACACGGTCAGGCACGTCCAGAACATCACTGACGTCGGCCACTTGACAGACGATGGAGATCAGGGAGAAGATAAGGTTGAGAAGAGAGCTAACAAGTTAGGTATAGAGCCGATGGAACTTGTTGAAGACCAGATCGAACGCTACTTTGAGGACACCAAGGCACTAGGTATTGAGAGACAGGATATTGTCCCTCGGGCGACAGGCCACATAAATGAAATGATTGAATACGTTCAGAGAATTATCGATAACGGCTATGCCTATGAAAGGGATGGAAATATTTACTTCGATGTCGATAGGTACGCTGAAGACTATCCTTATGCGGAGATGGCGAACAAGGATATTGAACAGTTGAAGGAAGAAGCAGAGTCGCGTGTTGAGCCTGATGACAAAAAGAAGAATCAGTACGACTTCGCTCTCTGGCTTAACGCTGAAGGAACCGGCCACCTGATGAAATGGAACGCCAAGTTCGATATAGATGGAGAGACTGTAGAGGTTGTCGGTTATCCAGGATGGCACCTTGAATGTTCTGTCATGAGCCAGAAATACCTTGGCGACAAGTTCGATATCCACGCCGGTGGAAAAGACCACATATTCCCGCATCATCCGAATGAGAGAGCCCAGGCATTCGCCGCTACAGATGAAGGGCAGTCAAACTACTGGCTTCACAACGAGTTTATCACTGTGGAAGGCGAGAAAATGTCCAAGTCGGAAGGCAACTTCTACACTGTCAGAGATCTACTTGAAGAAGGATACTCTGGCGACGCTATCCGAATGTATATCATCTCTTCACACTACAGAAGTGAGACCGACTTCTCCAAGGAAGGGCTAGAGAAGGCAGAAAAGGAGCTACAGAGAGTCAGGAGATTAATTAAGAAAATTAGAGAGGATGTAGAGTCAGCTGAAGTAGGTGTTGATAATCAGTACTCGCCAGATAGAATGGAAGAAAATTTCGAGAAACGTATGGACGACGATCTCAACACCGCAAGGGCAAAACAATACTTGATGGAGTCTGTGAACTTTCTCAACTGTCTTTCAGGTGAGGAACTATCGGAGGAGTATGCAGATAAATTGGAGGAATTATTCCAAATTCTCGGTATAGATGTCCGTCCTGAAGCCTCTGAAGGGGAATCCCAGATGGCGGATATGCTTCTTGATCTCCGTGAAAAGTTCCGGGAGCAGGAAGACTACGAAACATCTGACTATATCCGCGACCAGCTGCAGGAACTAGGCTTTGATATAGAAGATACGGACGAAGGCTCTATCTGGATCAAGAAGTGAGAGAATGGTCTGGTAAAAAGAGTATAGGTAGAAGGGAAAAGTGTTAGAACTAGTGAGCCTGTGACTTGTGGTTCTCCATGGCGTCCATGGATTCAAAGCCATCGCCACATTTAGGACAGTAAGCTTCGACTTCGTCTCCTTCGTTTTCCTCAGATTCTTCTGCTTCCTGAGCCTGCTGAGTTGTCTGTCCGCCTTTCTGCTTCTTCTCAAGCTCTTTCTTTTTCTGCTGTTTTCGGTCTGGTTGCTCCTGGAAGATTTCTTTTGCCCGATCATCGGTGATGCCAAGCATTTCTTTAGCCTTTTCTTTCTGCTTGTCAGCTTTGCTTGTTGCCATTGTACTACAAGCTTTGTCTCGATGTTTTAAACAGGTTACGGGATTTTACTCCACTAACTCGGTGAAGTTCTCCTTAAACTCATCTAGATACTCTTCCTGGAATGAAGCACCTGCTGCTTTCCTGTGTCCTCCGCCTTCGGCACCGTCTTCTTTGGCTTCTTCAGGCAGCGCGTCCTGCATCAGCTGGCCGAGATCTACTCTTCCAGACTGACACCGTGCTGAGACATTGATCTTGTCGTCTCTCTGGAAGACCAAGTGGATCCAGTCCGGTGTCTTGGTGGACATGTTGGTGGCTATTGAGGACGTAATGTGGAAGTCGGACTCCATCTCGAAGAAGATAATCATCTTATCTCTGTCTATCTCCCTGTCTTCCTCGTAACCCTCAACTGCTTTATTGAACTCGTCCTGCATCTCCAGATAGACTTCGTAGACCTGTCTGTAGGCTTCCTGTGCCTCCAGCTCTTTCAGGTCCTCAGATTCCATCAGTGCTTCGTAGGCCAGCTTGGCGTAATGTCTCGAGTCTCTGTAAGGCTTGATGTTCAGGACTGAGGCGTATCTGCCGTATTCACAGTTCTTTGCCAGTTCCTCCTGTGTCAGATCTTTAGGAAGATATTTCTCGTAGTTCTCGTTCAGTTCCTCAAAAAGCTCCGGACATGAATCGACTCCAAAGTCCTGTATAACACCCATTCCTGCGATCCACCGTAGATCATCTTCCAATCCAAACTCTGCAGAGATATCTAGACAGATCTTGCTGCATGGAATGTAGACTTCGGCGTCTTCAGCCCTTGGGTTCACGAAATCTACGTCAGGAACTCGGTCGAAGCTGTGGTGATCTACTACAAGAACGTCGAGGTCGAACTCTTTCTCGATCGATTCAAGTTCATCTGCTTCGAGGTTGAAGTCGAGGACGATCAGCTTGTCCATGTCTTCAAGCATTTCGTGATCTTTCTCGGTTAGGTGGTAGGATCTCTCTACAGGGATTGTAACCTCGTCTAGAGATCTTCCTCTCAGTTCTTCCAGTATCTTGGAGATTATGACTGCGGATGAGACTCCGTCCATGTCCCAGTGGTGGACAACTGCAACGTTTTCTTCAGCTTTTACTTCTTTTAGGTAATCCATAGCCGGCTTTAATTCGTTCTTTTCCATCTTTGATCACCTCTAGTTTACCGGCTCCGAAAAGCTGAACAGGACTTTCCTATCTCTAAACTCTACTTCTCCCTTGTGTTTCTGTTCCTCTCCGTTAAACACCATCTCTGATATGTTTACTCTGTCCATGATTCTTTCTTCCTGCTCTTTAACTGCTTCAATGTCTCCCGAGAAACAGATATTTATTCTATCCTCTACTTCAAGCTCAGCTTCCTTTCTCTTCTGCTGAATGGCTCTGGTTAGTTCATTGACTAGAGCTTCGTCTTCTATTTCTTCTGTCATCTCAAGGTCGAGGAATATCTCTCCTTTTCTGAAAGACTTGCCTCCCAGGTTGTTTGCTGTCTCGCTTCTGACTTCTATATCGGATTCCTCGAGCTTGTAGTTCTCAAGCTCCAGTTCGCCGGTGGTCTGCAGCTGCTCGATCTGCTCATGTTCAAGCTCCTCAATTTTCTGGGCTACGTCATCCGCGTTTCCGCCAAACTTAGGTCCTAGTTCCGAGTAGTCCGGCTTAGCTCTCAGTTCTGAAGCAACGTCTCCGAATTCGACCTTGTTTACATTGGCCATATCCTTGATGAGAGCCACAAATTTCTCCAGCCGTTTTTCTTCATCTCCATCTGTCGAGATTACAAGTCTTTTCGCCGGCCAGCGGAGGTTGTACTGGTTTTCATCCCTGATCTTAGTAGATTTCTCAACCACTTCACGAGCTACTTCCATACCGGATTCAAGCCCGCTGTCAATCATTTCCTCGTCTGCTTCCGGATATTCCTCCATGTGGACTGAGTCAAACTCTCCCTCTAATTCCTGGTAGATTTTCTCAGTTATGTAAGGTGAGAATGGAGCCATCAGAAGGGTTACCTTGTTGAGGACCTGTTCAAGGGTCCATATAGCTGCTTCATCTCCGTTCTTCAGTCTTGCTCTAACCTTCTTGACGTACCAACGGGAGAGGTCTTCTATAAGGAACTCTTCAAGCTCTCTGGTCAGTTCATGGAAATGGCAGTCGTCCATCTTCTCTGCTGCTCCACGGTTCACTGAGTTAATTCTTGAGAGAATCCATTCATCTTCTATGTTCAGCTCTTCCGGTCTTTCGACATCTTTCTGGTGTGTTTTCAGGAACTCTTTGGTGTTCCAGTAGACTGAGAAAAGCCTGTAGATCTCGTTCGTGATCTCGTCTTCGTCATAGTTCTTCTGTTCCCATGGAGGTGCCAGTCGGAGCTGGTAGAAACGTGGTAGATCGGCTCCAAACTCTTCAAGCTGATCCTTCGGGGAGATGGTTGTTCCTGCGGACTTGGACATCTTCTCTCCGTCAGCTCTGAGGACGTATCCCTGGAAAAGGATCTTTTCGTATGGTTTTTCGTCGAATCCGAGGATTCCGCAGAACATCAAGTGGTAGAACCATCCTCTGATCTGGTCGGAAGCTTCTGTAATGAAGTCCATGGGCCACATGTCCTCGAACGGCTGCTCCTCGAACGGATAATGCAGGGAGGCGAAAGGCGCGATACCTGAGTCGAACCAGACGTCGAAAATATCCGGAATTCTCTCGTATTCTCCGCCACATTCACAGCTCCAGGAGATTTCGTCTACTACGTGTTTATGCGGATCAAAGTCTTCAGGTAGTCCTCCGGCTTTCTCTTCCAGCTCCTCAAAGCTTCCAACTACTTCATATTCCCCACAGTCGTCACATGTCCAGACAGGGATTGGTATTCCCCAGTAGTTCTGCCGAGAGATACACCAGTCAGGGCTCTGCGAGACAAAGTCGTGGAAACGTTTCCTCTTGTTCTCGGGAACCCAGTCCACGTCCTCGTTTTCCTCAAGCATTCTCTGCTTGACTTCCTCGTTCTCAATGAACCACTGGTCTGCGGCCCTGTAGATCAGCTCTGTCTTACATCTCCAGCAGTGAGGATATTCGTGCTGGAACTTCTCGCTGTGAAGGACAAGACCTTTCTCTTCAAGCATTTCAATTATCTCTGGATCGACGTCAAGGACGTTCTTACCTTCCAGCTCTCCAGCTTCCTCAGTGTAGTATCCTTCGGAGTCGAGCGGTGAGAATACGGGGAGTCCGAGAGGTCTTGTCTCCTCGTAGTCTTCCGGTCCGTGACCTGTCGCTGCGTGGACAAGCCCCGTACCGTCTTCAAGTGTTACAAGTTCTTCCGAGTTGTGAACTCTGTGAACTCCGTCCTCTTCGTCAAGTTCCTGCTGTCTTGGAATTTCATCAATGAACGGTGTTCTGTACTTCAATCCTTTCAGATCGGAACCTATCAGCGTTCTCTCGATTTCGTATTCGTCCTCTTCCAGGTCTGCTTTCTCCATGACTCTTGGAACCAGCTGCTCTGCTACAATTAGTTTTTCTTCTCCAGTGTCTACGACTGCGTACTGGTAGTCTGGGTGTGTGAATACGGCCATGTTCGAAGGGATCGTCCATGGAGTGGTTGTCCAGATAACAAGTTTCTCTTCTCTGTTCTCAAGTGGGAACTTGGCGAACACTGCTATATCTTCAATTTCCTGGTACTCATCTGTTACTTCGTAACCGGAGAGTGAGGTCTGACATCTTGGACACCAGTGAATTGGTTTTGTTCCCTGGTAGAGAAGATCCTGCTCTTCCGTCTTGTTCAGAAGCCACCAGGCTGTCTCGATGTAGTCGTCGTCATATGTCATGTAAGGGTCTTCGAAGTCCTGCCAGATCGCGAGGTCTTCCATGACTTCCTGCCAGTCTTCCTTGGCGGAAGTGGCTCTTCTTCTACATTCTTCAATGAACTTCTGAGCAGGAACTGAATCGCCGATCTCGTTCTTATCCTTGATACCCATTTCTTCTTCGGTAGCCAGTTCGTTCGGAAGTCCGTGTGTGTCGAAGCCTGCCTGATCCCATACATCGTAGCCCTGCATCTGCTTGAAACGCAGCATAACGTCCTTTAGAACCTTTCCCTGCATATGGCCGACGTGTGGTTCTCCGTTGAGGTATGGTGGTCCGTCAATAAGGAAGAAAGGCTCGTTGCCTTCCGTGGATTCACGTACTTTCTCTTTTACATTATTTTCTTCCCAGTACTGGGAAACCTGTTTTTCAACTTTATCCGGATTATAGTCAGTCATAACTGAGAGATTAATTGTGAAAGTTAAAAGAATTGTCTGCAGAAAGTGTTATCTCCAGTAGTCTCGACTTTCTCCAATATCTTCTCAGTCTTCATGTTCGGGATTTTCAAGAAGGTCTTCAAGCTTTACATCCTTGTCTGAGTAAACATCTTCTAGTTTCGTGTAGAACTTTTTCCTCATGATCAGCATAGGAACATTCTCTACTTCAACGTCTCTTCCCCTGTTCAACTAGTGGCTTATTTTCATTATAGCTCAGTTGATTCGAAGTCGCTCCAGATTTCACAGTCTCTGTTTTCTGCTTCTTTCTGTAGTTGATCTGTATGTTTCTGGTTAAGGTGCTCGCTGATATTGACGAGAACTGTTCTTTCAGCTTCAGCAAGTTCAATGTTCTTCTCTATTTCTCTTGTGTATCCATGGCTTTCTGCCCCGAATAGCGACCCTTCAATAAATAGGATGTCTGCGTTCTTGTAGGCTTCTTTGTTTTCCGGAAGGTTGCGGACATCTGGCGCATAGACTATTTTCTTTCCATCTTTGCGTATCACGTAATCTTGGGTTTTCTCTGCGTGCTCTACTTCAAATGCCTCTACTTCAATATCTCCAATTCTGACTGTTTCTTCAGGAGCCATTAAAGAGAAATTGATGTTTTCGTTATCTGCTATATGACTATGTTTATCCTGTAGGTAGTTCCGGGTTTTACTGTTTCCATATACTGTTATCTTACGCCCATGTCGTCTATTGTAGTCAAACTCTTCTGGATTCAAAACATGTTGTTCGATCGCTATATGGTTGAGTTCTCTGATGCCGGCAAAATGGTCAAAATGGCTATGTGTCACGAAGAAAGCATCTACATCGTAAACTTCGACCTCATACAGCTGCTCCTTGATTTCTGGACTGATCTCAAAAACAATAGAACTTTCTTCGCTCTCAATCAGTAGCCCGGGCCGTCTTCTTTTCTCCGACTTCTGGCAGTACTTGCAGTTGCACATAGGAACGGGTATTCCAATTGCGTCTCCGGATCCAAGCAGCGTAATTTCCATAAGTTACTGCCACTCAATGGACTTGCCGCCCCTTCTACGATTGTTTTTCTGCCTATCTTTCTTAATTTCCTCTGATTCTTCCTCTGGTTCTTCTTCCTCTCCGTCTGGTCCTCTGTCGAGGTGGTTCATTGATTCTGGGTGAGGGGTCTTTGTTTCCTGTTCGAAGCTAACTGAGACCGAGTTCATTTCTTCTTCAATGTCCGGTAGTTCTTCTTTCAGGTCTTCTCTCTGCGGGAAGATAGCTCCTGTCGGTGTTCCCGCGTTCTCGTCTTCCTGGAAACGCGGCCAGATCTGGATGTACGCGTGATCCATCATCTGTCCGCCAGCCTCTTCTATATTAATAGTAATTGATGTGCCGTCTGCTCCGAGACCTTTTTTCGCTTTCTCAACCACTTCGCGTGTAAGGGTCATGGCTTCGTGGTACATACCTGGGTCGAATTCCATCATGCTTTCAATATGTTCTTTCGGCACGACCATTGTGTGGCCTTTAGCCCTTGGATTAATATCTAGCCAGGCGTAGAAATTATCGGTCTCTCCGACCAGCATCAACTGGTCAGGATTATCTATCAGCTGGCAGAAAATGCATTGGTCGCCCTGTCCTGGTGCTCCTGGAGGCATATGCTGAATTGTTCTCCGACTGTTTTTATTCTAGTGGTGTCTTCTGTCTAGGGGTGTCGTATTCTAGAAAATCCAGGTAGGTTATTATGGTTTCAAGTGTCTTGTCTGCCGATCTGCTCTTCGGTTCTCCGTACCGGTTGAGTGATGTGATAGGGATTTCATCGGTTTCTTCTATAAGGCCGTAGCTTTCAAGTCCTTCCTCTGTTTCTTCGTATACTTCTACCTGTGATGAGTCTTCTTTTCTGACTGTTTCATATCCGGCGTCTTCCATAGCGATCTGGAAGTAGTCTGGATCAATGGGTTCTTCCAGGATCAAAGTTGCCTCGTAGTTGCCAAATTTTTCTCTGGTCTGAACATCTTCTATACCTTCCAGTTCAGGGCTGTAATGTTTTCTCATCCAGTTCTCGAAATCTGGTTTTTCTGATATCATACTGTCTCATACTTACAAAGACTTTTAACCGCAGTCAAAGGGAGTCAGGGTTCCATCTGGGGGTCGAGCTGTACATGTTTTCTCCGGAATTTCCACCTTCTAAATAACCTTCCGTAGGTGTTAAAAGCGTGTAGCTGTCTTCTTCGCTATTGTCTGAGAAGTAGTCGTAACCGGGTTCGTATTCAACTATGCCTACTCCTGCGATGTAGCCGGTGACTTTCTCCGTTGATTCTTCATCTTCTAGTTCGCTGGATAGGTCGGTACTATCTTCTAGTTCCGGGGAAGTGTTCATATCGTAATACGTCATATTACGGTTTATATTTCCTCGGATGTTCATCGCCTTTATAAATATCGTCGGCGAGTTCAAGGTTACAGGTGCATATACCTATGGCAGATAATTTCGATTCTCAGTTCGACGATGATTTTGAAGAAGAAAACCCTGAAGATGATTTCGAAGAGGACTTTGACGACTCTGAAGAAGAGTTCGAAGACGATTTCGAGCAGGACGATGAGTTCGAGCAGGACGACGAATCCTTCGAAGAAAACGACTCCGGAGACGATGAGGACTATGACAAGCCTGTCGACGAAGGTGACGTTGTAGAAGTAGAAATTGACGATCTCGGAAGCAAAGGCGACGGAATCGCACGGGTAGATGGCTTTGTAATCTTTGTTCCGGGTGGCGAAGTAGGCGAAACTTACGACGTAGAAGTTACATCCGTCGGAAGAAAGTTCGCTTTCGCAGAAATCCAGGAATAAAAGTCAAGGCTTGAAGGGCTTCTGGCTTTCCAGAAAAACTTCGGTTTTCTAATTTCCTGACGCTTTTATCTTTTCCTTACAATTCTTCTTTTTTATGAGAACAACTCTCCTAACTGCTTCAGTAGTTGCGGTCTCGGTTACAGTAGGTTTACTGGCGGCGACAGGGCTACCTATGGAAGAGATAAACAGTTTGCAAAATTCGCTTCAGTCGGATCAAACAGAGAACAATCAATCGGAGCAGTCCCGTACCTTAGAACTTGGATCGGCGCACGAACACGCACTTTTCTGGATAGTTGAGAACGGAACAGAGAAAGATCTTACTTCTCAAAAGTTCCAGCTTAACTCCCGGTACGTCCATCTGGAGAACAACAAGTCTCAGATAGTGCATAAACATGCTGAAGGAGTGACCTGGAGAGACTATCTTAACACTATTAATACTACGGTAAACAACACTGGAGAGAACGAGGTTTGTTTCTCAGTCTTCGGCAACCGAAGCTGCGGTGAAGGAGGAGCCTATCTAAATGGCAAGAGGCTTGAAAGCTTCGATCAGGAAATCCGGCAGGGGGACAACTTCCTGATAATACTGGGAACCGAGGAATGGAGACAGAGAGCTGCAAGATACATGCAGGAACAGCTACCTCCAAACTACAAACCGGAGCAATCACGCGGAAAAAGGGTGTAGGGAATGCATGCTCTTGTAAGGTACAGCGAGATAGGGACCAAATCCAACTATGTCAAGAACAAGATGGAGAAAGTTCTCAGACAGAGAATTGTCGATAGACTTGAACACGAAGGAATAGACTACGACAAGGTAAATATTCTTGAAGGCAGAATACTTGTACAGGAAACAAGTGAGGAAGCTGCTGAAGCTATCTCCACGGTTCCAGGAGTTGCATCAGTTTCTCCGGCCAGAAAGACAGAGGCAGATATCGAATCAATTAAAGAGGTGGTCAGAGATCTTCAAATCGGTGAAACATTTGGTATAGAACCGAACAGAGCCGGTGAGCACTCTTTCTCCAGCCAGGATATCGCTAGAGAAATCGGTTCATTTGTAGAGAAGGAACATGGCTCGAGCGTCGATCTTGACAATCCAGAGACATGGCTGGGCATAGATATTAGATACAACGACGTCTACGTATTCACAGAGAGGTACGAAGGCACCAAAGGATATCCTGTAGGTACTGAAGACACTCTGGCTGCACTGATCAGCGGAGGAATTGATTCTCCTGTCGCAGCCTACGAGGTTATGAAAAGAGGCTGTGATGTAATACCAATCTACTTCTACAACAAACCGATTGCGGCAGAGGATCACTTAATGCGTTTCAGGGCTTCAGCAAAGAAACTGAAGAAGTTCCATCCTGCTAAGAAATGGGAGGCATATATCGTAGATATGGAAGAAGTAAACCAGGAGCTGCTGGAAATTGAAAGAGGAAGAATGGTGCTTCACAGGAAGATAATGTTCCAGGTGGCGGAAAAAATCGCCGAGAAGGAAGGGCTGAAAGGACTGGTTACAGGGGAATCAATAGGGCAGAAATCTTCCCAGACTCCTTCCAACCTCGAGTTCACATCTGCTTCTACGGAGAAGCCAATCCATAGGCCGCTTCTTTCCTGGAACAAGAGCCGTATAACTGAGGAAGCAAGGGAAATCGACACTTTCGAGGAAGCAAGCATAGATTCAGCATGCAGCACCATGGCACCTGAAAATCCTGCGACCTCTATGAAAAGAGGAGAGCTTGAAAAGCTTGAGGAAGAAGTTAGAATCGATGAACTTGTTGAAAAAGCGTTTGAAAACGCTGAAAAAACTGAACTCTAGAAAAATATACGGAAAAGCACCGGTATGATTATAAAGTCTTGAGTTATGGTGAAAGTTTATGAGTCTGAAAGAACGTAAAGAAGAGGCTGAAGCTGTACTTGACTCCGCGGAAATGGTTCTTGAAACCGTACCTGAGCCGAGGGCTGGAACTGCCAAAGATCTTGAAAGAAAGATTACAGAGCTTGAACAGGAGCTACAGGATCCAGAAGATGAGAAAACCCTCAAGGATCTGATAGAAGACATCAGAGATCTTATGGATGACGTCCAGGAAGATGCAATGCAAGGCGACCCGATGATGGGGCCTGAAGACGACATGGGCGGTGGACCGGGAATGGGTCCAGGTGGGCCGGAAGACGATGTCCCACCGATCTAGAAGGGACAACTGTCTAAAGAACCAATTGAATTTTATACGCGGTTCAAAAAGAACTATACATGCGTAAAGCCGTATTAATTTTATTTTTAGTTCTAACTACAGCTAGTGCTACTGCTTTTACATCTTCCCTTGACGCGGTTGAGAGAACAGCGAAAGCCGGAATCCCGGCAGAGTTTCATCTAAACGTGGAGAACACTCTCTCTGAAGAGCAAGAGTTTACAATAAGCAGCCTTCAAAGTCCTCCGCCTACAGGAAGCTGGTTCTACTACAGCGAGAGTAAAACTCTGGCACCTGGTGAGAACGACAGCTTCGTTATAACGGTTACACCTACACCTGAGGCAATCCAACATAACTACAGGTTTAATCTTGTCCTCAGATCTTCTGACGGCGAGAAAAAAAGTTTCCAGGACTACTTTGCGGTGCGTTCAAAATACGATCTAGAGGTAACTAACGTGGAGCTAAACAGGAACAGTTTCAGGCCAGGCGAAACAGTTAACGGCAGTATAGATCTTATTAACACTGATCCTAGACCGGTAAAATACACCGTCTCTTCCTCTTTTATGGGGAAAAACTCGACAAAGTCGGGTACACTTCTTTCAGGAAGTGAGATAACTCATAACTTTAACTTCCAGATACCTTCCAATACTGGGCCTGGCGAGAAAACTATAGGCTTCAGACTTGGAGACTCTCAAGGCTTCCAGAGATTTAACCAGACACTGGAAGTGTTACAGCTCCGAAACATTGAAACTGATTCCTCTGTGGAAGACAGGATCTTCGAACGCAGAAAGACTTTGAGCGCACATAACCGTGGCAACTATCGTTTAGAAGTGACTCTCAACGAAACTATACCGAACTATCTTGAACCTATAACGGTTTTCAACACTCCTCCGGACTCTGAGGAAGAGAGCTCCGGAAGCACTACATACTACTGGAGGTTTGAACTTGAACCAGGGGAAGAAGCGACTGTGAGCTATGAATCCCGTTACTGGCCTCCATTAGTCGTTATCACTGCACTATTTGCGGGAGGCGTGCTTCTCAGAAAACTTCGGTCAGGTATAGAGTTCAGAAAGAAAGCAGTAAGGTCGGAGGAAGGACTGAAAGTTCACATAGAGATAGAGAATAAATCCGGAAGGACTCTGAGAGAACTGGAAGTTACGGACTTTGTACCGGATGTAGCATCCATAAATGAAGAATTCCCTATGGCCAAGCCCTCAATACGGAAGACAGGGAATGGCACAAGACTCACATGGGAAATCCAGGAAATGGGGCCTGGGGAACAGAGAGTGTTTGAATACAGTATTGAGCCTCTAGTCGAAGTAGAGGATGGAATAGTTCTTGACTCCGCAAAAATAGAAGGTGAAGGAATCAAGGTTGCGGAGACCGATAAAGTAGAGGCAGAATTTCAGCCAGACTAAACCCTCTTAAATCTTCCCTTGTGGAATATTGTTGTACGATCAATCCCGACTTAGCTCAGGCTGGCAGAGCGGTCGACTGTAGATCGACTTGTCCCAGGTTCAAATCCTGGAGTCGGGACTTCCAATTCTAGTCAATGTTTAATCTTCGACCGAGCGGTATCCTTCAAAAGCTTCTTCAGGTTCTATTTCGGATAGTTTTACTGCTCCTTTTCTAGTGACGTATACTCCGCCGTCTTCCTGACCTACCAGTTGAGGGAAAAAGTATGAGCTGTCTTTATCGTCTACTCTCCTGTCGACATCGATAGCATATAGCTCTCTATTAGCGGTGATGTTCTCCAAGTTTTCTTCCTGTTCCTGAGAGGTAAGTAGCTCAGTAGGATCATTTCCTTCAAATGAATCTTCTTCAAGTGTTTCCTCTACTTCTTCAGCATCTACAGCTAGATATACGTACCTGCTGATCCGGTGTAACAGAATTCGGTGTGCTCCATAAGTTCTTCTTCAGAATCGAATGCGTACTGGTTTGGGTCAGATATTTCGTTCATGTTTTCACCTATGAAACTCTAAGAAATAGTTTCGTTAAAATAAAATCTTCAGATAAACACATTTGCAAAAGTATGCTTGTCTAAAGGCTTTATGAATCACTTTGTTTGCTCTCTATAGGTTATTCCCCAGTTAATCAGGAAGTAGATCACGATTACAACGAAACTTACTTCGACTGCGCTTACTTTATAGAGTTTCTGCATTACTAGTGGTAGACCTAGAAGTCCGAAGAGAAGTACGGTTATCAGTCCTATAGTTTTTGCCTGACTGAGATCTTTACTCATATGATTAAAGAAAAAGAAGGAAGGTTTTTACTTTGTTCTTTTACTGTGCTGGTTGTACCTGCGCATCTACTTCTGCTGCTCCCTGAGGGATTGACAGGCTGAAGTCGACTTCCCGTGTTCCGTCAGCGTCCATCGAGACTGTTCTTTCTCTTTCAACCAGGGCGTTTCCTTGGTCGTCGTAGATAATCATCCGTACCTCTACTTGACCTTCCTCTCCTTGGTTAGCTACATCTACAGTTACCTCTCCTTCTTCACCTATAATGTTCTCAATAGGGCCTTGGTCTACATTCACTGACTGTACCACGGGGTCGGGCTCACCTAAAACATCTGTGTCGTTGGTGTCATTGGTTTCGTTTGGCAGCACCCCTGGTTCAGGTTCTCCGTTTCCTTGAAGGGCTGCACACCCAGAAGTTACTACAACGAGCGCCATCAGGGATATAATCGCGAGTCTTTCCATTATTACCGACCTCTCGGATAAAGGGTAAAGCTCCTTATTGAAGTGGATTACTTTGTTTCTCTGAATAGGAAAATAGTATTCTAAGCCGATGTTTCGCCTATTTTCCAGGTTCTGGAATGAATTTGGGTCCGACTTGGGAAAGAGTTCGGAATATCCGTTTTAAAAAGAAGTTCTATCGGTATACTGTGAACCTGGTATGAATCAACTGCTGCAAACTAAGAGAGCTGGTGCCTGTAAAGACGGTTCAAAACCGGAAAAACCGCAAGACAAACTTCGAAACTGGGGTATTCTAGGAAAAGAGGAGAGAACTGCACTTCTTGGAAACGCATCGGACACTAGAGAGTCAAGAAACAGATGGATAGATGCTGTGGAGAGATCGATGGAGGAAGATGGATTTGAGAAAGGCCAGAAACATCTTAGAAGGAATTTTAGTGGGGTAAGAAACGACGGAGACTATGGTTTAGAAGAGAAGAAAGAGGAGGAACTGCTGTTAATGGAGGTGAGATAAGAGGGTGACCGGAACTGTTAAAGATGTCTTTTCCTTTCTACTATTACAGAAAAACATCTTTACAGTTAACCGGTAATCAACAAACTATGGTCGGAAGATGCAGAAATTCGAGAAAATGCTCTGGTGGCTCATCGGAGGCACTCGAGGCGGAAAGAACAGGCTTAGAATTATAATGGCAGTGGAAGAGGAACCAATGAATGCTAATAATATCGCGGAGAATCTTGCTCTAGATTACAAAACTGTAAAACACCATCTTGACCTAATGCTGGAGCATAACGTAGTAGAAGAGATAGGAGAAGGATACGGTAAAAACTACGTTCTTACAGAGCAGATGAGCGAAAACATGGACAAACTCGAAGAAGTAGTGGAGAAATCAGGTGTTGAAAGTGAAGTCTAGGAACGTATTCCTAACGGTTCTCGGAGCAGGTTTCCTTACAGGAGCAGCGACGGTTGCGATAGCTAACTCAATGTTCACCGCAGCAAGCCCGATAATAAGCAGTATTCTGGCGGCTAAAGTGTTCTTTACGTCTCTGAATGTGGTGCTGCTTACAGCACTATCATTCAACTACTTTATAATCTATAGAGAGATGCCGAACCCGATGGCCAGAGGTCTTTTCATCTTCAGCCTGGCACTTACTATGTACGCACTGACCTCCAGCCCAATAATACATGCTCTGTTCGGATTTGAAATCATAAGACTTGGTCCTTTCACATACCTGTCAGACATGTTTGTGGCGGTGGCGGCGACAGTGATACTTTACGAGAGCTACCGGTAGAACCAACTGTTTAAACAGTTAGCTGGGAACTGTTACTGTATGAGCTTTAAAGAGAAATATGCCGACTTCTTCGAGAACCTGGATCAGGAATACTTTGAGAAAGAACGTTTCGTACCGGCAGTAGGACCTGAAGAAGCCGAGGTGATGCTCGTAGGCGAGGCTCCTGGGGAAAACGAGGTCGAACAGAGAGAACCCTTTGTCGGCCGTGCAGGAAGCCAGCTCGATGAAATACTTCACAGAATAGGCGTGGAAAGAGAGGATCTGTATATCACCAATCTCGTGAAGATCCGACCTCCAGAAAACAGAGATCCGAAAACGGATGAGATCGAGGCGTGGAGACCGCTTCTTGAGAAAGAGATAGAGGAAGTCGATCCTGAAGTAATAATTCCATTAGGCAACTTCGCTTCCAAAGAGATAGTCGGTACTTCTAAAGGGATAACATCTATCCACGGCGAGTACTTCCAGAGACAGGGAAGGAGGATTATGCCTGTATACCATCCTGCGGCTATACTTTATGATAGATCAAAAGAAGAAGGACTGGAAGAAGATCTCAGGAAGGCTTTCGGAAAGGAAAATTCCGGTCAGAGAACATTAGATGATCTCTAATCTATTGGACTATAATTTAAAATTTGGATAAAAACCGTTTCCATGGTATACCCCAGAGCACCGCTTTCAAACCGCAGTGAAAGTACCGTGAATGGAAGGAATAAGGTTGCTTATGATATTCCTGTTATTCAGGACGAGATGGCAAGAATATTTTTTGAGCTTCCGCGGAAAAGCGGCTCTCTTAATGATCCGTATCTTTCTATTCGTGGACAGGAAGGCTTTGCAGGATGTCTTTTCTGTGATTCCGGGGAATACTACGAAGAAACGTTTTTCGGTATAGAAGGTCCAGATGAAGCAGAGGAGCTTAAATCCAGTGAAACTTCCGAATATGAACTAGGGCCGTTTCTTCACAGAGAAGAGTTTCCTACATATGGGCTGAGAGAGTTCAACATCCCTGTTGATGATAAAAGACGACTTGAAATAACTGCGGACGTAACAGAGGATCGAGAAGAGGAAAGTCTGAATCTGGAGGCATATGAAGAGGAAGAGGTTGTCTCCCGGTTGCTTATAGGAAGAAGGGATGAAGGCTGGACATACTTATCTAACGAGGATACAAGCGAGCTGAGAATTTAATGAAGCGATATAAACCGATAATCGATGACTGGCAGGAATTCAAACAGGAGTGTCAGGGCCATGCCGTTCCAACGATTAGAAGAAACAGGATCAAGGCGGGAGAAGACTTCGAGGAAAGGCTGAGAGAACGTTTTCCAGAAGCAGAGAAAACAGGCTGGAACTCTGACGTTTACCGCTTGCCGGAGACCAGAAACCCTGGTAAGTCGATGCTTCACTGGCTTGGAGAGTACTATGTCCAGGAGGAGTCGGCAGCTATACCTGTAGAAATTCTTGATCCACAACCTGGGGAGAAGATACTTGACATGGCTGCGGCACCCGGAGGGAAGACGACTCAGATCGCTTCCAAGATTGAGAATAAGGGAATGGTGGTGGCGAACGATGTTTCCTCAAAACGTATGCAGAGCCTCCACGCAAACATTTACAGAACAGGAAGCGCCTGTGTCGCAGCTACAAACTATGATGCGAGGAACTTTCCTGAAGATGAAAAATATGATCGAATACTTCTCGATGCTCCATGTACAGGGGAAGGTAATCGGGCGAGAAGAAGCTTTGAAGCAGGAGATAAAGGCGAAATAAAAGGTATCTCCAAGCTCCAGAAAAAACTGATCAAGAAAGCAGAGAAACTTCTGAAAGAAGGAGGGTCAATGGTTTACTCCACATGCACTTTCTCACCGAAGGAAAACGAAGAAGTCATAGAACATGCATTGAGAGAAACCAATCTGACTTTGGAGAACATTGAACTTGAAGCCAAACACGTACGAGGAGTTACACAGTTCGAAGAAGAGGAGTACGCTCAGGAAATGAAGAAAACCGTTAGAATCTACCCGCACCATCTTAACTCAGGAGGGATGTACGTTGCCAGACTCACAAAGTAAGATCCGGGAAGCATGGAACTACCTGGAAGAAAGGTTTGGAGTCACGGAAGAAGATCTGGAGCGCTACAGGCTCAAATTTAAATCAGGAGATATATGGCTTACTTCCAATGAAATGGAGACCGAGCTGGATGTAGAGACGTACGGATTCCGTTTCCTGCGTTTCACAGGAAAAGGGTTGAAACCGACAACTTACGGTTTACAGGTACTGGAAGGCAAGCTGGAGAAAAACGTGGTTGAAGTCGATAGAAAGGAGCTTGAAGGGCTTCTGAAAAGGGAAAGGATGATCGACAGAGATCTTGATGAAAACGGCTACGTGGGAATAAAGTTCCAGGGAAGGATGATCGGCTGCGGCTTCTACGCAAAGGACGTAGTTTCTAGTAGAATACCTAAAGGTAGAGGTAAGGAGCTGCTTGAAATAATAGAAAGACAGTGATTTTTAGTGGCGACTGCTACTTTTAATCCGGTCATGTAACATGAACATGAGGTTAATTAGTATGAGTAGTCCAGCAAGCTGAACTGCTATAACTGTTGGATTGGCTGAAACGGCAAGTATTTCGCCCTCACCGTATCCAAGATTGTTGTAAGCAATATAACCAAAATAAGCGTATACTCCTATCTGAAGGAGATCCAGAATGGTCGAATGCTCAAGTTTTTCTGTCAACCCTTCACTTCCGCCATAGGCGCTCATCACCTCTAAATTCAAGTTTTCTGAATAAAAAGACTTCCTTCCGGACAAGGGTTTATAAGTTTTAACCGAGCCTGAAGACAATACTGGCGGCCATAGCGAGGGGGTTACACCAGTACCCATCCCGAACACTGAAGTAAAGTCCCTCAGCGATCTGGTCAGTACTGCCTTACCGGCGGGAGACCCAGGACGCTGCCAGACTATTTTTACGTATTACTTTTACCTGTACAACTTTCTAACCCTGATATTTATCCAAACTGAGAAACAATTTTATTCTATGAGTTCCTCGCCTGAAACTGAAGAAGAATGGAAGGAAAAACTCTCGGAAGAAGAGTACAGGATTCTTCGAGAGGCAGGTACGGAAACACCAGGAACCGGAGATTACCTGGAGAAAGACGAGGAAGGGGTTTATCACTGCAAAGCGTGCGGCCAGAAAATCTTCTCAAGCGACACCAAGTTTGATGCGGATCACGGCTGGCCAAGCTTCTACGACGCAATAGAGGGAAGCGTGGAGTTCAGAGAGGACACAAGTCACGGTATGAACAGGACGGAAGTCGTGTGTTCCCGATGTAAAAGCCATCTAGGGCATGTATTCGATGACGGCCCTGAACCTACCGGTAAGAGATTCTGTATCAACTCTGTCGCCCTTGATTTCGAGGAGAAGTAGCAACTTTGTTTCGGTCAGGTTTTTACCTTTTCCTTTTCAGACTTGAAACATGGGGGATGAAGGGGAAAAACCACAGGACTGGAAGATAAGGCAGTACTACCAGCAGGAAGAACTAGTCGAAATAATGGTTGAAACTGCGGAATACCGGGAAGTAGCTCCCACGTATCCTAATGGTTACGGGAAGAGGCCGGACGCGATAAACTTTCCCGGCGACTTCGAACAGCTTGTTGAAAACGGTTCTGTAGCTTTCCACACTTCTGTGGAGAAATGGCAGAACCCTCTGCTGATCGACAAAGTCTCCAACCACGATAATCTGAGACAGGGATGGGATCTTGTAATAGATATTGACTGCGACCACTCCTTCGAGCTCTCCAAAGAGACGGCGAAACTTGTGATCAGGGAGCTTAGAGAGCATGGTATAAAGAATGTTTCTATAAAGTTCTCCGGAAACAGAGGGTTCCATATTGGCGTAAGAGGGGAGGCATTCCCGAGATCAATGGATGAAAGAGAGTTCCACGAACTGTACCCGATGCTTCCGAGAGGAGTTGTCAACTATATCAGGGATAACCTGAAGGAAGAGATGATCGAAAAAGTAGAAGAATACGGGTTTAAAGAGGAGATGGAGGTCGAGAAAGGTCACGATCCTTATCAGGTAGCAGATATAGAGAACGACTGGGGTTCAAGACATTTATTCAGGATGCCCTACTCTCTCCATGACGGAAGCTGGCTAGTATCTCTACCTATAGAACCTGATGAGATAGATGAGTTCAAGAAGGAAGACGCTGAGATGGATAATATTGACTTTGAGACCGGCTTCCTGGATGAGTACGAGGAAGGAGAAGCAGCGAACCTTGCAGTACAGGCAATGGACTTCATCGAGGAAAGGAGAGAAGAGAAAGAAGAGGAAAGACAGAAAAGAGCTGATAGAGAATTTGAAAGACCTGAAGACGCAATACCGGAGAAATACTTCCCGCCGACGATCAAGAACCTTCTCGAAGGACTTGAAGACGGAAGGAAAAGAGCCCTATTCGTTCTAATTAACTTCTATAGATGTGTTGGCTACAGCTGGGAGCAGATCAAATCCAAGATATGGAGCTGGAACGACAGAAACGACGAGCCGCTTCCAGATACCTATATCAAGACTCAGCTACGCTGGCACCAGGAGAGAAGCGAAGACGTACCTCCTCCAAACTATGACTCGGATGGGTACTACAAAGATATGCAGGTATATGAGGGAGATCCGCTGGAAGAGAAAGTTCCTAACCCTGTAAGCTATGCGTTCAGAAAGGCGAAGAAACGAGAATCTAACGATGAAGACGATGATAAAGTGGAGTGTCCTTACTGCGGGAAGGAATACGCTGGAGAGAACAAGTACTACAAGGAACACGTCCAGACATGTCAGGGCGATGATGCAACAAAACTCTGACTGGAAGGTAGGGAAGGATAAAAAGGTTTGAAACGTTCCTCTTTTACAGAATGGATGAAGACGCATTAACCTTCAGCGAACTCCGTAAAATAGAGAAAAAAGAGAAGAGAAACGACGATCTCTCCGACTTAGGATCAAACTTCTTTCTAAGAGTCTCAAACTACCTGGATATGAAGGAAAGCGATCAAAGAGAGTATAGAAACGCCAGAAGAGTATTTGATAAAATAATAGGTTTAAGACAGGAAAAAATAGTCAAGAACGCCCGGATAGCTGTAAAATCCGGTCTCAATGCGTCCGACCTCAACATGCTTCCCCGTGAAAAAGAGCTTTTCAGGGATGTAAAAAATGTCTTCCACGATTATTCGGATAAAGTCGACGACGTGGTGGAAGGCAACGAAACCGCCTCTGTAGATGGTATTGAGCTTGAAGATGACTTAGAAGAGGAAGAGGCGGAAATAGATGAGGTCGAAGACAAAGCCGAGGAAGAGAGCGGTGAAGATGAAGAAGAAATTGAGGAAGGTTATCAAAAAATAAAGATTATATCGGAAGTACCGGAGTTCATGGGAACTGATGTCGAATCATACGGTCCTTTCGAAGAGGGAGAGGAAGCCGTAGTTCCAGAGGAAAACGCAGAAATACTTGCAAACCGTGGAAGCGCGGAGATAATGGAGTAGATCGAAGAATGGTAAAAGTATTCGCACTTGGAGGATCAGTACTGACAGAAAACCTTGACAAATTGGAAGAATACGGTGAAGCGTTCGATTCTTTCGATGAACAGGTAGCCATAGTTACAGGCGCCGGAAAGCTGAAGGAAAACATTCTCGCTGCTGAAGAACTCGCGAACCAGTCCGAACTCGATATGATAGGTATTAAAGCGACACGTTTGAATGCGGAAACTCTCAAGGCAGCTGCGGAGTTTCATCCAAAGACTCCTGAGACACCTGAAGAGGTAAGAGAGATTGCGTCTACTGGCGAAAACTTCGTCATGGGCGGTATGGTTCCTGGATACTCGACAGATGCAGTTGCCGCAACTGTAGCAGAACTGCTTGGCGCCGAACTTTACATCGCAACGAGCACTGACGGTATCTACGACAAAGATCCCGAGAAGCATAAAGATGCAGAAAAACTGGATAAGGTCAGCGTTCAGAAAATTCGAAGCATGACTCAGGGCAACTCAGGTGCTGGAAAATACGAGCTTATCGACTCGACAGCTCTGGATATAATTGAACGTTCGCAGATCGATACGAAGGTTTTCCTTGGAAAGCCCGGGAATATAGAAAAATCAGGTGGATTTGAAGCTACTGAACTGAAAACAGAGTAGGTAGGCAAAAGGCCTTATAAAGTTTAACCGCGGCAGGAAAACTATGGTCAAGATCCCAAAAGAACAGAACAGGTACTGTCCTTTCTGCGACACACATACGGAGCAGACAATCAAAGAAGTTACTAAGAGGCCTGCTTCTCCAATGTCAAAGAAGCACAGGAAGAGACAGAGAAAGATCGACCACGGATACGGATCATTCCCATTCGAAGATCCTTCACACAGATCAAGAGGTAGGAAGAATCCTACATCCGAAGGAAAAGATATTGAATTCTCTTGCAAAGAATGTGGAAAGTCCCACAAGTCCAAGAGAAAGTTCAGAACAGCAAAAATGGAGATCGAGAGGTAATAATCATGGCAAGAAACTTCCTAAGAGTCAAATGCGCAGAATGCGGAAACGAACAGAAAATTTTCTCCCACGCTTCGAACACAATCGACTGCCTAGTATGTAGTGAAAGGATCGCTACACCAACAGGCGGCAAGGTCGATCTTGAAGGAGAAGTAATCGAAGAACTCGAAGTAGAGTAAACTTTTCTCTCGTTTTCTTCTACTGATCCTAACTTTTCTCTACACTATTTGTATTTTCTGAAACGGAGTTACTTATTGAAACACTGGCGTTCTACTTTTAAAGTTGATTTTTCAAGTTGTGAGTATGCGCTGGTACAAAGACCGTCCGGAAGCCGGAGATTTTGTTGTAGCAACTATTACAGATGTTGACAAGAACTCTGCTTATGCAGAACTGGACGAATATGAAGATGTTAGAGGACTTATCCACATCTCTGAAATCTCACGTTCATGGGTTCAGGATGCAACCAAAGAACTTGGAGAAGGAGAGAAAACCGTGGCACAGGTCATTGACGATGATGAAGGTACAATCGATCTCTCGCTGAAACGCGTAAATGAAGGACAGAAGAGAAAAGCCATGGAAAGGTGGAACAAGGAACAGAAAGCAGATAAATTTGTTGAAGACCTAGCCGAAAGACTGGATAAAGATAAGGAAGAACTGTACGAAGAAGTTGTCTTCCCGATGCAGAAAGAACTCGGATCCACATTCACAGGATTTGAGATCGCTGTAGGTGAGGAAGAAAGACTCGAGGAGCTTTTCGATGGGGAAATAGTTGAAGCAATTCAGGAAGTCGCAAGAGAGAACATTAACTTAAAGCAAGAGAAGCTTGAAGGAGAGATAGAACTTGAATTCAGCCAGGGCAATGGCGCTGAAAGAATAAAACAGGTTTTTGAAGAGTCGGACGATGCTATTGATGTAAAATATGTCTCTGCGCCTAAGTACTCAATCACTGCATGGGGTAGAAACCAGGAACTGGCGAAGAACAGAATGGATGAAGCTGTGAGAAACTTTCGTGAAAAGGCGGAGGAACTGGACGGCGAGTTCGAATTCTCGAAGGCCTAGAGGTGTATGGCTGTGATTAAAAAATGTCCAGACTGTAAATCTTATACGTTAAAAGAAATGCACTGTGATCAGGAAACAGAGGCTGCTAGACCACCAAAGTTTTCTTTCCCTGACAGACATGGAAAGTACAGAAGAAAGATGAAAGAGGAGATGGAAAATGACGACCAAAGTTGAAATGGAAAAAGATTTCGAAGTCGAAGATCCCGTATTTATCGAAGGACTTGCCGGGATCGGACATATAGGTAAAACCACTGTAAGCTATCTTGTACATCACTTAGATGCGGAGAAAGTCGGCGAACTTTACTCACATCACTTCCCGCCATACACGATAATAAGAGATGATAAATCGGCAGATCTCCTTAAAAATAATATATACCAGGTCCAGAGAGAAGATGCGCAGGACCTCGTCTTTATCGAAGGAAACGCGCAGGCCTCAACTCCGGAAGGACACTACGAAGTTGCAGAAAAAGTAATGGATCTTATAGAGGAAGTAGACGCTTCCGAAGTAGTTACTGTCGGCGGTTACGGAACAGGCGACGTCGTAGAAGATCCAAGCGTCTTCGGAGCAGTCACTTCCGAAGATGCAAGAGAGAACTATGAGAGGTACGACATAGACTTCGATCACGAGGTCGGACAGATAGTTGGTGCTTCAGGCCTAATTCTAGGATTAAGCGGCGATAGAGGATGCTCAGGAATCTGCCTTCTGGGAGAGACTCCGGGATTCTTACTGAGTGATCCGAAAGCAACAGAGGCGGTGCTCCAGGCAATGGAGAAGATTCTGGATCTTGATCTAGACTACTCAGATCTTGATGAAAAGGTTGAGGAATCTCAGGAAGTCCTCAAAAAGCTTCAAAATCTACAGCAGAAACAGAAATCAGACCAAGATCAGCAACAGCAAGATCTAGGTTATATTGGATAGAACGAGGTGAAAAAATGACAGACTACACACGTTACGAACGAGCAAGGATTCTAGGAGCAAGAAGTCTCCAGTTAGCACAGGGAGCTCCATCTTTCGTAGAGGAAGATTCAAATAATCCTCTGAAAGTAGCAAGAAAGGAGCTAGAAGAAGGGAAGCTTCCTATTACGGTCAAATAATTATTTTCCTTTCTTATCTAGTTATCTCTTATTTCTTTCCGATCTTAGCTAGGCCGTTTATGTGATAGTCTAGACTTGAGAGAGTCATGGTGTTCTGAGGCGATAGATTTTATATGAACTAAAACATAACATATAAATGATGAGTGCTCTAGAAGTTCTTTCAAGTCCGAAAGTCAGTCCTTATTGGGTAAGCGCACTGTATGATGATCAGTCGCTTCGTTCGCTCTCTGAGGATCTTTGGAGGTTAGTTGATAGCGCCGATTATGCTTCTTCGAAAGAGGAGGAATTTCAATGGTTGGATATAGGAAGTGGCAGTGGTTTATATGTAGAGGATGGTGCTGTAAGGTACCCGGAAGAGCACGGAAAAGATTCTTCTGATATTTTTGCTGAAATGCTGGATATGGCGCCTCCGGAGTATGCTAAAGATCTTTCCGAAGAGCACAGTAACATAAATTTAATACAGGGAACGGCTCCGGATGATATACCAGATAAAAAATACGATTTTGTGTCTCTAGTAAACACGGGACAGTATTTCAATGATGATGAGTTTTCCGAGTTAGTTGATGAAGTATACAGTTCTCTGAAACCGGAGGGTCATTTCCTATTCACTTCAGTTCATCCTCTAGTTGACCTTTTTAGAGAGTTAGAAGAATTTTCAGACAGAGATATTGTCAGATATGTGGATGGGTGCCCGGTTATAGAGACACCAGTTAGTATCGATAAGGATGAGTTCAATCTCCACGAGTTAGGTATAGATGAAACTCTAGAAGGCGAAATAGTGCAGTCACCTCGCCGCTTTACTGATTATTTAATGGAGATACTGGGGGGTGAAAGGTTTTCAACTAAAGATGTAGGTGCTGTTGAAGCTTTTACGGAGCCCAAAGATCTGATAGAGTGCATAGAGGGTATGTGCAGTGAGGAAGCAGTAAAAGATAACAGTATTAAAAATGATCCTATCAACTATCCATTAGGCATTGTCGAGAAGACTTCTGACAACGAGGCAGATATTTGAATGAGCGTTATAGGCGAAAATATGAAGAAGATGGTTCAATCAAACCAGTTAGATCTTTTAGACGGAGAAATACGCTTATTTGATTTCCGAATGGGTATGCTGCCTGTATTTACCTGGACAAAGCTTATAGAGAAATTATATCGCAAAAATGGGGAAGAGGCATTTGAAATTCTCTTTGAAGTCGGAAAAGATCATGGACAATATGCTATAGATAAAATAGGTAAGGAAAACGACATATCTAAGAAACGATTTTTGAACCAATCGCTTTACACTGCGGATGTCTTAGGGCTCGGAAAGATAAGGGTGGAGAAACTGAATATAAACTCAGGGGAAATAGTCTTCAGACTGGAAAACTCTCCATTTAAAGAGTATTTTGAGGATTCGGAAATGCTGTCGGACATCGATGGAACTATAGACTATCTACAGCTTGGAATGGCTCAGAAAGTCAGTGAGGAGGTTTTAGGCGGAGAAGTCGAAACCGAAGAAACTGAATGTACGTTCCAAGGCGATGACTGCTGCAGAATTGTTGCTAGGAGAGAAGAACAGTAGTTTAAAATAGAGATGAAATGTATTCTGAAGTATGAGTATAAGTGCCGAAGATCTTCCTGTAGGGGAAAGTATTACATTTCCAAGAGAAATTGCAGAAATGGGTTATGAGGAAAAAGAAGATGTCGTAAGTTTCTGGACATCTGGTGGGAGCAAAGAAATACGTTACAGGAAAGGCAATGACGTAGAACTTCTGAGAGAAGGATATGAGAGAGCTTTTCAGGAACTCATGGACGAAAGCGACATAATTGCCGGACTGGGATCGCCTGACCCAGATCACATGTCTCAATGGTGTCTAAGAAAAGGAACTGGATTCGCCGAGGACACAATCAGTAGTTCGGTACCCGAGTTTTGGGACGCAGATGATCGTTGGGATGAAGCAACAGTCATGATTTCAATGCCTCGAAGCCTCAAATCGGTAGGTGAAGATATACAGCAAAACGAGGAGTATGGAGATCTTCAGGACGAGTTTCCGAACCTGAGGCTGTGTCTGGGTGCTGGAGACGTGATGAGAGATAATGTGAGGGAATGGATAGAGGAAAATTATGATGTGGAAGCCAGGAACGCTTATTTCGGTACAGAGCCTGGAGCTGTAGCAGTTGAAGTTGAAAAAGATGTATACAAACCTACCAATCCTAATCTCATACTTGAAATACTGGATGAAAATGCTGAAGTAGGTGAAAATGGCGAAATTTCTGAAGAAGATGTTTATACAGTCCATCCATTCGATGAACTAGAACCTGGTGAAGAAGTTACAGGGCCTCTACTCATAACTACGCCTCTACGTGAAGAAATGCCTCTTACCCGATACAGGAACAACGATACCTTGAAGTTCCGGGGTACAGAGCAGGGTCCAAGAGGGACGTTCACGGGAAGAGAGGATAATGTAATACTCGGTGCAGGAGCGAATATCTATCCTAGTGAGATTGACGCCGTTATAGATCAAGAACATAAGCGTGTTGTATCTGAAGAAAATGGTTTTGTTAATCTGAATTTTTATCTAGGTGAGGAATATATTGATCCAGAAGAGTTAACCAAGTCTTTAGGCGAAGAAAACACGATATTCGGTGCATGGCAGTCTACAGGGTCGATAAACGTCCGGACTGAAGAATATAATTCTGTTGATGAGCTGGAGAAAATGCTTGAAGAAGAATACAACTTACCTACAGATGAAGATGGAGATATAGAAATCCTGAATGATCTAAAAGGCAAAAGCCTCAAAGGGAAGAAAACAGCATTCGATGATTCAGCAGTGGAAAGATCGATGAGAAGGAGTTACTAAGCGAATTTCTCTCCCTTTGAAACAGAGAACCCTTCTTCGTTTATTTCTATATCCAGTATTTCTCCGTCAATTTTTGTTCTCCTCATCTTGATTATCTGTAAAGAGCGGAACTGAGACTGCCCTAAAGCATATCCTTGTAGGCTGATAACTCCATCAACTACGAACTCAGCTACCCCAAAACGCGTGAGGTTGCCCGACTGGTTTTCCGGTCTTTCAGAAGTGACAACAGCAGTTACATCCATCTCTTTAAGACGTTCAATAAGTCTGTTAAGATACTGACGAAGTCCGTCTCTATTGCCCCAGTACATCTCGAAAACGCTCAAGGAGTCAAGAACTATTCTATCAAAATCCTCATTTTTTATGTGATCAGCTATCATCCCTTCAACTTCTTTAGAAGGATTTACATGAGCCATCGTAAGATTATGTATATAGTTATCGAAATCTATTCCGAATTCCTTAGCATCTCTTCTAAGCTCTTCAGGCGACTGCCCGGTTGTAAGATACAGACATTTTTCCTCGTTTTCAAGTCCTTCATAGAGAAACTGTGTGCAGAAAGTGGTTTTACCTGATCCTGGTCCTCCCGTAATCAAAGTTACAGAGTCTTTTGGAAAACCTCCATCTAATGCTTCATCTAGCCCTGATACTCCTGTACTGGTTCTCTCAACCATGTAGAACAAATTATACGGAAACTTTTTACAAGCTTCTATAAGGGAATCTTCCAACGTTACATTGTTCCTTTCTACGGTTAAAACTTATTCTCTGAGTTTATTCAGTTCTTCTTAGCTGCTCAAAGATTGTTTACAGGAAATATGGTAAGACGGCTGTATTATACCAAGATAGTTTAAACCAGAATAACTTCTTAATTCATATGAATATAGATTCACTAGAACTCAGAGAAGTAATCGACTCACGTACCAATCCAACAGTAGAGGCAGAGATAAACAGTTCCTTAGGTAAGGCGCCAGCAGGAGCGTCTTCTGGAAAACATGAAGTAAGTTGCTTTGTGCCAGAACATCTTGACGCGACAGAAGAACTGCTAAAAAAGCTTGAGGGCCGAGATCTCACTCAGGAAGAGTTCGACTCACAGCTGGAAGAACTGGACGGGACTAATGATTTCTCAAAGATCGGTTCAGCGGCGGTTGCCACCAGTTTCGCTTTCAAAAACGCTTCTGGTTTTAGCCATTCAAAACAGTTCCCGCTACCGCTCAGTAATGTTATAGGTGGAGGAGAGCACGGAGGAAATACTTCGATCCAGGAGTTTCTTGTGCTTCCAGTCAACGCCTCAAGCTTTCCTGAAGCCGTGAAGACAAACACACAGATCTACCAGGAGCTGAAGGAGAGATACTCCACAAAGATCAAGGGAATAAACGATGAAGGTGCTCTCATCACATCCATGGATGACGAACAGACTCTGAAAGCACTGAAAAAGGTCGCCGACAAGTATGATGCACGTATTGGGCTTGACGTAGCTGCTTCGGAGTTTTATGATGAGGAAACAGGTAAGTACGATCTTTCCTCGATGCATCGGAAATGGGACGCTGAAAGACAGATGAAGTTTGTCCAGAAACTGATCGATGAGTTTGATCTTGTCTACGTGGAAGATCCGTTTGACCAGGACGACTTCAGCTACCACGCCAAACTGACCTCCAAAAATCCGGAAGTACTTATCTGTGGAGACGACCTGTTCGTAACTCAGAAAGAACGGCTTCAGAAAGGGGTTGAAACAAGAGCATGTAACTCGCTGATCGTGAAGCCTAACCAGGTCGGAACAGTAACCGGCGCCAGGAAAACAGTGGAACTGGCACAGGAAAATGGGTATACGCCTGTGATTTCACACCGTTCCGGAGAAACATGCGACCACACTATCTCAGATCTAGCACTAGAATGGGAATGCCCTATCATAAAGGCAGGTATTGCTGATATCAGGATTGCAAAGCTGAATAGGCTACTTCATCTGTGGGACAAGACAGAGAATCCGGAAATTAACAGTTTTGAGTGACTATTTATGGTAAAGGATTCTGTGGAATCCACGTTAGAGCAGGAAGAAGAGGGAGGTTTTGAACTGTATGACGGGTTCTATTTCAGAACTATCGCTGAAGACATGGATATGTTTGAGGCTGAAAGGACGGTTATGGAGTTCGGAGATGATCTGCGTAGATATTCTGAAAGAAACGGTCTAAGGCTGACCTGGAAAACAGTGTACGAAGATGCTGCTATAAAAGGACTGAACTTCCGGGCAAGTCCGGAAGTGTTTTCTCTTGAGAACATCAAGTCGTTTCTAACAGATCAGAGCATGAAAGGTTATGTAGAATACGAAGGAAAGGGAGCTGGCGATATTAAGTTAGGGGCCAGACTATCTATGAACTGGGAAGACAGCCGGAAAGTGTATGAGTTTGAAGAACTGCTGGACCGGTACACTGATGGTGTTTAATTCATCTATAATACTGTAGCTATTGGTTAAAAACGGAAGCGAATCTTCTTTTACATGGTAGATCCAGCTGGTTTTGGAGGAACAGATATTGAAACTGCTTCTGTAGACGTGAACGAACTTACTTCCACTACGAAAAGAACGAGTTTCAGCCGGCAGCTTGAAGGAGACGAACAGTACAGCGGAGAGATAGAACTGCCTGTTGAATGGGCAGAGCATAGATTCCCGGTTGAAGTACTCGAAGAAAAGATAGAGAACGAAATTTACGATATACTTTCTCAAGGTGCAGAGGGACTGGAAGAACTTGGAACGCAGGATTTCGACGCCTATATCAGAGATGTAAATCCGGAAGCCGAGGATGACAGAATAGTTTCGGAAGTCTTTCTTCCCGTGGATCCGTATGAAACTCCGGAAGGTGTAGGAAGCACAGGAGTTATCGCATATGAGGCGCTGTTTAACCCAAAGAAAGAGGATGACTGGCAGCCGAACACTCAGGGAGAGACCTTCCGTTACCGTAAAGTAGACGAGATAGGCGGCGAACGGGTCAGAAATCTTCTTTTCGATGGTCTTTACGAGGACGAGAACAGGAGGATGCGTCCCGAGTGGGACAGCGAGGACGAAGTACCAGGTTATGATGGAAGTATAACGGTAGATTACTCCAATCCGATATAGAGAATCGAGACCTTATTTAACTTTTATTCTCGAATGAACGGACATGGCTGAGGACGAAGAACTACTTGTAGACCGAGAACAATATCTTTCCCACGGAGTGCATATCGGGACTCAGGGAAAGCACAACGACATGGAGAAATACATTTTCCACGTAAAGAAAAACCAGCTCGCAGTACTAGATCTAAATCAGACAGACGAGAAGATCAGAAGTGTGGCAAGATTCCTTGCAGGATACAATCCTGAGGACATCCTTGTAGTTGGAAGAAAGGAGCTTGCACACCAGCCAATAAAGGCATTCGCAGACTCTGTCGGAGCAAAAACAATTGCCGGACGATTTATGCCGGGAACACTGACAAACCCTCAGTCCGAAAACTTCATGGAACCTGAAGTCGTAGTTGTAACAGATCCAGAAGAAGACGCGCAGGCAATCGACGAAGCAGTCGACGTCAAGATCCCTGTAGTCTCCCTAGCAGACTCAGCAAACACACTTGAAGACATCGATCTAGCGATCCCTGCAAACAACAAGGCGGAGAACGCAATCGGACTAGTTTATTACCTACTGGCACAGCAGATCGCTGAAGAAAAGGGAGAAGAGTTCACGAAGGAACTGGTTGACTTCAGACCGGAACCTGAAGAAACAGAAGACGAAGAAGAGTAAAGTTTATCTTCTTCCACCACTTATTCTTTCCTACCTTTCTATGAAATTTCTAATAATTGTCGGAACCTCACGCGACGGAAGAAAAACTATTCATCCAGCCAGGGCTATAGATGGAGAACTTCGAAACCGGGGACATGAAACAACTTTCTACGACCTGAAAGAGAAGGATATTCCGCCGCTAGGCAACAGGACATACAGAGAAAACGAGGAGCCGGTTCCGGAAGATATACAGGAACTGAGCCGAGAGGTCAAAGACTCCGACTGCATAGTAATCGCGACGCCCGAGTACAACCACTCGATTCCTGGAGTGCTGAAGAACGCAATGGACTACCTCTACCCTGAGTACGATGATAAACCGTTTGCTTCTGTGACTGTTTCAGGAGGAGGTTTCGGAGGAGTAAGAGCCCTAAACCATCTTCACGACATAATACTGGAATTTGGAGGATGGCCGGGACCGAACCTCGCAGTCTCAAGAGTAAGCCAGAAGTTCTCGGATCAGGGGGAACTACAGGACGAAGAATTTGCGGAATACATAGAGAACTTTGTAGAAAAAGTCGAAGGGCACACCGAAAAGTTCAGTAAAATAAACTAGTAGATCTCTCCTCCTTCAGGCACTTCTTTTCCAGGCTGTACGAGAACAGGGTTTCCGTCTCCGTCCGGAACTCCCACAGTAAGAACCTCGGATTTGAAGCCGGCGATCCTCACTTCTCCAAGATCTGTAGCACACAGAACCTGGCTTCCTTCTACCTCATCTACAGAATGGTTGTAGCCGAGCTGTGCGGCAGACTGCACTTCTTCATCGCCAAGGTCGATCCATAGTTTGAACATCTCGGGTTTCCTCGCTTCCTCAAACTTTTCAGCTTTGATGACTTTGCCCGCGACAATTTCGGATTCAAGAGGCGAACTCATAACTGGAAAATCCAGGCTCCAATGTTTTTTATTCTGTTTTACTTGTTTTCCGGATGTCGCTGGAATAACCCGAATATTTAAACCCAGACAGAGTCATCCATTACTATAGGCCAATGTTTGGATTCGGAGACAAGGATAAAGACAAGCTTGAGGACAACATGGAAGAGATCAAGAATATGGTTAGTCAGGGAGAGGCAGGTATAGGAGGACAAGAACCTGAAGATTCCGGGGAACCACAGAAAGATGCTTTTAACGATACTACAGAAGGTTTTGGAGGTAACAGCCAGCAAGGACAGCCTCAGGATACACAGGGTTTCGAGAACTCTCAAAGTTTTGAAGATCAGAACCAAGGATTTGAGAACTCTCAGGAACAGGCTCTGGACAAGTTTGAGTCCCAGGCGCAGGGATCCGGATTCGGAGAAGAGGGAAATGAACAGTCTTTCGACAAAAAGTTCGAGGAACAGAACCAGGGATTCGAACAGCAGCCGCAGCCAGAACAAAGTCAGGGTCAGAACCGGCAGGGACAGAGAACTCAGGAGAACCAGGGGCTTGAAAGCCAGGTGCCTGGAACTGACAACGAACAGGTAAAAGAACAGAAACAGGCTGAAAAAACGCCGAGCAAGCCTAGAAACGAGACTCGGGAAAATAGAACTCAAAGCAATAATAGTACAGGATCTTCTCTAGAGAAGGAAATACCTAAACCTGCGGAAACCAAGGAGATCAACGTCCCGGAAATCGAGAAAGGACCTCTTTTCATCAGGCAGGAAAAATTTGAGTCCGCGGTAAGAATGATTGAGGAGATGCGTTATCTTTCAAACGAGATCGAATCTGTTGTAAACCGTCTGGAGCAAGGAATCCAGCAGGACCGTGAAACAGAAAGAGAAGCGAAAGACATACTCCACAGCCTGGAGGAGGACCGTTCCGGCGTACAGGACATAATCTCTCCGAGAGAGGAATAAATCATGGTTGAAAAAGAAGAGCTGAAAGAGTTTCTTCAGGAATACAAGGACGCGAACTCTCCGCAGAAACTTGTCTCATTTCTAAAAGATCAGCTTGTACAGGAGCTGGAGGATATGCCGGCGGAGAAAGAGAGACAGAAACACGATCTCAACCTTCTGATTCGAGACCTGGAAGAAGAGCTTCACTGGGTTGAAAGCGAGAAACTGTCCGAGTTTGATCCTGAACAGCAGTAAACTACTCTAGCAAGTTATCTAGATCTTCGGGAGCGGGGTAGAAGATTTCTGCATCCGGAAATTCGTCTTTAAAGTTGCTTATCCATAGAGGATAGATCTCATTTTTGAATCTCTCATAGCTTTCTTCTTCGAAAGAGTGTGACATATCTAAGTGCATATTGGTTCCGTTCCTACCGTCTGCTTCGGTATAGTACTCGATACTCCAGGAATCTGTTTCCGGATCGTAGGCGGGATCGGCAATCACGGAAATTTGGGCTGTTCTAGCCATATCGGTAAATGTACGGATATTCTGTATCGCGTCTTCTATTTCCGACTCTGTCTTAGATACTGATCTGAAATGTATGTTAGCCTCAGGGAGTTCTTCAACGAATCTCTCCACCCAAGAAGGATACATTTGATCTTCGACCTCTTCCAGACCGTCATAGGTTTCTCTATGACTTAGATCCAGATCTTTGCCATGTAAGTTCAACTCGTAGCTCATCCGGATAGTCTCGCCTTCATCGTTGAAGTAAGGGTTGAGCGAAATATCCACTTCTTCCGGCCTGATTTCCAAGGCCTTCGTATAATTTTTCACGCCGTCGATAGCGGCATCAATCAGTGTATAGCCTCCCATCAGGCTTTAGATGTCAGAAGTTTTCATTAAACAAAACTGTCCTACTAAACTTGTTTCCATACAAACATTTCTCTGAATTGACACACAGGACGCTTGGTATAAAAAAGTTTCAACCGAGATATAGGATAAGCCCAGAGCCCGAACAGGTTTCTGCGGTTACAGAAAACTCGTTCAGAGTTTTCGAAGCCTTGATGAACAAGGTTTGTGAAAGGTGAACACAACAAATGGCATACCAGAAGTTTGAACCCGGCGAATCACTATCAGAAAAAACCTACAACGCAATCGAAAAAGCTGACGACACAGGAAAAGTCGTAATTGGAACTAACGAAGTTACAAAGGCAATCGAGAGAAACGAAGCAGACCTAGTTGTCATCGCTTCAGATGTTTCTCCGGAAGAGATTGTCATGCATCTTCCTGCACTATGTGATGAAAAAGATATTTCATACACGTTCGTCCCAGAGAAAGAAGAACTGGGGCTTGCAGCAGGAATCGGTGTCCAGTCAGCAGCAATCGCTGTAACTTCTGTCGGACAGGCAGAAGACGAAGTAGACGATATCAGACAAAAAGCCCGGGAACTTCTCGACAAAGAAGAAGAATAAAAGGTGAAATAAAAAATGGCAGCAGCAAAAGTTGTTGAAGTAATCGGAGAACAGGGACACAGGAGCGTTCGAAAGATCCGCTGCCGAATCCTGGAAGGAAACGAGGAAGGAAAAATCCTCGTCAGAAACGTCAGAGGACCAATTAGGGAAGACGATGTAGTACACATCCAGGAAACCCAGATGGAAGGATAGGTGATCAAGAATGGAATGCGCTTACTGTGGAGACGAACTGAAGAAGACAGAAGGAAAGATGCTGGTACTACAGTCCGGCGAGAGACTTTACTTCTGCTCGGGTAAATGCGAGAAAAACTACAGGAAGAACAGGAACCATAACTACCCGAACAAACAGGAGTAGTTTCTCTCCTGTCTTTCTATTTCCAACTCTTTTCAGAAACTTTTACAGGTGACAATCAATGCCCCGGCAACCGATTCTATCAGTTCTAGGACACGTAGACTCAGGAAAATGTGTAGCTCCAGAAACAAGGATCCAGTTAGCGAATGGAGAACTAGTAGAAGCAGAAAAACTGTTTGAAAAGGAAAAAGATGAAGGCAGTAAACTTGGAGACAAGGAAGGGGAAGTATATAAACTGGAAAATGGTCCTGAAGTATTTGGGGTTGAAGAAGGTGAATTAAAGGAATGCAATATTGAAGCAGTTTGGAAACTAGAGAAAGATAAGCTTCTCGAGTTCGAACTGAAAGATGGTTCCCGTATAAAAGTTACTCCAGAACATCCGTTTCTCGTTATTGAAGATGGAGAACTAGTATTTAAAGAGGCAGAAGAAATAGGGCAGGAAGATTTTGTCGCAGTTCCTGAAAAACTTCCGGTAGAAGACTTGTCCATAGATGAATTAAAACGTCAAGTACTGGAGAAACTCGCTACAAACGAAAGATTTCTAGGATTTGTAACTGATAAGTTCTCGGAAGAACTCTATGAACAAAACGAGAATGTTGAGGGCTTATTAGTAAACAGCCTTGGATACTGCAAGAAAGAATCGAGATTCAGAATAGCTGACATTGTGAAGATATGTAAAAACTCAGAAATTGATCTTGTTAAGGCATACGATCAAATTAAATCTATTAAACAAGCAACTTTGAAACAACGTGCCGGCTCAACAAGCAACAAAATTAAACTACCTTCTACCCCGAATGAGTTTGAGAATCTCGGTTACATGGCAGGACTAATGATCGGGGATGGGAGTAGAGAGGCCACGAAACTCTACAACAATTCTTCAAAGATTCGCGAGGAGTTTGAAGAATCTGTTCAAAACTCGATAGGAGTAGAGACAGATGTAAAAACCTATGAAAAACAAGTAGACGAGGTATATATCCAATGTGGTAAAACACTACAAGAATTCCTTTCGGTACTGTTCGACTTTCCATCCGAACAGAAATCTCATTCGATCTCACTAAGTAAATTAGCGATGCGACTTCCTGAAAACATTTTAGCAAGTCTTATATCAGGATACTTTGATGCAGACGGATACGTAAGTAAGAAGGGTACGCTGAAAGTTACTTCTGCCAGCGATGAGATGATTAAAGATCTAAAAACTGCTTTGAAGCGTTTCGGCATATCGGCGTATATAACTCAAGAAAACGGATACAGTAAGATCAACATTTCTGGAAAGAAGAATCTTGAAAACTTCTCAAAGATAGGCTTTCAACACCCTGAAAAAAGAACAAGATATCAGAAGAAACTGGAAAACTCTGATGGAGATCCTATAACGGGTATGACGCCGATCTCAGGAAAACAAATTTACGACGCAAGACTCGAACTAGGAGCAAGCCACACTGAACTTGATATACCATTCCAGAAAAAATACGAAGGATATGAAAATGTTTCAAGGAAGTACTTGAAAGAGTTTGTAGTCGCATGTTGCCAGACTGCTTCTCAGAAGGACTTTACTCTGAATAAAGAGGAGAAAACGCAGATACTAGAATGTCTTGGAGATCAAGATTTTACCAGGACTGAGATATACGAGGAACTGGAAATAGATCACAGAAGACTTCTAAACCATGTCTTATCGCTAGAATCAGAAAAACTTATCAGGAAAAAAGGCGGTGAAGAGTTTTCACTGACAGAGAAAGGAAAGAATTACCTTTCAAAGTGGAAGAATGGCGAAAAGAAAATACTAGATTCTCTAAAGAATGTAGCAGAGTCAGAACTTGAGTTTGTAGAAATAGAGAACATAGAAGAGAGAAATGGGGGTAAGGTCTATGACTTTACAACAGAAGCAGAAACATTTGTTGCAGAGGACGTAATTGTTCATAATACTACGCTATTAGATAAAATAAGGGAATCCAAAATAACTGAAGGAGAGGCCGGCGGCATCACACAGATGATCGGGGCGACAGAAGTACCAATCGACACGGTTGAAGACGTCTGTGGAGGACTTCTCGACCAGCTGGAGACTGACTTAACGATTCCTGGCGTACTTTTCATCGATACGCCAGGTCACGCAGCATTCTCTTCACTGAGGAAGAGGGGCGGATCAATCTCAGACATCGCGATTCTAGTTATAGATATTAATGAAGGCGTCCAGCCGCAGACAGAGGAGGCGCTTAACATCCTCCAGGAATCAAATACACCTTTCATCGTTGCATTAAACAAAATTGATACTATTAACGGATGGCAGTCAGGAGAAGAACTTTTCTCCAAGAGCATCCAGAAACAGAACGACAGGATCCAGCAACAGCTTGACGAAGAAATCTACGAACTAATGGGAGAGCTTAACGAATACAACGTGGTCGCGGACCGATTTGACAGAGTGGACAACTTCCAGAAAAAAGTGGCGATGGTGCCTATCTCCGCAGAGACAGGGGAAGGAATACCGGAGCTTCTGATGGTTGTCGCAGGCCTTTCCCAGAGATACCTCAGCGACCAGCTTGAAGTCAAAGAAGGAATCGGAAAAGGAACAGCACTGGAAGTTTCCCAGGAACAGGGGTTGGGAACAACGGTCGATGTTATTCATTACGACGGAACCATGAGCACCGATGAAAAACTGGTGTATGGAACCTCTGAAGGCGCCAAGGTAACCGATATCCGTGCACTGCTTGAACCAAGGCCTCTCCAGGAAATCAGGGTTGACAAACAGTACCAGGAAACTGATGAAGTACACCCGGCTTCCGGAATTAAGGTTGTCGGAAAGGACCTTGAAGGAGTGGTTTCCGGAGCACCTGTAAGAACAGCCAAGGAAGGCGAGATCGAACAGGCCAAAGAGGAAGTTGAAGAAGAACTGGACATGAGAGAGTTCGATACACAGCCAGAAGGAGTTGTGGTAAAAGCCGACTCACTCGGATCGCTGGAGGCAGTTATGAGAGAGGTCCAGGAAAGAGAAATACCGGTAAAGAAAGCGGATGTAGGGCCTGTAACCAAAAGCGATGTTGTGGAAGTTCAGAACGAAGAACCAGAGTATCAGGCAATAATCTCTTTCAACGTCGGTAGAACAGTCTCTGGAGAAAAGGCTGTCAAGGAAGAAGATATACGTGTCTTCCAGAGCGATATTATCTACAAGATTGTCGAGAACTACGAGGAATGGAGCGAGGAGCTTCAGGAGAAGCAGAGGGAGATGGCGCTGGATAGGATTTCCCGTCCTGCCAAGATCCGATCACTACCTGAACATGTTTTCCGTTCATCCAACCCTGTAGTTGCCGGTTTCAAGGTTGAGAAAGGGGTTCTTACTTCCGGAAGCTCCCTTATGACTCTTGATGGGGACGTAGTTGGAACCGTGAAGAGTGTACAGGAGGAGAATGAAACGGTTGAGAAGGCTGAAAAAGGAGATCAGGTCGCAGTCTCAATCTCGGGTGCTACAGTTGGAAGGAGCTTTGAGGAAGGCGATACGCTGATAGTCAACGTTTCCCGGAAGGAGTACCGTCAGCTTCAGGAGCTTGAAGATCTTCTTTCACAGGGAGAGAAAGATGTTCTTGATGAGATAGTTGAGATCAAGGACAGACAGGACCCTCACTGGAAGATAGGCTAGTCTGCTTTCTGTCTTTCCGCTTTTGACGATAGTTCATCCGCAATAGATTCAGCTGTTTCAAAAAGAATTTCTTCGTACTTGGGATCCTTGGTGCGCATTGCTTGGTATGGGTTAAGTCGTGAAGGTGGCTCTGTCTTCAGGTCAAGGTTTTCCGGGATCATAAGGACAAGTCTACCGGACTGGAAAAGCTCTTCCTCTTTGTAGAAGTTGTTCCTGTAGGTAAAATCTGCTTCCTTCTTGTTCTCCAGAATTTCGGTGAAGTTTCCATCCATCATCTCCAGTTCGCTGCTTTGATCGTTCTCCAGCATTCTACTGACTATCTCCGACTGGATCTCTGAAACTGCAATAGCGTAGTCTTTGATCTTAGCAGAGCCATCCTCATACGAAGCCAGAGGATACTGTCTTTGCG
>SDGW01000065.1_pt1 | contig 39349 bp, 56 predicted proteins | sample 2873831 | NCBI WGS metagenome assembly SDGW01 (sample SAMN08132700, study PRJNA421101) | hypersaline lake metagenome | isolation source: celular fraction 0.22 microns magnesium sulfate-rich crust from ephemeral... | place: Spain: Penahueca Lagoon, Toledo | collected 2011-07 | reverse complement strand
CTGCCAGAGTCGAGAGAAGCCATGACCATCCGGGCGAGGACGCGACAGCTGTAATGATCAACGGCGAAAGAAAGCCTTTTTCCGAATATATTGAAGAGCTTGAGGAAAATAACTTCTACAGGCGTCACGTTGCGGAGTTTGATGAAACCAGCTATGGAGAGGGAGAAGGACGACCTCAAATCAGGCATAAGTACAGAGTGCCTGAAAATGTGAGAAATCTGAGATTCCAGGTCTCCAGTAGTCTGATGGACTTTGTAAAGGAGGCCTCTGAAGAGTACTCTACAATTATCGATCGCCAGTCTACTCTCCGCAGCGATGAGGAATTTGGAAAAGTCGCATGGAAAGAATTCCAGAACAGATACGATATAGACAACTTGGAAAAGCACGATATGGAAGAGGCAATTCGAACATGGGAGTCTACTTCCGCCGATGATATTAGAGAGACATTAATCGAAGACCCTGACTTCAGAGACCTAACAGAATTTAATAGAGAACTGCTCCGGGACCTGTACGGAGAGAATACAGAAATCCCTCTCAGGAGAACGTTTTCCCTTGACCCAGAAACAGAAGATGAACTGAAAGAGGATTCAACTCTCTACCAGGAGAGACCTTTACCTGATTCCTGGGGGTTCAAAGACCTAGCATTCTACCGAAGAGCCGAAGACTACGGATTAGGTATCGACATAAGAAACTCTGTAAGCGTAGATGATGTCGTTCTAAGCCCACATCTCCTGAATGGGATAATGGAACGTGAAAGAGGAGAATGGATAGTTAACGACGACAAGGAAGAGTTTGGTAGCGATGAATACCGTCTGGTTCAGAAGCCCGAGGCAGAGTTCTATGAGCCCGAGATGATGTGGACGTATGAAAAATTAAAGGAAGGTAATATAGCCTAAGAAATCTTGTCTACTCCCCACTTTCCTCTGCTTCCTTCTCTTTCTCAAACATCTCTGGAAGTTCTTCGACAATGTGGTTTACTGCTTTCTCATCGGTTGGAACCGTGAACCGTTTCTTGTACTGTGGTTCGTCTTCGTTGTAGTAGCCTGTGGCGATCTGTAGAAACGTGTTTTCGTCTCCGTTGTCCTTTATGACTTTGTTTCTGGATACCTCCACAAATTTTTCTCCTGGAAAGTTTCCATAGTCTCTACGTTCTTTTTCGACAGTCTCGAATTCTACCATATCTCACTTTTCGCACTCAGATATTAAACTAGGTACGGTTCGCCGGAGATTTCTAATAAAGTTTGTTTGGTAGTTTCTTACCTCATGAACGTGGACTCTAACGGCCCAGAATACGAGCCTCTTGAGGAGCAGTAAGCTCTGGAAGTCTTGGCTATTGCTTCAGAGGACTACGAACTTAGTTTTCCGAACAAAAGCAATATTTCCCGAGAACTGTCCAGGTACAAGGATGAATCACGGATGCCGATATACAGCAGGTTGAAGTCCACTATAGAGGCTCTAGAGGAAGAGAAACTGATAGAAGAAACGGAGTTATTCGGCAAGCAAGGTGCTTATCAGACAACTGAGGAAGGCGAGGAAGTGCTTGAGAAGAAAAATGAAGAAGTAGATGAACTGCTGAAACCGACAGAGTCCACCTGAAAGAAACTACTTCACCTCCACATCAGTCATACCGCTTTGAACATCGTGTTCTCTCTGGTAGTAGGCCCAGCTTACCGTAGCAGTATATATTGGAAGTACATCCATTCCAGGGATTAGTTCGAGAGCGGTAGGAAGCGTGTACCTAGTTCCAAGTGTTCCCCAGAGTAATGCAGAAGTCGCCAAGTCTATGACATCGCCGATTATCGGTATTGATCCTACTCCAACAAGATCGAGCACGTCATTGAAAAGGGCGAGTGCGAAAGCTATCCTCCATCTCAGTCTCATATGAAGTTAAATTTTCCCACAGTTAAACCGATAACTTCCCTATAACACATGGGTCAACAGCAGCACAACTTAGATTGTTTACAACTAGAGATGTCCATAAACCTGTAGAGAAATGTTGAATAACTATGTCAGAAAAACTTCTGAAGACCGAGGTTAGAATGAAAAGAGAGGAAGCTGCCGAAAAACTTCATGACCTGGCTGATAGTATTGAAGAAGGACATATTGAACTGGAAGCAGGAGGTGACTCTGTAGAACTTCATCCATCGGAAAACCTGGAGTTTGAGCTGGAGGTGGAAAAAGAAACACAGGGAGAAATATCTCTCCAAGTAGAGGTAGAGTGGTCGGAAAAAGAAGAAAACAGCGTCAGGATCGGTTAACCTTCCTGAGACCACGGAAGGTCTTCCATCTCAATAAACTCGAAAAGTTCCTCAAAATCTTCCGTCAGCTGTTGCTCAATGTCCTCCATCTCTCCTTCAGGCACCTCTTCAGCTAGAAGAGCAAACACTGCCTTGGTTCTGTAGACTGCTTCCGATCTGTCCTTGCCTGCGGGTAACGCATACGAGGCCTGAAGATCGAGGTCTTCGTAGTTCAGTTTTTCCATCACCCGGTCTACAAATTCGTCGTAGCCGTATTTCTGTCCGTGTTCCGCCTGCAGGAGATAACGGTCGATCTCTATAGGTAATGGGCTGGCGAGATCGGTTGCCTCGCCTTCCGTAAGGCGTTCCCCTAGGGTCTCCAGAACCGCCCTTGTAGTTCTTACAGCCTCCGCCGGCGTCCCTGATTCAATGCGGTGCTGTACTTCGCCGATGAAGTCATCGTAGCTCATAGAAAAATCTGTCTCTGTCCGAGTTTAAGTGGAATATTTTCCTGATATAAATGTTTCTGTATAACAGGTTTCCCGCGGACGAAGCCGTCAGAACTCAAGCAGTGTAGCGTCTTTTCTAGATAAGAAGTGCGACTATCGGCATCAGAAGAAGAGTTGTCAGGAACACGCCGAATACGGTGCGGTTGGTGACGATCGTATCGAACATTTTCTGAAGGAATCGGAAGTACCTCTTGTAGAACAGTAGAACCACGGAGGTAACCAGTGTAATTCCTCCGGTAAGTATCAGTATCTGTCTCATACCTGGCTGGGTATTTACAATCATTGCGGCGATAACAAAGCTGATCATGGTCGTAAGGTTGGCGCCGAGAATATATGGAATAATCTCCTCCCTTTTGATATATCCTTCATTGTATAGAGGGACTATAATCCCCAGAGAAAGCGATACACTGGTTGTTATGAGAGTAAGCAGTGCTCCGGTCGCAAACGCTATCCATTTACTCCCCATCAGGAACTGGAGGTAGTTTCCTCTAAGGTTCTCAGCGTTTAAACCGTTGAATGCATAACCGAAGATCCTCAGACTGATGATCAGGAATCCGAGGGCTGTGAAAAAGCCTAGAACAGGGCCGGTGACTGCTGCAACCGCACTACTGACCGGTTCAAATATGGAAAGCACCGATGTCTGAAGTAATGCTGGCCCTGAAACCTTCAGGAAACTTAGTTCTAGATAACTGCTTCCAAAGTATGCGATCAGTGCCGCCGGAAGATAGACAGTGTATGCGATAAGGAAGCAGATCATACCGATAGATGCTGAATCCTTGATGCTGTCGCTCTTCCCCTGGAAGTACTCCAGCACTCCTATCAGTATAACAATAAATGCTGCACCGAAACGTGCTCCTGAAAGCATTGTCAGGAGCTGCATATCAGTAATAATTCCGCTGTTAAATACAGAAAGCCCTATTGCCGCACCTGTTGTACCGTTTAACGTAAGGTATGATATCAGCCATCCGGCACCAAATGTGTTCAGGTCATTGTTAAGTAAAGGTTTCAGAAAGCTTTCCAGCAAAGGCGTTAGATCCCCAGTAGATATACTGAGCAGCTGTAGTGCGGTTATGAAAAGGCTTATCGCAGCTACAACGTAAAACATTCTACGTATTTTCTGGAGAACCATCCCAGTAAGGATTTACCGGGAACGTTTATAGTACTGGCGAGGTAACTGTTTTGTTAAAAGGACCCAAAATGACGGATATTGAACGTGAAGAGCCGAAGGATGAACACGTAGACGAGTTCGAAAAAGCATTAGTGCTTGGAGATGTAACAATTGAAGAATTCTCCGGTATTAAGGAAAGACTCGGCCCTAATGAAAAGATACAGATTATCTCTGGAGTCGAACTTGGAAACATTAAAGGAAAGAAGATTGTGGTTGTCACAAACCTCAGAGTTCTGGATATCACCGATGCTAAAGTCAGTCTTCTAGGCGAGAAAAAACAGTTCAGAGATCTTAGAATCGACAGTATCGAAAAGATGAAAGTAGACGACAAGAAAGGCCTTGACAAGATCAAGGTAACTACTTCCGAAGATGAAGAACAGCTGATGGTTCCTGATGGAAAAGGGCTCAAAGTCACAGGACTGATCCGTGACATACAGCAGAACCCTGATCCGGCCGATAAACTTGAGAAACTGTCGGAACAGAAGGACCGAGGAAATATCTCCGAAGAAGAATTTGAAAACAAGAAAGATGACCTAGTTGACCGAATATAGTATTTCCTCCAGTTCAGTAGTTCAATGATTTAAATTGGTTGCAGTCGTCACTTTATTTACTAATGTCCGAGGATCTGAAGAGGAAGATAGAAGAAGTAAAAGACTTCCAGGAAAGAAGATACAACTCGCTTACAGACAACTTTTACCTGATCAAAGCCGCTGTGAGATACTTTGCCGTGAAGAACGGCCTTTCATTCACCACGCAGAAGATTTCCGAGAGCTTCCCGCTTTCCATACCGGCTGCAGGAGCATCTCTCACTGTTTTGGAAGAGCTAGATGTTGTTGAGTCCCGGACCGAATCAGGCTCCCCTGACCGTTACATGCCGCAGAAAGTAGACATGAAGAGAATGGAGGAGCTGGAGGAAATCCTGCTTGAAAACTATGAGATAGAGGAGTTCTAAGCCTTTTCTAGTAAAATAGAACTACTAGAGCTCTCAACGTGAGAAGAAAAGGATTTTTTATCTGACTGCATCCTGCCTCTGGAGGAAGTGATTTTTTCACATAAACAGTTTCATCCCAATCACATTTTCTAGCTGGATAACCAGGTTCTTTGCATACGTTAGTCTGATTTTCTCTCCAGCATTCTTTGTTGCCGGAACAGTCACTGTCTCGCATGCACTCCTTAGAGCTATTTCTGGAATCTAGTAAATCATGATCCGGATGATTCAAAACATTCTCTGAACCGTTAGGATAGCTAATCACCAGTTTAAACGGTTTATCCGTCTCAAAAGTGGCGTTGTACCTGACCCAGGTATCCTGTTGAGTACAGGAACTGTAATTGTAATCATCCGGTTTATCGGCGATCATATTGAAGTAGAAGAAGTCTTCTCTGTGTTTTGTGACAAGACGGTGAGGTTCGTGACACGGAGTCGGAAGCTGGAGATAACCGCTGAAATTCACTCCTCTTGTCGCGTTCTCACTGTAACTTATACCCTCACCATAGAAACTGGAGTTAGCGACTCCCTGTCCGCCGGTTGACGGTAAAGAAGAAATCTGGAAGCTAGAGTTCACATCGGAGTGATTATTTGCTTCAAACTTCGGCACAGGATACAGTTCTCCCGAACTGTTCTCTACCCCTCCCACCTGAAATACCATCAAAAATGTCAGAAACACCAAAACAAAAACCTCTCTCAAAGCCATAAACAAGAATTATAACGTCCCATTATAAACAGTTTTGAAGTTGTTCGAACTTGACCTAACCAAGAAATAAAGAATACGTTCTTCGGATGAACTCTCTCAAAGCTCTCTTACCTGGTAAACTCTCATGAATCCTTCACCTTCCTCGTCTCTGTCGTCCTTGTAACGGATGTAAAGATTATAGCTTTTGTTTCCGAACGTGACTATCTGTGTCGTCTCTCTTACCTCGCCGTTACGGGTCAGGTTCTCCAGCTCGATATCGAAAGAACCGTCCTGATCCAGGTCAATGTACATTCCTGCTTCGCTGCTGTCCTCGTACATGAGATCCAGGGACTGTCCGTCGAATTCAACGGTCCGGATGTTCTGATCTGCGTCAACAGTGGCGTTTACCAGGGATCGAAACTTCTCTGGCTGATCAGTTCCCTGGACGTGTTGAGTTCCCAGGAAACCAGCTGCTGTTGCGATGACGAATACTGCTGCGCCTATCAAAAGTGTTTGTCTTTCCATAACCGAACATACATCGAGAAAGGTTTTAACGTTTTTACCGAAACCTCCCCATTCTAGCCTTCAAGCAGATGTTCCGGGACCTGTTCATCATCCAGTTCGAGCGCTTCCACAAAGTCCTTGCTTCTCTCCCTTATAGTGACTGTTGTAACATCCAGAAGATCCGAGACCTCGTTCATTGAACGTCTCTCCCCTTCCATGTAGGCTGCGAGGTATACTGCGCTGGCTGCAAGACCTGTAGGAGATTTACCGGAGAAAATATTTTCTTCTCTTCCGTCTTCCACAAGTTCTCTAGCTCTTTCCTCGACGTCTTCATCTAGGCTAAGCTTCTCGGTAAACCAGTCAAGGTACTCCTCAGGGTCCGGAGGAATAACCTGAATGTCCGTGTTACGCGCTATAAAACGGTAGGACTTACCTATGTCACGACTGGTTGAACGTGTAGAAGATGAAATCTCATCCAGTGAACGAGGGGTATTGTTCTCCCTGGCGGCGATATAGATTATGGCGGCGATCATATCTGTCGTGTTCCGGGCCATCATCAACTCCTGATCACGTAGTTCTTCCAGCAGTTCCTCGGATCTCTCCTGTACCTCGCGGGAAAGCTCCAGTTCGCCTACTAACTCCTGAATCAGAGAGAGTTCGTAAGCACCTCTGTCCTTTACATCGGGAAGCCATTTCTCAGCTCCTTCATACTCTGCACCGGTCACAGCAGTCAGTATAAGTCCTGCGAAAGCTGCTACAGGTGCTAAACCTAAAGCTGCCAGACATGTAACACAGAGTTCGCCGCGTATCGAGGTAGACGGTATATCGTTTGTTGCAGACCTGTAAGCAAAGAAACCGAAGGCAGCTATAGAGGAAAGCAGAACGTACTCAGGAGTGTAGTCCGAGAAATCCAGTGTATGGTAAGGCGTGGACATATCGATAAAACTGGCAACCAAGACGACAGCTGCAAAAGTTAGAAGTCCATAGAAAAGTGAAAGTCTTCCAAGTTCCTTCCAGGCCGCCATCTTACCGTATTCTGTCATGTCTATCATATTATCTTGTATATCCTGCTTCGGCCGCGGCTTTGTCAAGAATCTCTTCATCTCTCATCTCCTGTCTTACCTCCACCATAGTCGCCCCAGCGTTTAGATTCAACTGGTTTTCCAGAGCATATGCAGTGAACCTGTAAGTTTCGTTCCCGGGCGGATATTCCGGACCTAGATAACCTATGAAACCATAGTCATTGTTTCCCTGCAAAGCTCCCAGTTCCTCCACCTCTTCCTCACGAGGTACTCCTTCAGGCAGATCCTTCTCAGCAGGGATATTCCATATAACCCAGTGGACTCGCTTGGTCTCTACAGCATCGAGATCTTCCATGAAAAGCACTATACTCTCCGCCTCCTCCGATACATCAACAAACTCAACTCCAGGTGAAAGATTTTCACCGTACTGCGAGTTTTTTTCATCAATTTTCGATCCACAGGAAAGCCTGAGCTCCACTGCTTACCGCCTCAACTGTAACTGTACGTCAGCCCACTAGAAGCTTCATGTAGAAAAACACAACTTTTCAGTACCCATCGAACGACATTTATCTCTGTTCAAGCCTCTCCCTGATCTGTCCCACAACTCCCAGCAGATAAGCTTCTCCGAATAGAGCAACCAGGGAAGCACCTACAAGATCGAAGATCATATCTTTCATCGTATCTTCAAGCCCGTGCTGTGTAAGCACTGTTCTCGACCCTGTCAACTCCGCAAATCCAGAGACTGCGAACTCGATCACTTCCCATATAACTCCGAAAGCCGCCACGAAAATCAGGATGAACAGGAAGAACAGCTTCGGCGGAAAGTTCAGTTCGTCATAATGTTCATCCAGCGAGCGGAAGGCCGCGTAACCTGCTGCAGCAACTACAGAGGATGAAAGAGCATGGGTAAAGTGATCCCACCAGTGGATAGTGTTGTAAGGCCCTAAAGTTCCAATTCCGTGGAAGAAAACAGCGGAAGTCATCCAGAGAACCAGTCCCGGATCCATCGTTACCCCGTGCTTCTTCTCAATAAGACTTGGGAGAAAGGTGATCGCGAATCCTACAAGCGAGTTAACTATAATCCCTGTGTTCCCAAGGTAGGCTCCTGCCAGAACTGCTAATCCAAGTAAAACCTGCATCACCTGTGTGGCCTGTTTCTGCCTCCTTACAGAAATACCTAGCTTATCTCTAATCCTCATACTTTCTCAACCTCCTGTCCCTCTTCCTGAAGTAGTATCCAAATAACTTACCTGAAACCAGTCCGGCCAGGAAAGACGCGGTAAACTCCCACATAAGCAGATCTTCAGACACGATGAAACCCGTTCCAAGGTAGATATCTGAGAGCCACCGTGCTACCGCCCATACCCCGGATATGGCTATTGTGGTGAGAGCTACAAGCACCACAGCAAACCTTTCAGTGGTCCTGAAAGAAGTATATGTATCCAGAGCCGTTACCAGAAGAAGAGCTACTCCTGCAGCTGAAAGATAGCTGAGCGTGTACGAAGCAACTAAACCAGTCTCAAGACTCCTCAAAGTGAATGGAATAGTCAGGAAAAACAGTATTTCAAAAGGAGGTAAAGCCATCCAGTCCTTCTTGACTAGAACAGGCAGAACCGCAAACAAAGTAATGACAAAAACGTAGAAAGACCATAAAATGCTTCCGTCAAGAAGTATATTGAATCCTGTAGCTAGAAGAAACAGGCTGAAAAACCATGAAAGTGCTCCGTTAATTCTTTTGCTCATGAAAGCCGAGGAGTCCAGAAAGTTCTCCATGAATCCTTCTAAGCTTGTTAACTACCTGAAACATAAAAGCTCTGTGGAGATCCTCTCTAAAAGAGAAGATAGTAAACCAGATAGCTCGTAAACGCTACTACAAGAATTGAAACCGACCTGACAGCGAACCCGATCAGATTCTCCTTATCGGTAGGACGGTTTATCTCCGGTAATGCACCTACAAAAGCACTGTAACCGATTATCGAAAACACAAACTGGTAAGAGACCTCTAAAGTAGGTGCAGGAATCCAGTAACCGATTCCTAGATAAAGAACGCCTGTCAGAGCCAGAGGGCTTAGAGCTGAACGAAGATCCCTATCTGTAAGATAGAAAAACATTGCAATGCTCGAACAGATAAAAAATAGCTCTGTCGAGAAAGCCAGAAGCAGATTAAGCGTTGGATCCTGGAAAATCGCTATACGGCTATCTAGAAGAACTGTTTCAAGCGGATAGAAGAACTCTGGCGGCACACCTGTAAAGATATCTCCAAAAGGATGGCTTAACAGTCCTAAAGCTGAAACAGCCAAGAATTCTTTTAGAGACAGATCGGTTTTTCTTGAAACAGCTTCTGAAAGAATAATACCTGTAATTGAAAATGCACCGGCGACAATCCCTCCTAAGAAACCGAGCAGATGGAAGAAGATTGCCGAAAACACAGCTGTAACAACTATTCCTGTCAACAAATCACTGTCTCTGTAATAAAACGTGAACGCTAGAGAGCTGAGAAAACCTACAATGAGACTGTGACTCAAACCTCTGTGAACCTCAGAAGAGGTCGACCAGAAAGTATCAACAAAAGGAGTTAAACCGGACTCGAAAATAACGAAAAGTTCCTTCCACGCATACAGAATATCTACATCCGGTATAAAAGCGAAACAACCGGCCGCTAAACCGATTACAAGAGCTCTATGTTTGCTGTAGTCCAACAAAATAGCCGCTAGAGAGGCTAAAGTGAAAGCTAGAAGAAAATGACCGAGCATCATACATTAACAGAAAGAGTCGAGAGATGTTAAATAGATCAACTAAAAACCCTATGAATCTGGAAAAGATACTAAGATTCTATATCAACCTTCTGAAGTTCCAGACCTGATAGGATCACGGTTCCCAGTAAAAAGCTCGGCGCTTAAGCTTGATTACTTTAATATCTGAGCAGAAAGTATACTAGTACTGCCGTCGATACAACTCCTAGAAACGGTCTTATTGGGTCGAAGTAAGTCATGATGGCAGAACTTGAGAAAAATACAAGCAGGGCTGCATTACAGATTGGACAGCTAAATGCGAAGAACCCTGTAACCCCTCCGATCTTTGCCAGTCGCCCTTCAGTCACACCACACTCTTTCTTGCCGAAGAAGGCTGCTGCGAGGAAAGATGTAGTGAAAAGGAAGAAATAGTCGAGAGCTGTGATAGATACCATTCTTACATATAGCGGATTTGGAATCAGTCCTGTGACTGCACCTGTAACAGCGAAGAACAGAACGCCGTAAAAGATGCTCTTCCTGAGGTTATATCCATCAAAATCAATGGAATCCAAACCCATAATTTGATCCTCCTCTATATCTCACAGAGATCAGGGTCTCCTGTTCTTATTATAAGCATTATTAGTAGTAAGACTCCTGCCAGTCTAAGAGAGTTCCCTGCAAATGGCATCGACGCCAGTACCCCTCCGAAACCGAGTAGAGAAAGAACTCCTACTCCGCAGGAAGCGCATCCGCCGGCGAGAAATCCTGGTAACGCTCCCAAACTGGAAAGATTCACTTTATTTCTCCTGAGTTGGACAACTGTGTTCGTCATGGTTACACCGACCAGAGCTGAGAAGAGAAGCGTTAGAACAAGGCCGGCGTATCCTGAGTTCATGATGAGGCCTGTGAAGCGTGTTATGAACGCTATCGGCCAGTGCTGTATCCCTGAGGACAGCATCTGGAGTGAGTAACCTGGGTTGGCGGAGAAAACAGTTAGGAGAAAGGCGGCAAGACCAGTAAATAAACTGGCTGCTGCCCTCCATCTATTCCTGAAAGCACCTTTGACCCCATTCTTGATGTCTGTTCTCCAGGCCTCTGGATTGAGGCTGAGCCATGACCGTGGGTTGATCTGGATTTTGATTGTCATCTCTATTCACTTCTGACAGTTTCAAATGCTTGTTCGAACCTTGAAAGCGGCTGTGCTCCTTCGATCTTGACGAAGCCTTTCTCCTTGTTACCTACGAAGAACGTAGGCGTACCGAAACCTCCGAGATTCCGAAGCGCATTGTTCTTGTCCTCATTGGCTTCCCTGTTCTCAGAGTCTTCGTAGCAGTCCATCACTGTGTCGGTGTCAAGATTCAAGTTTTCTGATATCTGCCTGAAAGTTTCTTCAGTGTCACCCTGACCTGAATCCATCCATTGATCTCTATGTTCGAACAGTTCGTCGTGATAGTCCCAGTAACTGCTCTGTTCGTGTTCATAGACGCAGTTAGCAGCCTTGTGGGCTTCCGGTCCATTCGGATGCAGGTTTGGAACAGGGTAATCCTTAGAGATCAGCTCTACCTCGCCCTCATCTATGTACTGGGTTTCAAGATTTCCAGCAATATCCATCTTGTCAATCGGTGTCCGCGAGGATGCGTCAAAACCGTTCCATTCCGCACAGAAAGGGCAGCCAAACTCGTTGTATTCTACCACCTTGATCGGTGCATCGCTCTCACCCTTGCTCGGCTCACCCTCGAGCTCGACTCCGTCAAGGCTTACAAGGTCTGTCTTAGAATCCTCTCTAGAATCACTAGTATCGACTGAATCCTCAGCAGACTCCTCGGCATTGGAGGGCTTCTGCACATCTTCCGAAACTGTTGCCCCTGCAGCGAACCCGCCAATCCCTCCGATCACGAGACCTATAAATAATGATAGAATCGCTGCCTGCTTAGCTGTGAACTCGAGTGTCAGGCCTTCAGAATCAGTCATTCCTTTTCACCATTAAAAGACTTACTGGATTTTGAATTATTCTTCGAGTCTCTATGAGAACATGGTTTCATAGCGAAACTTGGTTTCCGAACGATATTAAAGGTCGCAGTTGATAAATGGATACGTGGTTTCGAGGTCGATACAGCATGTCTAAAAAGGAGGATAAAATCCCTGTCTGGTGTAAGACTGAAGAGTGGTGTGCATTGAAATCTACTTCAAAAGTTCTCGGCCATAAATGGGTGCCTGTTATCACATACCACATTTATGACAACGATAAAATTCGTTTCTCAGAGATTAAGAAAGAGGTAGGCGGCATAACCAACAAGACCCTTAGCAATAACCTAGACAGAATGGAGGAACAAGGCATAATCAACAGAAATGTAGAAGACGACAAGCCTGTGAAGATCACATACGAATTAACGGAATTTGGTGAAAGGTTAATCCCTTTAGTCGAAGAAATGATTTCCTGGGGTCAAGAAAACTTAAAAGAAGGAGAAAGAGACGAAGCATGGATTAAATAAGAAAAAATCGTTTCACTTTCAACCCTCTATTGTTATAATTCGATAAACATTTCTGTTTAAACACTCACAGTCAATAATCCGCCTAGAACATTATCATGAGTAGCTATGGGATAACACGTGAAGTCGATATGACTCATCAAGAAGCAGTAGATGAGGCAAAAGAAGGTTTGGAAGAACACGGATTTGGAGTGCTCTCAGAGATAGATGTTTCAGCGACTTTAGAAGAAAAATTAGGTGTCAAATTCGATGAATATGTCATTCTAGGCGCATGTAACCCGGAAAATGCGTATGAAGGTCTTCAAGAAGAGAAAGAACTAGGTTTACTTCTACCATGTAATGTCATAGTTTATAGAGACAATGACAGAACCTATGTGTCCGCAGTGAAAGCAACAGAAGCATTAGGAATCACAGAAAACGACGAATTGAACTCTGTAGCTGAAGAAGTAGAGAACAACTTAAAGAACTTCATAGAAGATCTAGACAACCCCTAACAACTGTTTATCTCAAAAAAGAATGAAAGCTGTACTTTATCTGCTGTTCCTAGCATCTATTGGCTTAGCCACAGTTAATGCTGTAGAAAATACTGCCTTTAATGAAAACAGCTGTAACCCTGAATACAACCAAGTTGATGTCAACTACATGCAGTCCATGATTGAACATCATCAAGGAGCGGTTGAAATGGCGGAAATGGTGCCGCATCACACAGATAGACGGGAACTAGTTAATCTTTCAGAAAGAATAATTGAAGCACAGGAATCTGAAATAGAGCATATGGAAAATCTTCTAAGCGAATCATGTGTTGAACCTGAAGTCGATGAAGACAAGCATATAGCGCCTACCGAGAGGCAAGTGAACTACTTAGACAATCTAAACGGGACAGAGTTCGACCTAACATTCATCAACATGATGGCTGCACACCATGCAGACGCCGTTATGGAATCAAGAATAGTTCTACAAAAAGGCGAATCAGAACAAGTTCAAGAAGTTGCTCAGAACGTGATTAAAGAACAACAGAAAGAGATACAACAAATGTACGACTGGTACCTTGAATGGATTCCTTCTGCAAATAATACTAATTCACCACAACAATGAATTTTTATCTTCATGGACAAAATCCTCGTGAGGGGGATAACTTTGAACAAAAAATCTTTGTCACTGACTTTCGTAGTACTGCTGGTTATAGGAATGATTTCTACAGCCACAGCAATGATGCATCAAGACGGAACACAACAAGATAATCAGACACAGGACCGGATGAATCAATCTATGCAGAGCCAGATGCGGCAACACATGCAGATGCATCAGCACCAACATCAAGAAATGCATAATATGATGCAAGAAATGCAGGAAATGATGAATAGGTCCGATATGACTCAAGGGATGCAGGAGTAAAAGCCTACTTAATCTAAGTTAAATCTTTACTCATTTCTCATTCAGATTCTCAGAGTATTTTTTCTGGAATTTGTGTATGAGTTGTCCAATTTCAGCGTACCATTCGTTAAGTTTGTTCTGCATCTCTTCTGCTATTTTCTCAGGACTAACTGCAGTGTAAAGGTGTCTATAACCGCCTCCTTCTTGGCTTACTTTTTCCTTTTCTAAGAAGCCATTTTCTTCCAGTCTCTGTACTGATCTATAAGCTGTGGATCTTTCTCTATCAACCTTTTCTGCTATCTGGTCGATATCCAGGCTGCCGTTCTCCAGAACGGTAAAATATATCTCTTTATCAAGGTCTGAAGAGCCCGTCATACATTCAAGCAACTCCTCGCACTCCATCTCCTTATCCATGTAGTCAGCTATCGATTTTGGCATGGTATAACCTCGATTCTCAAGAGATAAAAATTAAATCAGGAGCTGCATGTCTGTTTCAGACATCTGGTTTAGCGCTGTCGCTGCTCCAACTCCGCTCTTTACTCCGTCAACAAGTTCGTCCTCACTGTATCCAAACAGATCCATAGTCATCTGACATGCCTGCATATTAACTCCGGACTCTATGGAGAGTTCCATTAATTCTTCTACAGAAGCCACGCCATGGTTGTCCATCTTTCTTTTCATAAACCATGTCGTAAATCGCTCCATTCCAGGGATTATTCCCAGAATATTTGGAATACCTAGGCTTGGATTGCCCAGCGGAGACATCTTTAAACTCTTGTGTTTTTCTTCGTGGACGATGTCAAGGCCGTAGAAGGTAAAGAAGACATTTACATCCCAGCCGAACGATGCGGCGGTACTGCCGAGTATAAGCGCAGGATAGGCTTCATCCATGTCGCCTTTAGTTACTATGATTGACATGGATTTTTCCTCGTCCTCCTCCAGCTTCTCGATTCGTTGCTCAAGTTCTTCTATCTCTGCCATCTTCTACACCTTCTTGACATAGAAATGGTGTTCTTCTCCTTCGTCAGTGTGTTCAAGCAGTTCTACATCGCTTGAACCATCTGTCCAGCCCTTGAAATCTGATTCGCTTCCAGAGTCTGTCGAGATGGTTAGTAGGATTTGACCCTCTTCCATTTCCTCTATTTTGTTTCTGGTTTTAACGATCGGTATCGGACAGCTCTTGCCCGAGACATCCAGTTTTTCATCATGGTCTGTCATCAAACTATCACAGTATTGTATAATTAGTACAAGACTTAAAAGTATAGAGGTGTTAAAGAAGACAAAGTCAAGATTCTATTGTAAAAGGATCACAATATTATTTAAGTTTTGTAGGTGAATAACTCTGTATGACAGACGACTTTCCAGAACCGGTAGAAGAAGTTGAAAAAATAGAACCTGAAGAATTGAAGCAAAAAATCGACGAGGGAGAAGACCTATTACTCGTAGATGTGAGAGCAGAAAACGAATACAGTCAGTGGAACATTGATCCAGGAAATGGCGAGATAATCAATGAGCCTTACTTCGACCTTCTTGACGGTATCAACGAAAGGTTAAAGAAGAAACTGGAAGGAGAGAACCGTGAAATAATAATTATATGTGCTAAGGGAGGTTCCAGCGAGTATATCGCTTCGAAGATAAAAGAAGACACAGGACTTAACGTAAAGAATCTGGCTGAAGGAATGAATGGCTGGGCTGAAATCTATGAGTCGGAGACATTTGAACTGGAGAACGGAGAACTCATCCAGTACCATCGACCCTCTTCCGGTTGCCTCGGATACATGGTGAAAAGTGGAGGAGTATCAGCAGTGATAGATCCGCTCAGATCATTCACTGAAAGATATGTGGCGGATGCGGATGGAGAACTGAAGTATGCAATCGATACGCACATCCATGCGGATCACGTTTCAGGAGTTCGGAAACTCGGAGAAAGAAAAGAAACAACTCCGGTCATTCCAGAAGCATCAAGAGATCGAGGTGTAGAGTATATTGACGATGTCAAATCTATAGAAGATAGCGAAACACTTATCGTAGGAGACATTGAGATCAAAGCAATTCATACTCCTGGACATACAACAGGTATGACATCGTATCTGATCGATGATGAAGTAATGCTTACTGGAGATGGACTGTTTATCGGTTCTGTCGCAAGACCTGACCTTGAGAAAGGAGATGAAGGCGCAGAAAAACAGGCAGAACAGCTTTACAACTCCTTGCAGGAGCAAATCTTAACGCTTTCCGACGATGTATATGTTGGCGCAGCACATCTCAGCGACGGTTCAGAGGCGAATAACAACGGTTTATATATGAAGACAATTGGAGAAATCAAGAACGATCTGAGCCCGCTTTCCTACAGTAGAGAAGACTTTGTAGACTACATTATCTCGGATATGCCCCCAAGACCTGCTAACTACGACAAAATCATTCCAACGAATAAAGGCGAAAGAGAGGCATCAGATGAAGAGGCTTTTGAAATGGAACTAGGGCCTAACAACTGTGCTGCTACAAAGGGCAAGATGGAGTAAAGGAGGATTAGATCGGATGATCGAAGCGCTCTTTCCAAATGGAGTCTTTCAATACGCAGTGGGAGGTCTTCTCATAGGACTAGGAGTCGGAATCATTTATCTGGCGACAGCTATAACTCCGGGAGCCTCCACTTTCCTGGAATCAACACTCTCCTATTTTTCTAGGGTAGAGAGATTCCAGAAGTACACAGAGTCACGTAACTGGAGAGTACTGTTTACCTTAAGTATTATAGCAGGAGCAGGCATATATGCTGCCATTTTCCACGATGGCATCTGGACAACAGATGTAAGTCTCTGGAGACTGTTCTTCGGAGGGCTACTTGTAGGAGTAGGAACACGTATAGGAAAAGGCTGTACCTCCGGACACGGTATTAATGGAGTGGGATCTTTATCCAAATCCTCGCTTGTTAACGTAGCAATATTCGTGACAGTGGCTATAGCTACCGCTCTAACAGTTCAAACAACAGGTGTTACACCATGAAAGACAGGATGAAATTCAACGCAGTAATAATCCTCGGTGGTCTTATATTCGGGTTCGGACTCGGCTTCAGTGAGATGGCTAAACCTGAAATAGTGCTGAACTTCCTACAGCTACAGGACTTCGGACTTCTATTCGTAATGCTTGGAGCGGCTTTAGTAGCTGGCATAGTATTTGAGATTGGTACAAGACTCGAAAAGACTGCGCCGTTAACCTCCAGAAAATTCGGTAAGCGCCATAAGAAATTCGACAACCGTGTTGTGCTTGGCGCAGTTATCTTCGGACTTGGATGGGGAATTTCCGGAATCTGTCCGGGCGCAGCCTATGCAAGCCTTGGTATCGGAAACTACCCGGTTCTCGCTGGGATAGCAGGGATGTTCCTCGGAGCCTACATACAGGGCCTAATGCGATCCAAAAAACTAACCAATATTACAGGTGAAACCTAAATGACAGACATCGAAGTATTCACAACACCAACATGTCCCTACTGCACAAAAATCAAAGAATGGCTGGAAGAAAACAGCTACGACTACACCGAACATGATGTAGGAGAAGACAAGGAACAGGCCAAAAGAATGATCGAGAAAACTGGTCAGAGAGGAGTCCCACAGACATTTATAGGAGATGAAGACGTCGTAGGATTCCAGCCAAACAAACTTCAGAAAGCAATAGAGGAAGAAATAGAGTCCTAGAAAACTATTTTCTTCTTTTTTATTTATCAAATGTAAATTGCGGCGTCCGGGATTTGAACCCGGGTCGCGACCATGGCAAGGTCGAGTCGTAGCCACTGGACCAACGCCGCATATCTTGTATATCTGATTGGCGGCTGTGAAAGTTAAAAAACCATCCGGTGGTTGGATTCTAGAAAGAAACAGTAAAGAAATGAAGTTTTTCACCTGAGCTCATCAGGCACTCCTTCTTCACCAATGTATCCATTTACACGTCCTCTTTCTGCAGGCAGTCCTTGTTGCTGCAATATCTGTGTTATGCTTTCGGTTTCTTCTAGGCCGTCTCTTAGTGTGTATGGCGGATTAATGTCGCTGGCATGTACTTTGTATTGTGGTTCGGGATGTTGATAGTAGTCGATATGTAGACTGAAAGCGGGCAAAGTCATATCGTTGACTTCTACTTCAGGTTCGTCTAAACTTATTTCGCCTTCTATATTGCGTAATGGATGTTGTGTAGTTAGGTCATCCTCTGGAGAGTTGTTTAGTATGTCTGAAGTAGGTATTTCAAGTTTGAGGTGTTTTCGTTCTGCTAGCTTGTTTATTAGCGAGTCGAATGCTGTTGATGGTTCTGGCGTCCAGTCCCCCCTGTAGTATAGACGTTTTTCTGATGCGTCCTTGAATCTTGCGTTGTAGCTGTCCACTTCGTAGTTGTTTTCTTCTAATGCATTACCTGCAGCTCTAAGGTTTGCGGAGAATTGATTTTTGAATTCGTTGAAATTGTCAAAGTTCATAAAGACAGCACCCTAGGAGTTGGTTTTGTATATTTAGTTGAGGTAATAAATCCATATTTGCAGATAAACGCATTATTCGTTCTCAGATTTTTGGAAATGTTTTTGAATTTTCGAGTTTCAAAACTTGTTTTATGTCTAAAGAAATTAGAGATGTAATTGTTATTGGAGGAGCTTCTGCGGCTCAGTCCGCGGCAATCTACTCTGTGAGAGCAGGTATGGACGTTCTTGTGATCGCTGACGAGTACGGAGGCCAGATAAACAATACTGATGTAGTTGAAAACTGGCTCGGAACCAAGTCAATCTCAGGACCGGAACTGGCGGAGAAGTTTACCGAACATATGAGAGAGTACGATGTCGACGAGCATACAGGTGAGAAAGCTGTTGACATCCGGAAAAACAATGATATTTTCACGGTTGAGACGGAGTCCGGTGAAGAGTTCCAGGCTTACAGTGTTATAATCGCGACAGGCGGATCAAGAAGAAGACTGAATGTCGAAGGAGAGGAAGAGTACAGGAATAAAGGAGTTGCTTACTGCGCAGTATGTGACGGGCCTCTATACAAAGGAGAGGAAGTGGCTGTGATCGGTGGCGGATACGCTGGAACCGAGGCAGCGGACTATCTGTCCGATGTGGCAGAGCATGTCTATCTTTTCAGCCGTTCCGGCAACCTTACCGGCGAGGAGATAACAATTAACAAGGTTAAGAACGATGAGAACGTGGAAGTTCTACGTCAGGCAGAGGTCGACAACTTCTACGGCGAACAGCTTCTGGAAGGAGTCCATTTCGAACACAAGGGAGAGGAGAAAGACCTCGAAGTCCCAGGAGCATTTATTGAGATCGGTACAGTTCCGAACTCAGGTATAACAGATCTAACTGAGAAGAACGAGTCCGGAAAGATCAAGGTCAATAGGGACATGGAGACAGATACAGAAGGGCTTTATGCCGCAGGAGACGTAAATGATCTGGGAGCTCAACAGCTAGTGGTTTCGGCAGGACAGGGCTGTGACGCGGCTTTGAATGCTTCAGAGTATGTAAAGCAGAAAAAATCCCAAAACTAGCCTCAAATATTTTATAATTTCTCCTAGAGTATCTGCGGTGTTTCTTCCGCCGTTGTTAAATCTTTAAGGCCCAAATAAGTTCTTGATGCATCGAGTAGTTGGATCTGCGGACTATAGGTACAGGATTAGTGCCGGTAAACGTACAGGTAATTGCTCCGAACCAGCTTTGAGCGAAGAAAGTCCGGAATACGAGATCTCCGATGGAGAGCTGCTTGACTTCTTCAGTGATCGGTTAAGAGATGCTGTAGATGAGGAAAGACTGCTACCTGATGAAGTCAGTGTTGCAGTTATGGCAATGAAAATAGGGTTGAGCCATATAGAGAGCTCCGAAAACTCCGGGAAAGATGTTCTGGAGCTGAGGAACGAGACGTGGCTGGAGACAGGGAAGGAGGATAGATTGAAAGAAGAAATAATTAATGAACTGGAAGAGCAAGAGCTTGTACCTCACGACCTGAGGTACCTTAGCAGGCTGTCAGCTGGAGAACTACTTGAGTTTTACCGGGAGCTGGATAGAAAACAAAGTTAAGGGAACAAACATGTTTCTTTTTCCTCTTTTGCCAGATCCATAGAAGACTTAACTGTACTCCAGTTCAGCTCCGGCCGGCCTTCAATACTAAATCTAAAAGGCTCTTCTACAATGCTATATGGGTCCCTGTAGTCGGAACTGATGAGCGCAGATCTTGGAGGAAGCTCATCTTCATCCTCTGCTATGCTATAGTTCCTGTAAAAATCAACTCTGTAACCTTCTCTCTCCTCGTATATGTTCCCTATCCATTCAGAATCAAAGTTTTCTCGAGACTTATCGATAGATCTAATTATCTCCGCCAAAAACTTTGATGACCTGTCTGAACCGGCCGATATTTCAGACTCTATAGCTTCTCCGTCTTCGCTCTCCAAAGAGTATGTATAGGTCGCAGTATCTGTTTCAAGAAGAGCTATAATTGCTGAAGAAGTGATGTAAGCGTTCTGGTAGCTGCTTTCCATTACAAGTTTCTGCAACATAGAATATTTTTAACTGGTACGTTTAGCAGAGACTGTAAAAACATTCAGTACTGTTGAACTCTTATGCCTCCAGAAACCAAAATGTCAAAATGCGTCTTCTGTGGGGAAAACGCCACGAAGACTAACTCTGCCGGGCAACCAGTATGCAGAGAACATAAAGAAGATGAACCAAGGGACGTCGCCTGTCCTGAATGTGGGATGCCTATGAAGATTAAAGAAGGTCGTTACGGTTATTTCTGGGGATGTGAAGGATATCCTCAGTGCCAGAAGACCTACCAGATCGAAGCACTCGTTGAAGATGAAGAGTAGTCAGTGGCCGAGATCATGGGCTCTATCGGACGTTATCCAGGCATCGCCATTCCTTCGATCACATATGGTCGTATCTCCTCCTGATATATAGGAGAAATATCTTCCCTCTGCTTCAGAGTCATATTCTTCCAGCCTGTCCGCTAACTCCTCTTCACTTTCGTAGAAAGCTGGAGAAAAACCTGCTTCAGTGTCTCTTACACCTATAATCCCAGTATCTATGTTTTCGCATTCTTTGACTATGTGTCTCTGGTCTTCCACCTTTGCTAGCTGGCTATCAGGCACTTTATCCTCAAGAAAGTCTTCCAGGAACTGAACGTTTTTTTCTTCTACACTCACGTTTTCATCCGTAATTAACGTGTAGAACTCTTTAAACTCTGTCGTTGTAAGAAAGAAAAGGTAAAGAAAGAAGTTTAGCTTTCCATCTTTATCTCGGACTCTTCTTTGTCTTCAGCTCCCGTGTCCTCAGGTAGTTCTTCGATCTTGACATCAGGCTTGTCCTCATCAGGTGCTTCCTCAATTTCACTGGTTTCCGGTTCCTTTTCCTCTGCTGAAACATTCAAGTCCTCGATATGTTCGTATCCTCTGCACATCCCAGACACCCGGATTTGGAAGTACCGTTCCCAAGTTAAAAGTAAACATGAATTACATCTCAACAGTTAGAATTCGGCGATTCTATAGCTCAGCCTGGAAAGAGCGACAACCTCCTAAGTTGTAGGTCGAGGGTTCAAATCACTTCAGACTCGTATTCCAGCTCAATTCCTTCATCGTAGAAACTGTCTATGAAGTTCAGTGCTCTCTCCGCGTTCTCGTTTGCTGAGTAATGTGTTGCCGAGCGAGACCCGTAGTTCGGATGTTTATCCACCAGTTCTGCCTCGGTTAAGTGATCGTTGAACCGTCTGTAAACTGTCGCCTGTGATACCTCAGGGCTTATCTCATCCTGCAGATACTCTACAGTGCATTTTTCGTTTTCTTCAACCAGTACCTCCAGTATGGAACGCGAGATATCATCGGCTAGAGATGCTGTCAGAGCCTCTTTCTGTTTGTTTTCTTCAAGCAGGTGTTCTGTTTCCGCCATAGTCCTGTAGTAAAAAGACTGTAGGTATTTAACACATTTTTCTGCACTTTTCTATATCTATAGGTTCGAGAATTAGAGTATTTCAACGATCTCGCCAAGATCTCTTCCACGCCTGTAAAGCTTCGCAGGCCGATGGGAGACCCCTTCAGTCTTCTCTCCAGTATCCTCGACAATATCTTTCTTCTTGATCTTCCTCCTGAAGTTTCTCTTATCGAATTCTCTGTTGTACACGACTTCATAGATATTCTGGAAATCGGAAAGAGTGAACTTCTCAGGAAGGAAAGAGTAAGCAGCGGTAGAATACTCGAGTTTAGCTCTCAGCCTATCGAGAGAGTACTCTGCTATTTCTTTATGATCGAAAGCAAGTTCAGGCAAGTTGTAAGCTGAGTGCCATTCGACTTCCTCGAGTTCATCGATATCTTCGACATCGTCATAGTTGACAAGAGCGTAGTAACCGACGGTAATTACACGTGTTCTCGGATCTCTGTCTGGTTCCCCGAACGTGTAAAGCTGTTCAAGATATACGTTCTCCAGCCCGGTCTTCTCATCGAGAGTTCTCTTCGCTGCTTCCTCAAGCGACTCGTCCATCTCGACGAAGCTTCCTGGTAGTGCCTTCTTTCCTTCATCGGGCCAGCTCTCCCTCTCTACCAGCAAAAGCTTCAGGTCGTCGTCTTTTATCGTGAAGATTATGAGGTCTACTGTCACTGAAGGTCGATCAAACGCTTCTTCGTCGTACTCCTCAAGACTATCAAATTCCGGTTTCTCGGAGCCTTCGTTCTGGTTTTCCTGACTCACGGGTTCGTGTAGTTTCTACATTAATTTAAACGTGAGGTTTTCTCTTAATGGTTCAGTAAGCCCGGTAATCCTGAGGAAGCTCATCACCTCCCCGGGCAACCGAAGTTATCCTCCGCACCAGTTTTTCGAGGAACTCTCCGCTATCAGCCCCGCCACGAATACTGAGATATTCCTTCTCAAGATCCAGAGGCTCTTTGTCTGAAGGCCAACCATAAAGTTCGGAGGAATCAGCTTCTTTAGCTCTTTCCCGGCGCGACACTCTTCTAACGTTCTCAGCAACTACTCCTTCGGATGTAAGTGCCTCTTCGTACTTGTAATGGCCGGCTCCAGTTACTTCCTCCGAACTCATAAGCGTGAATGACTCACCTTCATCAAGAGATTCCTGAACACTGTACAGTGCTTCTGTAACATACTCCTCCCTTTCTGTGTACAGCCTCTCCTGTTTCTCATGAAGCTCTGAGATCTTCTCACTGTTATCCTCAAGTTCTTCCGCAACGCCTTCAAAATCCCCTTCAGAATCCAGGAAATCCATCATTATCACCTTTCCAGATAATCAGGAATTTCTTCTGTGTGAATGGTTTTCGCTCCTTTTTCTTCCCAGCTTCTTACAGCTTCGGCCGACTTCTGGGGATCAATACCTTCTATCGCATCTTCAACAGCGTAGACCTCAACACCTCTCTCAATAAGCCCATTCACTGCCTGATCTACGCATACATCGGTTGCGACACCGTAGACAAAAGCCCTGTCGGGATCCAGGTAATTAACTACGTCTTCGGTATGAGGTGATCCTTCAAAGACATCAAACCTGTCCTTGTATACCACTATATCCCGATCAGTGCCTTCAAGACGACCAGCTATATCGTAATCTCCACGCCAGTCAAATACCGCGGGATCTTCGGGCTCTGTTGCTCCAATGTAATCTGCACCCTCCGTATTCTCCATGCAGTGAGGAGGGAATGTGCTGTCGAGATCCGGTTCTCCCTCAAATACCAGCTCCTCTGATTCAGGAGTGTGGTAATCCGCGGTATTGACAACCGTTACATCATACCTGTCAGCCAGTTCAGTCAGTTCACGAAGTTGAGGCTCGATATGTTCCGCACCTTCACCGCCGTTGACAGGAAGTTTTCCGTCAGGTTTCATGAAGTCGTACTGAGTGTCGACATTCCAGAAAACAGTGTTGTATCTCATTGGGAATCACCTCAGTCGTACCCGAAGCCGTTTTGAGGGATGTGATTTTCTCCATTTGCGAAAGCGGTAAGACGTTCAGAGAGCCTGTCGACAAACTTCGGTCTATCTCTTCTACCCGTGATATATTCCTCCTCTATATCCAAGGGTTCGGAGTCTGACTGCCATCCATAAAGTTCTCCGGGCGAGGCATCTCTGTACTGGTTTCCATCTCTTATCTCGTATTCATCACTGCTGTCGCTTTCTTCAGCAGAGGTCAGATTTCCGGTTTCCTGATCGTATACCATGGCGTTGCCTCCTACAAACACTCTTTCAACATCTTGAGCCACGACTCCTTCAGGAGTAAGTACTTCGTTGAAGTTGTAGTGTCCTCCGCGACTCCATTCTTCTGCGTCAATTAAGACCACGGATTCGTCATCCTCTAGGGAATTCTGAAGGCTATAGAGGCCTGAAACAACCATTTCGCGCTGCTGACCATAAGTCCTCTTTCTCTCCTGTCTCAACTGGTCGATTTCTACCTGTTTTTCCTGCCTTTCCTCAAGAAGCTCTTCTATGCTGTCAATCTGTTTCTCTAACTCCTTCATCTAGACCACCTTCTCCATGTTTTCTTCCATGTAGGTTTCGATTTCAGCTGGATCCTGTTCTCTACCGACTTTGGCGACAGGTTCTCCTTCAATCTCGTAGATGTCTGAGGTGGCGTGCATGTTTTCCGAGTCATTGAAGCTTCCGGCACCGACAAGATCGAACATCGCGTAGTCGTTGTCATCTTCAAAGTCTCTGTACGCATCGGCGAACTGACGGGCTTTCTCAGGATTACCCATTCCACTGGAGACTGCGAGTGTAACGTTTTCCCTGTAGCCGCTTTCCTCCAGTTCTTCCGCCAGGCCAGCTACTGCGTCAACAGTCATCCCTTTACCGGTAATGTAGCCATCTTCTAGATCAACTTCTCTGGCTGTCTCAGCGTAGTTTTCGCCACATGTGTCCATTCTTGCGATAAGTTCGAAGCCTTCGCCATGTTCGTCTTCCATGTATTCACAGACTTCAAGAAGATCAGTCGCTTCCCTGTTCGCTGTATCGATAAGTACTGGCGTTGTTCTTTCAGTGTATCTGTCCATTGCCTTGGCTGCTTCAACTGTAGCATTCTCCATTCCGTACTCATGGGCGAACGGCAGAACGAACGCATGAGGCATTGTTCCTGTAGGTTCTTTGCCTTTTGTTGCCGCACCTGCTCTAGTTGAATAGTTTACTGCACCGTTTTCCATCGCAGCTCTAGCCAGTTCCGGCTGCTGTGCAGGATGGTAGTGTCTGGCTCCGAAGTCAGCAAATCCGACACCGATCTCTCCGAATATATCCGTTATCTCTCCGACAGCTTCACTGTACTCCTGCGGATCAGGATGCTCGAGACCGTTCGCCTCCGTCAGATGGTGGGAAACAACTCCCAGATTAAGTGTTTCTGGCTCAAGCAGCTGCTGCACCGGCCCCTCCAAGATCATGAGAGGATCCTTCGCTTCAAACGTATCTTTGGTATTGACATAGATGCCAACATCTTCCGTCATTCTGTCAACAACGGACGCTGCCTCCTCTAATCCCGCCACTTTTGCTTCTCCTTCAGGTCTTGCGAACACTTTCTTCTTGACACGCGGATTCATACCTTCTGCTTCCAGGGCGTCTGTCGAATCGCTGAAATAGATATCCGTGAAGTTCTCTAGATTTTGATTCTGTTCTATAAACTGTCTCGTTTTCGATAACGTCTGCATTTGCCTCACCTTTTTGTTGAATTTACAATAACCTTAGTGTAGTTTCTACACATAGACTTTTTTAAACCTTCTTGTATTTCTGACAACAAGTCCGGAGGACGTTTCAAAGAACAGAATTTTATCGCTCCACCTCACAAACCCGGATATGACAGACTATTCGTGGACTGTTGAAGATAGTTCCGAACTTGAAGAGCTGGTTTACACACCTTTAAGAGAAGATGTAACCGACAGAGAGTACGTGGAACTATCCAGAGATATTGCAGGACATAGAGACCGGGTTTACGAGCACTTCAGCCAAGAGTTAGAAGAGAACTGTGAAGCAAAGATGACCTCATCAACAGTTTTTGAAGCCATTCTTGAGCAGACTAGAAAAGAAGCTGCTGAAGAAGTACTTTGAAACCTTATTTAAGAATTCCATAAAAGTTCCTTATACATCGAGGGCCCGTAGCTCAGCCTGGACAGAGCGAGCGGCTTCGGACCGCTAGGTCTAGGGTTCAAATCCCTACGGGTCCGTTAAGGACGCAACCCGTTAGATTTGATATCCTCTTAGAAAATCTCTGATTTTCGAGGGTTTCAAATCCCTACGGGCTCGTAAGGTTATACTGTAACTTTTGGCGTATTTTCTATATCTAAATCCCTCAGTTCTTCGTTGAGCTCCGCTAACTCTCTATTAGATAGTTTGTTTATTCCTGCATCCTCTAAGAGCTTAAAGCTATAAAGCATCTTCATGACTGAAAGTGCTTTGTATCCTTTATGACGTGGTCTTTCTTCAAAGTCTCTGACATTTCTGTAACCTTCAAGGAATGGTTCTGGATCTATATCCTCTATCTTTAATCTTTGTTCTGTTTTGAGGACTTCATAGTCGGGATCTCCAAAAAGCGCCTGATCAAAATCAATCCATGTCACTGAATCCTCAGAAACAATAACGTTGTATGGGCTTACATCGCCGTGGAGGAAAGCTGTATCTGGTTCTTCAACAGGTTGATACCATCTCCAGTTTCTTTCAACGTTTTCCAACTCAGAGATTTCATATTTCGTACCCTTAATTTCCTTAGAAGTGTCCCAAAACTGTTTATTGAACAATGAGTTCCAGCTCCAGTCGTCCTGAACTTCAAACCCTCTGGATGGCTTCCAATCTATGTATCCTGCCTCATTATTTCCTTCAAACTCCTCATGGATATCAGCCAGTGATTCACCTACATTATACCAGTCACTTCCATTCTGTGGGGATCTACCTTCGATAAAATCAATATGATGCCATGAGTAAGTGTAATCTTCTCTGAGCTCGCTTTCAAATATTTCAGGAACTGAAACTCCCGAAGACTTCAGCCACTCGTACGCCTTGCTGCCTCTATTAACATTACCTAGAGTCTCTCCTTCCGCATACTGGAAAACCGACTTATCCCCATCTTCAGAAATTATTGCAGTATTTACTACGTCCCCTTCACTGACTACCTCATAACTATCGGGTTCGAGCCCTGCGCGTCTAAGGTACTCTTCCTGGAAGCTCATGTCCAAAATGAAAATGAAAAGGAAACTTTAAGAACTGTTACTTTTAAGTCATAAAGGCTTTCTTAGTTCTGGCCGACAGTCCTTACCTGCATCATGTTTGTTGTTCCGGAAACCGATGTAGGGATTCCCGCACTCATGACAAGCTGGTCTCCTGCTTCGACCATGCCTCTTTTCTGAAGTTCACTGATCGAGTTCTGAACCATTTCTTCGACTGATTCAGGGAACTCTGTGTGGATCGGTGTTACTCCCCAGACAAGGTTTAACTGACAGTGGACTTTCCGGCTGTCCGTGAAAGCTATAATGGGTACGTCCGGTCGGTACTTGGCAATGTTTCTTGCCGTGGAACCCGAGGAAGTATGAGCTACTATGTGCCTGGCACCTACGTCCCCCGATGCCTGCCACACATTCTTCGATATACTGTCGGCTACAGTCTCTGAAGCCTGCCTTACAGTATGATGAATATTTCCTCTCATTGATTCTTCTACACTTTCAACAACTTCCGACATATGACTGACTGCTTCCACCGGATAGTCGCCTACTGCTGTCTCCCCAGAAAGCATGACTGCGTCAGTACCGTCAAAGACTGCGTTGGCTATATCGGAAGTCTCAGCTCTTGTAGCGGTGGGGTTCTCTGTCATTGACTCCAGCATATGCGTTGCTGTGATCACTGGCTTTGACTGAGAGTTACATTTCTCGATTATCTCTTTCTGCATTATTGGAAGTCTGGAAGTCGGCATCTCTACACCTAGGTCCCCTCTTGCAACCATCACTGCATCGGAGACCTCAATTATTTCGTCCAGGTTTTCCATAGCTCTTGGGTGCTCAATCTTTGAGATAATGTCAATTTCGGGATCTATAGATTCCAGAAGGTTTCTTGCTTCTCTAACGTCACTCGCTTCCTTGACAAATGAAAGTGAAACAAAATCAAAACCCTGTTTTGCTGCGAATTTGATATCTTCAACGTCTTTCTTTGTAGGTGCCTGAAGCCCGATATCTTCCCCGGGAACAGTTACTGATTTCCTGCTGATTACTTCTCCTCCGTGGACCACGCGGCAGGTCGCAACTTCATCGTCCAGTTCCTCAACTTTCAGCTCCAGTTTCCCATCATCTATCAGAATAGTATCTCCTACTGAAATATTATCTAGAAATCCTTCGTAGTTGACTGAAAGCGTTTCTTCATCGCCTTCAACTTCATCAGTAACTAGTTCTACCTCAGCTGCTTCGTTGAGTATTACTCCTGGCTCCACTTCCCTAAGTCTTACTTCAGGACCTTTAGTGTCAGCCATAACAGCGACATCTTCGGAAACAGATCTTATCTTTTGCACCAGCTCTGCATCTTCCTCATGGTCTCCATGAGAGAAGTTTATTCTTGCTACATCGACCCCTGCTTCGAAGAGTCGTTCAAGCTGTTCTTCTGAACTGGTTGCTGGTCCTATAGTGGCCACAATTTTAGTTCGTCTCATGGCGTTCTACCTGAGCTGAAGAGTTAAAAACAGGGCAGGTGCAGAAACCTGTACAGATAGAGGTTTCGGATTTATAAAGATAAACAGGGAATTAATCCTGTGTATTGATGTCATGGAGGCAGAAACTGGAGGACGTTTTAGACCAGTTTAAGAAGGTGATCAATTTGACTGAAAACGATGGTTCTGAACAGAAGATGAAAGAAGAGAAAAACAAAGATAAGAAACAGGAAAAATCTAACTCTGGGAAAGAGCAGAAGATCCAGTTCCCACAGTATTTCCAGCACCAGAAAAAAGGCGGTTCGAAGAAGAACCCGCACGCAACCAATCTTCAGACACCTGTCCTGAGAGGAGTAGTAGTGTCTGAATACGATGGAGAAAGAATCTGGGTTGAAGCCTCCGGAAACATGAAAGGAAGATACGGGGTAGAAGTACCCTCAGGATTCAGCCCTGAAGACTTCACACCAGGCACAGAAGTTGCTTTAGATCCTAACAGTTTCAAGGTAACAGATATTGTAGACAAAGGAAAAGACGCCGAGTTCGATTCTATCAAAACAGATGTTACATTCCAGGACGTCGGAGGACTTGACAACGTAATCAAGTCTCTGAAGTCCAACGTCGGCGCACAGCTCGATCCCGACAAGCAGCAGAAAATCCAGGAATGGGGAATGGACATGGACAAATCCATCCTCATGATCGGACGACCGGGAACAGGAAAGACACACATGGTTAAGGCGCTCAGTAATGAGTACGACGCCGAAATGTTCATGATCAACGGCCCACAGATGGTCGAAAAATTCATTGGAGAAGGAGCCAAGAAGGTCAAAAGACTATACGAACAGGCTCGTGCTTCAGACAAACCGGCAATCGTCTTCATCGACGAGATCGACGCAATCGCAAAGAAACGGCTTGACGACAGAAGACACGGAGGAGAGGAAGTCGAGAGGACAATGTCCCAGCTTCTATCCGAACTAGACGGACTCGACACAGATCAAGACTCCAACGTGATCTCAATCTTCGCAACAAACAAGCCGGACGTAATGGATCCAGCACTACTGAACCGGTGCAGCCCGATCGAAGTGCCTGTCCCTAACAATGAAGCCAAGGAAGAGATCCTCAAGGTCCACTCCAGAAAACTTGATCTTGCAGAAGACGTAGACCTAGAACTCCTTGCGGAGGAACTTGAAGACAACTTCACAGGAAGAGACATTAAACAAATCGTTAAACAGGCAGCAATCCTCGCACTTGAAGAAAACGAAGACCCAAGCGAAGCAGAAGTCACCATGAAGAACTTCAGAGAAGCGGTAGACGACCTGAAAGAAGGAAATCTAGGGACGGAGAAAGACTTCCTCGCAGAGGAAAACGTCACTCCAAACGAGATGTTTGCTTAAGGCTACTCCGTAAGGAGTTGTCTTCAAAAAAAGAAGATCTTGTTGATCTTCGCCATCTCTTATTTTCCATCCCTCCATTTCTCATTAAAACTTTTCTCTCAACTGTCTTCCTTATGAGCGATAACCAAGAGTTTGAGAAGGAGTTCCGACTGAAAGGAGAGGACGCAGCTGATTTTCTCAGAAAGGTAGCGGATTCGATCGAGGAAGATGATAATATCAAGCTTGACGGAGACGGATGGAAGATCTTCCAGCCTTTCGAAGACGTTGTACCTATGAGAGTTCACTCAGATGAGAAAGGTTTCGAAGTTGGCTTCAAGCTGATGGATCCTGATAGTAATACTCGTTAGACTCCTTTTCTATGTTTTTTCAGAGATCATACTGCCGCGTTCCTCTGTAGGAGGTACTGCTTGGACAAACCATCTGCCAATATAGCTTTTATCTTGAACCTCTTCCCTAAGAGAGTTTCTGTCATATTTAATCCCTGCTTTTTCTAGGGCCTCATCAAACGTTTCGGCTTCCAGGTGATCCTTAACTACGTCAGGCGAAGGCATAGAACTGTCCTCCAGCATGTCTTCTATACCCGGTCTTCCACTAAGTTCGTACTCTTTTTGTAACAGGAGATCGATGACAATATCTTCATCGTATTCCTTATGACGGGGTTCAAAACCTGCATGCCAGACTGCATTTCTCCATCCTTTATACTGGCTTCTAAGTGCTTCTGGAGTTAAACTGTCATTATCAGTAAGGTTCTCTAATGCCAGTGAGCTCTCAGTATCTTCTGCCTCGGAACGAATAACCTCAATAAGATCTTCTGCCTTGCTAACATTGCTTCTTTCAAGCTCTCTCCTGAAAAGCTCAAAATATTCTTCATCAGCATCCACTCTGTATGTTGAACTTCCACTGCTCTTCTCAAGTAACCCCGTTTCTTCCAGAACTGTGTAAACATGCCCTAAACCCTTCTCTGTCTCCAAACTGCTTTTATGAGGATTATCAAGAGTTTTCTCTATATTTTCAAACGCTTCTTTACCATAAGCTCGGAAGAACCCTTCCTTTTGCGGTGAAAGATCTTCGACAACAGTAGATATCTTTGCTTTGATAATATCTTTAGGTTTTAGACCCTCTAAACTCCCATTAAGGCTATCTATTTCAGTGATGTGTTCAGTCCCCACCTCAATTAAAGCTGAATTATCTGTATGCATATTAACATAGAGATCCTTCGGGTGAATCTCCCCCGATGCAGAGAAATCTTCTTGAAGCCTTTCATATGTCTCTGCAGCATCTTTAAACACTTCTAGATAGACATGTTCAGGAACTGTCTCATACCTATTCTGTCTGAAGGCCTGAGCACTACCCCTGGAAACCCCGGTCATCTCCATTATATCTGTGGAGTTATAGGGCTGGAAAAGATATTCTTGGAACTCATCCTCAAGCTTCACGCGAGTCTCTCCCGCATGCTCCTTCTTCTGTTCGATGAACTCCTCAGGATCTTCAAGTCCGTACCTAGGTTCTGAAGAATTTACAATGGAAACCAGGTTAGATGCGATCTCTAGATCAAGAGCCCCTGATTCAGCGTTCAGATGCTGTGAAAGTGCTGTCTTCCCAAGTCCTGAAGCCTGATAAAAGGTTTCTCTATCCGAGAAGTGCTCCAGTGCAGTTTCTATAAGTTCCTCTTTATCTTCCTGATCTATATCCCAGACATATTGCTGCACTATACCACAACTGTACTTACTAGGGTGAAACAAATTTAAACATGATGTATCTAAGTATTACTCTGCTTTCTTTTCCAGGTAACTGATCATTTTCTCCAGCTTCTGCTCCTTCTCCCTCGTGCTGGAAGAGGTAAGAAAGTCCTGTGAAAGCTTGTAGAGATAACCTTCTTCCCCCTGCAGACTACCAACGCGGTGCTTGGGCTCAGGTAGTTCGGAATCTGTCAGCCTGTAAGTCTTCTCAAGCAGAAGATCAAATACGTGATTCATCAGATAACGTTTCTGACCTATGTCATCCTCTTCCTCAATCTCCTCCCAGAGGTTTTCTACGTCCTCGAAACTCGTCATTCTAGTTCAGCAAGTATCTTCTCTCTCGCTGTTTTCGGATCTGCTTTACCACCAGAGTTCTGCATAACCTGGCCGACAAGGAAGTTGATCGCTCCTTCCTCTCCTGACTCATAGTCTTCTACAGCATCAGGGTTCTCGTCAATAACGTCTGAGACAATTGAGTCAACTTCTGAATCGTCTGCCTTGAGAAGATCTTCTTCCTCGACGATCTGTTCAGGATCTCTAGGCTCTTCAACAAGCTCTCTTAACAGTTCTTCAGCGTTTCTGTCGGAGATCTTGTTTTCCTCCAGAAGACTGATAACGTAATCGAGGTGGTTGTATTCGACTCCCGATTCCGAGTAGGAGAATTCGTTGTAATTCAAGGTCTTCTTCAGTTCTCCTGTAAGCCATGCCGCCACTAGGTCGGTATCGTGTTCTTCTACGAGTTGTTCGAAGTCGTCCGCCAGTTCCTGTTCAGTCACCAGTGATTCGACAAGCTTCTCCTTGAGACCGTACTGTTCCTGGAAACGTTCGAACTTCTCGTGCGGTAGCTCCGGTATATCTTCTTTGATCTGTCCGCGGAACTGTTCATCCAGTTCCTGCCGTGTAAGATCCGGGTCGAAGATATATCCGTAGTCTTCCTCTGTCTCCTTCTCACGCATCTTCTCCGTCGCGCTTATACCTGCGTTATAGTTTCTGGTATGTTGTTCGATCTCTCTTCCTCTACGTGTCATCTGTTTCTGGCGTGAAAGCTCATAGCTCAATGCCTGTTCTACTTCGGATGTTCCTGTAATGTTCTTGACCTCGACTTTTTCTCCGCCGTCGATAGAGATGTTGGCGTCGCTCTTGATCGCGAAGTCTGTTTCCGGGAAGTAAACTTCAAGGTACTGAAGCATCTGAGCTAGTTGTTGAAGGTAAGCACGTGCTTCCTCTGGAGACCTAAAGTCTGGTTCTGTCACGATCTCAAGTAGAGGTGTTCCGGCCCTGTTGTAGTCAATCTTTGAGTAGTCAGATTTACCGATTGATCCTCCGACGTGTTTCATCTTCGCCGGATCCTCCTCTATGTGAAGCCGTGTAATTCCAATATCTTTTTTCTCGTCGCCTACTTTAACAGGGATCTCTCCGTCTTCTCCTACCGGGATCTCGTACTGTGTGATCTGGTAGTTTTTACTCATGTCCGGGTAGAAGTAGGTCTTTCTGGAGAAGAATACGTCGTCGTTAATTTCACATCCAAGTGAGAGCGCTACTTTAACTGCTTCTTCAAGAACTGCCTTGTTCAGTCTTGGCCGCGCTCCTGGATGTCCAAGACAGGTTGGACATACATGTGTGTTCGGTTCCTCTGTTTCCTCGTTCGGACATCCGCAAAAAAGTTTAGTGTTAGTATCAAGCTGGACGTGTGTCTCCAGACCTATTTTTACATCAGTTTCTTCGCTGCTCATTATTCACTCACCTCTTCAAAACTGTAAGCTGTGTTCAGTATTTTCTGCTCTTCAAAGTGATCTCCTATAAGATGTAGGCCTGTAGGCATTCCTTCGCTCTTCCCGTTAGGCACTGAGATCATTGGCATTCCGGCAAGGTTCGGTCCTACTGTTAATGTATCCATTGCGTATACTTCTTCCGGACTCATTTCTTCCGCTTCCTCGATCTTCGGTGCGATGTTCGGCATTGAAGGAGAGGCAAGTACATCGTATTCCTCGAAAGCTTCCTTGAACTGGTCGATGATCAGTCTTCTGACCTTGGCTGCTTTGATGTAGTACTGATCTCTGTAACCCGCCTGTCTTGTATATGTCCCTAAAAGTATTCTTCTCTTGGCTTCTTCACCGAATCCTTCCGTCCTGAGGTCTGAGAAGTAGTCGTTGAAGTCTTCAAACTCTTCAGGATCTTTCTCCATTCCGTATCGGATTCCGGAGAACTTGGCGAGGTTGGTTGATGCCTCAGTCATTGCGATCACATAATACGCTGGTACTGCTACATCCGCGGATAGAAGCGGCATGTCGATTTCTTCAACCGTCGCTCCTTTCTCTTCCAGTTCTTCCAGAGAGTCTTCGAAGTTCTCCTTAACTCCTTCTTCCAGTCCTTCAAGCTCTAGGTACTGTTTTGGTACTCCAACTTTGAGATCTTCAACTTCTTCCAGGTTCTCGGAGAATGCAGGTACTACGCCTTCAGCTGTTGTCTGGTCATTTCCGTCCTCTCCGGCAATTACCTCCATTCCTTTTGCCGCTCCAAATACTGTCTTCGAAAGCACTCCGATCTTGTCCAGAGAGTTTCCGTAGTTGATCAGACCGTATCGTGAGACTCTTCCATATGTTGGCGTAACTCCTACGACTCCGTTGTATGCTGCAGGGTTAGTGATGGATCCTCCTGTGGACTCTCCGATCGAGATTATGGGTTTGTCCATCGCTGCGACTACAGCTCCTGCACCTCCAGATGAACCTCCGACCACTCTCTCCGGATCGTGCGGGTTCTTTGGTGTTTCAAATGCGCAGTTGGTTGAGAATGTTCCGAATCCGAACTCGTCCTGGTTCGTTTTACCGTAGAAAGTTGCTCCGGCTTCCTTCATTCTTTCGACTACCGTGGCATCGAAGACCGGCTTGTAGTTTTCAATTATCTTTGAACCGGCGGAAGTAGTCGTTCCTTCCGTACAGATAGCATCCTTAACCACGAACGGAATTCCCTGTAGCTCTCCATCATTCTCTTCTCCTTTGCTAATATCTCTCATGAAACCATACTGAGAGTTCTTCTCCTGAAGTTCTTCCTGGAATTCTTCGTGGAAACCTTCTTCGGAACCTTTCTCAATGAAATCTTTTACAGTACTCATAGAAACCGGTTTAGAGCAGAATCTTAAAAATTCATCCTATTGGAGTAGTATCCCAAGAAATGATTTTTACAGTTTGACTCTAGATTAGTACTTATGGTCGACGTAAGCGTATCAAGATACAGAATTAAGGAGGGAAAACTGAGAGACTGAGAGAATGGCCGGAAATATTGGCAGTGAAAGGAAAGATGAGCTAGTCGGGACTCTTATGAAAGAAGAAACGTTGACCGAGACCGCTTTTATCGAGGAGACTGACGACGCTGACTACCTAGTGTACTATATGGTGTTTGAAGGCTGTGTCTATATGCGGGCGCGGTTTGAAAACTCCCGACATGGAATTAGACAAAAAGCATAGGGAAGTGTTCGAAGAAACACTGGTAACGGTAGACAGAGAGTTCAACAACTTACTTGAAAACGCTGAGAAGGTTTACCATTCTGTAAACCCGGAAGATAACTACTTTTGTTTACAGTCATCGATATAGAAGTTCTCACCACAGTCTTCACAAGTAGGGAAGAGCGGCCGGTAGCCCTCGAATACCATCTCTCCGCCGCATTCAGGACATTTTAGTTCCATCATACCGGTATTTTGACTGGTTAAACTAATAGAAGTTTGCACCGGTCTCGGACACCTCAGATTCTAAACCTGTTTTCCAGTGAAGCTAGAGATTTAATCTGCGAATGAGATTGACCTGATGTAGCCATGGGATTTCTTTCAAAAGCTGCTTCCAAAGTAAAATCGACCGTCAGGAAAGGCGTAGAGAAGACGAAGAAGACCGCCAGAAAAGCCCTAGAACGACGGGAAGAACTCGGCGAGGAGTGGGATAGAGAGCAGAAGAGGAAGAAAAACCGTAGAGAGGTAAATAGGAGGGAGAAACCGATACTGGATGAAGAAGATTTTGAAGAATCCAGGGATCTTGAAGATCTAGGTCAGAGATACAGGAGAGAAGGAATTGATTTCGACCAGGAATCCGATATATACAGGACGGCCAAGGATGACTGGTGGGAGTTGAAAAAGGACTATGACCCTGTTGAGTTCAGCACCATACCTCATGACGAGTATGAGATAAATGTAAACCGTGACGGAAGACCGTACAACGTGACGTTGAATGTAGCCGGCATAGCCCATGGGCAGAAACATTTCGCCCGAATGAACAAGGAAGTAAGAGATTATCTTAGAGATGAGGTAGATGAAATCTCAGAAGACGGATACGTTCTGTTCGAGGATGGTTTTGACGATGTGGTTTTTGACAACTACTTCGAATACAATGATCGTGTTGAAGAGTTAGACGATCGAAGGCTTCTCGGCCATGAGGAAAAGGAAGACGAGACCAGTGCTTTATGGGATTATACCCAGAAGTATCTTGCCGGTCCGGTAATCGACTCTATATTCAGTCTGACGGAACGTCTCGGGGACGGCAGAGGAAGCTCTTTGACTGAAACCGCACGTGACGCACTGAAGGAGCCGGAGCAGATCCAGAAACTGCAGAACTTTACAAAAGCCACAAAACCTCCTCTGCGTTTCCGTCAGGACTACCGAGATGCGAGAGTAGGTAAGGTGGAGGAAGCGGAAAGATATATCGAGGAGGAAATTGAGAGGAGACAGGAGTACGAACCCGAAGGAATCCTTGACAGCCTGAAAAACAGTTACTACCTCAGTACGTTGAAGATTGGCAGGAGAAAGATCAAGGCTAAGAAAGGCTACGAGGGATTCAAGGAAGTTGCAGGCTGGGAACGTTCCAAGTACATGGCGAACGAAGCAGCCAGGAAAGGCCTGGAGAAAAACGAGGACGAAGTATGGCTTGTTATAGGAGCAGAGCACCACGCAGATATCGACCAGTACCTTGAGGAGGAAGATCCGAGCGAGATTTTCTCGAAACCTCTTACATTAAAGGAGTTTATAGAAAGCCCTGGAGACTACGATACTGCTTATGGCTAGTCTGCCCTGTGGAACTCTACATCCTCTGAGTCAAGATCGATTGTTGCTACGTGAAGAATCTCTTCCTGATCAGGAAGCTTTATCCCGCCCGGATTTAGTTCAATCGTGTTTCCTGTCTCCCTTATGATCTTCTGGTGTGTATGACCCTTGAGAACGTAATCATACTTCCCGGATTCAACCAGAGACCTTACTACTTCCGGCTTCGTGCCGTGGTAAACCGCGAACTCTTTCCCTTTAAACTCCAGTTCTCCCATCTCTCCAAGCCAGGTTCCGAATTCTTCAACTGTTTCCTGTAAATTCCATTCTCCATCGTTGTTCCCTCTAACCGCGTAGAAGTCAAAGTTTTTCTGATCGAACAGCTCTGCGGTGAACGGAGCGACCATGTCTCCACAGTGGATTACTTTGTCAACTCCCTGTTCTTCGAAGAATTCTACTGCTTTTCTGGTTATATCGAGGTTGTCGTGTGTGTCAGATATAACGCCGATCTTCATATGTATAGTTTTGTTTTCTAGAGCTTAATAGGTTTGAAAACTAAACTTTGTCTATGGCTGAACTCCGGAAAGCTGTTTTTGGAATGGGTTGTTTCTGGGGCCCGGATGCACTGTTTGGCGCCCAGAAAGGCGTTGTCAGAACACGTGTAGGATACGCCGGTGGAGAGAAAGACAGTCCCACGTATCAGAGTCTGGGAGATCATACGGAAACAGTTATGGCGGAGTATGATCCTGAAGCAATCAGCTATAAGACACTACTGGAGATTTTCTGGGGGAACCATAACTATAACCGGAAAAGAAAACCGCAGTACGCCTCGAAAATATTCTACCTGGGCGAAGACCAGAGATATAAAGCGCAGGACTCAATGAAAAAAGACTCAACTACAGATCTACAGCCTCTGGAAGAGTTTTATGTAGCTGAAGATTACCACCAGAAGTACAAGTTAAGACATTCAGAGCTAATGAATCAATTTGAGAATTTGAGTTCTGACGAATTCAGGGATTCTCCACTTGTAGCGAAGGCCAACGGATACGTCGCAGGCTATTTAGATAGGGAGAAATACAGGAACCTGGAATCAAACGTGCAATAACAATTACTCTCGCAGATGAGCGGGCTTCTTCTCCGGCACCAGAAGCAGAAATATAAACCGATTTGAGGCCTTTATACACTTGGCCCTTTGAAGAATCCGTCTTCCTCGTTTTCCGTGTTGGCGAAGACCTCTTCCTTGGAAAGAGTTTCTTCTTCAGCATCTTCTCTTGTTTCCGGTTCGGTATCTACAGGATGGAAAGCCGGTTCCACGTCTTCAGTATCAATCCGATCTAGTTTGTCGAAAACCTCCAGTATATCTTCAAATTCCTCTGAGAACTTCTCTGCCTCGGTGTCTTCAAGCTGGATTCGGGCGTTTTCTGCTACCTGTTTTACTTCCTCTGTGTCAACCATGGGTAAAGGATTATTGTGAACATTTTTGTATCTGAAACATTGTTCGTAAAGTCCGAACAGCTTGTTTTTGCAGAATGTAGCGAGAAACACACGAAACTTTATAAACGACGCAAGTAAATGTTAGAATAGTTCATATACTTCGTGCTTGGGCGCACGAAATGGATCGCATATTCACGTTTCCGAACTCGTTTGGGCGCGAGTTTGGATCGAACGGATTCGACTTGGGCGTTGAATCCGAGATATGTAGTATTGGGCATCAAGTTGGGCAACTTGAATGATCTTTGTTCTATGGTAGAGTTAGCTATACTGCTTTAAAAAGGTTAGGTTTAGCTGTACCGCTGCCAAAATTCAGGATGAGTCCCAATGGAATCCATAATCAATAACACAAGTTCAGAATCTCAAGAAGAGAGCAAGGTCGAAAACCTTGACAACGTAAAAGATGCTAAAATACTCGTAGTAGGATGCGGAGGAGCCGGAAACAACCAGGTAACTCGTATCCAGAAAAAAGATGTTGAAGGCGCTGAAACCGTAGCTATCAATACAGATAAACAACACCTGGAAATGTCATCTGCTGACAGAAAAATTCTTGTCGGCAGAGATCTCACAAAAGGTCTTGGAGCTGGAGGGCATCCGGAAAAAGGTGCAAGAGCTGCAGAAGAAAACCGCGCCGAACTAAGATCACTATTCAAAGACGCCGACATGGTCTTCCTCACAGCAGGACTTGGAGGAGGAACAGGAACAGGCGTCACACCAGTTCTCGCAGAAATTGCACAGAAAGAAGACTGTATCGTAATAGGAACAGTTACAATGCCTTTCGAAATCGAAGGCGCACGAATGAGTAAAGCCGAAGAAGGACTTTACAGACTAAGACAGCACGTTGACACCGCAATTGTAATTGAAAACGACAAACTACTAGATATCGCAGGCGACATGCCTCTCGATCAGGCATTCGGAGTCGCAGACGAACTAATAACAACAATGATTCAGGGAGTAACAGAGACAATCTCCAAGCCTTCCCTCGTCAACCTTGACTACGCAGATGTACAGGCCATCATGAACGAAGGAGGAGTCGCAGTAGTAGGATACGGAGAATCGGATACAAAGAACAAAGGAAAGGAAGCAATCCACGAAGCACTCTCCAACCCGCTCCTCGACGTAGACTTCGAAGGAGCGAACGGAGCACTCATGCACGTAGCAGGAGGTAGCGACCTCACACTTAACGAAATCAACGAAGTCGGACAGACAGTCAAGGAAAGACTTGACGCACAGGCCCAGGTAATCTGGGGTGCAAGAGTCAAGGAAGAACTCCAGGGTAAAATCCAGGTAATATCGATTGTCACAGGAGTAGAATCTCCTTATGTACTGGGAGATGTCGATGAAAGCTCAGAGACAGAAGTGAGCGACGTCGATGATCTCGATCTGGAGG
>SDGW01000369.1_pt1 | contig 39485 bp, 41 predicted proteins | sample 2873831 | NCBI WGS metagenome assembly SDGW01 (sample SAMN08132700, study PRJNA421101) | hypersaline lake metagenome | isolation source: celular fraction 0.22 microns magnesium sulfate-rich crust from ephemeral... | place: Spain: Penahueca Lagoon, Toledo | collected 2011-07 | reverse complement strand
CGAGGGGGGTGTGTCCCTCTGACACCGACTCGGAACGACCGATACAGTGATCGTACAGGTAGATTGCCGCGGATTTACGGATACTTCTAGTCTAGTCGTCTCTAGTCTAGGTGATGAGAGAGGAGAGAGAAGAAACTAGAGAAACGACAGGTCGAATGGGACCGAACTGGCCGACACACTCGAGACGGTTCACAGGAGACGGTTCCGAAGCGGCGACTCGCGAACGGACTCCTTTTTGCGATCCCGATCACTACTCCGGCTATGGACACGCGTATCGCTCCCGCCGCGTCGGCCGGACTGATCCCGTCCGACGGACCGGGAGGGGAGCCGACGTCGACCGACCGACGAATCGTCAGGGGATATCGAGTCACGGCCGTCCGGTCATCGAGCCGATGAGCGAGGAGCCGTCGGCCGCCGACCCCGCGACGGCCCGATCGGTGCCGGCCGTCGCCGTCGTCGACGCCCAGTCGCCGGGCAACGTCGGCACGATCGCCCGCGCGATGAAGAACTTCGGCTTCGAGGAGTTGCTGTTGGTCGACCCGCCCGAACTCGATCCCGACGGCGAGGCCTACGGCTACGCGGGCCACGCTCGAGAGGACGTCCTGCCCGAGGCCGAGGAGATCGCGTTCGATCGACTCGTCGAGAACTACCACACGATCGGCTGTACGGCGGTGACCAACGAGGACGACCGCAGTCACACGCGGTTTCCCTACTCGACGCCCGCCGAACTGGCCGACCGGCTGCCGACCGTCGAGGCGCCGACCGCGCTCGTGTTCGGCCGCGAGCGCGTCGGGCTGACTAACGAGGAACTCGCCCGGATCGACGAGATCTGTTCGATCCCCGCGAGCGCGGACTACCCCGTCCTCAACCTCGGGCAGGCCGCGACCGTCACGCTCTACGAACTCCGGTCGCTCGCGCTGACGGAGACGCAGTTACCGGACGTCGAACGGGTTCGCGCACCGGAGGAGACCGTCGACCGACTCTACGACCAGTGGGACGACCTCCTGACCGAGATCAACCACCCCGACGAGAAACGCGACAAGACGATGCGGATGCTCAGACGGGTGTTCGGCCGGGCGGACCTGACCGAACGCGAGGCCACCACCTTGCTCGGACTCCTCCGCCGAGCGACCGAGCGGCCGGCCGAGGACTGATCGCGGATCGCTGCTCCCGGCCGAACACCCGACTGCGGCCCCTGCTCCGACGGGGACGACCTGCCGCCGCTGTAAGCGGCCGCGGACTGCGCGGCACCCGCTCGAAGCGGAACCCCGTCGACCGCCGTTCTCGAGGCGATCCTCATCGACCGCCGTTCTCGAGCGTCCGATGCGGGGGGCGCTGAGGGTGTCAACGCTGCTGAATATCGGCAATAGCGGCCGGTACAATGATACGGTTTCAGTGACCATCAGTCGACCGTGACTACCTATCGCCGACGCACGGCACTGGGACTACTGGGAACGGGAATGGCGTTTCTGGCCGGCTGTTCGGGGTCGTCCGACGACGGCAACGGCTCCGACGACGAGTCCGATGACGGAGCCGACGACTCGGCGGGCAACGCCGACATCGACGGCGAGAACGGTGACCTCCCCGAGTACGCTTCGGTCCTGCCACAGAGCGACGACCCGTCGTACTTCTACGGCGCGATCGACGGCGCGACGCTCGATACCCTGCTCAACGACGAGGGCGCGGCCGAGGGTAACGAGCCGACGGATCCCCTGCTCGGAAACCCCGTCATCATGGCGGTCCTGTTCGGCAACTTCGGTAGCTCCGACTCCCGCCGAGCCTACGTGAACAACGATCGGACGGCGGCCGACGAGGGCGTGTTGGTCGACGCCAACGGCGTCTACGCCGTCAAGGGCCGGTACGATCGGGACGGACTCGCCGCCGACCTCGAGTCGGCCGGCTACGCCGCCGAGACGGAGGCAGACGCGTACTCGGTCTACAGCGACGCCGACTCCGGCGAGGCCGTCGGCGTCTCCGAGGTGGTGTTCGCGGTCACCTCGCCGAATCCCAACGACGACGGCTTCGACCCGGTCGCGGCCGTCGAGCGCGTCCTCGAGACGGCCGTCGGGCAGCGGGATCCGAAACACGCCGTCGACGAGGACTTCGAGTGGCTCCTCCGAGCCAGTTCGACCGACGGCATGGCGCTCTGTCGGTACACGGAAAGCGAAACGTTCGATCCCGCGACCCTCGGCGACGACCAGGTGTCTTCGGACACGCTCGAGTTCGCCTTCGGCGCGTTCGAGGGCGCGAACGGCACGCACCAACAGCTCTCGCTCGGCGACGGCGACGCGACCGCGAGCGCCGTCGTCACCTACGCCGACGAGGCCAGCGTCGATCTGGACCGCCTCGAGTCGGCGCTGGGAACCGACGCCGACTCGGTGTCGTTCGGCCAGGACGGTCCGGCGGTCGCGGTCGACGCCGAGTACAGCGGCGATCTGGTCGACGAGTAGCGCCGCGACGACGAGCGAGTTCGCGACCGCACCCTCGAGACGGCACCCGGCTCGCCGCGTTCGCGCCGAAACGCGAGCGATCGCCGTCCCGCGGCTGCGGGTACTACGACTGCGGTGGCGTCCGTCGCTCCGCCGTCGACTCGGACGCCGCCTCGGCGACGTACCGCCCGGCGTCGGTCACCCGCCCGACCCAGCCGCAGTCACCGCAGGCGAACAGCCCCTGACCGTCGATCAGGTCGCCGCCGCAGTCGGGACAGGGATCCGAGACCGTCGCGTCCGGCGCACCGTCGGCCTCGGACGCGGACTCGGCGTCGGTCGGCTCGAGCGGGGTCGGCACCGCGCCGGTCCGAAGCGTCGCGATCGCCTCGTCGGTGGTGTATGTCTCCTCGGTCCGCTCGTTCGTGTGGGGAAAGACCCCGATCAGTTCGTCGTCCTCGTAGATCTCGAGACACAAAAGCGGCGTCACGAGCCGCTCGCGGGTCTCGCCGGTGACCTGGGAGGTCGTCGCCCGCTCCCGGAACGGCGGACGGATGCTCACGCCGCGGTCGTCGGCCCACCGGCCGAACCGCTCGTAGTTCTCGAGGACCTCCTGATGCGGGCTCTCCTCGGAGAGCGCGACCTCCTTCGGCCAACTTCGCAACAGCAGGTCGTCGATCGCGCCCTCGCCCTCGCAGGCCTGCAGGGTCTCGATCTGCTCGTCGATCGGCTCGAGCAACAGCGGCGCGCGCACGTGGCAAACGGTCGTCAGCTCGCCCGTCTGTTCGGTCATGGGTTCTTGACTGGGTGGCCAACGAACTGCGTGATAAACGTTACTGGCAAAGAATCGGTATCGTCCCAGTGATTATAATGACATACTAGGACGCGATCGGCGCCCCGTCGACGCGAGGTCGCTACGACGCGCGCTTCTGAATCTCCTCTCGCAGGAGTTCGCTCACGAGGTCGCCGTCGGCTTTCCCGCGCAGCGCGCCCATGCACTCGCCCATGAGCCCGGAGAAGGCCTGCATGCCCTCCTCCTCGACCTGTCTCGCGTTGCGTTCGACGACCTCGACGACGGCCTCGCGGACCTCCGCTTCCTCGGCCCCGCCGAGCCCGGCCTCCTCGGCGGCTTCTTCGGCCGTCCGGTCCGGATCTTCGGCCAGCGCCGCGAGCAGGTCCGGCACGCCCTCGTTCGGCAGTTCGCCGTCCTCGACCAGCCGGAGGACGCCCTCGAGGTGGTCGCGGGTCAGGTTCTCGACGGGCGCGCCGTCCCGGCGGACCTCGGTCAGCGTCGACTCGAGCGTCGTCGCGGCCAGCGTCGGATCGATGCCGTCGGCGACGACGTCCTCGAACAGCGGCATGTACTCGCCGTAGGCGACCTGTTCGGCCAGCCCTTCGCCGAGGTCGTACTCGTCCTGATAGCGCTCGACCTTCTCGGTCAGCAGTTCCGGCTCGGGGACCTCGCTCGGGTCGGGCTCGACCGGCGGCACGTCGGTCTCGGGGTACATCCGCGCCGCGCCCGGGAGCGGGCGGAGGTAGCGGGTCGTCCCGTCGTCGTTCGCGCCGCGCGTTTCTTCCGGAACGCCCTCGAGGGCGGTTTCGGCGCGCTCCGCGGCGGCCTCGATCGCCGACTCCGCCACCTCGGTGTCGGCGGCGACGATCGCGACGGCGTCCTCGGGGCCGGCACCGACGGCTGCGCGCAGGTCGGCGACCTCCTCCTCGGTGACGCCGTAGGCCGGCAGTTCGTCGGTGTGGAAGATCCCGCCCGCGCCGTGGCGCTTGGCGTGGTCGGAGAGTTCGGTCCCGAGCCGTCTATCGGGAGCGATCTCGCGGCCGACGATCCCGTCGAAGCCGTAGAGCGGGACCGCCGTGACGGCGCCGCCCGAATTCAGCGCGCCCGAAACGACGCCGCTGTCGGTGTCTTCGAACACCTCGGTCACGTCCTGCACGTCGCCGACCGACGCCTCGCGCGCTCCCAGTTCGTCGGCGATCTCGACGAGTTCGGCCTGTCGGGCCACTTCGTTGCGCACGATATCGTCGATGTCGTCGAGGCTCTGGACGCCCTTGATCTCGACGCGGGCACCCTCCTCGATCGAGACGTTGACGTCCTGCCGGATCGTCCCCAGCCCGCGCTTGACCTTCCCGGTCGAGCGCAACAGCATCCCGATCCGCTCGGCGGCCTCGAGGGCCTGCTCGGGGCTCGAGATGTCGGGACTCGTCCCGATCTCGACCAGCGGGATCCCGAGTCGATCGAGGCTGTATCGCACGCCGTCTTCGGTCTCTTCGACGCGCTGGGCGCTCTCCTCCTCGAGCAGCATGTCTTCGATGCCGACCGCGCCCTCGCTGGTCTCGATCTCGCCGTCGGTGGCGATCAGCGACGAGCGCTGGAAGCCCGTCGTGTTCGAGCCGTCGACGACGATCTTGCGCATGACGTGGGCCTGATCGACCGGGCTCATGTCCATCAGCTGGGCGATCTCGAGGGTCGTCTCGAGGGCTTCCTCGTCCAGCTCGTGGGGCGGCTCGTCGTCCTCCTCGACGAGACAGGTCGTGTCGTAGGCGAGGTACTCGAACTCGCGTTCGACCTTGCTCTCCTCGACGGCGGCGTCGTCGAGCTCGCCCAGTTCGCTCCGGGTGGGGTGGAGATAGCGCGAGAACGTTCGCTCGGCCGCCTCGGGTTCGCGGAGCTCGGTCGGACACTGACAGAACAGCTTCGTCGCCGTGTCGAGTTGCTGGTGGATCTCCAGCCCGGCGACGAGTCCGAGCTCGTCGTAATCGTAGTCGGTCATTGGCGGCCACTCGGAGTCGGAGGGGTAAAAAACCGTCCAGTCCGGCTCGCCAGCCCCTGTCCGCTCGGGACCGCCCCGCCGGCAGGACGAGGTGTCGGCGGACTCTCGCGAGCCGTCAGTCGTCGGGGTCCCGCGAGTCGGTCGGGGGCGACGACCGCGACCGCGGCCGGCCCGAACCGACCGTCGAGACCGCCTCGAGGACGCGACTACCTGGCACCTCGAGCCCGCGCTCGCGGTACCGCTCGTAGCGCTCCCGGGCCTCGCCGCCGGCGAAGTTCCGATCGGCCAACGGCCGCGTCTCGACCAGCACGAGCGGGACCGTCTCGTCGAGCGCCTCGAGCAGGGGCTGCGTACCGGCCCCGACGACGAAGTCGGCGAGAACGGTCGCATCGGCCTCCCGGATCAGCGACTCGACGCCCTCCAGTTCCGCGTCGCTCGGCCGGGCGAACGGCTCCGTCTCGACGGTTTCGACCCCGACCGAGCCGGCCGTTTCCGCCGCCGCGTCGCCGCTCGAGACCGGGCCGAGCGAGACGTCGACGCCCGCGGCCTCGAGCCGGGCGACGACGCCGGCCGCGGCGGTGCCGGACCCCAGCACGTGAACGCGGTCCGGCAGCGGCCCCGCCGCGCGGTCGGCCGCGAACGCGGTCACCGTCTCGGTCCCCGTCACCGGGCTCGGCGTCACGATCGCGTTCGCGTCGAACGAGTCCGCGAGCGCCTCCCGGGTCAACACGCTCGAGGGCGGGCCGTCCGCCGCGACTTGCCCGTCCGCGAGCAACACGAGCCGATCGCAGTAGCGGGCGGCCAGCTCGAGGTCGTGGATCGCCGCGACGACCGTCCGGCCCTCCTCGACGAGCCGGCGGACCAGCTCGAGCGTCTCGACCTGATGGTTGACGTCGAGGCTCGCGGTCGGCTCGTCCAGCAGCATGACCGGCGTCTCCTGGGCGATCGCCCGGGCCAGCACGACTCGCTGGCGCTGGCCGCCGCTGACCTCGTCGATCGGCCGGTCGGAAAGCGCCGCGGTGCGGGTCCGCTCGAGGGCGCGCTCGACCGCGGCGCGGTCCGCGGGCGTCGCCGACGAGAACCGGGAGCGATGCGGGTGTCGCCCCATCTCGACGACGTCGCGGACGGGGAACGAAAACGACAGCGTCGTGTCCTGGGGCACGACCGAGACGAGCCGGCTCGAGGCCCGCGAAGGGAGCCCGTGCACGTCGGTCCCGTCGATCTCGATCGACCCCGAATCGGGCTCGAGCGCCCCACTGATCAGCCGCAGCAGGGTGGTCTTACCGGCCCCGTTCGGGCCGACGAACCCGACGAACTCGCCGGACTCGATCGTCAGCGAGACGTCCTCGAGGACCGCGAGGTCGCCGAACGACAGCGAACAGTCGTCGATCGAGATCGACGCCGGCTCGAGGCCGGCCTCGCGGGCGGGGTCACCGTCGGAACCGGAGTCGCGGTCGATCGGCGTCACACCGAGTGCACCTCCCGACGCGTGAGCAGGAACAGGAAGAACGGGGCACCGAGCGCCGCGGTGACGATGCCGACCGGGACTTCCGTCGGGCCGGTCGGCCACCGCGCGATCGTGTCCGTCACGACCAGAAACGACGCGCCGGCGAGCGCGCTCGTGGGAAACAGGACCCGGTGGTCCGGCCCGACGAGCAGCCGCATGATGTGGGGGACGACCAGGCCGACGAACCCGATGACGCCCGTGACGGCGACGCCGGCCGCGGTGACGACACTCGCCAGCGTCAGCAGGAAGAGCTTGGTCCGCTCGACCTCGACCCCGAGGTGGTGGGCGTCCTCCTCGCCGAGCAGGAGCACGTTGAGTTCCCGCGCGTACGTCGCCAACACGAGCACGCCCACGAGCGAGACCGGCAGCGCGAACGCGACGTCGCTCCAGCCGCGGTCCCGCAGGCTCCCCATCAGCCAGACGACGGCCGCCCTGAGCCCGTCGCCGCTGTGGACGAGCATGTACGAGATCATCGCGCCGAGGAAGGCCTGGACGGCGACGCCGGCGAGCAACAGCGTCGCGACCGGCGTCCGTCCGCCCTCGGTCGCGATCCCGTAGACCAGAAACGCCGTCGCGAGCGCGCCGACGAACGCGGCCAGGTGGAGGCTCTCGAACGGGACGAGCGCGGGAAAGGCGATGGCGGCGACCGCGCCGGCTGCCCCGCCAGAGGAGACGCCGATGATCGACGGATCCGCGAGCGGGTTCCGGAAGAACCCCTGCATCACCGTCCCCGCGGCGGCGAGCCCGAACCCGACCGTCGCCGCGAGGACGATCCGCGGGAGCCGGAGCTGGACGACGATGTACTCGTGTGTCTCCGCGACGGGAAACGAGAAGACGGACGAAAACTCGAGGCCCGGCACCGGCACGGGCCGGCCGAGCAGGGGCAACGTCGCGGTTCCGGACTCGATCCCGGAGGGGACGGCGACCCCGTTGAGGATCGCCATCGCCACGATTCGCGGTTCGATCCCGACCGGTCCGAGCGCGGCGCTACCGATGACGACGGCGACGAGCAGGACGCTCAGTCCCGCCGACCAGACCGCCGTTCGGACCCGTCGCTGCATTCGTCCCAACCTCGCTTGCAGTAGGCAAATATTTGTTGAAGTGGGGTCGACGTACTCCCGATGCGACGACAGCTAGCCGTTATCCTGACCGTTCTGCTTATCGTTTCGGCGATCGGACCCGTTGCGGCCGGTGCCGGAACCGGGACCGGAGCGGCCGTCCAAGACTCAGAGGCACAGTGTGAGTACCCCCTCACGATGACCGACGCGACCGGCGAGGACGTGACGATCGAGGACGAACCGGAGTCGGTCGTCACGCTCTACCCCGGTGACGCCCAGCTCGCCTACTCGATCGGCGCCGAGGACAAGGTCGTCGGAATGCCCGTCGGCCAGTACACCGAGTCGCTCGAGGCCGGCGACAGGACCGACATCACCGAAGACGACGGCGTGACGCCCGTCGCCGAGGAGATCATCAACCTGAACCCCGACGTCGTCCTCGCCGCGAACGTCGCCCTCTACAACGAGGACCTCCTCGAGCGGCTCGAGGACGCCGGGATCACGGTCGTCGTCCTCGATACCGCGACCTCGCTCGACGACGTGCGCGAGAACGTCCGCGTGACCGGAGAGGTGACCGGCGAGTGCGACGGTGCCGAGGAGACGCTCCAGTGGATGAACGAGCGACTCGAGATCTACGAGGACGCGCTCGCGAACGAGTCCGAACCGCTGGCGTACTACGACGGCGGCGAGAGCGGCGACACGCACGGCACGGAGACGTTCCAGCACGAGGTGATGACGACGGCCGGCCTCACCAACCTGGCGGCCGAGGAGGGCCTGACGGGGTGGGGACAGATGAACTCCGAAGTCGTCGTCGACGCGAACCCCGAGTGGATCGTCTACCCCGACAGTGACCAGCGGGACTCGCCGCCGTCGACGGCCGACCTCGACGAGGTGACCGCCATCCGGGAGGGCAACGTCGTCGCCGTCGACGACAACGCGATGAGCCAGCCCGGTCCCAACGTCGTCTACGCGATCGAGACGATCGTCGCGGAAGTCCACCCCGACGTCTACAGCGATATCGAGGGCGACCTCGAGGCGGTCGACGAGGAGTACCGCGACGACGGGAACGAGTCGGACGACGGATCGGAGAGCGACGAGGACGGCGAGAGCGCCATCCCCGGCTTCGGCGCGGCCGCCGCGCTAGTTGCCCTGCTCGCCGCCGCCGGGTTCGTCGCCCGACGCCGATAGTCTCGCAGTCCGTTTTCTCCTTCGTTCGTTTCGCCGCGGCCCCTCGCGCCGACGTATCGTTTTGAAAAGGGTTTACTCGCCGGACCGCACAGGAACGCGCATGGTCGAGAACGTCATCTGGCCCGCCTATCTCGATGCGGCCCTCTCGCGGGCCGAGGGACGGCGCGTGTCCGAGGATCTGGCGGTCGAGGAACCGACGGTCGACGAGATCGCGAAGGCCGTCCAGCAGATCGGGTACGACGCCACGATCGAGCGGGACAAGGCCTACTCACGGGAGCACTGGGCCGACCGCGGCCGGGTCGTCGTCCGCGGGGCCGACGACTCGAAGAACGACCTCGTCCAGGCCGTCGCGGCGTACGTCGTCGCGATGCGCGAGTGAGATGCGCCGGGTCGGCAGCGTCGTCCGCACCGCGCAGGGCCTCGCGGTCCTCCGGGCGGACGAGACGGACGGCGACGACGCCCACCGCGACGAGATCGGGACGACGGTCCTCGACGACGACCTCGAGGCGGTCGGCCGCGTGGTCGACGTCTTCGGCCCGGTCTCGCGACCGTACCTGGCGGTGACGCCCGACGACGGCGTCCACCTGCCCGCGCTGGTCGGGTCGACGCTGTACGCGCGGTAGCGTCGCTCCCCTCGGAGACTCTCCCCGCCACCGGTCCTCGAGTGGAAAAGCCGATATGAGCGGGGTTCGAACCCCGCCGCATGAACGATCGGAGCCGGATTCTCGCCGCCGTCGGCGCGACGGTCCTGCTGTTCGTCGCCGTCCAGATCGGCGCCCTCGCGCTGGTCGAGCCGTTCGACCAGTCGGGCCGACAGGCCGTCGAGAACCCGCAGGATCCGACCAACAGCATCTTCTACGTCGGCATCATGCTCGTCGCGACCGCGCTGATGCTCGCCGCCTTCCGGTACGACCTCGAGGGACTCATCAGACTCCTGTTGATCGGCGTCAGCGTGATGATCTCGTGGTACGTCTTCGCCGAACTCGTCCCGGCGATCGTCGCGCCGATCGCCCCGGCCGCCGTCGCCGACGGGCTCGCCGTCCTCGCCTCGCTGGCCGTCGGTGCCGCCCTGCTGTGGTATCCCGAGTGGTACGTCATCGACGGCGCGGGGATCGTGATGGGGGCCGGGGCCGCCGCCCTCTTCGGGATCAGTTTCGGGCTCCTGCCGGCCCTCCTGTTGCTCTCGGTGCTGGCCGTCTACGACGCCATCAGCGTCTACGGCACCGAACACATGCTCGACCTCGCCGAGGGCGTGATGGACCTCAAGATCCCCGTCGTCCTCGTCGTGCCGACGACGCTGTCCTACTCCTACCTCGCGGCCGGCAGTACCGACGCCCTCGAGGGCGAAGGCGAAAGCGCCGCCGACGGCGGCCAACCGGTCGCCGAACGCGAGGGAGACGACGGAGCGGCCGCGGACGACGATGGAACAACGACCGACGACGAGGCGGCCGAAGACGACGTCCTCGAGCGCGACGCCTTCTTCATCGGGCTGGGCGACGCCGTCATCCCGACGGTGCTGGTCGCCAGCGCGGCGTCGTTCCTCGAGGCCGGGACGATCGCGGTGCCGGGGATCGTGCTCAATCTGGCGGCCCTGGGCGCGTCGCTGGGGACGATCGCCGGCCTGCTCGTTCTCATGTACATGGTGATCGAGGGGCGGGCCCACGCCGGCCTCCCGCTGTTGAACGGCGGGGCGATCGGGGGCTACCTGCTCGGCGCACTCGCCAGCGGCGTCTCGATCGCGACCGCAGTCGGGTTCTGACGCAGCGACCTATCGTTCGACCACGGTGACGCCGCGGACCTCGAACCGAGCGCCGCCGTTCCGTCCTTCGCCGACCGTGATCGACCAGCCGTGGGCGTCGGCGACGTCGCGGACGATCGCCAGCCCGAAGCCCGAGCCGCCGGCGCTCGAGTAGCCGCTCTCGAAGACCCGCTCGCGCTCGTCGGGCGGGATCCCGGGACCGTCGTCTTCGACGTAGAACCCGTCGTAGTCGGCCGCCTCGCCCGTCCAGTCCGCGGGTCGCGCTCCGTCCTCGTCCACTTCCGCCGTCCCGTCGTCCCCGTCGGCGGACGCCGACTCGAGGGCCCCGATCTCGATACGGGGGCCGTCTCTCCCGCGATCGACATCGTCGGAACTCGTCGAACCGTGTTCGACGGCGTCCTGCTGAGTGCGTGAAGCAGGGCTGGTCGAACCGTGTTCGACGGCGTCCCGACGAGTTCGGGAGTCGGGGCTCGTCGAACCGTGTTCGACGGCGTTCCGAAACAGGTTCTCGAAGAGGTGGGTCAGCAGCGACGGATCGGCGCGGATCGCGACGTCGTCGACGACGGCGACGCTCGCATCGTCCGTCCGGACGGTAGTCCAGGCGGTCTCGACGGCCCGCGAGAGCGCCAGCAGCTCGGGCTCCTCGACCGCGTCGATCGTCGCGAGGACCAGCGCCTCGTCGATGATCGACTCCATGCGCTCGAGCGAGGCGCGCAACGGACTCCGGTCGCCTTCGGCGTCGATGTCGACGTCGTCGTCCAGTTCGAGCATCTCCGCGTGCGCCAGCGCGACCGACAGCGGGTTCCGGAGGTCGTGGGAGAGCAGCGTGGCGAACGACTCCATCCGGTCGGCCTGTTCCCGCGTTCGCCGCTCGAGGAGTTTCCGCTCGGTGATGTCGACGTGCATGACCAGAACGTACCGCTCGCCGCCGTGGTCGTACGGTCTGGCCTCCAGCATGTACCAGCCGTCCTCGTCCGGTGCGTGACAGGGGTACTCGAGGCGGAACGACTCGCTGTCGCCGGCGGCGATCGCGCGAATCCCGCGCGCGGTCTCGGCCGCGTCGGGGTCGTCGCTCGCCTCACAGACCGCGAGGTAGTTGCTGCCGACTCCGCCCGCCCCCTCGGCCAGTCCCTGCTCGCCGCCGAACGACTCCCAGGGTTCGTTCGTGTAAACGATCGTGCCTCCCGAATCGAGGATAGCGACGCGTGCGGGCAACGCGTCGAAGCCGGCGGCGACTAACGAATCCTCGCCTAAACCACTCATTACCGGCTATTGGGGTGGGATCTACTTGAGGCGTGTGCTAGCAGCCCGGCCTCGAGAACCGATCGGTCGGTCCGGGGCCGACCTCACTCGCCGTCGGGAAGTCGATAGGACGGGCCGTCGTCCGCGTCCTGTACCTCGATCCCCAGCGCCGCGAGTTCGTCGCGCAGTTCGTCCGCGCGCTCGTAGTTGCCCGCCTCGCGCTCCCGCTCGCGGACCTCGAGGACGAGCTCGACCACGTCGCCGGCGAGTTCGGCCGAGCCGGTCGTCGAGCCGTCGAACGAGAGGCCGAGGACGCCGCCCAGTTCCCCGAGGGTCTCGACGGCCCGGCGGAGCCCGCGGTAGTCGTAGTCGTCGCTCGCGTCCTCGAGGTGGCGGTTGATCGCCGTCGCGACCGACAGCAGTGCCGACTGCGCTTCCCGGGTATTGAAGTCGTCGTTCATTGCGGCCGTGAAGGCCTCGCGGGCGTCGTCGACCGCCTCGCGTAGCGTCGGATCCTCGACCTTCGAACTCGCGGCCGGCGAGTCGAGCGCTTCGACGGCGGCCTCGTGGGCCCGCTCGAGCTGGTCCCAGCGCTCCTCGGCCTCGGCGATCGTCTCGTCCGAGTAGAGCTGCTGGCTGTTGTAGGAGCCGGCCGTCAGGAAGGTCCGCACGACGTTGGCTCCCCAGCGGTCGATCGCCTCCTCGACGGTGACGAAGTTGCCCAGACTCGAGGACATCTTCTCCTCGTCCATCTGGAACAGCTCGCAGTGGAGCCAGTAGTTCGCGAACTGCTGATCCGTCGCGGCCTCCGACTGGGCGATCTCGTTCTCGTGGTGGGGAAAGACCAGGTCGCGGCCGCCGACGTGGACGTCCAGCGTCTCGCCGAGGTGGGTCGTGCTCATGGCCGAGCACTCGATGTGCCAGCCGGGCCGACCCTCGCCCCACGGGGAATCCCACGTCAACGAGGTCTCGCAGGCGTCCTCCGCGGGTGCCGCGCCCTCGTGGCGGTGCTCTTCGACCGCGTCGGGATCGACGCCCCCGGCCTTCCAGAGCGCGAAGTCGGCGGGGTGGCGCTTCTCCGAGCGCTCGTCGGGGTCGCCCTGGGACTCGATCTCGTCGAGGTCCTGGTTCGAGAGTTTGCCGTACTCCTCGAAGCTCGTCACGTCGAAGTAGACCGAGCCGTTGGACTCGTAGGCGTAGCCCTTCTCGATCAGCGTCTCGACCAGGTCGACGATCTCGGGGACGTGTTCCGACACCCGGGGGTAGACCTCCGCCCGCAGGAGGTTCAGCGAGCGCATGTCCGCGATCGTCCGCCGGATGTAGCTCTCCGCGACCTCGTCCTCGCTCTCGCCCAGGTCGTCCTCGCCGACGCGGGCGACGATCTTCTCGTTGACGTCGGTGAAGTTCTCGACGTGACGCACGTCGTAGCCGAGCTGCTCGAGCCAGCGGTGCATGACGTCGACGTGGACCCACGAGCGGGCGTGGCCCAGGTGGGGCGGATCCGAGACCGTCAGGCCACAGTAGTAGAGCAAGACGTTTTCGGGGTCCTGTGGCTCGAACGGCTCTTTTGCGCCCGTCAACGTGTTCGTCACGTGCAGGGTCATTGGGCTCACTTCCCCCGGACGACAGTTAAACGGTGTGATGCGCCGCGAACGCGGCGGTTGCCCGGAGCCGAGAGGTCGAACCGGACCGGCGTCACTTGAGGTACTCGAGGTCGCCGAACCGCTCGCGGTTCATGACCGTAACGACGAATCGGCGAACCGTATCGATCAGCTCCGCCTCCGTCTCGTAGGTCTCGATGCGGAGGTCCCACCGAGTCCGTGCCGAGCGAATCATCTCGCTGGTCACGTTCGACTCGTGAACGAAGACGATCCGGTCGCTCCCCGTCTCCGCGACGGTTTCCAGAATGCTCCCCGCCTCCTCACCGACGCCGAAATTGTGGCCGAGGAACGGCAGGACGAACGCGATCGCGTTCGCACACCGCGTGTACTCGATGCTCTGGGTCACCGCGTCGACCTCGTCGGTATCGATATCGACGTCGACCGCGAGGAACGCGTTCACTCCCGGGTCCGCCCGGAGCGATCCTTGAACTCGACGCAGAAGCGCCTTCGCCTCGTCGATCTCGTCCTCGTTCTGAAAGAGTCGCTCGAGCGGGCCGGGCAGGTCTTCGACCGACACGTCCCGCAGTTCCTCGTCGGTCAGCACGTAGTTCAGGTTGAACGACTTGTACGGTCCCATCAGATAGAGCAGAAACCGGTCGTATTCGACGGTTCCGAGCCGATCGGCGACGAGATCCCGGGTGATTTCCCGAGTCATGCCCCGACCGACTCGCCGACAGCATTTAAATAAGGGTGTTTTCAGCGAACGCTGGCTTGACAAAGACTAAAAATAGAGAGCGAGTAGTCATCGGTACGATGGGGACGAAACACACTCGAGTCGACGCCCCGGACGATCCGGACGACCTCCTCCCCGATCGGAGCGTCCTCTCCCTCGAGGAGTACCTCGAGATGCAGGCCGCGGTCGGGAACCGAACCCGGTTCGAGATCCTCTACCGACTCTCCCATACGGACGAGCTGACTCCCACGGAGCTGGATTCGATGATCGATGTCGACGACAGCACGCTCCACTATCACCTCGGCAAACTCCGAGAGGTCGGTCTCATCGAGAAACGAGCGCGTTCGAAGCGTGACAGCGAGGGGCTCTATACGTACTACAGGGCGACGATCCTCGGCGACGTGATTCTCGAACACGGCGTCGAAGAACTCCTCCGACGCGAGTGGGACTTCAGTGAGGCCTACGACGGCAGCGCTGACTGACCCCCCGTTTTCGGTCGAACCGTCAGTTCGGGTTGTCGTCGCCGCGTGCAACGGCGTTCTCGAGCGCGTCCTCGACCGTCCGAAGCGCCGTCGCTCCCTCGAGTCGGTCGACGACGACGACCAGCGTCCCGTCGGCGACGGCCGCGGCGTCCGGCGCGATCCCCTCGACGCCGAGCCGCTCGAGGACGGCCGCCGCGGCGGCCGCGTCGACCTCGCCGGTCGCGACGACGGCCGTCGAATCGCCGTCGCGGGGGCCGACGGCCGCGCCGCCGACGGTCACGAGCGCGTCGTCGCGGTCGGCTCCCTCCTCGAGCCGTCCGACGCCGCTTTCCATCCGCACGCGAACGTCGCGGGAGTCGGTCTCGCGGGCGGGCAACTCGTCGGCGTACCGGCGCAGCGCCGTCGCGATCGCGTCGGTCTCGCCCTCGACCGGGAGCGAGCGAGCCGCGGCGGTGTAGTTGACGACGCCGGCTCGCAGGGCGGTCCGGAGGAAGGGGCGGCGATCGACCGCCCGTCGCGTCTCGGCTGCCAGTGACATAGCGGGGACGGCGTCGCGAGCGGGCATAAAGTCGCCGCCATCGCCGCTCGGACGACTCGCGGCCCGGCGACGGTCGCGGTCGTTCGGCCCGATTCGGGAGAGAATCGATTCGCCCGACAGTATATACCGTTCCGGACCCTTGGCTCGCCCATGAGCCAGTCCGAGCCCGAGCAGTCGGCCGAGGACGCCGTCCGGGAAGACGTATCGCTGTTCCTCCGCCGGAACTTCCCCCAGATCGAGGCCCACGGCGGCGAGTCCGCGATCACCGAGGTCGACCTCGAGGCCGGTCGGGTCGCGATCGCCCTCACGGGTGCCTGTAGCGGCTGCGGCGTCAGTTCGATGACGACGCAGGCGATCCAGCAGCGGCTGCCGGCCGAGATCGACGCGATCGACGCCGTCGACGTCAGCACCGGGTTCGACGGGATGGCCGGCGGATCGTCGGGACGCGACGTGCCCGACGACGTGCCGTTCTGAACCGCTCGCGCCACCGACCGCGACCGCGGCGCTTTTGCCGCGAGCGACCAACCCTCCCCTATGAAGCCAGCAGCCGTCGAGGACGTCATCGAATCGAACCTCGAGGACGCCGACGCCGAGGTCACGCACGCACGCGACGAGGGCGACGAGGACCACCTCGCCGCGACGGTCGTCTCGCCGGTCTTCGAGGGGCTCCCGCTCGTCCAGCAACACCAGGCGGTCTACGACGCGCTGGGCGATCACATGACCACCGACATCCACGCGCTCGAGCTGTCGACGTACACCCCCGAGGAGTACGACGACCTCGAGGCCGAGTAGATCGAGCGGGCGCTCGCGGTCCGCCCGCGTCTCGGTCGTCCTCGCGTTTCTCGCACCGACTTCCGAGGGAGCACCGACCGCGCCGAGCGAGCGCGGTCGACGGCCCCCGATTTCGCGCCGTGAAACGACTGCACGGGCCGACGCGGGCTCGAGGAATGAAAATACGAACCCGTATGCAGTATTTTCTGGACAATTATATTATTCAACGGCCGGTATAGCGGTGTATGGCATCGGCACTGGGCGGGACGGACGAATCGATCCCGACCGACGGTCGGGAAGCGGCGGACGTAACGACGACCGACGAGGCTGGATTCGATCGCGTTCTCGTCGCGGTCGACGGCGAGACGCCCGCCCCGGTCGGACGGACCGCGATCTCGGAGGCCGCCCGACACGGCGCTCGAGTCGACGCGCTGTCGGTCGTCCGCATGACCGCGTCCGTCGACGGCTGGGACGTGGTCGTCGAACGGCGAGAGGACAGCGCCGAGGCCGCGGTCGACGCGGTCGGTGACACGGCCGCCGGTACCCCCGTTCCAGTTTCGAAGCGGCTCCGGTACGGCGATCCGGCGACGGAGATCGCCCGCTACGCCGATCACAACGACGTCGACCTCGTCGTGATCGGCGAGCCGAACCGGACCGGGCTCCGGCGCTACCTCTCGCCGACCAGCGTCACCGACCGCGTCCGCCGGGCATCGTCGGTGCCGGTCCTGACGGTTCCCACCGACGACTGACCACCCCGCGTCGTCGCCGGTCCACCGCCCGGGTCCCGATTCGACCGCCGACGGTCACGCCCGCTGACCCGTGGATTTATCCGTCTTCTTTGACACGTCGTGTATATGGAGACGCTTCATCCCCGTATCAGACTCATCTGGATCGCCCGCGGCGCGCTCGTGGCGGTCGCCCTCGCCGTCGCCCTCGTCGTCCTCGATCGGTGGCGGGTCGCCGTGCCAGCAGCCGCGATCGCGGCCGTCGTCGTCGTCGCGCTCCTGCTCGCGGTCGCTTACGCCCTTCGGCTCTATCGGGTCTGGCGGTTCGAGTTGCAGGAAGACGCCCTCTACCTCGAGCGCGGCGTCGTCACGTTCGTCGAGACCGCCGTCCCCTTCGTCCGGGTCCAGCACGTCGACACGCAGTTCGGCCCCGTCGAGCGGGCGCTCGGCCTCTCGAGCGTCGTGGTCTACACGGCCGGCTCCCGGAACGCGGACGTTCGGATCCCGGGACTGACGCCGGACCGGGCCCGCAGTTTACAGGCGAGCCTCCGCGAACTGGCCGTCGAGAGCGAGGCCGAGGACGCCGTCTAGCATGAACCGCTTGCATCCGATCAGCGCCGTGGCGCTGGCGCTTCAGCACGGCGCGACCGGCTTCTCGTTCCCGGTCCTGCTCGTCGGACTGGGCTCCGGCGTCCTGGGTATCGATACCGGCCCCTTGCTCGCGCTGGTTCCGATCGGGCTCGTCGCCGGCGTCGGCTACGGCGTCGCGTACTACTACCGGTTCACCTACGAAGCCACCGCGAGTACGTTCGACGTCTCCTCGGGGGTGTTCTCCCGGCGGTCCCGCGAGATTCCGTACCGTCGGATCCAGAACGTCGACGTCTCGCAGGGGCTCTTCCCGCGGCTGGTCGGCCTCACTGTCGTCTCGATCGAGACCGCCGGCGGCGGCGACACCGAAGCGACGCTCCAGTTCGTGAGCGAGGACGAGGCCGAGCGGCTCCGGTCGGAAATCCGCCGGCTGACGGCCGGAAACGGAGCGTCGACCGCCGAACCAGACCAGTCGGCGTCCGACGGGTCGACCGCGACCGACGCCGAACCGACCGCGTCCGACCGCGTGCGCGAGGATCGCTCGCGAGCCGATTCCGCGCCGACGCTGTTGTTCGAACTCGAGCCCCGGGAACTCCTGCTCTACGCGGTGACCTCGTTCCGGTGGGGCGCGGCGGTGTTTCCGATCGCGGTACTCGTCTTCCTCGGCGGTGCCGACTCGGGATCGGGCCTCGTTCCCGGGTTCGTCATCGACGCCGCCCGGCCCTTCGGAGGGCCGGAAGCGATCGAGGGCGCGGCGATCGGCCCGCTGCTCGTGCTGGCCGCGGTCACCGCCGTCCAGTGGTCGGTGTTCACCTACGTCTCGAGCGCGATCTACACCGTCGCGAACTACTACGAGTTCCGGCTCGGCCGCGCGGGCGAGGACTTCGTCTACGAGCGCGGGCTGATCCAGCGCTACAGCGGCTCGATCCCCGCCGAGAAGGTCCAGTCGGTCACGATCACCGAGAACCCGCTCCAGCGGCTGGTCGGCTACGCCGGCCTCTGGGTCGAGACGGCGGGTTACGGCCCCGACAGCGGCGACGGCAGCCAGTCGGCGGTCCCGATGGCGAACCGGGACCGCGTCTATCGGTTCGCCGAGAACCTCACCGGTGCCGAGTCGCCCGACTTCCGCAGTCCGCCGACGCTGGCTCGCCGCCGGTATCTCGGGCGGTACTCGATCGTCGCGGCCGTGATCGTCGCCGCCGCGTTCGGTCTCGCGCAGGTCTCGACGTTCGAGCGCTGGTATCTCACGGCGGCCGTCTTCCTCGCGGTGCCGCCCGCCGCCTACCTCAAGTACGCCAACCTGGGGTATTTCGTCGGTTCGGATCACCTCGTGATCCGCAGCGGGTTCTGGAAGCGCCGGACGACCGTGATCCCCTACTACCGGATCCAGACGGTCGCGACGCGGCGGTCGGTCTTCCAGCGCCGACTCGGGCTCGCCTCGCTGGCCGTCGACACCGCCAGCTCCCGTACCTTCTTTCGGTGGACTTCACCTGATCGAAGACTCGCTTCCGTCGAGTTCTCCGGCGATCGCTGCTTGCAGTCGATGTCGAGGCGGACATGATCGCTCGCTGCTCGAGACGATGGCCGCGCCGCTAAGCCGGAGTCAGACGACCATCGAGAACCGGTACGACGCGGGGACGAGTCCCGACTCGAACAGGGATAACAAGAGGGGAAGAGTATAAACTCGCCCAATTAATATGTTCCTGAGTAGCAAGATGGGATCCAAACGACTCAACCCCACGTAGTTTAATTCGAATGCGAGATAAATACATGCGGTTGTCACAGGGGTTTAAACAAGTTTCGGATGCCGGTCCTTTTCCAAATTATTCCCATTTCTCATCTTTCGCGATTGTCCTGTTTCTACTATAGGGAATCAACCATCACGACTGCTTGGGGGTACAGAATCAATAGCGAATTATAAAGATACTATATAGAAAATTTTATCCTCCGACATCACAGTATAATATCTATGAGTAGTAGATTGGAACGGCTTCAGGTTGATCATATCCCCTGGGTAGTATTGCTCGGTGTTCTATTATTCTATTTGATCATAAGCAAGGCGAATGTCGTTCTTATTACGGCCGGGGGCATCGCATTCTTGTATGTACTGGGGGCAACCTATGAACCGCTTGCTCGCTCTTTGTTCTTCACGACAATAATGACTGTAGCACTTTCGTTTGCGTCGCTATTTATTGGGGTGATTTGGTTCGATAAATACCGAATTATAGCCGTCTTCGCATTCATACTCTGTATCATATCCCTATTCACTAGCTATAAACTAATAATAAATAGATAGCTATAAAGTACTTTCTTATTATTTTAATTTCACAATTAATAATCTGGCAAAACACCATTCAGATACTTATAGTAGTAGGGCTAATATTACACAAACCAGCTCTTAGCTTTTTTCCGAACAAGGAATATTGCGATGGCGATCATAATAATCGCTATAAGGACCTGTTCTGCAGGCCCTCCAAGAGAAATATCTGTGTAGTCCTCAATAGTACTAACCACTTCTTCAGCGGTTTCGCGAGCATCTTCAGCAGTATCCTTTACTGGCTTCCCAGGGTTTGGTAGATCAACGTCACATGTATTGATCAATAAGGCTAAGTAGAGTGCTAAAATAACTAGAGACAGACTGGGTCTGTACTCCTGTTGATTCCTTCAACTGATAGTGATCCTCATACTCCTCTCGGTATGCCTCCAACGCTTTTTCTAATTCTTCATCTTCGGCCTTTTCTTTGGTTGACTCTTCACTCTTATCGTCGTATTCTTCAGCGCTAGCCATTTGTGGGATAATTGCCCCTGCCATCGCTGTTGTACCAGTGAGGTGAAGGAAACGGCGTCGTTTATGATCGCTATCCGTATGTTCTGCTCCATTATCTTCTACCTCATCGGACATTGCATTAAATCTATATTGATCGCTCGCTGCTCGAGACGATGGCCGCGCCGCCGAGCCGGAACCCGACGATCATCGAGAACGGGTACGACGGGGAGACGAGCCCTGACTCGAACGGGGACAGTAACGACGATGGCGCTCCGGCGTCACGGTCAAGACCGCGACGCTTTTGCCCCGACCGTCCCACTCGCTCCGTATGGGTTCAGACGGCATCGATCGACCGGCCGAGGAACGTCACCGGGCCCGAGTATGATCGGCGATGCGCTTCGGTACCCGATCAGTGACACGCTCGGACGGGCGGCGCTGCGCAGGTGCGGTGCCAGCGTCGTCGCGATCGCGGTCGGCTCGCGGTACGCGATCGCGTTCTCGCCGTCGATCGTCGCGCTCGTCCCCGCGCTCGTCGCGCTCCTCGCGCTCGTCGTCCTCCTCGGAACGGCGGCCTCTATCCTCGGGTCCGACGAGCAGCGACCGCGCCCGTCCCTGCGGGCGGTCGTCCGGCCCGGTCTCGAGGCGCTCGCGCTGTCGGTCGTCGTACTGGTCCCGCCGATCGTCCTGTTGGCGCGGTCCCTGATCGGGACGCCGGCGGCGCTCGAGGACGGCGCGGGACTGTTCTCGCTCGTCTCGTCGACCGCAGCGATATTCTTCTTTATCGCGTGTACGTACGCGTACCCGGCCGCAGTGGCCGCGGGCGTCTCGACCGGGCGGCTGCGGGCGGCCGTCGACGCCGAGACGGTATTGCCCGTGTTGACCGATCCGACGTACTTCCTGCGGTGGGCCGTCGGGTTCTCGTTCGTCGTGCTCGCGGCGTGGCTCACCGTCACGTCCGTCCGTCGCGGTGACGCACTGGGACTGATCGCCGCGGTGACCGCCGCCTACGCCCTCGTCGCGGGCGCCCGCGCCGTCGGCGTCGGCTGCGCTCGAGCGTCGGGTGCGAGATCGTAGCCGCGTACGGCGTCGAACTCCGTGCCGGTATCGCGAAAATCAGTCGCTGTACCACGGCGGATGTCCGCGCCGATCAGACGTTCGGCACGCGGGGCTCGCTGCTCTCGACGCGACGGTTGTGGAGCGCCTCGTCGGTCTTCCCGTCGAAGACGTGAATCGCGTCCTCGGGAATGTGAGCGACCACTCGTTCGCCGGCTTCGATCCGACTCATCCCGTCGATCGTCACGATTGCCGTCTCGTTCCCGTCGTCACCGAGTTCGAGATAGACGATGTTCTCGTCGCCGGTTGGTTCGACGACGCTGACCGTCGCGGGGACGGTGTGGCCGTCCGCCCGCCGCTCCTCACCCTCGCTGCGTTCGATGCTGATGTCCTCCGGACGCACGCCGAGGACGAGGTCGCTTCGATCGCCGACCGCCGCCGCGATGTCGTCTGAGACGGTGTAATCGAGGATCCCGCCCGCGAGGACGGCCCCATCGCCGTCCGCGTCGCGGCGGGTCACGTCGAAGAAGTTCATCGCCGGTTCGCCGATGAAGTCCGCGACGAACCGGTTCGCGGGTTCGTGATAGCACTCGAGGGGCGTCCCGACCTGCTGCAGTTTGCCGTCGTCGAGGATGGCGATCCGGTCGCCCATCGTCATCGCCTCGGTCTGGTCGTGCGTGACGTAGACCGTCGTCGTCTCGAGTTCCTCCTGCAGCTGTTGGAGTTCGGTCCGCATCTGTGCCCGGAGTTTGGCGTCGAGGTTCGAGAGGGGTTCGTCCATGAGGAACACCTCGGGGTCGCGGACGATCGCTCGCCCGAGCGCGACGCGCTGTTGCTGGCCGCCCGAGAGCTCTTCCGGCTTCCGGTCCAGCAGCTCCTCGATCCCCATCATTTCGGCGGTTTCTTCGACCTGCGCGTCGATCTCGTCGTCCGAGAGCTCGGTGGACTCCTCGAGTCCGAACGCCATGTTCTCCCGAACGGTCATGTGCGGGTACAGGGCGTAGGACTGGAACACCATCGCGATGTTCCGGTTTTTCGCCGGCAGGTCGTTGATCACTCGGTCGTCGAGGCGAATCTCGCCGTCCGTGATCGTCTCGAGTCCCGCGATCATCCGCAGCGTCGTCGACTTGCCACAGCCCGAGGGGCCGACGAGGACGAGGAACTCCCCGTCCTCGATGTCGATCGATACGTCGTTGACGGCGACGATCTCGTTGCCGTCGTCTTCCGTGAATACTTTTCGTACGTCGTCGAGTTGGGTTTCTGCCATCGTCAGATCCTCCAATTCAGTAGCGGTAGTCGTCCGTCGGTCATGTCTGTACCCCTTCCGCGAACTTGTCCGCGAACAGTACGTAGACGAGTAGCGTCGGGAGCGCCGTGATGAACGCGCCCGCCATCCGGAGCGGATAGTCCGTCCCCTCCATCGACTGGCCGAGCCCGGACAGGATGAGGGTCGCGGACGCGGCCGGGTCGTTGATGCTGCCGATGATCGTCAGCGAGAACAGGAACTCGTTCCAGATCTGCGTGAACTGGAAGATGAACACGACGGCGAACATCGGTACCGACAGCGGGAGGACGATCCGTCGGTAGACCCGCCAGACCGACGCGCCGTCGAGCCTCGCGGCCTCGATCATCTCGTCGGACATCGTCTTGTACTGCGAGCGGAACAGCAGCGTTACGATCGGAATCCCGTACGCCGTGTGAGTGACGATCAACTCGAGGATCGTCGCGTAGTGTGGCTCGAGCAGCGGGAGGCCCCACAGGAACGAGAGCCGCGTGCCCAGTTGCATGTACTGACTCCAGAACTGGAAGAGCGGGACGATCACCGCCTGATACGGGACGAAAATGCCCGCGATGAACAGCGCCAGCACGGCGAGCTGACCGCGCCAGTCGACGAGCGTCAACCCGTAGGCGGCCATGCTGCCGAGGATCGCACACAGGATCGTCGACGGGATCGTAAACAACATGCTGTTGACCATTCCGGGCGCGAGGAAATCGAACGCGACCTGCCACTTCTCGACCGTAATCCCGTTCGCGGAGAAGGGCGGGAGGAACGGGACGGTCTCCTGAAGCGCGGTCGACGTTTTGATCGACGTCACGAGTCCGGACTCGATCGGAAGCAGGTAGAACCCGACGAGGCCGACCAGCGTCGCGTACAGTCCCACGCGGCCGATCGAAATGCCGCCGGTCTCGTGCTCCGTCGCCGCTGCCTCCTCGGTGGTAACTGTCTTTTCGCTCATAGGTTCCCTCGCTTGTACTGATTGTACAGGTACGGCGCGATGACTGCCAGCGACAGCACGAACAGCATGATCGCGATCGACGACCCGTACGCCCACTCGGACCGGCCGAACGACTCGCGAACCATCTTGGTCGCCAGGATGTCGGCCCCGCGGCGGGGTCGGTAGCCGCCGAAGGTCGCGTACAGGAAGTCGAAAGCCTTCAGCGCGAACAGCACTAGCACGACGGACGCGCTGACCGTCGCCGGCCGTAACTGCGGAACGATCACGCGCCAGTACATCCGAAGCGTACTCGCTCCGTCGACTCGCGCGGCCTCGTACTGGTCGTCCGGAATCGACCGGAGCGCGGCGAGGTAGATGATCATCGTGTACCCGCTGAACTGCCAGATGAGCGCGAAGATCACCGACCCCAGTACGAGTCGGGGACTCCCCAGCCACTGGTAGGGGCCGAGGCCGAAGAGCCCGATGAATTGGTTGACGATTCCGTTCTCGAAGTTGTACATCCACCGCCAGAACTGGGCCGTGACGATGAACGAGAGGGCGAACGGGAGGAGGTAGATCGTCCGAAACGACCTGCTGAACCGGATCTCGCGGTCGAGCAGCACCGCTAAGAGCAGGCCGACGATCAGACAGACGACCGTGAATCCCACGAGCAGGACGAACGTGTTCCGCGTCGCCGTCCACATCCCCGGATCCTCCAGCATCGCCCGGTAGTTCTGCAGTCCGAGGTTACTGTAGTCCGGGTCTCCGAACCCCGAGAACTCCGTCAGCGAGAGCAGGAAGTTCCAGCCGATCGCGGCGTAGACGAAAAAACCCATCAACAGGAACGGCGGCAGCCAGAACGGCGCCGACTGCACGACGTCGCTGTCGAGCCAGCGTCGGAGCGTCGAGCGCTCCTCGGCGGTCCCCCCGTCCGTCCTGACGCGTCGCTTTCGCCGGACGCTACGCAGTAGTGCTAAAAAACGTTTCATGTTTGTAGAACGAGTTAGACGGCGTCCATGAAGCCGCTCGTCGCACCGTCGACGTCGTAGGGGTCCGCGAAGTTGTCGTTGAGGACGTCCTCAAGGGTGGACTGCGTGTCCGTGTCCACGGCGAGGCCGTGTGCGAGCGTCGGCGGCTTCTCCGAGACGGTGTCGAAGTCCTCGATCGTGTCCGTGAGGTAGGCGTTGAACTCGTCGGTGGGTACGCCCGTCCGCGTCGGGATCGATCCCTTGTACTGGTTGAACGCGACCTGCGCCGATTCGGATCCGACGAACTGCAGCCAGGTCGCGGTGTCGTCGGGCGTCGGATTATTGCTCGGGTAGATGAACGAGTCGATGTGGAGGGTGTAGTAGTCCTCCGTACCGGGATATCGGATCGCGTCCCAGTCGGTGCCGTACTCGATGTCCTGGTCGCTCGAGATGTACGCACCCGCGGCCCAGTTACCCTGGTGGATGAACGCGGCGTCGCCGCTCATGATGTCCTGGTTGACCTCGGTGAAGTCGACGGACGCCGCGTCGCTGTTGATGTAGCCGAGGAGCTGCTCGAGCTTCTCGAAGGTGTCGCGGACGACGCTCTCGTCGCCGTTGCCATCGATGAAGTTCATGTAGGCGTCGTAGCCGTGCTCGCCGAGCAGCGTCTGTGCCCACGTCTGGAGGATACACCACGGCGCGAGCGAGAACGCGAACGGCGTCGCGTCGGTCTCCGATTCGACGGCGTCGAGCGCGTCGATCAGCGCGTCGACGCTGTCGATCGAGGACGGATCGACGCCGGCGTCCTCGAGGACCCCGACGTTGTAGAAGAGGTCGTTCAGGCGGTGAGAGCCGAGCGGGACTGCCGAGAAACCGCCGTCGTACCGGCAGAGCTCGACCGCTTCCTGGACGTGGGCGTCTTTCAGGTCGGCCTCGTCCCAGACCTCCGACTCGATGTCGCCGACGGCGTCCCCGTACTGCTCCAGGTTCGCACCCGGCCAACCGGCGAACGAACTCGGCGGGTCGCCGCCCTGGAGGCGGTTGGCGACCGTCTGGTCGAGCGTCGTGTTTCCACCGCCGCCGATCGGGTTCTCGTCGTAGTCGATGTCCGAGTGCTCCTCCTCGAACGCCGAGAAGAGCGCGTCGGCGGCCTCGGCGCCGTCGCCGCCGGTCCATGCGTGGAGAACCTCGAGCGTGGCGTTGCCACCGCCTCCCGTACAGCCCGCGAGACCGACGATACCCGCCGTTCCTGCCATACCTGCACCCTTCAGCACCGTTCTGCGCGGTAGATTATTTCCATCTGACACTGTGAATCACACACGTTCGATTGTACGGGGAGCACTTAATAGTTTTCAAAATTAATTATGTTTCGAGTGAACTGGTTGATGGGATAGATATCGGCCGCGTACCACGCCGTTGTAGCCGCTGAAAGCCGCTTCGCACGCTTCGAACGGCGGCAGCGAGGATCCGAGCGAGCACCGTGACCGAAACCGCGGCCCGTGCGATCGGCGGCTGCGTCGTTTCAGTTCTCACGGGAGCGGCGACACGCTGACGCGAGTCGAAACGGGCACGCGGTGTCGTTCCGGAATCAGACCGGTGGATTTTACGCACCCGGCCGTCAACCCTCCGCACATGAGTGAGGACTACAGAGTCGAACGCGACAGTCTCGGCGAGATGCAGGTACCGGCCGACGCCTACTGGGGCGCACAGACCCAGCGCGCGATTCAGAACTTCCCCATCTCCGGGATCACGTTCAGCCGCCGGTTCGTCCGCGGACTGGGCGTCGTCAAGAAGGCCGCCGCGCAGGCCAATCGCGACCTCGGCCTGATCGACGACGACGTCGCCGAGGCCATCGTCGAGGCCGCCGACGAGGTCATCGCCGGCGAACACGACGACCAGTTCCCGGTCGACGTCTTCCAGACCGGCTCGGGAACGTCCTCGAACATGAACGCCAACGAGGTCATCGCCAACCGCGCCGCCGAGATCATGGGCGCGGAGATCGGCGACCGCGTCGTCCACCCCAACGACCACGTCAACTACGGCCAGTCGAGCAACGACGTCATCCCGACCGCGATGCACGTCGCCTCGCTCGAAGCGGTGGAGAAAGACGTCATCCCCGCGCTCGACACCCTCCGCGAGGCGCTCGAGGAGAAAGAAGCGGAGTTCGACGACGTGATCAAGACCGGCCGCACGCACCTGCAGGACGCGACGCCGGTCACGCTCGGCCAGGAGTTTTCGGGTTACCGCACGCAGGTCGAGAAAGGTCTCGCGCGCGTCGACCAGGTCCGCGACCACCTCGGCGAACTCGCGCTGGGCGGGACCGCGACCGGGACCGGCCTCAACACCCACGAGGAGTTCCCCGGCCGGGCCGCGGAATACATCACGAAAGAGACCGGCGTCCAGTTCCGCGAGGCCGACAACCACTTCGAGGCTCAGGCCGCCCACGACGCGATGAGCGAGGCCCACGGCGCGCTCCGGACGGTCGCGGGCTCGCTGAACAAGATCGCCAACGACCTGCGCCTGCTGGCGTCCGGTCCGCGCAACGGACTCGGTGAGATCGAGCAGCCCGAGAATCAGCCCGGATCCTCGATCATGCCCGGCAAGATCAACCCCGTCGTCGCCGAGGCGGTCAACCAGGTCCACAAGCAAGTCGTCGGCAACGACGCCGCCGTCTCCGCCGGTGCGGCCGAGGGTCAGATCGACCTGAACCTCTACAAGCCCGTGCTGGCGCACAATTTCCTCGAGTCGGCCGAACTGATCTCGAACGCGAGCCAAATATTCGCCGAGCGGTTCGTCCGCCAGCTCGAGGCCAACGAGGAGTACTGCGAGGAGCGCGTCGAGCAGTCGATGGCGATGGCCACCTCGCTGAACGTCCACATCGGCTACGACAAGGCCAGCGAGGTCGCCAAGACCGCGCTCAAGGAGGACAAGACGGTTCGGGAAGTGGTCCTCGAGAAAGGCTACCTCTCCGAGGAGGAGGCCGACGAGGTGCTCGACCCCCGCAAGATGGCCGAGCGCGGCATCCTCGGACAGGACGACTGAGACGGCGCGGAACCCCGTTTTCGATCGACGGTTTCGACCCTTTCAAGGCCGTGCGACGAGGACCGACGCGTCGACGCTCCGGACGACGCGATCGGTCGTACTGCCGAGCAATCGTTCTTTCACGCCCGACCGGCCGCTGGCCCCCATGACGACGAGGCCGACGTCGTGCTCGGCGCAGTACGCCTCGATCACCTCGTGGGGGTCCCCCTCGCGGGTGAGCCGTTCGTAGTCTACGCCGACCGTTTCGGCCCGGCTCGCGGCCTCGTCGAGGGCCGACTCGGCCTCCTTCTCGAGCGTCTCGGTGAGCTGTGGGGCGATGCTCCCGGACGCGCCGGCGGACATCTCCGTCCCCACGTCCACGACGTGAAGGAAGTGCACCGTCGCTCCCGTTCCCTCGGCGATCGAGACGGCCTGCTCGACCGCCGCCTCGCTCGTCGCGCTCCCGTCCGTCGGCACCAGAAGGTCGTCGTACACGGCAGTCGTCTCGACGCCGGCGGATAAAAAGCGAACGCGCGCACTCGCGGGCCCGGTCGTCTTTGGTCGCGGCCGCGACCGATCACCGATCGGCCGGCTCGAGCTGGGCTTCGTCGAGGGGGTCCTCGATGTCGCCCATCACCGCCTCGAGCAGGTCGGTGACGGTGACCAGCCCGACGACGTCGCCGTCCTCGACGATCAGGGCGAGCTCCTGATTCTCGGTCTGGAACTGATCGATCGCGTCGCTGACGTCCGCGTCGGGCGAGAGCGTCATCGGCGGCGCGGCCAGTTCCTCGAAGTCGATTTCGCCGTCGGCCAGTTCCTCGCGGTGGCGGACGAAAATCGGCGTGTAGACGATGCCGCGGAAGTCGGTTAGCGCGTCCCCGATCAACGGATAGCGGGTCTGTGGTCGCTCTTCCATCCGCCGGAAGTTCTCCTCGCGGTCGGCCTCGGTCGACAGCGCGACGATCTCGTCAGCGTCGACCATCACCTCCCGGATCGAGCGGTCGCCGATCTCGAACGCGTTCAGGATCTCCTCGCGGCGATCGTCGGGCAGGTCGCCCTCCTCGAGGACCGAGCCGAGTTTGTTCCGGAGGTCGGCCCGGGACTCGATGACGTCCTCCTCGGTCTCGAGCCACGCGCCGGTCATCTCGATCCCGAAGAGTCTGAGCGTCCACTTCGCGATGCCGTCGCCGAGCGTGATGACCGGCGAGATGATCACGTAGAACCAGTACAGCGGCGCGGCGCCGTACCGACAGACCATTCGCGAGCGCTCGACGCCGAGATACGTCGGCGTCTGCTCGCCGTGGGTCAGATGGACGAGGTTGATGATCAGGAAGGCGAGTATCGCCCCGCTGCCGATCGTGGCCAGCACCGTGTTCTCGAACAGCGGCTCGAAGATCGCGGCCAGCGCGGGTTCGGCGACGATCCCGACCGCGATGCTCGAGGCCGTGATCCCGACCTGGCACGTGGTCAGATAGAGTTCGAGGTCGTCGGTCATCGCCCAGGCTCGCTCGAGCTTGGGGTTGTCGCCGACGAACTCCTCTTCCGTGAACTGTCGCGCGCGAGTCAACGCGAACTCGATGGCGACGAAGAAGGCGTTGGCCAGGATGAGCAAGACGCCTGCGAACAGCCGGCCACCGATGACGAGCGAGTTCATCACCGCAGTGTTGAACCGCCGAACACAAATCTGTCGGGGAATCGACTCGCCGTCGCACGCTCGGTGGTGCGCTCGAGGGCGACCCCGAGCGAGCCGTCGGCACGCGTCGCTCCGCCTCGAGCTACCAGCGAACGGAACACTCGACGCCGAGTAAACACGGTTTCCGCCCGTTCTTTCTTCCCGACCCGTCGGCTCCAAATCGGGACAGCGAGCCCGAATCACCGGCGTCTGCGGCGGAATAAAAGAACCCAAGCAGTTTTTGCGGATGCTCGCATCAACCGAAATATGCACACCTGTCGCAACTGTAATCAGTCGTTCCAGACCGAACTCGCCCTCGAGTTACACCGCGATACGTGCGGGGACGGACAGCTCCTCTGTGAGGTATGCGGGGAGCGATTTCAGGAGGGGTCGGCGACCCAGGACGGCTGGCACTACGAGTGTCCCAACGAGGACTGTGACGGCGACGGCCTCCAGGAGGACCTCTATCGCGTCGACGACGTCCGAACCGCGACCCACTGATCGAAGCGTCTCGCCTCTTCTCGGTTCTCGCTTCCGTCCGTCGCTACGCGTCGTAGGCCGTCTCGAGGTAGTCGATCAGTTCGCGGACGATCGACGGCTCGAACGTCCAGAAGCCGACGTACTCGCCCGGATCTCGCTCTTCGGCGACCAGGGCGCCGCAGTGTCTCCCTCCTTCGCCGCCCTCGAAGACGACGAACCAGAACGCGCCGAGTTCGCCGCCGGAGCCGGCGACGACCGAGACGCCCTCGAGCGGGTGTGACCACTCTCCGGCCAGAAACACCGTCACGTCGATCGAGTCGCGGGCACCGAAGCGCTCGTAGACTTCCGTCTGCGCCCGTAACGCCGCCGGCCGCTGGAAGCCCGCGTACAGCCGGCCGGCACCGACCCGCCACGCCCGCTCCTCGATCTCGCGGGAGGTCACGAGCAACTGCTCGCGGGTGGCCGACGCGAACAGCGTGTTCTCGAGGAAGTCGAACAGGTGTGCGGGGTCGGGCTCGGCGTCGGCCAGTTCCCACGACGGATGGTCCGTCGGCGAGAGGATCGCCTCGAACCCCTCGAGCCCCAGCGCGCCTCGGAACGCGCCGTCGGCGTTCCGGACGATCACGAAGCCCGCGTCGTCGAGCGCCCCCAGCGGACGGTGGGTCACGTCGACGGTCCGCGTCTCGAACCCCCGGCGGAGCGCCGTCAGGACCGACTCGTCGTCGGTGTGTATCTCGAGGGTCTTGTGTCGTCGATCCACCGCCTCGAAGGCGTCTCGGAGCGAGCGCACCGCGATCACTCGACGGCCCGGAGACAGTCGAGGATCGACTCCGGGATCGACGTCTCGGTGACGGCGCCGGACTCCTCGTCGAACGCGAGCAGTTCCATGTCCTCGAGTCGCGGCAGCGTCTCGTGGTAGAGCCGGATCCTGATCCGATCGCGGTCGGCCGGCGACGCGATCGTCCCCTCGGCGCTGGCGGTCACGCCGGCTATCACGTCCGCGAGTTCCGCGAGCGTCGGCCGCGGCTGCTGGTGGCAGTAGACGATCGTCGCTCGAGCGATCGGGGACGCGAGCAGCCGGAACACGTCGTCGATCGGTCGACCGTCGACCGCCGAACTGAGCGCCAACGGGTCGAGTTCGACACGATCATCGTCCATCTCTAGATGATACACGCTAACGAGTACCAAATAGCTATCCCTCCGACCGCGATCCGCGCTACTCGGGACCGGTCGTCGCCGCCTTCAGCTCGGCGACGACCGCCGGGTCGTGGGCCGCGATTTCGCCGACGAGATCGCGCGTCGCGTCCTCGACGGCGTCCTCGGCGACGACGCGGTTGGCGAGCCCGAGTTCGCGGGCCCGCTGGGGACCGATCGCCTCGCCCGTCAGGGCGATCTCTTTGGCGGCTCGCGTCCCGACCGTCGCCTCGAGGTGGGGGATCGCGTGCGTCGCGGCGATGCCGAACTGAACCTCGGGCAGCGACAGCGTCGTCTCCTCGCCGACGACGAGGAAGTCACAGTGCAGCGAGAGGATGAAGCCGATCCCGACGAGCGCGCCGCGGGCCGCGACCGCCGTCGGGTAGGACCGGGCGGTGAGGAAGCCGTAAATCTCCTCGGTGAGCGCGTCGATCCTGTCGGCGTATTTCTCGTCGTACTCCGCGTCGGCGACGATCTCCCTGTCCATCCCGGCGCAGGTCGCCGGCCCGTTGCCGGCCACCACGAGCCCACCGACGTCGTCGGGCAGGCCCAGCAGGACGTCGCGAAGTTCCTCGAGGGACTCGAGGGTGACGGCGTTCAGCTTGTCCGGACGATTCAGCCGGACGGTCGCGATTCCGTCGGTCAACTCGACTTCGACGAGTTCGGTCGACGCCATACGCCGTCCCTCCGTCGGCCCACGCATAAAATCGAGGGTCCCGCCCGGCACCGGCCGGTCTCGGCGACGCTCTCAGGCGTTGCAACTCGCCGCCGCTTTCCCATGTTTTAATCGGGTCGTGTCCCCACGATGGGTATGGAACGGCTCACGCCGCGCGTCCGCGTCGTCTGGTTGGCCCTCGCGCTCGTCCGGGCCGCGATCTTCGGGGCGATCGTCGTCGGGGCGGCGATCGGACTCACGCGGACCGATTTCTGGGCGGGCGCGCCGGACGCCCTCGTGCCGGGCGCCGTCGCGATCGTCGTCGTCCTCGCCGTCCTCCGGGTCGTCGTCGCCTGGCTCCGCTACGGTGTCTGGCGGTTCGAACTCCGGGACGACGACCTCTACATCGAGCGCGGCGTCTTCACGCGAGTCAAGACGGTCGTCCCCTACGTCCGGGTCCAGCACGTCGACTCCCGGCGCTCGCCGCTCGAGCGGACGACCGGGCTCGCGACCGTCGTGGTCTACACGGCCGGCTCCCGGAGTTCCGACGTTTCGATCCCCGGGCTGACGCCGGACCGCGCGGAGTCGCTGCAGGAGTCGCTTCGGGGACTCGCGATCGAGAGCGAGGGTGAAGACGCGGTATGAGGTCGCTCCATCCCGCGTCGATCGCCGTCCGATCGCTCTCGCGGAGCCTCAACACCGGCTTCCTCTTTTTCGTCGTCGGGATCGTCGTCTCGCCCGGCGGGGGCGGGATCGATCTGCTGTCGGTGTTCGGCCTCGTCGCGGTCGGGATCGTCGTCGGGGTGGTCTACGAGTTCGCCTACTACCAGCGGTTCCGGTACGAGCTGACCGACGACACGTTCGACGTCACCTCCGGCGTCCTCGCGCGCCGGGATCGCGAGGTACCGCTGGGACGGGTCCAGAACGTCGACATCAGACAGAACGTCCTCGGCCGCGTCCTCGGCATCGCCGCCGTCCACGTCGAGACCGCCGGCGGCGGCCAGACCGAGGTCAGCCTCGAGTACGTCGCCGAGGACGAAGCCCACCGCCTGCGGCGACGGCTCCGGCGCGGCGCGAGCGGGGGCGAACCGGACGCCGACGACCTCGAGGCGGGCGAACGCACCGCAGCGTCCGAATCCGGCCCCGCCGACGAGGAACTCCTGTTCGAGATCGAACCCCGCGAACTCGTGATTCTGAGCGTCTTTACCATCGACCCCGGGGCGAGTCTGCTCGGCGGCATCGCGCTGTCTTTCGCCAGCGGGTTCGATCCCGCGACGTTCCTTCCGACGGATCGGATCGGCTGGCTTCCGGGTCCCGAAACCGGGGTCTTCTTCCTCGTCTGGGGTCTGTTCCTGTTCCTGCTCGCCGCCTGGCTCGTCAGCGCGGTGCTTACGTTCACGCGGTACTACGGCTTCCGGCTCACCCGCGCCGACGACGAACTCTACTACGAGCGCGGGCTCCTCCAGCGCTACAGCGGGACGATCCCGCTCGAGAAGGTCCAGACGCTGACGATCTCGCAGTCGATCCCGTTCCGCTGGTTCGGCTACGCCGCCCTCAGCGTCGAGACGGCCGGCTACGCGCCCGGCCAGTCCGACTCCCGGGGCACCGAGTCCGCGATTCCCCTCGCCGACGTCGACCGGGTGGCCGAACTCGCGCGCGCGATCGAACCTTTCGGCCCGGTCGACCTCGAGTCCCCGCCGCGGCGCGCCCGCGAGCGGTACGCGATCCGGTACCTGCTCGTCGTCGCCGCCGTCGTCGGGATCGCGGCGCTGGTGGCGCGGTACACGGGATTCCTCGGCCGCTGGTACCTCGTCGCCGCGCTCGCCGCGCTCGTCCCGCTGGCCGCCCACCTGAAGTGGGCCAGCCGGGGCTATCGGGTCGACAACCGCTACTTCCTCACGCGGACCGGCTTCTGGCGGCGGACGACGAAGGTCGTCCCCTACTATCGGGTCCAGGCCGTCCTCCACCAGGCGACGATCTTCCAGCGCCGCCGGAGCCTCGCCAGCGTCACCGCCGACACCGCGAGTTCGGCCTCGCTGCTCGGCCGGGCCGCGACCGCCCACGACGTCGACGCCGATCGGGGCCTCGAGCTACAGGCCGACCTCGAGGAGCGACTGCAGGAGCGACTGCGGGAACGCAAACGCCAGCGGACCGTCGGGCAGTGGTTTCGCGACTCGAGCGACGACGAATCGACGAACGACGACGCGTCCGCGGAATCCAGCGACGACGAGTGAGCGCCGGACGGCGAGATCGGTACCACCTCTTTCCTCGCCGATCGGACCGTCGACCCCGAGGGCCTCCGGCTCCGGTCCGAGGTTCAGTAGGTCAGGCTCATCCCGCCTTCGTGGGTCATATCACCGCCGTTTAAGTGCTTGCTGTGGTTCGAACAGCCCATCACGAACAGGTTCGCGACCTCGTAGGGCTCCATCATCTCCTTGACGCGGGTGTGCTCCAACATGACGTTTTCGACGACCTCGTCGACGGTCATATCGCGCCGGTCGGCCGTGTCCGGGAGCTGTTTCGCCACGAGCGCCGTCTTGACGTAGGCGGTGCTGACGGTAAACGCCCGGACGTCGCCGTCGCCCTCGGCAGCGATCGACTGCGTGAGTCCGCGGAGCCCGAACTTCGTCGTGTTGTACGCGACCTTGTCCTGGGTTACGATGTGGCCGTGGACCGAACACATGTTCCCGACGACGCCTTTCCCGTCCTCGTTGTCGCGGAAACGAGGGAGACAGTGCTTGGCGAGGACCATCGGCGCCCGCTGCATGACGTCGTGCATCAGGTCGTACTTCTCGAGCGGGAACGACTCGATCGGCGCGACCGTCTGGATCCCGGCGATGTTGGCCAGATACCGGACGCTGCCCGCCGCGGCCGCCTCGTCGACGATCCGCTCGAGGTCGTCGTCGTTCGTCAGGTCGGCGACGACGGTCACGAGTTCGCCCGGCAGCGACAGCGACTCGGCCTCCGTCCGCGTCTCGGCGAGCCCCGCCTCGTCGCGGTCCGTCGCGAGGACAGTGAGCCCGTTCGCGGCGAACGCGAGTGCGGTCGCCTGCCCGATCCCCGAGGCGGCCCCCGTCACGATCGCGACGTTCTCTGCGGTGTAGTTGGGGTCCTCGAGTTCCAGCAGGTCGTTGCGGGTGAGTTCCGAGGGGCCGTACTTCGCCATCGCCTCGTCGACGGTCATATCAGCCATATGGCTCGAGACGGCCACCAACGGGGAATAACTACCGACGGCCGCCCTCGTGCTGCGATCGACGATCGTACCGGTCCACACCGCCAGTATAGATATAGCGGTATATGATTTATACGCTCGAGGCTCGACGGGAATCGGTATCGATGATACCGAAGACGGACTCCGATTGTCCCGCGAATGACGGAGATTGCGGGGCTCGAGACCGGAGCGGCTCGAGCAGCAACGACGAGCCCAAACAGGGTTGGGAGTCGACAGTTCGCCCCCGGTTCGCTGAATCGGCGCTCACTGCCGTTCTGAGCGGATGCGAACCGGAGCCGGCAGTAGAAGACGTAATCGATACGATAACGGGAGCGCCGCGACGACACGTTGAACGGCAGTTGTGTCCGGACCAAGAGCAGCGGCAGTGAGCGGTTCTCGTCGTACCCGTATCGACGTTCCCGCCGGTGTCCGACGGCACGTCGATCAGAGACCACTGCTCGGGAGGACTCGAGGGACCGATCTAGCGTGACAGAAGCTCGAGTGGAGTACCGGTCAGACCGACCGATCGGCGAGGGCCGCCGAAGTATGTCACGAAGGGGACCCATCGTTTCTACTGTTCACCTCTCGAGACGGAGCGAACGCTGTGCCGATAACAGGGTGCCAGTCGAGAGCCGGACCGACTTCGACGGTCGTACCCGGACTGGACATCGAGCTCCCGACGAGTACGTCTCTGCTGACGGTCCCGATCGGCCACCGATCGAGGAAGTGCGGGTCACCAGCTCGTCCGATCGATTCGGTCGGCGCCGGTCGTCGACTACGGGAAACCGGTCGGGGCCACGGTCGGATTGCTACGGGTAAACTACCACTGTCGACATCGGCGAGTCGAACCCGTCGTCTCCCGCCCATCAGTGTATCTCATATTGTGTCACCAATCTTCTGAGAACCATATCCGAGCCTATGTCACTTCAGGGACTCGTAATATGTAATTGTGTCCCTCAATTTCGGGGCCAGAGGGAAACACAAACTGAGATAAACATACTTAGCCTGAATAATGGGAAGGTTGAAGGTCACGCCGTCTGATGGGTAGCGTATGAGCGATTCGGCGGATACCTCTCGAACCGCTGTCAAGACATACGTTCCGGCATTCCAGAAAGCGGAGTGGCAGTCCCACGCCGACGACCTCGACATGAGCCAGAGCGAGTTCGTTCGGACGATGGTCCAGGCCGGTCGGAAGGGGTTCGAACCCGATCCGGCGGGCGAAACGGAACCCGGTTCTACCGACTCAGACCCTGGGGGTAACGGCCTCGAGACGCGGGTCCTCGAGTTGCTTTCCACTGACACGTACTCCTGGGACGAACTGCTCGAGGCAGTCTCCGACGACATCGAGTCGCGACTGGATGAGGCCCTCGAGGAACTGCAGGCGAACAATCGAATCCGATACAGCGGTCGCCACGGCGGGTACACCGTCGTCGACGGTGGTGGCGATGGCGACTGAGCCGACCGCCGAGGCCCCCGAGGACGTGACGGACCCCATCGAGTACTTCCTCGACGACCAGCGGTACCACGGCAAGAGCGAGCGGACCCTCGAGGCCTACGAGCGCGTCCTCCCGCGGTACGAGTCCTTTCTCGCCGAGCGGTTCGATATCGACGCGGTCGGGGCGGCCCAGCGCCGGGAGTGTATGGCCTGGATCCACTCGCTGCGCGGCGAGTTCGAATCCAGCACGATCGCGACCTACGCCTCCTATCTCAACCGGTTTTACGAGTACATGACCCGCGTCGGCGTCTTCGAGGACAACCCGATGGCGCTGGTCATGGAGGAACTGCCCGAGTCGATCGATACGAATCCCACGCGGCGGGACATTTCGATCGCCGAAATGCGGTCGTTCGTCGACGGGATCGCCCACCCGCTCGAGTTGGCGGTCGTCGTCACGCTCCTGAAAACCGGGATGCGAGTCGGCGAACTCTGCAACCTCGATCTACGCGATCTCCACCTCGAGACGCCCGAACTCGACCTCGAGTGGCGCCCGCGGGTCGGCCTCGAGCAGCGGCCGTCGTCGCTGTTCGTGTCCTCGGAACCGGCACGCGGCACCGCGGTCAACGGCGAAGAACGGACGGCCTCGAACAAGCGAAAGCGCGAGACGGTCGTCCCCGTCGACGACGAACTTCGGCGGGTGCTGTGTGAGTGGCTGGCGATCCGGCCGGACGCGGTGTCGGACGCACAGCCGCTCTTTCTCGATACCCGAGATTCCTGGGGAGAACGGCTCACGCCGTCGGACGTCCGCTACATCGTCGAGAAACACGCTCGAGAGCGGGGCTGGTACCGGACCGGCGGCGGCACCGAAGAGAACGTGACGCCCCACTACTTCCGGCACTTCTTCACCACTCATCTGCGGGACCGGACCGGCGACCGCGGGATCGTCCAGTACCTCCGGGGCGACGTCGCCGGCGACGTGATCGACACCTACACCCACAACTGGGGCGATCGGGTCCGCGAGACGTATCTCGACAGCATCTACGCGGTGACGTAGGACTGCGGGCGGGTACTGGACGGGTCAACCGGCGATCGCGCGGGACGGATCAACGCCCGTTTTTCGCTCGGCTCCCACACGGCCGGGCCCGTTTACTACGATCCAACTCAAGATGTGTGTCCTACGCCCAACCGATAAACTCCAATTCGCTATATCGATATGGCCCCTCTCCGGTTCGAAACGACGGCCCGCTCACCACCCGAACGGACAGCCGTCAGCACCGAGCCGTCGGCTGCTCCGTGTGGAAACGGCTCGAGCGATCGCCGATCGGTTCCGAGGACGGCGGGCGACTCGTCTATTAGCCCACGGCGAGTTCCGTCTCGAGGTCGCCGCCGTTCAACAAAGAGCGGACGAATTCGACGGTCTCGGTCGTCTCCGCGGCGTTTTCGAGCAACACGGTTTCGCTGGGGAACAGCTGCTCGCCCAGCAGGAGACCGTGATCGCGGGCGGTCGACCCCGTGACTGTCAGGTAGACCCCGAGGCCGGCGTCGGCGATGGCGGCCTCCTCCTCGCGGCCCTCCTCGGGATAGCGAAACTCGATGCCCTCTAGCGCCCGGGTCCCGAGGACCGCCTGCACGAGCCGTTCGTATCTGGGCTCGATACAGAGCGGCCCCGCGTACTCCTCGAGGAACTCGCGATCGAGCGAGTCTGAGGCGGGCGCGACCGCGGGCGTCGCAAGCAGCGTGTGATAAACGGTATCGCCCATTCCGGTGACGACCTGCACGTCGGTGTCGGCGGGGTTTATCCGCGCGTTCACGTCGGCGATCCGGTTCAGCGGCTCCGGGCGGAGTTCGACGACCTCCTCGAGGACCAGGTCGGCGCTGTCGAATCCGAGCGCGAACTCGTGGGTCCGCAGGGAGCGAAACGGCTCCTCGCGACCCACGAGCTGGATCGCCGCGCCGTCGGGCGCGCCCTCGACGCCGGCCAGCGGGATCGTGACGCTGTCGAAGACGATCCGGCGGGGCTTGCCGGCGCGGTCGTCCCGCAGGAGGGTGTACTCGGGCGCGGTCGGATCGTCGACGGCGCTGTAGGCGGCGAGACGATGGTAGACGTCGTCCTCGTCGGGGTCGATCTTCCCCTTCGTGAGCGCCTTCTCGTGGCGAAGCGTCGACGTAATGTCGTCCGCGAGGTCGGGGACGCCGAGCCGGTCGGCGATGCGGTCGAGGACCGACTCGAGCGGTCGTCCCTTTCGCGGCACGGCGATCGGTATCGTCTCGCCCATCGAGCGACTGTCGACCGGCGACGGATAAACGAGTTGCGTTTCCGAGGCGAGACGCCGTCAGTCCGAGAACATCGAGCCGAGCTGGTTGCGCCACTCTTGAATGTCGGTCACGTCGGCGCGCACGTCCTCGAGATCGCTCTCGACGGTCTCGAGGCCGTCCTCGAGGTTCTCGACGTCGTCTTCGATGGATTCCACGTCGTCCTCGACAGCGCCGACGTCGTCCGCGACGGACTCGACGTCGGCCTCCACGGATTCCACGTCCTCTTCGACGTCGTCGAGATCGTCCGCGACCGTCCCGACCTCCTCGTCGACCGACTCAACGTCGGCTTCCACGTCCGCGAGATCGCCCTCCAGGGTCGCGACGTCGTCGTCGACGGCGTTCAGCTCCGACTGGAGGTCGCTGTTCCAGTCGCTGAGATCGTCGACGTCCGCTTCGACCTCGTCGACCCGCGAGGTCGTCCCCTCGAGTCGGTCGTCGACGGAGTCGATCTCGCCCTCCAGGGCTTCGAGATCGGACTGGAGTTCCTCGATGAGCTGTGCCCCGGTCCCGTTCTCCTCGAGGAAGGTCTCGAGGGCGTCTGTGTAGGCGGCCACCTCCTCGACGCGGGACTGGAGGTGTTCGACCTTCGCGATGTCGGGGCCCGTGGGCTCGACGTCGAGTTCGGCCCGGATCGCCTCGAGGTCGTCGTCGTCGACGCTGCCCTCGCGGATCTCGGTCGCGAGCCGAGTGGCGACGGAGCCGGTGAACTCCGGCGCCGGGTTCGGGGCCGCGTCGGCAGTCGCGGCGGCGTCCTCGACCGGCGGCTCGTCTTCGGTGTCGACCGTCACGTCGGTCTCGTCGGCTGCCGGTTCTTCGACCTCGGACTCCGGTTCGGCGGCCGGCTGCGCGTCGGGTTCGGGCTCCGCCTCGAGTTCCGTCTCGTCGGGTTCGGTTTCTGCGTCGACGTCCTGCTCCGTGTCCGACTCGAGGGGGGCGTCGTCGGCCGCTTCGACGTCGGGCGAAGTGACGGATTCGTCGTCGTCCTCTTCCTCGGCGTCGGTCGTAGCCGCGTCGTCGTTCTCGACGGACGGTTCGTCGACCTCGGCCGCAGCGTCGGTATCGTCGGTCGCGTCGTCGATGTCGAGTTCGATCTCGG
>SDGW01000063.1_pt1 | contig 39531 bp, 45 predicted proteins | sample 2873831 | NCBI WGS metagenome assembly SDGW01 (sample SAMN08132700, study PRJNA421101) | hypersaline lake metagenome | isolation source: celular fraction 0.22 microns magnesium sulfate-rich crust from ephemeral... | place: Spain: Penahueca Lagoon, Toledo | collected 2011-07 | reverse complement strand
GGACGAGACGGACTCGACTGAGGACGAGACGGACTCGACTGAGGACGAGACGGACTCGACTGAAGAGGAGCAACAAAGGGGCGAAGAATCAAGTCGGCGCGTAACGAGCGCGGATGAGGTGCGTGCGGAGTTACAAGATCAGTTTGAGAGTATCAAGATTCGCGAGCCGGGATCGTACGAGCTAAATCTGAAAAAGTTGTTCGAACGCGAGGAACATATCATCGAGATTCAGGAGAACGGGAAGTACGTTATTCAGATGCCCGAACGGTAGTGAACCCGTGAGTCACAGCTGCATTGGAGATTCGGCTTCGAAAAAGAAATATAAAGCAGGCGGAGACTGATCTGTGTATGGGACTCCTAGAATCGTTCCTCAGTTCTGAAGCTGGGGATGAAAGCGATTTCATTGAACTCAGCGAAGACAACCTCAAAGCCACAGAGCCACCAACCGACTTGCAGATCCGACTTGCGGATATCAACGGACAGCGCGATATGATGGCGATTAAAGATGCCCTGTACGAAGGCAACGTCGTCTTCGCGAGCATCAAGGGGGTTGAACTGGCTGATATGAACGAAGAGCGCGTCACAACTGAATTGAAGGCGGTCGTCAACGAGATCGATGGCGATATCGTCAAAGATGGCAACGGAAATGTCATTCTTGCCCCGAAGGGTGTCGGAATTTCTCGTGAAAAACTTCGATAACGCAATTTATTCCGTTTGAGGATCGTGCGAAGGGTGATATAACCGTTTGTCGGAAACATCTAGGGGGCGAAGTGAATCATCAGTAAGAATATCCGCAACGGCTCGTTGGTGACTGGCTCCCAGAACGGTTACAAGAGGGCCGTCCGAGATGGTCGCAAGGGTTGCCAGATAACGTGCCATATATTGTTCTCGTTTCGATAGAAGCATGTCATAGCGTTGGGGGCAGTGGGTTTTGACGCGCTCTCGATAGTCGGCAATTGCATCGGCAGGTATGTCCCCTGTGTTGTTCGGCTGAGGGGGATCGAATGGGATTGGCTCCGGAAGACCAGAAGAAAAGTCGAGCATTAAGTCCATCTGGGATTGATCAATCAGCCCGATTGGGACCGTGTTCTCCCGCGCGTATCTGACGCTTTCGTCAATACCCTCGCTGATATTTGGTGTTTCGCCCCCACAGAGCGAATGCTGAGACGGGGATGATTCAACGGCGATAAGGGTGGGGTCAACTGTATCAAGGGCTCGTGAGACGAGGCGACGGCTTGCTACAGAGTCATGATGTTCTCCGATGAAATAGACCCGACTCTGGGCGCGAGTTCGTGCACAAATGGCGTCATATTCCGCGATGAGATCGGACGGAGTCGCGGGTGGCACATATCCCTCTGCTCAGACGGAGTGCAAAGGAATAATTCCGTCACGAATAGTATAAAAATATAGTCCTCAAAATCGAAGAATCGAGCACGACCCGAAATTGCGGACGCGCTTAATTGCCTGACGGAGTCGTGGATGTCGGCGACAGAGTAGTGACGGTTGATTCGTCGTTCTCACCGTCTTCCTCGCGAAGCGAGGGGGGAATAACGGTCGGATGACTCAAACCAACGGTCGGAGTTTGTTTGCTCATGTATAATGGAACGGGCAGGTACTATAAATATGTTTCATAATTGATATCATATGTCCCACAAACGTATTATTCGTTAGACGAATACTCGCTTATTCTTCGGCGGGCATCTCTGGACCAGACTGGTCTGGCAAGTCCTCCTCAGACGGGCGGTCACTGAGCGTTCGTTGTGGGAACGGGATGGTGATCCCTTCTTCATCGAAACGTCGTTTGATCGCGGCGATGACATCTGCACGTGCCCGCCGCCGACGCGTCTCACTTGGATTTTCGATCCAGAAATACGTCCGCAGTACAACCGATGAGGACGCGAACTCATGTGGGTGCACTGACGGTCCGGGCGTTTCCATAACGGCGTTAACGTCTCGTGTTGCATCCTCAATTACGTCGATTGCATGGTCAAGATCCGTGTCATAGTCGACATCGACGTCGAGGTGGAGTTGAAGCCGCCCTTTGTCGCTGAGGTTGGTGACATCAGTGTCGGTGATGCGGTCGTTGGGGATCACGATATACTCCCCGGTGTGTGATTGGAGCCGAGTGTTTACGATGGTAATCTGCATAACTCGCCCGCGGTTATCATCGACTTCGATCCAATCTCCAATTTTGAATGGCCGGGATAACATGATAATAAATCCTGCGAGCGAGGAACTGAGGGTTTGGCGGGCGGCGAAGCCGACAATCACACCGAGAGCACCGGCTCCAATAAGGACGTTTCCGAGATCGACGTTCCAGATGCTGAGGGTAATGAAAAACCCAATTATTCCGAGGGTGACCTGTGAGAAGCGTGCGAGTAGTTGTTTGGAATGGCGGTCGATATAGGTATGATCGTCAGTCAGATGTTCGATTGTATGGGTAATGAATTGGGTTGTTCCGTAAAATATGATGACCATGATCAGCGTCAGCATCGTTTGAATTGCTGCATCTGGGGAAACACTTTGTGTGGTGAGTTCGGCAAACCGATCCGCCCGTCCCCAGATGAAGAGAATCACGGCAAACGTTGTGAGGACCGTGAGGACCCCGGCAACGGTGCCGATGGCCACGCGTAGGCGGGAGTCAAGCCATGATCGGATGCTACGAAAACGAATAGCGAAGATGACGACGGAGGTGAGAAAGATCGTGAGCAAAACGATAGTTATCACTCCACGCTCTGCAGGAGCGAGTGATGCGAATAATTCGCTAAGATTGTCACCCCCGACACTCTGCACATTGACATAATTTGACAGGCGATACAAAGCTCTTTTCTTTACTAGACCATTGGAAATTAATTATCAGCGGAATGGATCAGAACAATCGCGGAGCACGCCGTGTTGTGCGCAAACAATCTTACAGTGACGCTTGTACACGGGGGCGGAGCATTTATCATAATCGCACTCTGGACGTCCGCCACTCTGTTTCATACGGGTGTACTAGAGAGCGAGGTGTAAAGGTATTGAGCTACCCATGCTCTTCAAAGAATTCATCTGAGTCTTCATCCGTATCTGTTTCGTCCGCCGTCTCTTGGTTCTCCTCATCTTCCTCGCCATCGCTATCCTGATTGGCATCTTTACGTTCGTGGTCTGGTTCGTCGTTCATATCGGAGGTCGAAGTGTCCGCCGAATCTGGCGCGTTTGGCCGTTCCGAGGGGTGCGGTGGGGCAGGCGTTGTATCGTCGTCGGGCCCCGATTCGGGTTCGGGGTCAGGCTCATCGGATTGATCGAACATTCCCATATCCTGCGTGTCTTCATCCTCATCCTCACCATCATTGTCGAAGAAGATTTCCGCATTTTCAGCGTCGGCTTCCGCTGGATCATCTTCAGGGGTATCGAAGTCTTTCTCACTATCGCTTCCGAAGAACATGTTTGCCCCCGCGATCCTGTCGGAGTCAGAGGACTCCTCGTCGCCGTCATCTTCATTGTCCCCCTCTTCCTCGTCAGCAGTTGTTTCGTCATCGTCGTTTGCGGGGGTCTGGGGAGAGCGCCAGTCGAACTCATCTTCCTGTGTAGGCATGTCCGCATCCGTCTCGCTAACATCTGTATCAACATCGATATCGCTGTCGACCGAGCGGAGTTCACTGGCATCGTGCTCGTCGGTGGTGAACAGCGGCTCGGGACCATCCGCATCCGCGAAGAACGCTTCCATCACTTCGGTCGCCTGAATCTGACCGCGCATCCCCGCAAGGGTATCAACGCCGACAACGCGGTCGTAGATTTCGATAAAGCGTTCAATGATTGTCAGCCCCGAGAACAAGACAACGCCTGACATATACTCGCCATCGTCATCAGAGGGGGCAGGATGATCGATTGGATATTCCCCGATCCGGATATCGTCGCTATCGGTCTGATCGGCGAGCCACTCTTGAGCGTCTTCGATCCCGCGCCGGGAGAAAAATTCGGGCGGACCGGCAATAGCGGCGAAGACCGCTTCGATTGCGGAGAGGGAGACGGGCGCGGTGAGGCGACCGAGTGCGGCTTCTTGGAGGACAATACGAACATCGTCGGAGGTATCTTCCGGTGCGTCACCACCTCCGCGGAGAGACGAAAGGAATCCGCCATCGAGGCGTTCGAGTTGACGGTCGGCATAGCCAATGGTGGAGAAATCCGCGGCTTCAAGCGTGTGTATCATGTCTTCGGTACTCACGCTCGATTGGGTTCGATGTTCTGGATTAGCGACGGCGAGGAGATGTGCGATATTAATAACAAGACTAGTGTTCAGCGAGCGGTATGTGTCCGCGCGAGGTCTCTCGCCTTCCTCCTCGGGTACCCATTCATCGTTATCGTAGAGGATGATATTTTCAGTATGGTGGACGAGCGTACGAAGTGACCGCATTGTATTGTAGGCTGCAGAGAGCGGTTCTGCGCTGTTGGGAAGGATGGCAACAGCATAGACGGGTTTGTCGAATTCCTCTTGAAGGTATTTTGCAAGAACGGGGGCTCCCCCGCTCCCCATCCCACCGCCAAGGCCGAGTGTGAGGAGAAATCCGTCGGATGCCTCAACGTTGATTTCGTTAAGACGGTAGAAGACATCGCTGATATCGTCGTTCATCGCCGCCGCCCCCCGCTTATTGTCGCGTCCGACGCCGTGTCCCCCGGTTATGTCCTGCCCGACTAGTACACGGCGTTGTTTGGGAAGGTGTCTGAGATGGAGGAGGGCGGGTTTGGTTGCGCTGATTGTCAATGCATCTGGTGCGACATCAAACTTGGATTCGTCGGAATAACTGGCGAGCTGGTCGGCGATTTTTGATCCAGCTTTTCCGACCCCAACCGGTATCAGTCTCATATATGGAATTAATTAAAACTAGTTTTGTTCTCCCGTTGCATTAACTTGATGGGTGTTCGGCATGTGTAACACGGTAAAACCGCTCCCCCACCTGTGCGATATCGTCGATGTCATAGAGCGTTAGATCCGTTTCCTGTTTCGTCTGCACGGGGATATCATAGTGACTTGCCCGATATTCGTAATCGGTGTCGCTCTGCTCGACAAATTCGCGATGAGAATCAATCCGTCGGCGGTTCAGCGTTTCGGTGAGATCGGAGATATCATCTAGCTGATCCTCAAAGGCGAGTACGAGATCGGACTCCAGTTCGACTCCGATGGAATTGCGTGCACTGGCGATAGCCGCGTGCGTTGTGGTCCCCGTTCCCCAGAACGGATCGAGTACTGTATCGCCCTGAATCGAGTACATGTTGATGATCCGATAGGGGATCTCGAGAGGGAAACTGGCCGCTTTCTCGCGGACATCCGCGTCGAGGAACTGTGATTCCCCAGTAATATCCGACCAGATGTCGGAGAACCAGCGATTGCGTTCCTCCCAGAAATAGGCACTTTTGGCGCGTCGATCCCTGTTTTCGACCGTTCGGGGCTGGTCTCCTTTCCGGAAGAGGAGAACGTGTTCGCGTTCTTGTGTAACATACGCGTTTGGAGGCTGCATTCCAGAGCCCATGAATTTGCTCGCCTTATTAGTCGGTTTATGCCAGAGAATACTCGGCAATGGAGTAAATTCCGAGTGGTCAACGAACCACTCGGTGACCCGCGCATGATTCGGATAGAGTGCAAATGTGTTATCAAACGTCCGTGTTGCGTCACCAATATTGATGCAGACCACGCCACCGGGCCGAAGAACGCGCGCAACTTCGTCCCAAACTTCGGCGAGAACGGCGTGCATCTGATCGAACGCCGCATCCGGGTCATTTTCGTTGAGGGCTATCTCCACATTTTCGTTGAGGTCGGCAAATAGATCATCCCACATTTCAATCATCGGGTACGGCGGGGAGGTAACAATGAGATCAATGGTTTCGTCATCAATAGTGTCGAGTGAGCGAGAATCCCCGACGATACACTCATGTTCCGTTTGCATATCCCCAATATAGTACAAAGGGTTGATATAACCTCCCCCGTTCAAGATAGATTGACACGGATGCTAGCGGAAGGCCACGGCTGTAGCCGCGGGTGGAAATCATGGAACTATTCGGTAGAACTTTCGTCTGAAACCCCAAATTCATCCATTGTCCCCCGAAACGCAAACACGTCCGCGTGGACATGAGACGCGGCCGGAAATGCTTCGCCACGAAGCTGATAGGTGACAAGAACCGGGCCATAATCCTGTGGGCCCGGCGGCTGCTGGGTTGTCGGTCGCTGGTAGGTGTAGGGGAGCATATCTTCATATTGTGCCTCGACGGTTATCGTGTATTTTTCCCCCTGTGAATCAATCGAATACCGTTCCAATTCAAATCGTTCGGGAGGTCCGAGGTCGTCTGTTGCGGCGTCCACGCCCTCTGATACTGTTTGTGAGAGGGAGACGGTTGGATAGGACTCCTCAAATACGTCGGTCACGCAGCGAGAGAATATCAGCGGCTCGGGATCACTCCGTTGGTCGATGGTGTCCGCGAGAGTCGAGAGGGTATCATAGAAATGAGTCGGGGATGACATATACTGTTCAATACATATTAGTAGAGTAAAATCCTTTGTTGTTCAAGAACATAGAGTGTATCTAATGGATCAGAGTTCGTGGAACGCCGACACACGGGGTGTTTCCGAAACGCTTGGATACATCTTTCTTGTGATGATTATCGTTGCGGGGGCTGGATTAATTGTCTATCTCGGCGGCGGAACAATGGAATTGGTCCGCAATGATGCGACAGCGAGCCAAGCGGAGGCTGCACTAGTTAATCTTAATTCGGCCCTGATTGAGGTGTCCCATTCCCCCAGTCAAACTCAAATTGAACACGCATTGGGGATTAATCCGCATGCTGGCGGAACATTGACCGCAATGGATGGCGGACATATGAAAGTCGAACTCGCCAAGGGTGGTGGCGGGACCACTTCGTGGGAGCAGTCGCTGAATAAGATTAAATTCGAGGGTTCAGATACCGAATTCCTCTATCAAACTGGAGCGGTCTTTGAATTGCAACCGGATGAAGAGGTTGTCTCTCCCCCCGCAATCCATATCTTTGATGGAGGCAACACGGGGGATACTCTCTCAGTAACCGCGATAGGTGTGACGAGCGACTCCCGAATTGGGAGAAACACGTATATTTCGCACGCGAGTGGATCGCCCACCCGGGGGAGGCCGCGTGTATTGGATAATGGGGATACTATCACAATTACAGTCTCAAACATCGACCATCCTGACATCTGGAAGGATGCGTTAGAGCAGTCACTGCTTGGCCATTCTGAGGAATATGACGGGGAGTTAGAAGATAATGGGGTGACACGGCTAAACTGTGGAAGTGATTACTGTGAAGCCGAAATTGACGCTGGCGACGCGGATCTTCGGCTCCTACATGTGACGGAAGCCAATCTGAAATTACAAAATCCATGAAGTCCCTCTGGGTCAATTCCCGAGTTATTCCGCCATATCATTAATACATACAACTCCTATATAGTTTCCATCAGTTTATGGAAATACCTTTAGGCGTTGAAGTACATAATATTATTATCCGAATATGGATATTGGACCAACGGATGACCCGCTACTTGAGGGGGTTCTCGACGATCTCATCGATTTGGAGGAATCCAAGGGGGCGGGAGAACTCCTCGGGATCATATTGCTCGTCGGGGTTGTAGTGGCAGTTGCGGGTGTCGTCATCACGCTGGGAAGCACGGCGATTCAACAGACACAGGGCCAGTCGGAGATCCAGCACGCGGAGAATTCGTTTGCGGAGATGGACTCACAACTTAGTGCGGTCGCGCTCGGCGAGGGGCCAAATCAGCGCTCAATCTCACTCGGATTGACCCAACAAGCTGAATCCCAAGTTTTCGTCGAAAAGAAGGCCTCGATACAGATTGAGCGATACGGGAACAGTAATGACGATCCTATCTGTACGCCATATAATGACGTCTCTGGCTGTACTGTTGACAGTAACCCGCCAGTGAGCGAGGAGATCGGATACTTAGTGTACAAAAATGGTGAAACGGAAATTGCATATCAAGCGGGAGGTATTTGGAGGCATAATCAGGCGGCCAATTACTCGTATATGCTCTCTCCGCCACCTGTTGAGTACCAAGACGCGACCCTGACGATGCCTATCATCGATGTCGCGGGCGACCAACAGGGCGTGGGATCGTCTTCAATAACCGCGAGACAAGGCAACACGAGAGTTCCCAAGGAGGCCTCCGGGCCTGTAGAGGAGGATATTGTCGTGGTCCGAATCGAGAGTGAATACTACGAAGCATGGGGGAACTACTTCGAAAATCATGTGAAGGGGAACGTGGATACCTGTTACTTCTACGAAGATGGGGCTGGAGAGTGTAACGAAGATGGCGAACTCGATGAAAACGAAATTGCAATTGAACTCGGTCTTACGGGCGACATTCACGGATCGTTTGATTCCGCAATTGTCGCGAACGGAGACGTGGCGGTATCCGGTTCGGGCGAGATTAACGGTGGGACCGTGCTGAGTTCCGGCTCAGTCGACGGGATGAGTGGAAGTAACGTAAGGGAGTACGTCGAACTCTCACTACTGGAACTCGATCCTCATATCGCGGCAATGATGGATCGGGCACGATCAAATTATGAGGATGTTGGAGCACTGACTGGCGGGGAAACCTTGGATCATGAGCCCAGTAACAACGGGCGGTATTACGTCGATTCGATCTCTCTCGGATCGCATGGTGGTGGCGGAGGAAATGATAAACTGACCATCAATGTAAGTGATGGCGATGTCACACTCCTCGTCGATGGGGATATTTCACTCCAACAGGATGGTGAAATCGAGGTTGTCGGGGCGAATTGCGATAGTACCGCCAATGCAGACGGAGAGAAGTGTGAAAATCATGTCCGCGTCCTCACGAACGATGATGTCGATGTGAGCACTGGGAGCCCGGAGGTTGATACTGATGGGTATCCCGAAGCGTTCCAGATCTATGGGGGATCGGACTCGACGTTCACAATCTCACAGGGTGGGTCCTTCGAAGGCGTCATTTACGCGCCGAGTAGTTCGGATGCCCACGGGGGAAGTATGGGTAATACCGCAAATTGTACCACTGCCTCACCGAGTGTTTGTGTTGGGGCTTCCGCAACGGTTGACGGTGCAATCGTTGGGGGTTCGACCGTGGTTGCAAACGGGGCCGAGGTAAACTACGACCCCGATCTGGCGAACTTTAATCCGACGGTGAGCCCAGATATGACGATTCGCCCGCGCCTGATGAACCTCCACGTCTCGGTGAACAATGTCAGTATTGATGGCTGAGGGTCGAGAGTCGACCTATATAGCGTGTGTGCTGCCGCGCTGGTATTGAGTGTTGAGGCTCACATGCCCTTCGTCTGTTGCGTATCCAATATGCTGTCCCTCGAGTGAATCGAAATCTGAGGGGGATAGATCCCTCCGAAGTTGTGCTTCGACAGTTGGAAAGAGGTGGTCGGGAGGGTTGGTGTCTCCGCGGAGGAGAAACCCGTAATCAGCCGTGTTGTCGACGATAATGGCGAACCCCATAGGGGAAGTGTACTCGCCGAGTTTCAAAAATGTATCGTTTTGTGGTGACATTCTAGAGAGGCTACTCGTCAGTCACAAGGTCAAATTCGCGCAAAAGCGTTTCCCGCGGGATTTGAGGCGGATTCGCGGTATCATCGGCAAAGTCGACATCAGGGACCTCTGTATCACCAGAGACGTGTTCAATCTCGAGTTTGACTGGAGTGAGAAATACTTCTGTCTGGGACTCAACGCGTGAGTCGATAATCCGTATCTGGTGCCCATCTTCATTTTCCCACACTTGCCCCTTTTTGAAGGTCTCGCCCATGTCACCACGTACAAGATTATCCTATAAAATTGTTCGGTAGGTCAAGGCTTTCAGAAAAGTTAATCTATCCGGGCAGTGAACCACTCAATCTAGTAACTATTCGATATATCCCTCTTTGCAATGCGGACAGATATCCCCACGACGAATCGGTGTCCCCTCCGCATCGACCGAGAAGCGACAGGAATCGCATGTCAGTGTCTGGTCGTTTGACTCCGATGTTGATGAGGATTGTGGGACAGGGTCCTCCCCAGCGGTGAGAATATCCCCCTCATCGTCGCTGGACGACGGGGATTGAGTCTCGTCAGCGGGAACTTCGCCATTAAATGCATCAGAATCAAATGAGTCTGTTTCGGTGGCAGAGTTTGCAGACTCTGTCTTGGACGAGGTTGTTGAGTCCTCAACTGTATTGGGTTCTGGATTAGAGGATGGTTCGGAGGAAGCGCTGGAGGTCAACTCCGATGTCTCACTGGAATCCGCAGATCCGCCAAGAAGCACGGCATCGTCTTCTTCAATCTCCGTGTGATCTTCTCCACTGAAGTCGATATCAGTGGACTCGTTGGTTTGAGAAGACTGGGCCGAGGCTGTTGACGGAGTGTTTGCAGAGTGGTCTTCGCGCTCGGTTGAATCGGAGCCAGTCTTTTTAGAGGCGGTGTCGGAGTCGATAAATACTGCATCGTCCTCTGACGTGTCATTATTCGGGGACTGGGTGTTATCTCGCTGCCCGCCGTCGGCGATGGCGGGTTCGGAAGCGGTTGCGGCCTGTGGACCGAGATCAGAATTGTATTCCGCTTCGGCTTCGGCGATGGAAACCCGTTTCTTTTCCTTGATAGTCTCGGTTTGACCACAGTGCACGCACTCCTCGACCACCTTGACGACTGATACCTCGCCATCGTCGGATTTGACCTCTTCTCTAACCTCGTCCGTGTCATGGCCGAGGACTGAACAACGGATGGACATATGATATATAAAGAATAGCCTCCGTATTGAAGGTTTTGCGTGTGCGATGCCGGATAAACAGATGTTTGTCTTTTAGACGAGAAAATCACGCCGTCACTGTTCGCCCAGTGAGCAGATCAAGGGCAGCTTCGAAGTTGCGGTTTCGAATCTCGGCTTCGATTTTTGTGTATCCGAGATCCTCCGCAAGCTGGCGGGTGACAAAGAACCGTTCTTGCAGATTGTCGTCACCCGTCTGGAGGGCGTCCTCGTTTTCAACCAGCGTTTCAAGCGATGCAACCAACAACTGCTTACGATCAATTTCACCCATATGTGGATATTTAACAGACGAAGGATAAATATTTGCCGTCCCCAGAATACCGATCCCTACTAGCTATCTCGGTGCTCAAGTAATTGCTGTGCGAACGCGATATCCGCACATGTCTGTTCCATCAATGCCCACTGTTCGGCATCCTCTCGCATGTGTTCCTGCAATCCCTGATGTGTTGTATTGATAGACATTTGGTCGACGGTCTCCGCGTTATAGATGTCTTGAAACGTCTTGATCTGCGCGCGAAGTTGTGTATGGATCTCGTCCAGCTCCTCGGAATCAAACTCCTCCGCAAGCGTTGTTGCGCGTTTCCAATCGAAGAACGTGTCGTTCCGACAATAATGGGGGGTATCCGCGTTATCAGGGTATTCCTTTGTAATAATACGTAATTCGTGAAGAATTTCGAGGAGCGGGGCCGCCTTTTCCTCTGAACAGAGAGCAAGATCGGCAATATCGGGCACAGGAGCGGGGGTATCGAGTCCGATTACGGTATCATACACCCGGTAGATGGGTGGTGTGTCTGTGGTCTGCTTAATAGTGTCGGAAATATCGGATGTATCTTCGCTCATTGAGAGGACCCACGAAATCTGGGGGAAAATAGGTTATGGGAGACGGGTTAGGCAATGTCTCGGCTAGTGTCGATGACCACTTCAGTCGTGAGTTCCAGCTTGAGCGTCTCGTCAAGCGGGGTTCCGCCGCGGAATTTGGGGATGGCAAGTTCGTTGACGACTTCTCCTCCCTCCATAGTGGTCTGCAAATCAAACACCATATCCGAGATATTGAGTGTAACATCTCGATTATTTGGAATAAATTGTCCATCGAGTGCATACAGGATGGCAATCCCGTTCGTATTGACCATGTGTGTCTTGAGTTGATTAAGGAAGCGGCGGTAGCGGTCGTATCCGCACTGTTCGAGTACGTTAACAGTGTCAATCACCGCAAGGGAATCCTCGGGAATAAGTTCAATCCGTGTGCCCGCGCTATCCAACGGCGATTCCGCATCGACTTCTACAATCTGGGGCATTCCCGCATCGATCTGGATGCGGTTATATGTGTCTCGGATCGTGTCCCGTGACCGTTCGGTGGTGATATAGTATGTATCCAGACTCTTCGACATAGTATAGAGTAGCAACTCGGCTTGACTGTCTGGCTGCGCGCTGAGGGTTAGTAGACTGCCGGTAGGGACCCCACCATTGAGAGCACGGTCGAGGTCGGTAACCCCGGTTGGAATCCGAGTGCGTTTAGCCATGGACTGGTTGAAATAAATATATCCCTGTGCAAAGGTATTGCTGTAATCGGCTATCGGGGGGTTACGCGCGAGATGTTTATTTCGTCCTATTGTAGGAATACCTTTAATCTTCTTCTGTATTATTTAGTTCAAATGACTGCCTATCTCGTGGAGGGTCGAGGTGAGCGTATATGAGTTCAGATGATGCCCACACTTCGACCGACGAGCCTGCAGACGGAGAAGACACCGACGAGTCGTCACTCCTCCCAGAGGTGCGAGGAAAAGGGATTCCCGCACTTCCGGGAGAGAGTGGTGATGAGGATACGGCTGATGAGACAGAGGACGACGATGACGACGCTGGTTCATCACGCCCGGACCGATGGAACGTTACGGAAGATGGAACGCCACCAGAGGCTGATCCGGAGATTCTCACCGAAATGCTCGAGGTCGGTGAAGATGCGGGGAAAGAGATCGACGAACTCGAGGAGAAGCGGACGGTGAACATTGTCGAGGGTGTTGATGAGGATGAATTCTTCGGCCTCACTTCTGAGGAGACGCCATCAATCGCCACTCGATACGATTTGGAAAAGGCCGTTCCGATGGCGAAGAAGCTCCATTTTGTCGAACAGCAACGGTACTGGGTCAATGAACCGTACGCGTTTGTCAGTATTTTCGAGTCAGTGAAAGAGAATGAAAAGAAATACTATGTCATCGAGCCGTATCAGAACGAGATTGAGGAGGACATTATCGAGTTCTTCTCCCGCAAGCTCCGGACGGCGATTAAATACGATAATAGCGCGCTGAGCCTTGATGGCGACGCGCAAGAGCGCAAGGACGTTATTGCAGACAAATCACGGGAGTTGCTCGACCGCTACAATCTCTACGATCCAGATTCGTTCTTCACCAATCGGTCGGGGGCCGATGAGCAGGGCTTTATTGACCGTTTGAAGAGCGTGATTGGAATGGATGATGAGGAGGCCGATTTCTCCACCAACCCTGCGAAGATCGATGGGATGGATGCACGCCCAGAACACGCGATCATTTCGGAGAACAAACGCAAATTGTCCTCGTATCAGGTCGAAAAGGTTCTGTACTATCTGAAGCGGAATTTCGTCGGATACGAGCGAATTGATCCGATAAAGTATGATATTAACGTAGAAGACATTTCGTGCGACGGGTATAATCAGCCGGTTTTCGTCTACCACTCCGACTACGAACAGATTATTACGAACGTCGTCCACGAAGAGCCGGGAGAACTCGACGACTTCGTCGTCAAGCTCGCACAGCGGTCGGGCAAAGGGATCAGCAAACGCGAGCCGCAGGTCGACGCAACGCTCCCCGACGGGTCCCGTGCCCAGCTTACACTAGGCGCGGAGGTTTCGGACCACGGCACCAACTACACGATCCGTCAGTTCAAGGACATTCCGTTCACCCCAATTGACCTGATCAACTGGAATACATTCAGCCTCAATCAGATGGCGTTCCTCTGGCTCTGCATCGAGAATCACAAGAGCCTCATCTTCGCTGGAGGTACGGCGTCGGGGAAGACGACATCGCTGAACGCGGTTTCGCTCTTCATTCCATCGAATACCAAGATCGTCTCCATTGAGGACACTCGTGAGGTCGAACTCCCGCAGCGCAACTGGGTCGCATCTGTCACTCGCCCGAGCTTCAGCGGCGAAGACAAGGGAGACATCGACGAGTTCGACCTGCTCGAAGCCGCACTGCGCCAGCGGCCAGATTATATTGTGATGGGTGAGATCCGGGGAGAAGAAGGTAGAACGCTGTTTCAGGTCATGTCGACTGGTCACACGACATATACCACCTTCCACGCCGATGACGTTGGTGAGGTTATCAAGCGGTTCACGACGGACCCGATCAATGTCTCGAAGACCCTGTTCACGGCGCTTGATCTGGTCTCCATCCAGACCCAGACACGGATTGCCGGGCGGAAGGTCCGCCGTTCCAAGAACATTACGGAGATCAATGATTATTCCGCCGAATACGACGAAATCAACGTGGAGGACGTCTACGAATGGGTCCCCGAGGAGGACGAATTCGAGCCCCGTGGACGAAATGGGACCGTACAGGGGACGGCAACACTTGAGGAGATCCAGTTCGACCGCGGCTGGTCGGAGAAAGAAGTGTGGGAGGAACTGAAAAAGCGCGAACTTGTTCTCGCGTACCTAATCAAGCACGAGATCAGCACGTATGCCGAAGTGGCGGCGACGATTCAGGCGTTTATCAACGATCCCGAGACGATTCTGACGCTGATCGCGAACGAGGAACTCGAAGAAAGCCTCGAAAATCTCCGCGAGATGGAGTCGGTCAGTATTGATGTTGACCCCGAGGACGAGAAACTTGTCCCCCGCCCAGAACCCAGCGAAGAGATGATCAAAGAGTGTAACAATGTACTCGACGAGACGAGCCACCTCGTTGAGCCGTTTGAGGGCGAGGACGCGATGATCTCGGACGCGATGCCGAGTCCGACCGATGTCGTTGATAAAACTGCCGTCGATGCCGCCGATCTTGCGGATGCTGGTGACGCAGATTCAACGTCAGGAACTGCCGCTGACGACTCTCCGCAAGATTCACCAGAACTGCCATCTGGAGAGGAAATGCCGGAGTTGCCGTTTGAGGAGGACCCGGAGGATAGCGATTTCGAACCGGTCGATGATGATTCCCCCGGCGGTGGTGGTGCGACATGAATATTGGGGGTTCTGACGGGGGAGTCTCGGAGGACCCTCTCGCAGAGCTGTTTTACCCCTTGTATACCGATATTTTTAGCGACGATAGCCCGTTTATCGAGAGCGTTAGCGACTCGCTCGCTCAGGCCCGCGTTGAGGATAACGTCGAGATCTACGTTTCTCGGGCGCTTGGCTACGGCGTTATTATGGGTGGTATTTTGTGGCTGATCGGGTTGCTCTTCGGGTTTGTGGTATTCACGACTGGAATCATTTCGTTTGATGAGCCACTTCTGATCCAGCATACCTCCCGACAGATCGCGGAAATCCTGAGCATGCTGCGCATCCCCGCCGCGGTGATTTTCAGCGGCATCGTTCTCGGGACGCTCGGGTTTTCCCTTACGTTTGGAGCGTTTATATTCAAACCGCGATTAGACGCCGGGGAACGGAAGCGGGATATCAACCAGCTACTCCCCGATACAATCTCGTTTATGTACGCTCTCAGCGTTGGTGGTATGAACCAACTCGAGATCATCGAGTCAGTCGCCGAGGCCGAGGATACGTACGGAACGGTGTCTGAGGAGTTCCAGTCGATTATGTATGAAACGACGTATTTCGATACAGACTACCGCAATGCCATCCGGTCGCAGGCAGAGGAAACCCCTAGCGAGCATCTGAGCCAATTTCTGATGGACATGCTGGCGATTCTGCAGAGCGGGGGCGATATGGAGAATTTTCTTGAAGATAAGAAGGATAAACATCTGCGCCTCGCAAAGCAGCAACAGCAGGCGGTGCTCGACACACTCGAACTGTTTGGCGAAATGTACATGACGCTCTCGCTGTTCCCACTGCTGCTTATCATCATTCTGGTGGCGATGAGCCTGCTGGGCAACGCGAGCATGATGATGATGTACGGGGTCATCTACGGGCTGATACCGATGATCGCGGTTGGATTCCTCGTACTTGTGTCGACAGTCCAGCAGGATGAAATCGGGAGCGGTGAACTCGAACTCTCAAACGGTGGGAAAGAGATCCACGGGCAGGAGAATATCATGTTTGAGGCGGACCTCGTGTCCGAGTACGAAGGCGATTATGACGTCTTCGATGAGATCCGCGAAGCTGAAAATACGTACAACACGCTCGAATTGCTTCAAAAGCCGCACCTCTTCTTCCGCGATAACCCACTGTATGTCCTCGCGTTAACGATCCCTGCAGCAATTGTGGTCCTTGCCATCGCGCTCGCGTCTGGCTCAGTTCCAACGACGATCTCGGGGATCAAGGAGAATCCTGTGTGGCCGACGTTCGTGTATGTCTATATCCCAGTGTATATGAATATCATCCCACTTGCAGTGTTCCACGAGTGGAATCACTACCATCGATACGCGATTATCGACAGTCTCTCTGAAACGCTCCGAAAGCTCGCCAGCGCGAACGAGACGGGGCAGACACTATTCGAAGCTATGAACACTGTCGGGGAATCATCGGACGGACGACTCGCCCGCGAGTTCCGGATTATGTATGCCAAAATCCAGTATGGGACGACCATCAACCGAGCACTTGTCGAATTTAACAACAAGTACAAGATCCCGCGGCTCGCCCGCACGGTGAAGCTGATCGCGAAGGCACAGGAGGCCTCGAACGAGATCTCCACAGTGCTGCAAACCGCGGCGCAGACCAGCGAGAATCAAGACGACATTGAGCGGGAGCGGAAGAGTAACGCACGAATGCAGATGGTGATTATTATCATGACATATCTGACGCTTCTCGCTGTCATGGCCATTCTCCAAACGCAGTTCATTGAAGTCATGGCCCAGTTAGTGGAGTCGACGGGCGGAGGTGGCGGTAGCGGCTCGGGCGGACAACAGGCAGCACAAGCCGGGGGTGGAACGCAGTTCTCTGCAGCCGATCTCGACCCTAATCAGTTGTCGATGTTATTCTTCCATGCTGTCACCCTACAAGCTATATTCTCGGGGATCATTGCAGGATATATGCGAAAGGCGAAGCTCATGAGCGGTCTCAAGTACGCCGCAGTGCTCATGACCATCGCGCTCGGGGTTTGGATGTTCGTCGGGTGATTTCAAATGAGGGATTTCGACGCGCAGACCACAAGCGCACGCGGACGAAACGCACGCGGTCAGACAACAATAGACTTCGGTATCGGTGTCTCGCTGTTTCTCATGACTGTTGTGTTTATCTTCATTTTCATCCCATCGATGTTCACACCATTCGTAAGCGATCAGTCGTCGTCCATCACGGCCGACCGAACCGCAGATACCCTCGCCACGGATCTGTTCCTGTCGGGGGATGATGGACCATATACCCTCGATGGCGGATGTACGGTCGCGTTCTTTAGTCAGTTCGAGGAAGACTCCCCGTCACCGCCACCCTCTCGATGTCAATATGAATCATTTTACGCCAAGGAGAGCGAGATTATTTCGAACGCCCTCGGATCGGGCAGTCCGAGCACGTACGCCAATATTAGCGATGAGGCAGATCGACAGGATGTTGAAGAGGAGTATCTCCGCGAGGTCCTCGGGCTATCTGATACAACGGGGATCGAGATAACCATTGAGAGAATCAATTCAAGCGCGTCACAGAATATTGCACGCGTTCGAAACCGGGACGGGTACGACACGGAGCTTCGAGTTGGCAGCACGCCTCCCATTCACGGGAATGTCATCGCCGCTCAACGAACCGTCCATATGGAGTATCGCGACTTCAATACGGGCGCATACAAGGAGGCTGATTTCCGCCTCTTCGTGAGGATGTGGTAACTATGATCGGGCAAAATACTCCCACAGATCGTGGGCAAGCATTCACCTTGGAGTCAATCTTCGCTTCTCTACTCCTCCTCGCAGCGGTGCTATTCGTGCTACAAACAACAGCACTGACGCCGCTTACGGGAAGCACCTCCAACGCGCAGATCCAACAACAGCAGAGCGAAATTGCGGAAGGTGTTCTCGAATCGGCCATCAGTCGGGGGTATCTGAAAGATGCCGCGCTGCACTGGGACACTAATAATCGGACATGGGCGGGGCTTGACGGAAACGAAGAGACGTACTCTACGCCGAGCAATATGGAGCTTGCATTTGGTGAGCAACTAGAACAATCGTTCCTCCAATGGGGTGTTGCGGTAAACGTAGACGTCCAATATCGAGCGCCAGACGGAACAACGGATCAAATCAGAACAAAAGAGATGGTGGACATGGGCGCACCGAGTACGAATTCAATTACGGCGCAGAGGACGATTATTCTCTACGATCAAGACCGACTCCGGGATGCCCAAGGCGATGAGACTGGGCAAACCCTTAGTGATAATAGTTCTAGATTTTATGCACGCGACGTCAGATCGGGGTCTGACGTGTACAATATCGTGACCATTAAGGTGGAAGCATGGCGTATCTAAACACACTCTCATCTGCGGACGCAGGCTCGCGCGGACAGTTGTTCCTCATCGGCGCGATAGCGCTAACTATCGCGTTCGTCGCACTCACTATGCTTCTCAATACGGCAATCTACACTGAAAACCTCGCCGCGCGAAGCGGGACGGGTAATGTGGATACCCAGCGCGCCGTCTCTGGTCTTACGACCCACGCCGAACGAGCAACCGAATACGTGAATTATCGGATGAACCTTAGCTCGGGCGATGATCCATCGGCCGAGTTAGAAAATCTAATTGAAACCGGCTGGGCGTCGCTTATCAGCGAACAGTATGCGTCATCGGGGGTCCTCGTGGATGTGTCAGTGCAGAACGGGGCAACAACTGAAGGACAATCGGCGGCGCGGACCGAGCAGGGGGTATTCGCCGGGGATCAACCGGACAATGATGGGGACGGGTGGAAAACAAAGGATATCTTTGACTATCAGAAAGAGCAGAGCAGTCTCTCCGATTTCCGCGTTAATGTTGATCCGACGACCTTGGCCAGCGATGAAAGCAAGGCATTTAGCCTACGGGCGGATGGGACCGATTTACGGATGTATTCGACGAGCGCGACAAATAATAAACAGATGATCGTTTCGACGGGGAATAGGGAGTGTTCTGTTGCCTATGACTCGTCGACTGAGTTGATTACAGTCAATACGGCCCGTCACACGGTGAACGGGGGATATTGTGAAGCCGTTGAATACTTTTACGGCGAAATGACGGGGAACGCCACTGGGCACACGACGACCAAGTTTCGGAATCACAAGTCCGTAAAAACGGAAGGAACGTGGATGGCTACTCTCAAACCAGATTCTCCGGGAGACGTGAAAAACTCCAATCCCAGTGTCTACAGCACGAAAATTGTGATCACGTACGCTACTGATCGAGACACAACCACGGTGACGATACCGGTGACGCCCGGAGGTGGCTCCCAATGAAGCACAACTCGCTGCGTCGAGATACACGCGGGGTAAATACGGCCGTTGGATACGTCCTTGCCATCGGAATCACAACGATCCTAGTGTCGCTCCTGCTGCTTTCGACAACTGGGTTTGTGAAAAGCCACCAGCGATCTGTTATCGCCACGGAAATGGATATTGTCGGGCAAACACTGGCGGCTCATACGATGGATGTGGACCGCACGATTCAGCGCTCGCCATCACCGAATGTCGAACGGACGGTCAACCTGCCCGATTCACTTGGTGGAGCGCAGTATACGATAGCGGTTCGCCCGCTCGATAACAGCGAAACTGTCTATGATAATGATCCCTCGAATGAAACGTTGTACGAGGTCCGCATCACTACGAACAATCCAGTTGCCGAGGCTACAATTCTGCTCCGGAGCGAGACCAATATTCGCACCGCGGGCGGGTCCGAGCCTGTGATCGTCAATGGCGGAGATGTCCAAATCAGGTATGACAGTGGGAGTGGAAACATGGTGATCGAAAATGCGTAACTCTGACACGCGCGGTGTATCGGATGCCGTCGGATTCGTGCTCATCTTCGGGCTGATTATGACGAGTATTGGTCTGATATACACAACGGGATTTGAGAACATTCGGGAGACGAGATCGCTTGAAGAGCGCAGCAACGTTGAGCGGGCGTATGACATCCTCGCGGATAACATTGCGGATGTTGTTCGCGGCGACTCCCCCGCCCGCTCGACGCAATTGAAACTTGGCTCAAATGAACTCGTGTCGTCCGACCCGGTGACAATTACGATTAGGGATGTGGGAAGTTCGACTGATATTGTAAACGAGACGGTCTATCCGCTCGAATATATCGTGTCCTCCTCGGGCGATAGCGTACTCTACGTAAATGGTGCAACTATCCGCAACACGCGCGGAGGCGCAACGATGATGCAACAACCGCCGTTTGTCGCGGACGATCCTGATAATCCGACCGCGGTTATTATCCCTGTTATTCGAACACAGCCGGTCAAATCCGGGGTCATCGGCGTCTCTGGCGGCACCGTTAATGTCAGAACGACTTCTGTAGGGGAGATTGACCAATCGTTCCAGCCTAGCGGCAACATCGAGTTTATAATCGAAACTCCTCGAACCGGTGCATGGGAGCGCTATTGTAACTCCCCATCGAATCCGTGGACAACGGCCAGCAAAGTGGATGGAACGCGAGTCACCTGTGAACTGAGAAATCCCTCCAGTGTAAACACCGCATATGTTCAGTACGAATACATTGATGTAGAATTAACCACGTGATGAGGAGAATAGGGGAGGGGTCCGTCTCAATAACCCATCTGATCGTCCCTCACATTCCTTCAAGGATATTCTCAACCCGGTCGACGGTATCAGCGTCTGAGACGGATTTATCCTCCCGAACCCCAAGAAATCTCGGAAAGCGAAGTCCGTATCCAGACGTATACTCTGGGGATGGGTAGATTTCCTCGTATCCGACCTCAAAGACGATTTCTGGTTGTATGGAGAGTTCTGTCCCATCTTGGGATTCAATAAGCGGCTCGAAGCGGTCGTGGAGATCTTCAAGCATTTCGTCAGTAATCCCCGTGGCCACCTTTCCAATCGTCTTCAGTTTCCCATCGTCGCCGTGTACAGCGAGTAGATAAGACCCGATAACCCCTGCCCGTCGCCCCTCGCCGAACTCGCCCCCCACGACAACACAGTCGAGGGTTTCAACGTCGGGTTTGACTTTCAGCCAGTTCTGCCCCCGTTTCCCAGCGGAGAACTCCGACGCCGGATTTTTGAGCATAAGTCCTTCATGCCCATCGGCCAACGCCTCGGCCTCGAATTCCTTGAGATCCTGCGGGTCATCAGAGATAAGACGCGTTGCGGCGAGTGATGGACAGATTTCCTCTGCATGGGTGAGTCGGTCCCGAAGCGGTGTTGTGAGAAGAGTCTCGCCATCCCTGTAGAGCACGTCGAACACGTGCACGTTCGTATGTATTTCTTCACTTTTTTCGTCCACGTCGTGTTTCCGACCCATGCGTTTCATCACCTCAGTAAACGGCAACGGTTCGTCATCGTCTTCGGCGTCATAGGCGACAACTTCAGCGTCGAGTATCGCCTCGTTTGCGTCAACATGGTTCTGTACGATATCGACGATATCGGGGAGCGATTCGGTTTCATCCTCTAGTCCGCGAGAGAACAGCGAAACGGTGTCATCTTCGGTAAGATGGATTTGTAACCGAGCGCCATCGTATTTCGTCTCGGCGATGACCGTGTCCCACTCAGCAACCGCATCCTCGATTGTACCCTCTGAGGCAAGCATTGATTCCACAGGACGCCCGACCTCCATACTCATCGCATCGAGGCCGTCATGTCCCTGCTCCCGTGCCGTTTCCGCAACGGACCCCGTATCGGCGGATACCATAATGGCGCGTTTAACACTCTCGGATGGCACATTGAACGTGTCCACGATGGCGTCTCGAACTGTCCCGGGCCCGACGCCAATCCGCATTTCGTTGAGAACAAGGCGCGTAATGTATTTCGCCTGTTCTTCAGCTGAAACGGTTTCACTATTTACAGTGTCATCGGAAACAGAGCGGAGCAGATCCGAAATCGCGTCTGTTTTCCGCGCCTGACTGCCCGCCCCAGACATCTCTGCGACTTCCGCGAATCGGTCATATGCGCGACCGAGCGTGATCGTTGTTTCATCGAGACTGGCGAGTGTCTGTTGCCCGTCGTCAGATTCGAAGTTAAGCTCTTCGCAGGCGACCCCCGCCCCGCCGACATCGGCGACGATATCTTCGACACTTTCGGCACTGGTATCGGCAGCTTTCGCGATGGATGTATACATCAGCGATGGTCCCACAGCGGTTTTTCGTTCGTCCCATTTGGGAAAAATTGTCCCTTGGAAGAAGCGGGTCGCAATCGACAAATCGTTACCAGCTTCTTGGAAGGCATCTGACAGCAGGTCTATCTTAGCCGTATCAGCGGATTCGTTGTCAATTCGGTCGGCATACCATGCGAACGTTGAAAACTCCATAGTGACTTGTCTACGCCTATGGGCTCTGGCTCACTAAACCATTGGGTTACTCCTGCGTGGGGGCGTCAGATATCACGACGATTTCTCCACACGTGAGCAGGGTGTTTCGCGTCGATCTCGTTGAGATATTCTCCAAATTCGACTGTCTCCATGACCCACTCATCAGTCGGATACAGCCATGAAACACGGATAGCTTTCTCATCATTCAGAGGGTAGTAGGCATGCACAGTCTCGTTGTCCCAACAAACGTCCTCGAGTTCTACTTTCTCGTCGATGCTAGGATACTCATCGCTGCGCCGGGGAAATTGCGTTACAATTTCGTCTCGGTGGTTGAAGTACCCCCGACGCATGAAGACCCCGAGGTCTGTTGAATAGGGACTCGGTGGGGGGTAGGTATTGTCGCGACCGACAGCGTCTGCGTCGACCCCGATAAGCACGACTTCGCGCGCGCCGTCATCAGAATAGTGTGTCTGGGTCCCGAGTTCGGAGACGGCGTCAGTATATGCTGGATGACTCATCGTCTACATAGAGCGTACCGCGCGACTCTATTAGTGGTTTCGCCGTACTGACTCGCAGACGAAACTATCAAATATGTTGGTATGGTATACACTCCAGCGCATATGGCTAGAAACAAAAAGGGCGACCGTCGCGAACGCGAACTCGTAAACCTCGTCGATGCCACTCCCACGTTCGTCGTAATGCGGGCACCAGCCAGCGGGTCGGCTACGGAACGTGAATTGCCAGACCTACTTGCGGGGAACGGTGACAATTTCTACGCGGTTGAGGCCAAGTCCAGCAGTGGCGACCCAATCTATCTGACTGGCGAAGAAGTGGAGGCGTTGTATACCTTTGCCAACGCATTCGGCGCAACGGCGAAAATCGGGGTCCGATTTGATGATAAACCCGGCGATCCGTCGTATGGAAACGACGATCATACCGGCTGGTACTTCTTCGATCCAGAGACGCTTCATATCACAGACGGGGGAAATTATCGGGTAAAGAAAGAAACCGCCCTTGCGGATGGGACTCGGTTTCGGGATATCTTTGGAGAGCCACAACCAGAGGAAGACTCCGAAGACGAGGATTAACAGGCATTTGCATGAGGTGACGGGCTAGTAGAGCTGTTGCTTATACTCGTCGTGGAGGCTGAAACTGGTATTCCCCTCGTCAGCCGTTGGAAAGGTAGCGGTTCCGATGCGTTTTCCATCAGGGACAGCTTCGATATCGATCTTCGCCTCCAGTGTTTCGCGAAGCTGTTCGGGTTCCTGACCGATGAAGTTCGAGTCACAATCGAAGATGACCCGCGACCCCCGGACCACAATATCACAGTGGGTGACCATCTCTTAGTATGGTCTTGTATCACAAAGTGCAAAGGAGTTTGGAGGACTCAAGGAGGGTTTCGGGGTGGACTGTACGGCAGCGACAATATGATGGAGAGAGAACTTATTACATCCGGGCCAAAATGGAATATTATGGAGAACTCGTCCCCGTGGGAGGCCCTCGGCTGGTTCATCGCGACTGTCGGTATTGGGTTTGTGATCATCGCAGATACTCCCGGTATCTCGTTGTTCGGACGATTTGACTCAATATACCTCGGCTTGGTGGTCTATAATATCGGCATTATGGGGCGCTCTCTTGCCGCCGCCCTCAAACGCAAGCCGAACATCATGTCGGCCAAATATATCTACTATACGTGGTGTCTTCCGTTTACAGCGACATTCGTAGGGATCGACTTTGTCCGAACGGGGGAAATCGGCTATATTACCGCAATGCTTATCGTTATTGGAGTTGGCTCGGTGTATTCGTATCTCGTGGGGGAGATTGAACCCCGCGAAGAATACACACGCGACGAGACCCCGAGCGAGGCGTCCGCGGCTGAACCTAGAGCGGAATGAGTTTCAACCGTATCCAATACACATCTTTATATGTTGAGCTACCATCGCTGGGTATGAACAGGCGGGACGGTGATGTATGTATCCTCGCGGGGTGTATTCTTTCAATGACTATTATTGGGGCCGTTATCGGGATTCCGTTGCTATTTATAGGATTGCTTATCACATTGGTTGCCCCCGAATCGGAGGAATTAGATGACTCCACAGCCTCGAAGTGAGATTGTCCCCAGACTTATATATGTGCTAACCGTATGCACACCCATAGGACAATGACCGTTATCCTTGACGAATACAAGGAAGCCGATACCGTCTCGAACACGACCTGCTCGCAGTGCGGTTCGGATGGGGGCTGCCTCACGCTATGGACAGAGCATGATACCACGCAATCCCCGGATGAATCCCTGTGCATTCGTTGTCTCTTCAAAACCGAGGGACGGTATAAACATCAACCCCCGGAATATCTCTTAAAACAGTTCGAGACGGTCGATGTCATCGATGAGACTGATGATGCAATCATCGTTCACACACAGTCTGATCTCGGCGCGGTCCACTACTGGCATTATATCGAATCCTCTATACAGACTGTCACCTCGGAAGCTGACCAGCGTCGGCAGTTCGTGCAATTCCGGGAAGCGAGAGAGTTAACATCAGCCGCCGAGGCGTTTACCGAATCGGGAGATTTCTTGACCGATTCGTCCCCCTATCATGAGGTGGCTATTGAACATCTGACACCTCGATGACGTGTTTTTCATATCCTCGTTCTGAGAAAACCGAGCGGTGGTTTTTCTGTATGGGGGGATTGTTGCAGGTCAGACAACTGTAGCGGCAGATTAGTAGTCTATGCATTATATGTATGTGTAATTGAAAACTGATATATTCCGCTGCTTTTAAGACTGCTGACCATCAAGTGTAACGCGCATGTACGATTTGACCAGCTTCCAACGCGACCTCCTGTTCGCAATAGCTGGGCTCGAAACGGGTGACTCAGACGAAAAACCACACGGGCTTGCGATCAAGGAGAAGCTCGAAGATTATTACAACAAAGAAGTCCATCACGGGCGGCTGTATCCGAATCTCGACACACTCGTCGAGAAGGGATTGATCGACAAGGGATCGCGCGACAAGCGGACGAACTACTACCACCTGACAAAACGCGGATGGAGAGAGTTGGATGCGCGGCGAGACTGGCAGGAAGAACAGTTCGAGGGCCGGGAACAGGTAATGCCTTCTGCATAGGGGTTGTCTTGGTCTGTTCCTCGACCGATTTTGCGCTGTGACAGGTGGGAAGAGAATCAGGTCCCCTGATTGGGGCACCGATAATGTTTTGCATTATTCCTTAGAACAGTTATATATGAACGTAATTACAACCACCTCTCAGCGGTCGGATGAAGAGCATACTGGAATCGAAACGGGTGCAAAAGTTGGTCAGACACTCGGGAAACCGTTTGGAAAACTCGGAGAAGGCGTCGGTGCGGGCGTCGGTGGGGCTGCCGGGCGCGTTGCCGGAAAGGCGAGAGAGCGGTTGAGATAAAATAGCGCGCCCCCTGACTTCCACCAATGCAATTCGTATGAGAGAGTGACTTCTGTCGTGGTGCAGAGAAAGAACCAGTTTTGCCTCGGTCGTAATATCCGAACACCTAACGCCTTGAAATAAAAATAGGGGTCCTAGTGCCCCGCGTATGGACTACGAAGACACCGTGCTCTCGACGTATCTCGACCATCACGAGCCCCACGACTCGCCCGCGGAGATAGTCGACACATTCGTTCGCCTCGCGAACTCGTTAGTCGGCCCGCAGGTAATTGACGGCGAGCGACGAGAGCTTACTCCCGAAGATATATCTCATACTACAGTGTTTGACAATGTCGGTGCTCTCATTACAAACGGGACTGAAGACCACCTCGGTCTCTGTATCAATCATCGGTGGTGGGATCGGGTTGATCGCGAGGCTCAATTTGTACTATTGCTCCACGAAATTACCCATATGGAGCAGTCCGGGCATCCGCCCGAATTCTGGGAGGCATCAGTTGGACTGTATGAACAGGCAAAAGAACAGTATGCACTTGTGGAGACACTATTCGGGCAACCGTTTGATTGGGAAAAATCAGATTGGCTGTTTATCACCATGGCGGATATTCCGAACGTGAATTTCGAGTACGAGTGTGTTCCTGAACGCCGCCAACGACTCGCGACAACGCTCGGATATGCAGACGGAGACTTTGATGCGTTTGAGTTGACGGCGGATCGTATACGGCTTCCAAAATACGAACACACCCAATCCGTCCCCCTTGATTCGTTGAATGTGACGACCCCGCCAGATTCGGTCATCTATGACTCGCTGAAATCGTGGTTCACCCGATCTAATTCGGACGTATACGTGGATGACGACGAGTATGAATATGTATGCGAGCCGCCGACGGTTAAGCCGACTGAAAATGGCTCATACGATGTTGTTGTGGGGGAGAATCGGATCGAATTTCTTAAAAGGACGCTCGGAGACTACCGTGACGGCCCAAAGATTCCGGTGAAGCTCTATGGCGTGGATGAGTGAAATCTCCCCTCTGAGTGACTACGGATGAATCCGGCGCGTTGGCGTCTAAGTACGACGCAACAATATCCAGTCACGTGGATTGCTGGATCAAAAGCCCATTGTGATAACTGATTTGTATCGGGATTTAACACTCTTATCACGGATGAGCGACTCCTCGAAAAACCTGTGGTTGTGGGGCGTGTTAATCAGTCTGATCGGAATACAGTTTGGAATGTTGGTCCTCGTTCTGGAGCACGGTGTGTATGACGTGTTAGCGCAGCATGTTCTGACCGAACAACGGCAACTGGCGGCAATCGTGGGAGTAGTGCTCAGTGGGATTGGGGCGGCTCGATATGGGTATGCAAAACCGTCCCGCACCCTACAGTATCTGGGTATTATAACGATGATGGTGGGATACGGACTCGGATTCCAGTACGGGGTTCGAGTCGGGTGGATTGACTATCCATACATCGCGGTGGAGATTGCTGCCGTCGTGACAGCACTTGTCGTGACGGGCCTCTATTGGTTTGCAACGCGTTCGCGCAGTCAGTTTCGCACATGGGATGCCCGTGCGGTTGTTGTGTTCCTTTCGGCGGTAATGCTTGCGATTTCGGGATGGTTTGTTGAACCAATTCTGGTCGGGGCTGCTATCGTTTCTGTATTCCCAGTGGTGATGCATCTGTTTCATGTTATCGGGTTTATACAAGACGGGGCCGTCCGACCACTTCGGCATGGGGGCAGATTATACGTCGCGGTGTTCGGATTCTATGTGGAACTAACACTCTATCTCATCGGCGCGCTCAGGCGATTGCGATAGAGGGGGGATGCCGCTTCGGTGTTCCGCGGATCTAGATTTGTCCCAAATATAGAGGACAATTTTCCCCGTTCTAGAGTGGGTATTGAGGACCACACTAGTCGAAAGACGGCGGTATCTGTATAATCAGTATCGGGTTGTTTTTTATACCAGTGCGTCGGAGTTCAATCGATGTCAATGTCCAGCGATACGCCGCCGCGGTCGATTAGTGTTGATGTCGTCCAAACGGTGGCAGACCACACAGGGTGCGACGTCACGACACTCCCCTCGCTGCACAACGCAGTGAACACTGATGCACTTGACTCATTGTTTGCTCCTACGCGTCAGGGATTAGAGCGACCGGGGGAAGTATCGTTTGTTTATGCTGGATGCCGAGTAACAGTCACCACTTCGACCGACCAGAGTGTGGATGTGGAACTTACAGAAGCATAGGGTATCTCCATGTCGTCTGAGTAGCGTCGGAGTACTCGGATTCGGGCTTGATCAGATGATCCCCATTTCGGTGAGTCGTTCGGGAAGGTACGTGTCCGTCACGAAATCCAGCCCGTGAGACGCCAGCGACTGCTGTTCAGACTTCGTTCCGAGGTCGAGTTGTAGCTCGATTTGTTCTTCCCAGAAGTCAGTTTGGAAGCGGGGGTCCTCGAGTTCGCTTTCCAAGGCGTTGATGTCTGAATCTTTGAGCGGGTCAGACGGGAGATCGTATTCGACGATATCTTCGGGTCGGATGCCGAGGTATTGGGCTTCGGGCGTGGCGAGGTATTTGGAGAGGTGAGCGCTTTTCGATGCACCGTAGGCGACGGAGCCGTAGATGCGGTACGACCACGGGTCCCCGTCGGTGAAAACAGCAACTGGGAGGTCGAGTTCGTCGTGGAGGCGTTTGGTGAGTCGCCGTGTTGCCCGCGCGGGCTGTCCTTTCAAGTGGACGATGAGGGCATTGTACTCCTCGTCGAATCCGTTCTCGACGAGGCGGTCGCGCATTCCACCCGTTTCGACGGCCATCACAAAGTCGGCGTTGCAATCGAGGAACTCGATGGTATCGGGATTATTCGGGATCTGATAACCGCCCTCCCCCACATCTTCTTGACAATGAATGACACGGTCGCCGCGCCGCGTTTGCTCGCGGATCTCGAGATTGCCGATGATCGTGGCTCCCGATTCTTCGGGACGCATGTGGAATTCTTCGCGTCGCACCCCAGTGACGATTTCAAGATCCTCGATAAGACTGTTTGACTCGTCCTGACTCGTGAACTGGGCGGCTTCATTGTCGAAGGATTCGGAAATGTAGTAGAGTTCTCGCAGGGTTGACGAGCGTCCTTCGGCAAGCTGATTATCGAGGAACTCGATTGTGTATAGCGCCCGCATGAGTTTCTTTGCGCCACTGACGCTATTGGCGCTGGTTGTACTTGTGCGGTCGCCGTACACCCAGACGTTGCTCTCTTCATCGTATTTGATGTTGGCTTTGGTCCGTGTCGGAACCTCCATTCGGGGTATTTCCCCGTTTTCGAGTTGGTCGTTGAACTGTTTTGCAAGCTTGGTAAGTTCGGTTCGAGCGTTTTGATTATCGGAACTCATGGGTTGTTATTGGATATGATCGGTGTTTGAGTAGCTGACTTTTGCGTCGGCGATGTCGATAGGTGTTACTTCGGGGGTCTCATCGGAATTCCACGTGATCGTTGCTGACTCGCCATCGTCAAGCGAGCCTTCCCAGACGAGATCCCATCCATCGCCGTTTTCACGGCGTTCGGCGTTATTGGATGGATATGTCGGTTTTTCCTCGTCGAAGTGGAGTTTGATGCTAAATGACTCCGCGGTGTTTGTGTAATTCTCGAGTGTGAGTTCTTCGTTGTCTGGACGCACGACGACGCTGTTCATGATGCGCGCGAGCGACTGCGTCACGTCGGCAGCCCGCTCGGCTCCAGAAACCTGTGCGGCTTTCTCGGCCATTTCGGGGAGAAGATCGGCGATGACGTTCTGTTTTTTCCGCCGCTCCTCGAGTTTCTCCTGCTCGGTCAGATGTGACTTGAGTTCTCGGGCGGCTTCGCGAACGGCACGTTCGATTTCGGTTTCGATAATCTCGACGCTGGCCAGCGCGTCCTTTGATTCGCTTGTGAAGGGAACGTTCGTCGAGGCGACGTGGACGAGTATCACCATCGGCTCGTCGTTGGGCAACCCGTGCCCGCCAGATTGGGAGACTTTGTAGTTTCGCCAGCCGATGTCTTTGACCGTGTCCGTAATCGCACATGCGCCTTCTTGATAGACGAGTGGCACCCGATTCGCGAAGCGGAGCAGGTCCGCATTTCCGCCCGCTTCGAGATCGCCGCCGTAGGCAATCCCAGCTTCAGCGATAAACGGCTCACCGCTATATGCATCTGCATCCCGAGTCGCGGACGCGTAGAAGTCCGCGTTGTACACTTTTTTCATGCCCTGTATAATCAATTCCTCGGAGATGGGGGCAAGGCAATCAGTGGGGGGCGACATAAGGTTAGCAGATTCCATCGCCTCGAGCAGTTTCTGCTCCATGTCGCGGTTGCCACTTACCTTGCGGACGAGCGGGGCGTCTTCGTCGACGCCTTGGGTCGCCTCCCAGATTGCATCGACGATGTTTTCGCGTGCGGTATCGCCAAATCGAACGTCGAGATCCTCGTCAGTCTCCGTTTTATGCGCGGCGCGAGACACCGCGTCGGCGAGCGTTGCGCGAGTGAAGCGAAAGTCGCTGCTGGCGGCGCGTAGTGCGGCCGTCAGGTGTGCCGCTATTGTCGCAACTTCCTCGCCGCGTTTACGAGTTGACGTTGCCTCGTTGACTGTCTGGGTTAGGAAGGGTTTTGCTTCGGCTTCGAGCACCCCCCATGCGGCGTCCGCAGCATTGGAACGCACGGTGGCTCCAAACGTCTTGCCGAATGTATCGGTGGCATTGTCGGCGGCGTCGGCGATAAGCGATGACAGTTCAGAGCGGGTCACGTGCTCCGCGTCGTCAATATTCTCCAGCAGGCGGTCGACAAACCCCTCAGTTGCGTCAACGCCTTTGTTATGAATTGAGTCGCTGATCGCGGCTTCGAGATCGGACGTATCGTCTGGAACAGGGACCGCTAGTTCTCGCCCGTGCCATCGATCCATAAACGCGTCAATGATTGACTGGGCGGATTTCTGTCCGACACGGGTGAACTCCGACTGAAGGAATCCTGAAAGGCTGTGGGAGTCCGTGTCGGCAAGCATCTTCTGCAACGTCCCCAATTCGACCCCGTGGGGATGGGGGAGAATTTCCTCCGTTTCGTCGGGCATCTCTTCGGTCACTCGTTCGAAGTGCATCGGCTCGTCGAGCCCGGGCTCAGTGAGGGTGATAGTTGCGTGGGGGTTCACTACAGCCGTGTACTCAATGTAATTATGGAGTTGTTGCCGCGCCCGCATGTTGGCTTCCATCTCGAGTTCGATACGAGTGCCATGGTCATCATCATGTGAGGCATCGAAATTCGTTTCAGAGTTTGTTCGGATTTCAGGCTCGTTCGTATCTGTATCGATCACAAGCTCGAAATATTGAGCCTGCTCATGGTTCTCGGTTTTCGAGGTTACCTTCGCGGGTTTGCCGCTCGTCTGTTGGGAATAAAGGACGGCGGCCGAGATTCCGATCCCCTGCTGTCCCCGGCTTTGTTGTCGCGAATGGAACCGCGAACCATACAGGAGGCTGCCGAAGACCTTGGGTATTTGTTCTTTAGTGATACCCGGGCCGTTGTCCTCAATAACTAGATTATAGTAATCTCCAGATTGAGTGATATCGACGGTGATATGCGGAAGGATACCAGCCTCTTCCGTGGCGTCGAGCGCGTTGTCGACGGCTTCCTTAACCGCGGTGACGATGCTCCGACCCGGGCTATCAAACCCGAGCATATGTTTATTTTTCTCAAAGAACTCGGCGATAGAGATCGAGCGTTGCCCATCTGCAAGATCCTCGGCAATACTCGTATTGCCGCCGAGTGTTGACTGCCGCGATGTCATGTACATCCCCTCTAAGAGCAACACCGTTATAAGTCCTATGCTCCCGCTCTCTGTCCCGTATATGATGGCGCAGTCACATAGTTATCATGGTGAATAGGGCGGAATATATTTGGCTTGGGTGGCTTCCGTACGAAATATTGGCCGTATCCCCCGCAGTTGCGAGTATATTACCACGTGTCTCTAGTAGAATCATACAAAGGTTGGGCCATATAGGCAGATTTCTGCTGACGTCGAGCAGAGATTAATACGAGAATATCGGATGATAAAAGATTTAAGTCACATGTTTCGAGTTGTTTGTAACTGTATGTCAAAGCAAGAGTCCTCGCTGCAGAGGCCCGCTGTGATAACGGTGTATTCCTCGTGGGAGGATATCCGGAACGGGCTTGATCCGGGGGAAGTGATTCATGTTGGGAAACAAGAACTACCCCATCCGAAAAAGCAAGGGTTTGAGCGGGCGGCCATGACCATTCGCGGCTGGACATCTTGTTCTGTCTATCAGGATACACGGCGGTTTAACAGCCTTCGTATCTATGCCTATGATAACCATTACAAGGTGACCCTCCTCCGGCATAATCCCGATTCTGGTACGACCGCGGCTATTGAACACGCACTCGCCGATTCACCAGTGAAAACCGCGTTAGCGGTGTCGGTCGGTTACGGTATTTACCAAACGGTTCGATGAACGGCTAATATATGCACAACGGCTGACTAGAACGAATATACGTCCGTGGAGAGATCGAAAAGATCAACGACCGTGCAGTAGCCCACATCGGGATCAACGTCAAGGTCGATCTGGTATTTGGTCTGGTGTTGCCATGTTCCACTGTTTACGGCAGTCACGTTTCGATAGGAGCCAATGTCGAACGTGTGAACGTGACCTGTGTGGAATACGTCGGGGATTGTTTCCATAACAAGCCGGTCTTCGTGTTCGGGTGCGATCCGAACACCTTCGCCGTAAAGCGGTGCAACGTGGCGTTTTTTCAGAAGCGGCTTCATCGCGGTTAGTGGATGCTGGATATCTCCCTGTGGGAGGTTATCGATAATCGAATTCAGAGAAACGCCGTGATAGAGGAGAAACTTGACTGATTCGAGTGTTATTGTTGATGGATTGCCGCCCCAGTGGACGTTGTCTCCGAATAGCTCTCGCACCTCTTCCGGAAAGGTTGGCTGCGGTTCGGCGAGTCGAATACCGTCGTGGTTTCCGGGGATAACGATGATGTCCAGATCGTCGGGCAACTGATCAAATGCGAGGGCGCATAATTCATACTGCCGCTCGAGGTTAGGGACAGCGAGTTCCTCCTGTTGCCCTGCATATATTCCCACTCCCTCAATAATGTCCCCCGCAACCAAGAGATACTCAATATCTGGTTGATTTCCGATCCATTCGACAAACTGATTCCATTTATCGACTGCAAACTCTCGCGCGCCAAAGTGAATGTCGCTCACAAGCGCCGCTTTGACCGGCCTATCCGCGGTTCGCTTTGATCGGCGCGGTGGGATTTCGGGAAAATGGAGGCGGTCGCCGAAGATAATACTGCCGTCGTCAGAGAGTTGCCCCTCTACGGCGATAACCTCGTCAGGCACGACTTGAGCACACACCTCTTTGTCTTCCTCGTCACTGAACACTACGCGAATGGTCTCCCCCGTTGTGTCCTCAAGGACAATGATAGGGTTATCCGATTGCGATGTGTATTTTTCGTTGACCATCCCGATAACTTCGAGTGTGGTATCCTCGCCACGATGGTGCGATTTTTCGCCGAGCGTGTCAATTGCACGTGGCGTCACCCGGTCGCGAAGAATACCAGCAAGCTTTTCGTATCGGCTGCGGAAATAGGCGGCGAAGTCTTCGATATCCCCCGATGAATTCGAGTGGCCAGATATATCGCTCTCGATTTTGATCTCCCGCTGCTCCGTGTCTCTGTCAGGCCATTCCTCGTCACTAAATCGCTTAATAGCGTCGAACGGGTCATCCAGATTGGGGTTAGTTTCGTCAAATTCTTCGACAGTATCGGCGGTCTCCTCAGTGACACGAATCACGTCGTGCTCACGGATGGTGGGGCGGTAGCCAAGTTCCTCTTCGGTGGCCGCCGTATCATCGTGTTCGGGATCGCTTGAGGGGTCCTCATCCATCGTTTCAGACAGAGCAGAGTCATTGTCAGTGGACTGTTTGTCTGACGTTGTGGTGTCTAGATCTGGACTTGGGGTATCAGTACGGGTGTCCACGCGTCGAATTACATCTTTCACGTCAGACTCTGATACGATAACGCGGCTCTTGTATTCCTTCACTAGAAGATCAAGGGCTGGTTGCGGATCACTGAGTTCTATGAGCTTAGCACGGGCTGAGGGGCTAATGGTGACCCCGCGCTCATTGAGGTATGATTTAATGTCAGAATCGGTTGACGACTTCTGCGACATATGAGTGTATAGGCTAGTTGTGCGATGTGCATAAAACAGTTATGTTACGTTTGGTATGTTCGAACCAATAGTTTTTATTTGGCGACACTCTCTTCGCCCTACTAATTAAATACCCCAACCCCATAGAACAATGTATGAATCGCTATCTCTTCCGGGACGCGAAAACTGGCGAAATGCTGGGGACTGTCCCCTCAAAACCAGCCGCAGCCCGATTACTCGATGGCGGCATCGTCGCTGAACAGGTGGATCTCTTCCAAGTCTATGTGTCGGATGAAGAGGAATTGGGCAAAGTATCTCTTCAACGGGCATACATTGGGACCGCCGCATAAGCACCAAATAGCTTTTGACATAACCACCCCATTACACGAATATATGGATCTTGATCCACAGACCATCACGTCGATGAATCAGTTCACGGCCTCCGACCGGGGAACTACAATAACTACACATGGGATTATCGATACGACTTCTGATCCGATTCGACTTGTCGAGCCCTCGGAAGACTACAGCAACGAGCGATTCCCCCTTGCGATTCCACTCGCAAACGCGCCCGAAACTTCCGATGGCGCGTACGCAATTGTACGCGGGACGTTGCAGGAAAACGAGGAACGCATTCGCTCATACGACGCATTGACTGTCGAAATCGAGTCCCTTGACAGCCGAAAACCAGAGCTTGCGGATCATGCGGACATCACGTCGACCGGAAAGGCGTACGAGACGATTGATGACATTATTTCGGATTTCAGTGACCCGATTCCGCGGCGATATATTATCGAAATGGCTATCGAGCGCGGTGTTACCCGAGAGACGGCGAAAGAGGTCTTACGACGGATGGAGACTGCGGGGAATATCTATTCTCCAGATGTGGGCCGGGTCGGGGGAATGTAGTCCAACCGGGCGTGTCAGAACTGCGTCGGACAGATGTCGGTCGATTGGGACTGAAGAGACAAATTTAAGTCTAGCAAGCTGAACGTATGATATACTGATGAGTACGACGGATATATCTGGCGAGCAGCGATTCACTACTCCCGAAACAGCAGCGGAGGACATTTCTGCTCATGTAAAATCTCGACTTGACGAGACGCACTTGGCGATTCTTGGAGAAGCAGACGGCTGGGACTGGGCTATAACAACGATTTCACTGGATCAAATCACAGTGGATTCTGACCTGACTCCCCCGCGAAACGCGGCCCAACTAGAGCGGAACAGAGCTATTGCGCGCACGAAACTCAATATGTGTGAGGCCCCGCCACTCATAGTGATTACAGACGATTATATTCTTCTTGAGGGCCATCCCCGGGTGGAGTATCTTGAAGAAATTGGGGAAAGCCACGCGGTTGTATATCACGGGACACCACAGTAACCCGCTGGCACATGTTTTCTACATACGCCTGAATTTGCAAGGAATACTGCCGACGTCCAAATTAATTTGGAGCAGAGGATAACCATGTCTACCTCATACTCCAAAGTACAGCATGATAGCCCATGACCTGACGACGCTGTCCCACCAGTACCGACGTAAGACCATTGAACTCCTCGAAGAGAAAGAACGCGCCGAGTTCGACGAGATTATCAAACGCTGTGCAAATAATTCGGAAGCTACGGAACGAGAAGTCCGGGCAACACTGTATCACAATCATCTTCCCCACCTCGCCTCAGCGGATGTGATCTCATGGAACGACGCGGATATGATTATCACGGACGGCCCGCGATTCCAGCAGGTTGCGTCAAACCTCGATACCCTTGGGGGGCTCGTAACATAATCCCTGTTGCGTCAACAGATTTGGTACGTGAGCGGGTGGATATTCTCTCCAATTCGGTCGTAATTATTGGGTACGGTTCTGAGCAATGGGGAATTAGCCACGCGTTTAAGAGCAAATCGCGCACAAAACACTTATTCCCTCCAGCGTGTACTAGTATCTCGCCATAGATGAGTACCCAAGAGATCGCACAAACGACGGAACACGGCGACGTTGTTCGCGAGTTCGGGGAGTTCCTAGCGGAAGAATATGTCTCCGAAATAGAAGAGCTGATCGACGAGGCCGAGGACCAGCATATGGAGACGCCACCAGCTCTATCTGTAGATTTTGAAACAATCGAGAACTATCCCGATACTATTGATCAAGAGCCAGACTTTGAAGTGAACTCCCTCGCTGAAGGGCTTGTAGAAAACCCGCTAACCTTCTTCCCAAGTGCTCGTGAAGCCCTCCGCGAGTTTTGTACTGACGCTCGACATAAGGATTTAATTGACAAACTCCCTTATAAGGATAAAAACAACCCGCTCCAGTATGCCGATCTGCATATCGAAAATCTCCCCAATGAACGTCAAATCCGCAGTTTGCGTGCAAACGACGTTCCGTCAATGGTTGCTGTTGAAGGACGCGTTAAAAAGAAAACGCAGGTTCACCCTCGCATCGACATCGCTGCATATCGGTGCGTCACCTGCTCGCATGTCCAGAAAATCCCCCAGCCACTTCTCAGCGACATGGAGTCACCGAACGATTGTAGCGACTGTGGGGATAGCGTGATTCTCGATTGGGGACAAAGCCACACGGTCGACTTCGAACGAATTGAAGTCGAGGAATCCCCAGAAAATCTCAAAGGTGGTGAAACCCCGCAGAGCATCGAGTTTTACAATAGCGGCGATCAGACTGGCGAGGTCTCCCCCGGGGAACGAGTAACAGTAACAGGCATCCTTGAACCAACGACAGACAATGACTCCCCTGTGTTCGATACGCGAATGCGAGGTGTCCACGTTTACCGTGAAGAGGAGGACTTCGAGGATCTCACAATCTCCGACGAAGATATCCGGCGGATCAAGAATATAGCAGAGTCGGATGAGCGCTACGAGATGATCACAAATAGCATCGCCCCATCAATTCACGGCAATGAGAACGAGAAGTTTGCGTGCGCGATGGCGCTGTTTGGGGGTGTAAAGAAAGATCAGGGCGGATCATATCTTCGGGGTGATATTCACGTCTTCCTCGTCGGCGACCCCGGAACCGCAAAGTCGCAGATACTTCAGTATATTCATAATATTTCCCCGCGTGGCGTCTATACGTCTGGGAAAGGAAGCAGTGCGGCGGGGCTCACTGCAACCGCCGTGCAGGAATCGACGATGGGGGGTGATAAAACATGGACGCTCGAAGCAGGAGCACTTGTCCTTGCAGACAAGGGGGTTGCTGCCATTGACGAACTCGATAAAATGAGAGAAGAGGATCGTGACAGTTTACATGAAGCTCTCGAGCAGCAAACCGTCAGCGTTTCAAAAGCAGGGATAAACGCGACCCTCAAATCGCGGTGTTCGCTCGTTGCGGCTGCCAATCCCAAGTACGGACGATTTGACCAGTACGAACAAGTTAGTGAACAGATCGAACTCGATCCGGCGCTCATTTCCCGCTTCGAACTCATCTTCACTATCACTGATACGCCGAACCGGGAGAAAGACCAACGGGTCGCGGATGCAATCATCACAGCGAATCAGGCGGAAACAGATGACGACAAAGCAGACGAGGTCGATCCACCGATTTCGCCTGAACTCTTCCGCAAGTACGTTGCCTACGCCAGAACACAGTGCAATCCCTCGCTGCCCGACGATGTCGCCGAACAACTTCGAGAGTTTTATGTCTCGATCAGAAACGACTCTGATGGAGACGCAGTCCCTGTCACCGCACGAAATCTTCAAGGGCTTATTCGATTGGCTGAGGCTAGTGCGCGAATGCGACTCGCTGATACAGTGGAAAAAGAAGACGCGGAGCGCGCAATCAATATCACGCGAGCCTCACTCGAAGAAGTCGGAACTGACCCAGAAACTGGAGAGCTTGATACGGATATTGTCGAAGTTGGGACGCCGAAATCCCAGCGCGACCGCGTCACGTTCGTCAAAAATATCATCGATGCGCTTGAGGACGAACACGATGGAGCGGTTCCGTTCGACGAACTGGCCGATACGATGGAACAAAATGGGATTGACGAGGATAAGCTCGAACATACACTCGAGATGCTCATCAGGAAGGGGGACGTGTTCGAACCGAAAAATGGAGAGTATAGTCTCACGTAAATAATCTGTATCAAACGGTATATACCCCGTTCCACACGAAATAGTTATAATTCGCGGTTGAGGGGCGTCACGTCGGACCGCCGCTATTGGTCGTCGGCCACACCGTCTTTCCGGTAGAACTGATACAGGATGAGAATCGTGTCATTATATTCGAGGAAGTATCCCCGTGTGTTTTCTCCCTCGTAGTATGGGATCGATTTGAGCGCATTTTGTACGGCATTCAACTGTGATTTCTCACCAAGCAGTCGAAGTGCCGAGCCTTGATCACTCTCTACCGCGCGTCCGAGGACATCTTGGATGGCTTTCACGGAGCCAATTTGACCCGTCGTCGCGTTAATAACCGTCGCGTCATTGGGAGCGCTATCAACGACTTCAGCAATGATACCACGGTCTGCGGTATTGTCTGTGCTTTGTTTCTTCTCACTTTGTCCAAACGCCTCTGTACATCCGGCGAGGCTAACGGTCAATGCCGTGCCCCCTACCGAACCGAGAAATTTCCGTCGGTCCATGAGAGTATGTACAGAGTATGTTATATAAATAAGTTGGTGGTTCCCATAAAAATAAGGGTATGGTATCGCCACGCCCCCCCAATACCTTTGCACTTTGTCAATTAATGAATTACTACATCAATTTCACAAATTCCGAGGCACAACGGCTCAATCCATGAATATTGAACTAACTCACTCCGTCGAGTCGGGTCCGCTCCCGTTCAATAGTGGTTCATATAAGAATCAATGTTGGTCTGGGTTAGTTCTTAATACATGGAGTTCTGTTGATATAGTAGCTGGTGCGAATCCAACCCGGGACCACACCCCACGTGATCCCAGCCTCATGCGGTTCGGATTCAGCACCTCACTACAGGAACACACGCATCGCGCGACACTCACATCGCGCTACGGCCGATCTGACCACCTTGCCGGGGTTTCGGAACTCAGGACCCCCCTTTCCCGCAAACGCGGAACTCAACTTAGAGGATAATGCATGGCATCTAACAACACATCATCCAACGATAGAGAGACTGATAACAAACTACGGACAGACGGCGGCGTCACCCAATCGGGTGGCAACGACGACGAAGAGGCGGTGCCAAAGACGTTCTACCTCCAAGCGGGCACCAAACGCGGTCTCAACCGCTGGCTGAAACAGTTGGAACTCGACCATCTCGAGGTCGAAAACGCAGATCGCCGCCATCAATACGAGGCCATTGTGCGCCTCGCCATGGAGCATGAAGACGAGTTCATCGACAAAGTCGAGGAACTCTCATAGGTTTTCTCCAGTCTCTGTCCGTTTGATGCCCTCTCGCTAGCGATTGCACTAGTTTGCAGCGTAAATGACAGCATCATTATGTGATAACACTTTAGCACTACCCCTTCAACAGATTGAAACGGCACGGGAGACCGTGCCCTTGCCGTGCCCACTGCGCGACCGTCTTCCCTCCCCTCCCCTCCCCCTTGGACGCGACGGCAGACT
>SDGW01000062.1_pt1 | contig 39537 bp, 39 predicted proteins | sample 2873831 | NCBI WGS metagenome assembly SDGW01 (sample SAMN08132700, study PRJNA421101) | hypersaline lake metagenome | isolation source: celular fraction 0.22 microns magnesium sulfate-rich crust from ephemeral... | place: Spain: Penahueca Lagoon, Toledo | collected 2011-07 | reverse complement strand
GAGTTCCCCGTCCCTGGCCCGGTCAAGATCGTCGACCACGCGCTCTCGCGGGTCGTCCACCGCGGCGCACTCGGCGTCGTCGATGTCGACGGCGAGCCTAACCCCGAGGTCTTCGACCCCGATCCGTGAGCCGTGACGGGCCATCCCGTCACGGACGGCCACGACCGGTGTATCGCTCTCTGACTCCACCCCACCCACACAATCATGACATCCACGTCTCGTCGCAGCGTCCTTCGATCGTCCGCCTGCGCAGCCGGGCTCGCCCTCGCGGGCTGTCTCGAGCGCGTCACCGATCGCTCGAGCGACGGCGACGACGAGGTCCCGGAGAACGCCGGCGAGCCGGGGACGCCCGCCGAGCGGGTCACCGTGACGGCGTCGTCGAATCCGTATCCCGAGTTCAATCCACAGGTCGTCCACGTGGTCGTCGGCGGAACCGTCGAGTGGCTCGTCGAGACGGGGCGCCACGACATCACCGCGTACCACGAGGACGGTCACGAGCCACACCGCTCCCCGAACGGCGTCGAAGACTGGGGCAGCCCGCGACTGACCGGCGTCGGTGCGGAGTACGAGAAGACGTTCGATCAGGAGGGCGTCTACGACTACGTCGACACCCAGCAGGTCTGTACGTCCCACGAGGTCGCGGGGAACATCGGCCGCGTCGTCGTCGGCTGGCCCGACCCCGACGACGAGCCTGCGATGGCAACACCCCAGTCCGAGATGCCGTCGCAGGCCGCCCGGGCGATCGAGATGTTCAACGAGCAAACGCGTCCCGTCCTCGAGGCGGGCCCGGACTCTTGACCAGCCCGCCGTCGCTCGAGACCGGTGCAGTGCTCCTGCTTCGGCCGCGAATAACACGAATGCTGACCCCCGGATTCGACCCGAACCGGTTCGGCCTATTTCCCGTCGGTCGAGAATCCTGGCGGCGTATTACCCCACTGAATACGTAGATTCACCCGTATCATGACCCCATCCGCTCCCCTCGACAGGCGAACGTTCCTTCGCGCGACGGGCGCGGCTGCAGTCGCCGCGTCCCTCGCGGGTTGTTCACAGTTGAACGCATCCGGCGGCAACGAGGACACCGTCCTCTCGCCACCCGAGAACCACGACCGTATGGAGAACGCCGACCTCCCGCATCCGATCTACGGGGAGATGCTGCCCGAGGCGACCGTCCCGGCGCCGCTACACGACCGGTCGGTGACGACCACGGAGTTCACCGGCGACCGTCACGTCATGCTGACGTTCATCTACACCAGCTGTACGACGGTCTGTCCGGGACTGACCGCGGCACTGCGCCGGGTTCAGGCCGACGCCCGCGAGCGCGGCTACGGGGACGAGATCGCCTTCCTCACGACGACGTTCGACCCCGAGTACGACACCGCCGAGGTGCTCCAGGAGTACGGCGAGGAACACGGCGTCGACTACGACGCCGGTAACTGGTACTTCCTGCGGCCGGAGACTCCCGAGGACGCCCGCGCCGTCGTCGAGGACACGTTCGGCGTCGCGTTCGAGCAGGGCGACGATTCGGGCGGAATGGGCGGCGACGGTATGAACAGTACCAACAGCTCCGACGACGGGGGCATGAACGAGAGCGAGCACGGCGGCCACGCCCGCCACTTCGTCCACACGTCGTTGATCCTGCTCGTGAACAAAGACGGCGTCGTCGAGCGGGCCTACACCGGCGGCTCCCCGCCCGGCAACGACATCCTCGAGGACGCCCGCGCCGTCGTCGAGGGGTGGTAGACCATGCGCCGTCGCGAGGTCCTCGCGGGAGCCGCCGGCCTCGCCGTCCTCGGCGGCGGCGCGGCCGCGGTCAACGGCTGGAATCCCCTCGAGAGCGGCGACGCCGTCGACCCGGTCGAACTCGAGACGATCGACGCGCCCGGAAGCGAGGCGGGGACCGCGGCCGTCCCCGAGCGCGGTCGGGTGACGTTCGTCGAACTGTTCGCCACCTGGTGTACCGTCTGCGAAGGGATGATGCCCACGCTCGCCGAGGTCCACGAGGGCGTCGACGACGACGTGCAGTTCGTCTCCGTGACGAGCGAGCCGGTCGGCAACACCATCACTCGCGACGACGTCGCGAACTGGTGGCGCGATCACGACGGCAACTGGCCCGTCGCCCTCGACTCGGACCTCGAGCTGACGGAGGCGCTCGACGCCTCGGGGGTCCCCTACGCGTTCGTGCTCGACGAGTCGAACGTCGTGACCTGGTCCGGCCGGGGCGAGAAGTCGGCCGACGAGATCGCGTCGGCCATCGCCGACGCACGAGGTGAGTGAGATGGCGAGCGGCGAACTCGTCGGCGCGATGGTGTTCGCCCTCGGCGCCGGCGTGGCCACGTTCTTCTCGCCGTGTGCGTACGCGCTGTTGCCCGGCTACGTCGGGTACTACGTCGCCGCGACTGGCGAGGAGTCCCCGCCGCTGTCCGGAACGCTCGTCCGCGGATTCGCGGCGGCGTTCGGGGCGATCGCCGTCCTCGGCGTGCTGTCGCTGGCCGCGCTCGTCGCCGGCGAGGCCGTTGGGCGAGTGCTTCCCCTGCTCGAGGTCGCCGTCGGAATCGCACTGATCGGGCTCGGGATCTGGGTGCTCTACGGCGGGAGCGGCGCTGTCCACGTTCTCCTGCCGGAGCGCCGGTCGACCGTCCTCGGGTTCGGGCTCTTCGGCGCGATGTACGCGCTGGCGGCGACGGCCTGCGTGCTGCCGCTGTTCCTCGCGCTGGCGCTGCGCTCGCTGACCATGCCGCCGCTCGAGACGGCGCTGGTGCTCGGAACGTACGCGATCGGATTCGGCGTCCTCACGGTCGCGGTCACGGTGGCGACGGCGTTCGGCTACGCGCTCGGCGCTGGCCAGTTGGCCGGCTACGTCGACCGCGTGGTTCGCGTCGCGGGCGCGGTCCTCGTGGTCGCGGGCGTCGGACAGCTGTACGTCGCCCTCGGCTGACCCAGCGGATGAGGGGTCTTTTTCGGTGCAAATCGCCGCGGAGCGACGCCGCTGTGATCGCGCTACGCGCGGGGGAATATGTGCGGGAGAACGGCTATGCGGCTTTCTGAACCAGTTCCGGCTGAAGGAGATGACTGGGTCACACGCTGACGAACCGACACCGACGATGCAACGACTGTACAACCGTATCTGGCTCCTCGCAGCGGCGGCACTCGTGTTCTTCGCGATTTCGTACGTCGCGTGGGGATGGATCGACGTGTTCTCGGTCCCGATGGGGTGATTCGATGACGTCACCGATCAAACCTCCCGAAGGCAACTGGTGGAATCAACCCGTCAACAGGCGCGAATCGATCTGGCTCGGACTGGGGGCCGCCTGGTCGCTCATCCTCTTCGGCTGGATGAGCGCCTGGACGCGCGTCGGCGATCAGAACCCGATCGGCGAGACGTTCGAGGTCGATTCCGAGACGTACCAGGAGAAGATGAGCGCGTACAAAGAGGAGGCGACCGAGACCGAAGACGGGCTCGTCCCGCCGGGAACGGACGTCTACCTCAACGCGATGCGCTTCCAGTGGGACGGCGCACCGGTCGTCCTCGAGACGGGAACGGAGTACGACATCCACCTCAGTTCCCTCGACGTCCAGCACGGCTTCTCGCTGCGGCCCGAGGACGCACTCAGCAAGCAGATCAACCTGCAGGTGCTGCCCGGCTACGAGTGGGTCGTCCCGATGACGTTCGACGAGCCGGGTACGTACCACATCATCTGTAACGAGTTCTGCGGCCAGGGGCACCGAACCATGCACGGCACGATCGTCGTGGAGGAGGGAGACTGATGGCACACAAACTAGACGTTCTCGGTCTGTTCGACAACGAGTATCGCGACGACGGCTTCCGGACCTGCTCCGTGACGGGGCTCGAGGTTCACCGCTCCGTCGATAACCACGTGAAGCTGTTCGGGCTGACGGCGGTCGTCGCCCTGCTGTACGGTGGTATCTTCGCCTTCACCGTCGCCATGACCCGCTGGGAGGCGATCGGGCTGCTCGGACCCGAGGCCTTCTACAAGCACCTCAGCCTGCACGCCTGGAACCTGCTGATCTTCTGGATGGTGTTCATGGAGATCGCCATCCTCTACGTGGGCGGTCCGATGGTGCTCGGAAGGCGCTTGCCGCTGACGAAGGTCGCGAAGGCCGGCTGGCTCGTCATGGCCGCCGGCGCAGTACTGGTCAACTACTCGATCTGGACGACGCAGGCGCCGAACGAACCGCCGCTGCTGACCGCCTACGTCCCGATGCCGATCGACCCGCTGTTCTACGCGGGCGCGATCGTCTTCATTCTCGGCACCGTCGTCGCGGCGCTGCCGTTCTTCGCGACGATGTGGTTCGAGAAGCGCGAAAACCCCGGCGGGACGCTGCCGCTCGTGAGCTTCGCCGCGTTCGTCACGTCGATCATCGCCGTCGAGGCGCTGGTCGGCGGGCTCGTGGCGTTCACGCCGGCGATGCTCTGGCGGCTCGAGATCATCGAGTGGTGGGACGCGGCCTGGTACCGCCAGATGTACTGGATCATCGGCCACGGCACCCAGCAGATCAACCTCGTCGCGATGATCGCGGTCTGGTACTTCCTGACCCACGTCGTCGCGGGCGCGGAGGTCGTCAGTGAGAAGGTCTCGCGGACGGCGTTCGTCCTCTACCTGTTCTTCATCAACCTCGGTGCGGCCCACCACCTGCTCTCTGACCCCGCGGTGTCGACCGGCTGGCGGCTCTGGAACACCTCCTATGCGTTCTACGGCGCGACGTTCGCGAGCCTGATCCACGCCTTCGCCATTCCGGCCGGTATCGAAGCCGGCCGCCGCAAGCGCGGCAAGGGCGGCGGCCTGTTCGGCTGGCTCACGTCGGCTCCGTGGACGAACCCGGTGTTCGCCTCGACGATTTTCTCGATCATTCTCTTCGGCTTCCTCGGCGGAACCACCGGCGTCATGATGGGGCAGCTCCAGCTCAACATGACCTGGCACAACACGTTCGCGACGGTCGGCCACTTCCACGGCACCGTCGTCCTCGGGACCACGGTCGCGTTCATGGGCCTGGTCTTCTTCGTGATCCGGACGATGTTCATGCGCAAGTACATCTCCGAGCGGCTCGCGTCGCTTCAGCCGTTCTTCTACTCGGGCGCGATGGGCGTGGCCGTGCTGATGATGATGTACGTCGGCATCCTCTACGGCATCCCGCGCCGGACCGCAGAGGTCGTCCGGAACATTCCGGGCACCGAGTTCAGCCTCTCGGCCGCGTCGCCGCTGTTCGCGCTCTTCGGGGTCTTCGCCCTGCTCGCCATCGCTGGCGGCGTCCTCTTCGTCGTCCTGGCGGTCGGCTCGCTGCTCTTCGGCGACCGCGTTGAGAGCAACGGCGACAACGCGGATCTCGTCGCCGACGGCGGCCTCGCGATGGCCACCGACCCCGACGATCCCGTCCACGCCTACGAGATGCGGGGCACGTTCGTCCTCTGTCTCGTCTTCCTCGGCGCGTTCGTGGTCACCTACCTGCTGAACTGGTACCTGCTCACCCAGCTCTGGTCGATCGGGGCCTGATCAGCACCCGTTCGATCGCTTCCAACCAATGACTTCACACACCGACGCTGATACGACCGCATCGCCGCTGACGTTCGTCAGGCGCGTCCTCGGGCAGGCCTGGCGGGACCTCCTGAGCATCTACTACGCCAACACGACGATCTGGCGACTGCTCAAGAGCGTCGGCCTGCTCTTCTTCGGGTTCTTCTGCTGGTCGGCGAGTAACCTCGTCCTCTCCTACGGGGTCGACTGGACGATTCTGCAGTACACGCGGGCCTACGGGTTCGTCCTCATCCTCTGGGGGCCGCTGACCCACGCCGTGATCGTCCCACTGGTGATCCGTCTCCGGCGGACCGCGGACGGCGGTCTCACTCGGACGATCGCTCGCCAGGGGTCGAAGATCAACCTCTCGATCTTCCTCGCGATCGTCCTCGTCCTCGGGACGGCCCCGATCTCGCCTATGATGCTCGACTTCCAGTCGTCGATCGGGAGCGATTCGGCCTCGGACGTCAACCCCGATCTCGTGTGTACGCGAGCCGAGGGGACCGTCAACTGCCACCTCTCCGACTCGAAGGGCGTCGACGCCGTCGTCGTGACCAGCGGCGATAGCGAGATCACACGCGTCGCGGAACCGCCGTTCGAGTTCACGTTCCAGGAGAGCGAACTCGAGGAGGTCGTCGGCCAGAAGGAGTTCGTCGTCGAACTCCACGACGAGGACGCCGATACCGTACGGCGGTACCGCCGGTATCTGTCGTCCGTTCCCGAAGAGTAGCGGCCGACCGGCCTCGATTCGAGGCAATCCAGGCGTCTCGATCTCTCGCTGTCGTTCACCGACGGACCGAAGAACCGGTAGTGGCGAGTCGCTCGCGACAACGGACGCGGACTCGAGGGCGCACACGAGAAACCGTTCTACTGGACGGTCTCCGAATCGCCCGGCAATCGGTTGTCGAGCCCCGTCGTGACGGCCGGTACGGTAAACGAGAAGATCGATCCCTCGCCGGGCTCGGAGTCGACCCAGATCTCGCCCCCGTGACGTTCGACAATGCGTTCACAGAGCGCGAGGCCGATCCCGGCACCGGCGTGTTTTTCGTGACTGTGGAGCCGCTGGAACACGTCGAAGATCTGTTCCTGCTCGTCCGGAGCGATGCCGATTCCCTCGTCGGCGACGGACACCGTCCAGTAGCTCCCGTTCCGTTCGGCAGAGACGTGTATTCGCGGCGGCTCGTCGCCGCTGTATTCGATCGCGTTCGACAGCAGGTTCTGGAACACCTGCCGGAGCTGACTCGCGTCCCCCTCGACGCGGGGGAGCGATCCAACTGTGACCTCGGCATCGCTCTCCTCGAGTTGCAGCTGCAGGTCAGCGAGTACGTCGTCGAGGACGGCCTCGAGATCGACCGGTTCGAGTTCGTCGCCCCGCGTTTCGACGCGGGAGTACGCGAGCAGCCCGTCGATCATCTCGCGCATCCGATCGGCGCCGTCGACCGCGTACGCGAGGAATTCCTCGCCCTCCTCGTCGAGAGCGTCCTCGTACCGCCGTTCGAGCAGTCGCAGGTAGCTCGAGACCATTCGCAGCGGCTCTTGCAGGTCGTGGGAGGCGGCGTAGGCGAACTGCTCTAACCGTTCGTTCGACTGCTCGAGGTCGGCGATCAGCGCCTCGAGTTCCGTCTGATACTGCTGGCGCTCGATCGCCTCGGCGAGGACGTTGGCGACGCTCTGGACGAAATTGACGTCCTCCTCGGAGAACGTCTCGGGCTCGGTATCGTGGGTGCCCAGAATCCCCCAGGGTTCGCTGACCGGGCCGATGATGGTGCTGATCCCGCTGCGGACGTCGTGGCTCCGCAGCAGATCGGGGCCGCTGAACCGCGCTTCCGTCTCGAGATCCTCGACCACGACCGGCTGATCGCTCGCGAGCGTGTACGCGGCCTGGGAGTCCGTCTCGACGGCCGATATCGTCTCTTCGCCGACGAGGCCGTTCGCCCAACCGACGCCCTGCCGGAGCAGCAACTCCTCGCGTTCGGCGTCGAGATCGAGCACTTTGCAGTAGTCGTTGTCGAGGACCGCTGCCACCTGTCGGCTCGCCTCGTGCATGAGCTCGTCGAGGTCGTCGGTCTCGAGGGCGAGCTGGCCGAGATCGGCGACGACCTGCTGCTGACGGGCGCGCTCCTCGAGCTCCCGTTCGTGGGCTCTGCGTTCGGAGACGTCGCGCCCGATACCCGCCAGAACCGGCTCGTCGTCCGGCGTCTCGAGCGCCGAGGCGGCGAACTCGTAGGGGATGCGTTCGCCCGCTTTCGTGAGCAACTCCGCTTCGAACTGGAGGCTCCCGGTTTCGAACCCTTCGGCCATCGCGTCGTCGATCATCCCGCGGTCGTCGTCGGCGACGAACTCTACGGCGTTCATCGACGCGATCTCTGCGTCCGTGTAGCCCGTTACCTCCCGGAGGCTCTCGTTCCAGCGCTGGAGCGCTCCGTCCGTCTCGAGCACGTAGAAAATGTCGTGAACGGCGTCCAGCACGCGGTTCGTGTACTCCTGGGCGTGTTCGAGGCGCTCGTTCGAGGTTTCGAGTCGCGTGTTCGCCTCCTCGAGTCGAGCGACCGTCTCCTCGAGTTCCGACTGCGTGCCTTTCAGCTCCCGATTACGTTGCTCGAGTTCCCGCGCTCTCGTTTTCGCCTCCGCGTCGTTGATGCCGACGGCGAGACCGGCGACGCTGGCGAGCGCCGTCAGAATGAGTATCGTCGTCAGATCGTCGACGAGTTCGCCGGGCTGGAGGCTGTACAGCGCGAGGACGCCGAACATGACGCCGAACCCGCCGAGACACCAGCTCGCGATGGAGTCGTGAAATTCGGAGAGGATATCGAATCGGGGTAACCGGTACCCGGAATAGAGGAGGACAAACCCGGGTCCGGCGATGAGCAGCGAGACGATGAGAACGTTCCCGGGGTGTGTTCCTACTGCGCTTTCGACGAGCGCCCACCCCGCAGCGAGCGCGATGTACAGCGCTCCGAGTGTCATGACGATGCGTCGCCCGCCGACTGCGGAGATGGCCTGGTTCCACGTGCCCACGGTTGGCCTTCCGGTGACCGCCGACATCAGGGTTGCGCTCTATCGCGTCACGTCGATTACCATCGTTTACCGGCTGGTCGTCGCGGAGACCGAGGGTCATTCGTGCCGCTGTGGGCGTCGAAATGCCTTATTTCCCGTCGTCCAGTACCGACCGCGAGGAGTTGACGACGACGATGGTACTGCTCGCGGCCATCGCGACCGCCGCGAAGAGGGGATTGATCAGCCCCGCCGCTGCGAGGGGAATCGCGACGGCGTTGTACAGCAGCGCCCAGGCGACGTTCTCGCGGATGCGACGGCGGGTACCGGCCGCGAGTTCGAGCACGTCTGGGACGGCACCGAGGTCGCTCGAGGTCACCACCGCATCGGCGGCGTCGGTCGCGCGGGCGGTTCCGTGACCGAGTGCGATCCCCACGTCGGCCGCAGCCAGCGCGGGCGCGTCGTTCGTCCCGTCGCCGACCATCGCGGTCACGTTCTCTCGGGCAAGTCGGCGGACAGTCTCGACCTTCCCGTCGGGCGGAACGCCCGCGAAGACCCGGTCGACCGCCTGATGCTCGCGGAACGTGGCGGTCGCGGCCTCGTCGTCGCCGGTCAGCACGACCACCTCGCGGTCGGCGACCGACTCGAGTACGTCGCGCCACTCGGTCCGCGCCCGGTCGCCGACGACGATGACTGCCCGTGCTCGTCCGTCGTAGCCGACGACGACCGGGAGCTGCCCCGCTGCACGCGCGTCCTCGATCGCCCGCTCGAGGTCGGCCCGAACGGGGCCGACCAGCCGCTCCACGAGCGCGGGCGTTCCGACGACGCATCGCTCGCCGTCGACGGTCGCGCTCACGCCCTCGCCGGGGTGGCGCTCGAAGCCGGTCGGCTCGAACGCGGGGTCCGTTTCTGACGGATCGCAGCCTCCGGCTGGCTCGAGACGGCCCCCGTCGGACGCGACACGCTCGCTGCCCGCCGCTACTCGTTCGCCCTCCGCGTGGGCGACGATCGCGTCGGCGGCGGGATGCTCTGACAGGCGCTCGACGGCGGCGGCGCGCTCGAGGGCCGCGGGCTCGCCGCGGACTTCGTGGACGGTCATCTCGCCGGCCGTCAGCGTCCCGGTCTTGTCGAAGACGATCGTCTCGACGGCCGGGGCCGACTCGAACAGGGTCGCGTTCGCGACGACGATCCCGCGCTCCAGGGCGTCTCGCAACCCTGAGGCGACGGCCAGCGGTGTCGCGAGCCCCATCGCACAGGGACAGGAGACGACCAGCACCGTCAGCCCCGTCAGCACCGCGCCGCCGACAGGCGTCCCCGTCGCGAGCCGCCAGCCCGTGACCGCGAGCGCGAGCGTCAGCACGAGCGGGACGAAGATCGTGGCGAGCCGGTCGGCTAGCCGCTGGACGCCCGGCGTGGAGCTCTGGATCTCCCACATGAGCGTCGCGATGCGATCGATCGTGCTCTCGGCGTCCGAACCGACCTCGAGGACGAGCGCGCTGTCGGTCACGATCGCGCCGCCGACGACCCGGTCGCCCGGCCGCTTCGTGACCGGCAGGGACTCGCCGGTGAGGACGGACTCGTCGACCGCCGCGGTCCCCTCGCGAACCGTCCCGTCGACGGGAACCCGCTCGCCCGGTTTGACGACGACCTCGTCGCCGGGCTCGAGACGATCGACCGGTACCGTCTCGGTCCCCTCGTGGGTTCGGCGGGTCGCGTCGCGGACCTGTGCGGCGGTCACGTCGGCCAGTAGGGCGGTCGCCCGACGTTTGATCCGGCGCTCGTAGTAGGTTCCGAGGCTGACGACCATGATCACGGCGACGGTCACGTCGTAGTAGAGGTGGGTACTCCCCAGTACCAGCGCGACCGTGCTGTAGGCGTAGGCCGAGACGGCAGCGATGGCGATCAACAGGTCCATGTTCGGCTGGCCGACCCGCAGGCTGACGTACGCGCCCCGGAGGACGGGATACCCCGTGTAGCACAGCACGCCGGTCGTCAGCAGGCCGATGATCGCCATCGGGAGATAGATCCCGACGGGGGAGGTCGCGTCGACGGAGAGGATTCCCGTCTCGATGCCGACGTAGCTCGGGTAGAGGTAGAACAGATACCATGGCATGATCAGCATCGCCAGGAAACCGCCGACGAGTAGCCGCTGGACCAGTTCCTCGTCGGCCCGCCTCGAGCCCGCATCACCGTCGTGGAATCGAGCCTCGTAGCCGTAGCCCGTAAGCGCCTCGGGGAGGTCGTCCTCGGTCAGCCGGTCGGGGTCGTAGACGACACGGGCGGTGTCGGTCGCGTAGCTCGCCTCGACGGTCACCACTCCGTCCGCCTGCTCGCCCAGCAGGGAGACGAACCCCTCGCACGTCGCGCAGTGCATCCCTTCGATCGCCAGAAACGTCTCGGCGGCACCGTCTGGCACCTCGCGATCGACGGACTCGCCCGCGCGCTCGACGACGCTCGAGCGGTCCACGCCGTCGACCTCGGCGAGCGTCTCGTGGACCTCGAGACAGCCGCGACAGCAGAACGAGCCGTCGACGCCGTCCGCGGTCACCGGCCGCTCGGGCGTGGGCAGCCCGCAGAGCGCGCAGGAACTCATTTCACGTTCGATCATCGCGGACGCGACGGGTAGCGGTGGTGCCGAACACGTTCGCGGCCCCGGGACCGCGCTCGTCGGCGGCCGATCACCGCCACACGCGCCGCCCGCCGGTCACCGCGAGCCGCCACGGGAGGACGAACGCGAGTCCGAGCACGGCGTTAACCAGCAGAAACGACGGAGGCGCACCGCCGGGGAAGAACGACGACGCGCGGATAGCGCCTCCGAGTACGGTCGCGGCGAGCCACGCGACGCCGACCACCGCGACCGTCCGCCCGAACGACTCGAGCGCCCGACGGCGGTACGCGCCCAGCGGCGGGGCGACGATCATCCACGCGAGCACGAACGGCGTCGCCGTGCGGAGGGTGTGCGTCGGGTACGCCCACGGCTCGATGCCGTGGGTGAACAGACCGAAGGCGAGGAAGGCCGTGACGACGACCGCGTCGGCGACGGCGAGTGCGACGACTGACGGTTCAGCGACGATTCGGCCGACCGGGTTCGGACGCAGGCGAGATTCGATCATGGCTCTCGAGCGGCGACCACCGCGTGCGACCGGCAGCGACGGCCCTCGCTGCGGGGGGCCGCGGTGACGTTCGTTCGAACCGACGGCGACCAGTAACGGGACTCCTTCGCCGAACGTGTTCCGGTCGGCTGACGCGGCGTCGACGCGGTGTTCGAACGGAGCGGGCGCGGAGTCGGTGGGGCCCTCGAGCGGAGGCGGCTACGGCCCGCCGAAGTGCTCGAGCAGCAGTTCCGACAACCGTCCGGGCACCTCGTGGGGCACCCAGTGACTCACGTCCGGTAGCATCTCGAGGCGGCCGTTCGGGCAGAACGACGCGCTATCGACCGCCAGCGAGGGGAGCAGCGCCGTGTCGTCCTCGCCCCAGACGACGAGCGTCGGCGCGTCGACCCGATCGGTCAGCCGAGCCGGCGGATACCGCGCGGCCGCCCGGTACCAGTTGAGCATCCCCGTTAGCGCGCCGTCTCGTCGCCAGGCGCGGCGGTAGTGAGCCAGCTCCTCGTCCGAAAACGTTCCCGGCGCGGCCGTCTCTCGAAGGGCCCGCTCGAGGACCCGGAAGTCGTCGAATCGGCAGGCGAACTCGGGAAGCCGCGGCACCTGAAACCAGGCGGCGTACCAGCTCCGGCGCAGTTGTTCGAGGCTCGCGACGAGCTGTCGCAGATAGGCGGTCGGATGCGGCGCGTTGACGACCGCGAGCCGATCCACGCGCTCGGGAGCCCGACGCGCGAGGTCCCAGGCGACCATCCCGCCCCAGTCGTGGCCGACGATGTGTGCGCTGTCGCGATCCTCGGACGCTATCAGCTCGACGATGTCCTGCGAACGTTCGCGGGTTCGATACGCCCCGATTCCGTCGGGCTTCTCGCTGCGATTGTACCCCCGCTGATCGGGCACGAGTACCCGATAGCCGGCCGCGACGAGCGGCTCGAGCTGGGCCCGCCAGCCGTACCAGAATTCGGGAAAGCCGTGGAGGAGGACGACCAGCGGAGCGTCGCCGTCGCCGGCGGTAACGACGTGCAGTCGGACACCGTTGACGGTCCGCTCGACCGACGACGCGTCGATCCCCGCGGGGAGCTGCGGCTCGAGTGCCCCAGTAGTGGCCGTGTGGCCCGTCACGTCCAGACGCGGAGGCAATCCGTCGAGCAGAAGTGGAGATCGACCCGCTCGTCGCCGGGTTCGACGTGGGTCGTCAGGGTGTACGCCACTTCGTCGGCCTGGCAGTTGTCGCAGTTCATACTCGTGTGGAGTGTTCCGAGGTGTTTGAGTATGAGCTCGTTATCCGACCGCGGTCTCGGTTAGTGATACGTTGGGTTCGGATAACTTCGTCTTGACGTGACTGTTTCCGCAGCCGCAACTGGGCGTGGGCGATCGGATCGGTTCGCAGTATCGAAGCGGGGCGCGGAAGTCGATCTCAGGTGGGTACGGCCTCTCCGACCGCGAGAAGGACTGCAGAGTCGACTTGCAGCCACTACGACCGATGCCAGACGTAGCACTTCGGGAAACCGGTATCGGTCGACGGGGCCAACGGGTCCGGTCGACGATCCCGATTGGTCGCGCCGTCCGCGTAGCCGTATCGAAACCCTTACTCTCCGGAGGCCGGTGCGAACAGGTATGAGCGACGACGCCGTCAGTCCCGAGGAGGTCCGCCACGTCGCGGAGCTGGCCCGCGTCGACCTCGACGACGACGAGGTCGAGCGGTTCACCGGACAGTTCGCGGACATCCTCGCGTACTTCGAGACCCTAGACGAGGTGCCGGAGGTCGACCGCGAGGCCGACCTCGCGAACGTGATGCGCCCCGACGAGGAACGCCCCTCGCTCGAGCACGCCGAGGCGCTCCGGAACGCGCCGGAAACCGAGGACGGCTACTTCAAAGGACCGAACGTCTCCTGATCATGTCGGACGATATTTTCATCACCGAAACGAGGATCGAGGGTGCCGACGACGGCCCGTTGTCCGGAACGACCGTCGCGGTCAAGGACAACATCTCCACCGAGGCCGTCCGGACGACCTGCGGGTCGAAGATGCTCGAGGACTACGTCCCGCCCTACGACGCGACGGTCGTCGAGCGCCTGACGGAGGCCGGCGCGACGATCGTCGGCAAGGCCAACATGGACGAGTTCGGCATGGGGACGACTACCGAGACTTCCTACTTCGGTGCCACGGACAACCCGGCCGCGCCGGGCCACGTTCCCGGCGGCTCCTCGGGCGGGTCTGCGGCAGCCGTCGCGGCCGGCGAAGCCGACCTCGCGTTGGGCTCCGACACGGGCGGCTCGGTCCGCTGTCCGGCCGCCTTCTGTGGCGTCGTCGGCATCAAACCCACCTACGGACTGGTTTCGCGGTACGGCCTCGTCGCCTACGGCAACAGTCTCGAGCAGATCGGTCCCTTCGGCGAGACAGTCGAAGACGCCGCCGCACTGCTCGACGTGATCGCCGGTAGCGACGACCGGGATGCGACGACACGCGAGGCGGGCGACGACGCGAACTACGCCGACGCCGCCACCGGCGACGTCGACGGGCTCTCGATCGGCGTCCCCACGGAGCTGCTCGAGGGGGCCGACGAGGGCGTGGTCGAGACGTTCTGGGCGGCGTTGGGCGAACTCGAGGACCGGGGCGCGGAGTATCACGAAGTCTCGCTGCCGTCGGTCGAACACGCCGTGGAGGCCTACTACGTAATCGCGATGTCGGAGGCCTCCTCGAATCTCGCGCGGTTCGACGGCGTCCGCTACGGCCAGTCTGGCGGCTACGACGGTAACTGGAACGAGGCGTTCGCGAAAGCGCGCGAGGAAGGCTTCGGCGACGAGGTCAAGCGACGGATCCTGCTGGGTACCTACGCGCTCTCGGCGGGCTACCACGACAAGTACTACAAGAAGGCCCAGGACGCCCGCGCGTGGGTCAAACGGGACTTCGACGAGGCGCTGTCAGAAGCCGACGTACTCGCCAGTCCAACGATGCCGGTGCCGCCGTTCGAACTCGGTGAGAGTCTGGACGATCCGCTCCAGCTCTACCTCGCCGACGCGAACACGGTCCCGGTCAACCTCGCCGATCTGCCCGCGATCTCGGTACCGGCCGGCGAGACTGACGGCCTCCCCGTCGGACTCCAGCTCGTCGGCCCTGCCTTCGGCGAAGAGCGGCTGATCCGGGCCGCGAGCGCGCTCGCCTGACGGGCGCCGAGGGACGGATAGATTTTTATACACGTCTGTCAACAGTACCCATACCGAACAGATTGCTCGGGAAGACTCTCATGAAGATCGCACAGGACCAAGAAGTCGAATTCGACGAATTCTCGAGGGCGTGTGACCTCGTCGAAGGGTATTTCGACGACACGATCGACGACGTCGCCCTGCACGCACCCGTTTCGCGACGACAGCTCGTCGCGGTCCTCGCTCGCGCACAGCTCTCCGGCCGCCAGCTCGCGATCGACGGGCTGACCGAGAACGGTGAAGTCGTCTACCAGTCCAACGACGAGACCCTGTTCTGGCTCGACGGCGGCTTCTGGACCGACATGCGGGGCCGCCACCACTTAGAGCCCGACGAAGGACGTGCCGCACGCGAAGTCCACCGCCGGCTCATCGAAGCGATAGACGGCGACGTGTCCTACTACAACCGCGAACGCGACCCGTTCGTTCTCATCGAACAGTTCGATCCCTACGAATAACTCCCGACACTGATCAGTCGGTTCCGCGAACGGTGGCCCGCTCGGACACTACGCGAGTGATCCGCCGGAACGGGGTAGCCGTGGCGTATTCAGGTCCGACGCTTTTCTATCAGTGAACGGATATTCGAGGTGTGTCCGTCGCTCCCGACCCCGCAGAGATCTTCGATCGTGCGGTAGAGGAAGGCGAACGGCGACTCGACCAGTCGCTGCTCGAGCTCACGGCGACGAGCTTCATCGCGGGCTTTACGATCGTCTTCGGGATCGCTACGCTCGGGGTCGTCGACGGACTGGTCGAACCGGAGTTCGGTGAGGTCGCACACATCGCGGGGGCGCTCACCTTCGGCGTCGGCGTCGTCTTCTTAGTCGTCGGTCGGTCGGAGCTGTTCAACGAGAATTTCTTCGATCCGGCCGCGAAGGCGGTCGATCGGGACGGCTCGTGGCTGCTCTGGCCGCTCGTTCGCCTGTGGACCGTCACGCTCGTCGTCAACCTCGTCGGCGGCTTCCTCTTCGCGTTCGTCTTCGCCGTCGACGGCGTCCTTCCGTCGGGTTCGGCACACGCGCTGTCGCGGACCGCAGAGGGAATCGTTCACCGGCCGCTGTGGGGAAAGTTCGCGAGCGCCATCGTCGGCGGCGCGCTGGTGAGCCTCCTGTCGTTCCTGCTGGAAGCCGTCAACAGCGTCCGGAGCCGCATCACGATGGCCTACATCGTCGGATTCCTGTTGGCCCTCGGTCCCTTCGACCACGTGATCGTCACGGCGATCCACGTCTTCTTCGGGCTCCTCTTCGGTGCCGGAGTCAGCTACGGCGGGCTGGTCGAGATCATCGTCATTGCGACCGCTGGGAATTTCGTCGGCGGAATCGGTCTGGTCACGGTAACCCACGTCGCTCAGGTGATCGGTGCCGAGGAGTAGACCGACCGAACGCGGAGTCGCGACTGGCTCGGCCCCGGTTGCGACCTCACTCTTCGTACGCGAGGTTCATGATCCACTGCGAAAAGGCGTCGCTGTTGGGGTCGACCTCCTCCTCGCCGATAAACGGCGAGAGCATGTCGCCGGCCATCAACAGCCTGAAATCGAGGTCGCGGGCGGTCGGCGTGATGTAGTAGGTGTTGTGTCCGTCGTAAATCGTCTCCTCCCGGTCGACGAGTTCCTTCTCGACGAGGGACTCGACGATCCGGCTGCCCTTCCGCGAGGAGACGTCCAGTTCCTTCCAGAAGTCGCTCTGGTGGATCCCGCCGGACTCGCGGACGAGCTCGAGACCGGCGCGCTCGTCCTCGGTGAGTTCGGCTTCGGCTGCGGAGACGCTCACGTCCACCACCTCGTCGTGCGCGTCGCTACAGGCAGGAGTGCGTCCATATCCATACAAGACGGAGCGAACCGCTTAAATGTGCCCTTCCCCGTCGACCGCCGAACCATCGCTCTCGACCCCGTCCGCAGCGTCGACGTCGGGGCTGACCCCAACCCCATCCTCGGCCGCGACCGACACTGCCTCGTAGTTCGTCCGACAGGGCGGTCCCGGCGCGAAGGCGTAGCGCCTCGTGTCGGGACCGAGCGCGATCAGTGACGACGAGCGGGTACCGAACCCGTTCCGGTGGATACAGACGCCGTACTCGTGATCGCCGAGTACGTCGCCCGCCCGCTCGAGCCACTCCGTCGCCGTCTCGCCCGATTTCGCCTCGAGAGCCGTTCGGACTGCTCGCGCGTTCGCCGCCTGCTCGCGTCCCGCCTCCGGTCGGATCGAGGGCACGTCGACCGCGTCGTCGACCGCGACGTTGACCACGACGTGGACGCCGGGGTCGAACTCGATCCGAGAAAGCGTTCCGTCCCACGCGTAGCAGAACGCGTCGGTCGCGTCGGCGACGACGAGATAGAAGCCGTCGTACTCGTCGGCCTCGACCGCGTCTTCGATGCTCGCCGCCGCGTCGGCCGCGGACGTCGCCTCGAGAACGTCGGCGACGAGCAGGCCTCGCGAGCGGTCGCCGGCCAACTCGGCGTCGGTCCACTTGTTCGTGATGCCCGCGAAGACGCCGTTTTCGTTGTAGCCGATCCACGTACCGCCGGCTTCGGCGTCCCGAGGGGCGACGATCAGCGGATCGTCGTCGAAGACCGCAGGCGGCGTCGAGTCCCGCCCGAGCGCCTCGTCACGGTTGGCGGCGACCGCGACCGGCGCGTCGTCGAACACCTGCCAGGCGAGGGTGAGCGTACACACGATTCGCGGTAGGGACGCCAGCGCCTTAACTTCCGTTCCGGCGGCAATCCGTTTCGATTCCGCCCCCTCGTGAACCGTTCCGCTACGTGTGGTAACCACTCTGTATCGGGTTTCGAGACAAAGGATATTTGCGTGCTTAGTAGCGGGATTGGAGATACGTCTGATGGTGACTCACGAATCAGTGAGTAGCAACGGGACGCGGCCGACAGACTGCGGTAGAGACGGCGGTATCGAGTGGGGAAAACGATGAACGCGAGCGAACTCTTCGGACTCGAGGAGGCGTCGCGGGCGGAACGAGCCCTCTTCGTCGTGACGATGGGCGTGATGCTCTCGCTTGGCGCGATCGGATTTCTGCGTCCGTCAGCGTTGAGTAGCGCGCTCACCGGGGCGAAGGGGTGGATACTCACCTACTTCGGCTGGTGGTTCATCCTCCTCGGATTCGTCCTGCTCGTCGCGGTCTTCGCCTTCACGGTCTCGCGGTACGGCCGGCTCCGCATCGGCGGCCCCGACGCCGAACCGGAGTTCGACCTGTTCTCGTGGCTGGCGATGGTGTTTACCGTCGGCTTCGGCGCCTCGGTGCTCATCTGGGGCGTCGCGGAACCGGTGTCGATCGCCCAGCACCCGCCGCCGGATCCGGCCCCCGTCCAGGGCGCGTCCGTCGAGTCCATGGCGCTGGCGTTCATGTTCATCCACGAGGTGTTCCCGGGGCTGGCGATGTGGTATCTCCCCGTCGCGATCGCCTTCGGGATCGTGGTCTACACCGACGGCGTCGGCGACTACAAGATCAGTTCGATGCTCGCCGGCGTCGTCGACGAAGATCGCATCCCCGGCCTCTACTGGCTGGTCGATCTGGCGGCGCTCGTCGCCACGATCGGCGGCATCTCGACGACCCTCGGGTTCAGTGCGCAGACGATGTCGGCGATCCTCGGACGGGTGTTCGGACTCGACGCGACGGTGCTGACGTACGCAGTGTTCGCCCTCATCGGCGTCGTGTTCCTCGCCGACGTCTGGCTCGGCCTCCGGAAGGGAATACGCAACGCGGCCCGCGCGACAGTGGTGCTCATCGGTGTCGCGATGGCCCTGCTCGTGGTGGTCGGCCCGAGCCTCTACATGCTCGAGCTGAGTCTGGACGCCACCGGCGTCTGGCTCAGCGAGATGTTCCGCCTGACGCTGTACACCGCACCGGGGGCCGACGGCAACTGGGCCGCCAACTGGACCGGCTTCTGGTGGGCCTGGTGGGCCGCCTGGAGCATCTTCGTCGGGAGCTTCGTCGCTCGCGTCTCGAAGGGACGGACCATCCGAGAGCTGTTCGCCGTGCTCGTCGTGGTTCCGACGGTCTTCACCTGGGTGCAACACGGACTCATCGGCGGCTGGGTCCTCGCGCCGGGCTTTCAGGAACCGGTCGCCGAGGCGATGGCGTCGGCGGGGAAGCCCGCGGCGATTGCGAAGGCGCTTCAGATCACCCCGTTCGGAACGGTGCTCGCGGTGCTGTTCGTCTTCATCATCGCCGGCTACATCATCACGTCGCTCGACTCGGCGGTGTTTATGATCTCCGCCATCACGCTCGGCGACGAGAACCCGAACCCGCGGAACCGCGCGTGGTGGGGTGCGCTGCTCGCGCTCTTCGGGATGATGTCGCTTCGCCTCGAGGAGTTCAGCGCCATCGAGTCGCTCTCGGTGACGATGGCGCTCCCGTTCTCGCTGTTCCTGCTGCTCGTCCTGTACGGGAGTTACGCCGTCGCCCGGGACTACGTCCGCGAAGACGAGGACGAGACGTCCCAGCCGAACCCCCAGACGCCCCGTCCGAAGACGGCCTCTCACAGCGTGACCGACGACGATTGAGGGGAAGCACCCCTTCCGATCACGCCGACTCGGTCACTCGGTCACGTCGGCGGTCTCCTCGAGCAGCCGCTCTCGAACGGCCTCGCGGTCGACGGTCCCCGACGCCGTCCGGGGGAGCTCGTTGTCGAATCCGATCGTCTTCGGCTGCTTGAACCGAGCAAGCCGGTCGTCGCAGTGGGCGAGCAGGGATCGGGGCTCGAGAGACGAGTCGGTCCCGGACTCGAGCACGACCAGCGCCGCGACGCGCTCACCCCACTCCTCGTCGTCGAGACCGACGACTGCGGCCTCCTCGACGCGAGGGTGCGACCGGAGGGCCGCGATCACCTCGCCGGGATCGACGTTCTCGCCGCCGGTGACGATGCGGTCGCTGCGGCGGTTGAGGATCCACAGCCGGCCGTCGGCGTCACGGTAGCCGATATCTCCCGTCTGCAGGCCACGTTCGCCGAACGCCGACTCGGTGTGCTCCTCGTCGAGGTAGCCCGGCGTCACCGTCGGTCCCGAGACGACGAGTTCGCCCTGTTCGCCGGCCTCGAGCGCCGTCCCGGTCTCGTCGACGACGGACACATCGGTGAACAGCAGCGGCTGACCGACGGTTCCCTCGTGGGTGGCGGTCTCGGCCGGCGTCGCCGTCGCGATCTGGGACGCCGTCTCGGTCATGCCGTAGGTCGGATGGACCGGCACGCTCCGCTCGCGGCAGCGCTCGAGCAGTTCGTCCGAGGCCGGCGCGCCGCCGAGTAAGACGAACCGCAGCGCGTCGACCGGCTTCCAGCCGGCGTCGAGCAGGCGCTTGCACATCGTCGGAACGAGCGAGACGCCGGTGATCCGGTACTCGGAGAGCACCCGCGCGGTCGACTCGGGGTCGAACTCGCGCTGAATTACGACGGGAGTCCCGTAAAGAACGGATCGGAGGACGGGTGCCAGCCCGCCCATGTGGTACATCGGAAGACAGCAGAGCCACCGATCGTCGGGACCGACGCCGAGTCTGAAGGCGGAGGCGGTCGCGCTCGCGACGAGGTTCCCCACCGTCAGCCGGACGCCCTTCGGCTCGCCGGACGTGCCCGAGGTGAACATGATCAGTTGGGTATCGTCGCGCTCGAGGGCGACCGGTTCTACCGCTCGAGAGCCGGATACGAATTCGGAATCGGCCCGATCGGCGGCGGCCGACGGGAACGGTGCCCGAACGCGATCGCTCCGCGGTTCGTCGACCGAACGGACGTCGATCGATCGGTGAGCGGCTTCCGCCGCGACCTCGAGCGCCGTCTTCTCCGTCGCTCGCTCGCAGACGATCGCGGCGAGGTCGGTTCGATCGACCTTCGCGGCGAGTTCGCCGACCGTCTCCCGGACGTTCAGCGGGACGACGGTCGTCCCGGTCCGCATCGCGGCGAAAAAGAGGGTCGCGAAGGCCGGTCTGGTGTCCATCAGGACGCCGATCCGCTCGCCGCCGGCTCCCTCGCGTCCGTCGAGGTGGGACTCGAGGCCCGCCGCGGCGCGGTCGACCCGGCGATCGAGTTCCCGGACGGTCCACTCGGTCTCCGTAGCGATATCGATCAGCGCCGTCCGATCAGGCGTCGCCGCGACGCGGTGGGCGACGAGATCGCGCGTCGGCCAGTCGATCGGCCCCGTCATCGCGCGTCCCACACGTCCGAGACGCCGAGTCCCTTCGCTTGCGGTACGACCGCCGACCCCTTCTCGAGTAAGACGGGGTCCCGCCCGAGGTCGGTCGCGAGGAGGTCGCCCGTTGCGAGCCCGCAGGCCGGCACGTCCGGGATCGCGGCAGCGAGGTGGACCGCCCCAGTGCGTGCGACGACGCCGTCGATTGTCGTCGTCACCAGCGGCGTGATGTCGATTTCGGTCAGCCACGCGGCGACCTTCCGAGCCACGTCGATCCCGCCTAGCGCCATGGGCTTGAGAACGACGACGTCCGCCGCGCCGGCCTCGCAGATCGCGTCGACGCCGTGCTCGAGCAGCCCCTCGTCGAGCGCGATGTCGACGCCCCGACTCTGCGCACGGAGATCGGCGTGCCCCTCGAGCGCGCCCGCGGGCAGCGGTTGCTCGAGGATCGAGATGCCGTGGTCGGCGACCCCCTCGAGTGCGTACTCGGCTTCCTCGTAGGTCCACGCCTCGTTGGCGTCCACTCGGAGTTCGACGCCGGAACCGACGGCCTCGCGAACGCGCCGGACGCGTTCGACGTCCTCCTCGACGCTCCGGAGGCCGGCCTTCAGTTTGCAGCAGTCGAAGCCGCGGTCGACGGCCGCGCGGGCTTCTGCGACGGTGTCGGTCGTCGATCCGTCGCCGATCGTCGCGTTGACCGGCACCCGGCCGACCATCGGTCCCTGACCGAGGTAGCGGTACAGCGGCGTCGCCTCGCGGGTCGCCTGCAGATCCGCCAGTGCCAGCGCCAGCGCGTGTCTGGCCGCGACCTGGCGATCGACGACCTCGAGCGCATCGCTCGGCCCGCCCGATTCGAGCGCATCACGGGCGCGCTCGAGCGCGTCTTCACAGTCCGCGCGCGATTCCGTCCAGCCCTGCAGCGGCGTCGCCTCGCCGTAGCCGACTGGGGATTCGTCACCGGATCCGGCCGCACTTCCGTCCCCGTCCGCCCCGTCGTCGACTAACCGAACCAGAAAGCCGTCGCGGGAATCGATCGTTCCATCGGCCGTCTCGAGCGGCTCCGCGAGGTCCAGCGAGAACGACCGGTACTCGAGGGAGAGGTCGTCGGTCGCGTTCATGGCACCACCAGGCCACCGGCGAAACAGAGGGCGTAGACCGCGAGCAGTTTGCCGGTCTGCTCGAGCGCGGGATTGAGCGCGTCGCCGTCAGTTCGCGTCCAGACCGTCCGCCCGATCATCGCTGCGTAGGGGAGGGTAACGAGCGGCAGCAGAACGCTAGGGCCGAATCCCGCACCCAGCCAGAGCCAGACGGGGACGACGTAGGCGAACCCGAGTAGAGCGGTGTACTCGAGGCGGCTCGCCCGGTAGCCGAGCCGGACCGCGAGCGTGCGTTTCCCGGCCGCGGCATCGGTCTCTTTGTCGCGGACGTTGTTCACCACGAGAATGGCCGTCGAGAGCCCGGCGACGGGCAGGCTCGCGGCGATCGCTTCGCGCGTGACCGTCCCTGCCGGGATCGTCGTCGACAGCGGCTCCGCGAGGACGGCCGCCGCCTGGACGTAGTAGGTCCCGGTCACGGCGACGAGCCCGAAGAAGACGAACACGAAGAGATCGCCCAGTCCGTGATAGCCCAGCGGATAGGGGCCGCCGGTGTAGGCCCACCCGCAGAAGACGCTCACGAGCCCGACGACGAGGATCGGAACGCCCCCGACGTAGACGAGGTAGGTCCCGGTCAGGATCGCCAGGGCGAACGTCACCAGCGTCGCGAGCTTGACCTGTTCGGGCGAGATGAGCCCCGACTGCGTGACGCGGGTAAAGCCCTCGCGATCGTCGGTGTCGGCCCCCTTGACCGCGTCGTAGTAGTCGTTCGCGAAATTCGTCCCGATCTGGATTAGCGCCGCACCCACGAACGCCATCACCGCCGGCAATGGCGCGAACACCCCCTCGTGGGCTGCGAGCCCCGTCCCCACGATCACCGGGGCCGCAGCCGCGGGCAAGGTCTGCGGGCGGGCCGCCATCAGCCACGCCTTCGTCCGTGAGATTTCGACCTCGGCCGAACTCATGGCTCGAGTGTCCCACTCGAGAGAGTGTCAACGTTGGCATTGCGAGCCGCACGTCGTGTCCGAAATGGACAACGAGAACGCGGTCACCGTCCCTCGTCGACACCGTCGGGAACCGCTAGCTCGAGCGGTTCCATCTCGAAAAACGCCGTCTCGTACCCCTGATGGCGGGCCGTCTGCGGCGGCGAGTCGACGACGATCCGTACCGAATCGCCCGCGCGAACGTCGGCGAGCGGTAGCCCGTAGTGGAATCCGAGGGCGCCGTCGAGAGTCGCCTCGAGCCCCCGATTCGTTACCGTCGAGCCGTCGCGGGAGACGACCGCGCGCAGCGACGTATTCGCGAGCGGGACGCGGTTGTACGGCGTTCGCGGCGAGACCAGCAGGTACCGGTCGACACCGTCGGCCAGCCGCGATTCGGGCTCGAGCAGCATCACGACGAACGCCGCGTCGCCGCTGGTCGGAAGGCCATCCGCCGATCCCCCGTCGGCTGCCGCACTCGGCTCGACCAGCCGGGTCCCCGGATAGTCCGCCGCCGGCGGCAGCGCGGAGTACGGGATGCCCGCGGCCGGATTCCCGTCGCCGTCGGATCCATCGCCGGCGGCTCGTCCCTCCCGGCCGAGCATCGGCTCGAGCGCCCCCCGATTCCCCCAGCGCTCGCGCTCGAGGAGTTCGACGCCGTCGACGACGGCCTCGCGGAACGCGTCGTCGTAGGTGAACTCGAACGTCGCGGTCGCGCGCTCGGCGAACCGACCTGCAAAGGAGCCGGTTCGCCGCGTCCCCATCGGCGGCAGTTCGACCGTGGCGGCGTAGGTGCCGTCGGCCGGGAGCACGACGTTGTCGCCGAAGTGGACACCCATCTCCTGGGAGAGCATCGGCCACAGCGACAGCGTCCGCCGCCACTCGTCGCCGCCGTCGGTTCGCTCGAGCGTCATTCGCGGACCGATATCGACGGGGATCACCATCCCGGTCTCCGGCTCCCAGACAGTGCACATCAGGTGGACGCCCCGGCCCGCCTCGGGCTCGACGAACTGGCGCTCGGCTCCGGTGACGAGCCAGAACGGATGCGGGTACGTGAGCATCGGTGCCAGCCGGTAGTCGCCGGCGTCGACCGGCTCGAGGACGCGCATCGATTTGCGGTGGCCGGGGAGGTAGACTGCCGCTGGCGGGTCGTCGATTCGAGGGATAGCCGGTGTTCCCGTGACGCTCTCATCCCTGTCGGTGCCGGTCCCGCCGTCGTCGCTCTCGTTTCGCTCGCCGCGCGGAGCGGCACAGCCAGCGACGGCAATCGCGCTCGAGAGGGCGGTCGTCCGCCGGAGGACTGTTCGTCGGTTCATGTCCGTGGTTCCGAAATCCGCCTCGAGACGCGGTTCGGTCGCTCAGTAGTGCCAGGGATAGTCGTCGAAGTCGGGCTCGCGGCCCTCGACGAACGCGTCTCGTCCCTCTTTCGCTTCGTCGGTCATGTACCCCAGCCGCGTCGCCTCGCCGGCGAACACCTGCTGGCCGACCATGCCGTCGTCGGTCATGTTGAACGCGTACTTGAGCATCCGCATCGCCGTCGGGCTCTTGGAGTTGATCCGCCGGCCCCACTCGAGGGCGGTCTCCTCTAACTCCTCGTGGGGGACCGCTTCGTTGACCATTCCCATGTCGGCGGCCTCCTCGGCGTCGTAGGTCTTCCCGAGGAAGAACACCTCGCGGGCCTTCTTCTGTCCGATCTGTTTAGCGAGGTAGGCCGAGCCGAAACCGGCGTCGTAGCTTGCCACGTCGGGGTCGGTCTGGAGGAACTTCGCGTGCTCTTCGCTCGCGAGGGTGAGGTCGCAGACGACGTGCAGCGAGTGGCCGCCGCCGACGGCCCAGCCCGGCACCACGCAGACGACCACCTTCGGGATGTGGCGGATCAGTCGCTGGACCTCGAGGATGTGCAGTCGCCCTTGTTCGGACGCGCGCTCTTCGTCGCCCTCGTACTGGTAGCCATCTTCGCCGCGGATCGTCTGATCACCGCCGGAACAGAACGCCCAGCCGCCGTCCTTCGTCGACGGGCCGTTCCCCGTCAGCAGGATACAGCCCACGTCGGTCTGCCGCTTGGCGTGATCCAGCGCGTCGTAGAGTTCGTCGACGGTGCCTGGCCGGAAGGCGTTGCGCACATCCGGCCGATCGAACGCGATCCGGACCGTTCCCGAGTCGACCGCCCGGTGGTAGGTAATGTCCCTGAACCCGTCGTTCAGTGCTGCGGGCTCCCACTGCTCGGGGTCGAAGAGTTCCGAAACCATTTGCTCGAGTGTCGTCGGCCGCGGCTGAAATAGATTCGCGTCTCGAGCGAGGCGAAGTCGACGGCGACCAACTGGTCGCTGCCCACGGCCGGTCGCTCCGGCCCCGATCACCCGATCAGGCGAGGGCGGCTTCGGTCCCGTCGTAGCCGGAGAGTCGCACCCAGACCGCGAGCAGGCTCGGCAGGACGAGGACGCTCGCGAGGAACGCGTAGCCGATCGCGACGCCCGTAACGAAGCCAAAGCGCTGGAGCGACGGGACGAGTGCGAACACGAGGACCCCGAAGCCGGCCGCGGTCGTCGCGGCGCTGGCGAGCAACGCGCCACCGGTTCCGCGGACGGTCCGTCGGAGCGCCGCGATGCTATCGCCGCGGTACTCCTCGATGAACCGCTCGCCGATGTGGATGGCGTAGTCGACGCCGATCCCGATGCCGATCGCCGCGATGATGGCCGTCTCCGAAGTGAAGGGGATCCCCGCGAGGTACATCGTCCCGAACAGCCACGCCTGCGCGAGCACGACGGGCGCTAATACGACCCCGCCGAGGGTCAGCGTCCGATAGCGGAGCCAGAAGATCGCCGTCAGGAAAGCGATGATCACCCCGAACGTGATGAGGAACCCGTTGACCAGCGTCGAGAGGAGCCCCCGCTGGACGAGTTCCTCGACGATCGGCTGCCCGGTCGCCGTCACCGTCAGCTCGCTCTCGCCCTCGATCGTCGTCGCGACCGCGCGCATCTCTTCGGTGACGGTCCCGGTGTCCGCCGAACCGGACAGCGTCACCGAGAGCCGGAGCGCCCGGTACTCTCCGTCCTCGCGGTGTATCGTGGCCTCGGCCGCCGCGGGATCGGCCGCGTAGACGGCGTCGTAGATCGCGGCCAGGTTCTCGTCGGGAACCCCGTCGCCGTCCGTATCCGCCTCGCTGACCATGTCGGCTACCGTCTCGTTGGTGGCCGCGACCGACTCGATCGTCTCGAGCGGCCCGGCCACTTGGAGCCTCCCGTCGGCCAGCACCACCGCCGAAGACGTGTTTCGCAAGTCGTCTCTGCCGGCCGCGACCCGCTTGAGCGTTTCGGGATCGGTAACCGGTCCTTCGATCAGGAACTCGGCGCGCGATCGATCGCGCGCCTGGGCGAAGTTCGCGTTGATGTACTCGGCGTTCGCCCGGAGCTCGTAGTCGCTCGGCTGGACCGACTCCGGTAACGAGTCCATCCAGGCCGGCGAGTCCCGCGGGAGGAAGTCGGTCTGGTCGAGCGACGTATCGATGTCGGTCGCGGCGGCGCCGCCGCCCGCGCTCAGGACGAGGGCGACGGCGATGACGACGTACGGCGTCCGCTCGGCGATGTCCGCACCGACACCGAGGAGGCGTCCGGCCGTGCCGCCGCGGCCGAACGCGCGCGTCCGTCGAGCGAATCCGAGCCGCTCGAGCAGTCCGTCGACCTCGAGTTTCAGCGCCGGGAGCAGGAGGCCGAAGACGAGGAACGCCGCGCCGATGCCGACGGCGCTGACGATGCCGAACTCCCGAATCGACGCGAGCGGGCTGACCGCGTTCGAGAGGAAGCCCACGGCCGTCGTGAACGTGGCCGCGCCGATGGCGACGACGACGCCGGCGAGGCCGCGAGTCATCGCCTCCCGCAGCGACGCGTCGGGATCGTCGAGTTGTGCTTCCCGATACCGCATCACGACGTGGAGCGCGTAGTCGATCGAGAGTCCGATCAGCAGGAACGGGACGGCGATCAGGATCTGCGTGACGCCGATCCCGGCCCAGCCCATGAAGCCGGCCATCCACGCGAGGACGAGTCCGACGCCGAGCAGTCCGAGCACGACGTCGAAAACGTCGCGATAGGCGAGCCCGAGAGCACCCAGAATCAGCAGGAGCGCGATCGGCGAGATGATCGCGAAGCTCTCCCCGGTCGCCTGCGTGCTCTCCTCGTCGACGATTCCAGTACCGAAGACGAAACTGTCGGACGAGATGCTGTCGGCAGACAGCTCTCGCATCTCGAGTTGGGCGTCGACGACGGCCGGCGGGAGGTCGTCACCGGTCGCGTCGCTCGTCGCCTGGAACACGAACAGGACCCGCCCCGATGCGGTCGTCGACCCCGATTCGTAGTCGGTCGGCAACAGCGAGTAGGGATTGACCGGTCCAGCGACGTTCGAGTCGGGCGCCAGCACCCGTTCGACGGTCGCCTCGACCTCGCGTTCCGACATCGACTCGAGTTGCGAGATCTGCGCGGACAGCGTGGGCGTCGCCGAACCGGGGCCAGCGCTCGCCTGCCCGCCGCTGGTTTCATTTCCGCGCTGTGACTGCTGGATCGCCGCCGTCGCGACGACGTTCGAGAGGCCGACCATCGGCTGTCGCTCCCGCAACGTCGCGTTCACCTCGGGATCGTCCGCGACGGCCCGCTGAAACCGCAACGTCTCGAGAAGCGATTCCTTCGAGAGGACGTTATCGCCCCGGACGACGACCTGGACGACGGTCGTGTTCTCACCCTCGGTCGTGAAGTTCTCCTGAATCGCGTCGTACTTTTCGGCCTCGGTCGAGTCGCTGTCGAAACTCGCGATCGACAGGCCCGAATCGACGCTTCCAGCCCCGCTTCCGACGACCAGCGTCAGCACCAGCACCACTGCGATGACGGTTTTGCTGTGGGCAGTCACGAACGCCGCGTACCGCTCGGCCGGGTTCATTACCGGTCCGTTCCGGGCCGACGGACATAAGTGTTGTAGAAATCTACTAAATACATATTAGCGGGAATCCCCGCTACTGATACTCCCGCCGGTCCAAGAGCCGACAGACCGAATCGAGGTTCCGTTTCCCGAGCCATCTATGAGCACACAAGACGCGGTCGCGGCGCTGAAACGACTCGGATTGCCGAACTATCAGGCGCGTGTTTTCGTCGCCCTTCAACGACTCGGGACGGGGACCGCTCAGGAGGTCAGCGATGTCTCCGAGGTTCCCCGCTCGCAGGTCTACGGCGCGGCCGACGACCTCGTCGAGCGCGGCCTCGTCGAAGTCATCGAATCGTCACCGAAGCAGTATCGTCCGGTGAGTCTCGCCGCTGCTCGCGAACAGTTGACGAATCGCCTCGAGCGCGAACGGGAGCGCGCATTCGACAACCTCGCCGAACTGCGAACGGAATCCACCGGGCGTGAGGACGACGGCTCCGTCTCGACGCTTCGCGGCCGCCAGCCGATCGACGATCGGATCGCGGAACTGATCGGGACCGCCGACTCGAGCGTCGTGTTCGTCGCGCCCGAGGGAGATTCCCTGTCCGACCGGATCGAGGCGGCGCTTCGCGACCGGTCGACTCAGGGAGTGTTCGTGACCGTCGTGACGGCCGAGGAATCGGAACGCGACCGCTTCGACGGTAGTTCGATCACCGTGATCGTGATGGACGAGGACAACCCGGCCGATTTCGCTGGGCGCGCGCTCATGGTCGACGAGGAGACGGTCCTGCTGTCGGTCGCGACTGACGACGAGACCGTCGACGAGGAAGCGATGTGGACCGCCGGTAGCAGTATCGGTCGCATTCTCGCAGAGTTCATGCAGTCCGGGATCGAATCCGGCCGAGATCGGAATCCGTAACGGCGGCCGACGCCCGATTCACGAACATCCATTTCGGCCGGATGCGTCTCACGTCTTCAGAAGACGGAACGAACAGTACCGATGGGCTGCGGCCATTTCGAGACGCTCAGCCTCGAACCCGTCGAAATCGGTCGATTTACGCCGACTGAATCGGTCGTCGTCGCCCACCGTGACTTCCGAATTTACTATAGCACTCTCTAGTTTATCTGTCGGCAGGGCGTCTCAGTCTCGCTCGTACGTGTGCTCGAGGTGACTGGTATCGGCGGCCGATAGTCCTCTAGCCCGAGTGATTTTTTACCCGGCCGACCAATCGCCCACGCGATGGGCGAGACGTACTACGACGTGCTGGGGGTCGAGCCGGACGCGACCCAGGACGATATCGAGTCGGCCTACCGCGACCGCGTCCTCGAGACCCATCCGGACCACTCCGACGCCCCCGACGCGGCCGAGCAGTTCAAGCGGGTCACTACCGCGCGGTCGGTCCTCACAGACGGCGCGGAACGGGCCCGCTACGACCGGCTCGGCCACGAGACGTACGTGGGACTCGCCCAGGAGTCGACGGCAGACGGTGACTCGAGCGGCGAAGACGACGCGGACGCGTCGTCGTCGACGACCAGTCGAGGGACCGCGGAAACGAAGTCGACCGGTTCGAAAACTACCGGTTCCGCGGCCACTGATCGGACGCGCGAGCGAGCGAGGGAGGCACGGGACAGGTCCACGAGCGACAGTAGCGACCCGGGACCCAGCCATCACGCTCGCCAGCGCGCTCGACGACAGCACCGGCGGAAACAGCGGCGAGCGGCGGGTGAGTGGCCGTTCGGCGACGAGCGAGTCGCCGGTGGGGCCTCGAGTTCGCAGCCGACAGGGGGAGCCGGCGAAACCGACTACTCGATCGGGGAGAGCGGCGACGGGTTTCAGTACTCGGTCCACGACTGGGACGGCGACGTTGACCTCGAGTGGGAGGGGACGCCGATCGATCGAACGACGGCGATCACGGTCGCGGCCATCGTGTTCTGCTATCCGCTGTTCGTCGGCGCGAGCCTCACGTCCCTGTTTTCGCTCCCCGTCAACGCCGCCGTCGCCGTGTGTACGCTCGTACTGGTGGGGTACCTGCTCACGATGCCACGGATCGCGATGGCCGTGTTCGGTGCGTGGAGCGTGCTCTTTCCGGTCGCGATCCTCGGTTTCTCGCTCGCCGAACCGGCGTCCCTGTCGGGGATGCTCGCGCTCGCGTTCGCCTGGGTACCGCTCGGCTACGCCGTCGCGCTGTGGTGGACGTTGCGTCCGTGACCGTCGCGCAGTATCGGCGGTCGCTCGAGGCGGCGGACGCGAGCGATGCTGACGGATGAGACGTGACGGTGTCCGAACGACGACGCGACGGGCCGGTGTCGAACCGAACCCGCGACTCCCTTTTCTTACTACGAGGAGTCATCGAGCTCGCTCGCGACTGCGTCGTCGACTCGTTGCTCGAGGCCCTCGCGCCGGCGGTGACTCTCGGCCGAGTCGAATTCGACGGCGAGAATCTGGGTGCCGGCTCGCTCGAGCGAGCGCCGATATGCGGCGTCGAACTCGGCCGGTTCGACGGACTCGAACTCGAGATCGTAGAACGCCGCGAGATCGTCGAACTCGAGGCCGTGGGGCGTTTTGAACTGGTCGGTAAAAGGTGGATCGAACGCCTCGATCGGCAGCTTGTGGAAGATGCCGCCACCGTCGTTGTCGAGCAGGACGATCGTGGCATCGACGTCGCAGCGGTCGACGGCGAGCAGTCCGTTCGAGTCGTGGTAGAACGCCAGATCGCCGGTCACCAGCACGAGCGGATCGTCGGTCGCGCTGCCGGCCCCGAGTGTGGTGCTCGAGATGCCGTCGATACCGCTCGCGCCGCGGTTCGCGAGGACGGTGAGTTCGGCGCTGCGGGGCCGTCCGAATCGGTCGGCGTCCCGGATCGGCATGCTGTTCGAGACGAACACCGTCGCCGGGTCCGGCGCGTTCGAGAACACCGACGCGAGCACCGCCCCTTCGAACGGCATCTCCTCGAGCGCATCCGCGGTGACGGCCTCGTCGCGGATGGCCCAGTGACGGCGCTCGGCCGCGTCGAACCGGTCGTGCCACCCGTCGGCTGTCGTCGCTCGCGGATGGGGGTCCGCGCTCTCCGCATCGCCGTCGGCGAGCGCCTCGAGCAGTCCGTCGACGACGGCACCGGGATCCGCGGCCAGCAGGTCGGTCGCGGTGAACGTCGCCTCGCGCCACGCGCCCGCGGGGTCGATCAGGAACTGCCGGCCGTCGGCGTCCCGGAGCCAGTGGCTGAGCGGCTTCGAGGTGGGCGAGGCACCGAATCTGAGGACGACGTCCGGGTGCGGGAGCGCGGAGACGTAGGCGTCGTAACCGCCGTAGATCGAACGTGAGGCGTCGCTTTTCCCTGGTTCCTCGTCTGCGTCTCCGCAGCCGACGTGCGGCCCGAACCGAAGCCCCGACAGCGGGTCCGCGAGGATCGGCGCGCCGAGTCGGTCTGCGAGTTCGGTCACGGCCGCCGGCTCGAGCGTCGAAAGCGCCCCGGGATCCGCGGGCCCGGCGACGACTAGCGGTCGATCCGCGGCCTCGAGCGCGTGCAGAAGGGATCGGTGTTCGGCGTCGTCGAGCGTTCGCGTCCCGTCGGCGATGTCGACGAACGGCCCGTCTCGCCCCGCCCCTGCCGTCGTCTCGGCGAACGAATCGGGGACGTCGTCGGGCACTTCGATCGGCTCGAGGGGCTTGCGGAACGGACAGTTCAGGTGGACGGGACCGGGCGGGACGCCGGTCGTTTCGGAGAGCGCACGCGCGGCGGTCGTCCGGAGACCCCGTACCTTTCGCTCGTCGGGCTCGGGTTCGGGCAGTTCGGCGTACCACCGAACCGCGTCGCCGTAGAGTTTGACCTGGTCGACGGTCTGGTTCGCGCCGCTGTCCCGGAGTTCCGGCGGGCGGTCGGCGGTGAGGACCAGCAGCGGTACCCGTGCCTGATCGGCCTCCATCACGGCTGGATGGAAGTTCGCCGCCGCCGTCCCGGAGGTACAGACCAGCGCCGTCGGCTCGCCGGTCCGGCGGGCGCGACCGAGCGCGAAGTAGGCCGCGGAGCGTTCGTCGAGATGCGAATAGACGTCGACCGCGGGATGTGCGGCGAACGCGACCGTCAGCGGCGTCGACCGGCTGCCGGGGGCGATACAGACGGCCTCGAGACCGTTTTTCGCGAGTTCGTCGACGAGAACGCGACCCCACAGGGTCGCGCGGTTCGGTGCAGTCATCTGAGTTCGTCCAGAATCGGTCGGAACTTCAGCTGTACTTCGTCCCACTCCTCGTCCGGGTCGCTGTCGGCGACGATTCCGTTGCCCGCAAAGAGCGTCACCGACCCGTCGGTCGCGACGCCCGACCGGATGCCGACCGCGAACTCGCCGTCGCCGGCGGCGTCGAACCACCCGATCGGCGCGGCGTACCACCCGCGGTCGAACGTCTCCGTGTCGCGGATCGTCTCCCAGGCCGCGTCCGGCGGCACGCCGCCGACGGCGGGCGTGGGGTGGAGCGCCTCGACGATCTCGAGGACGTGGCGATCGCCCTCGAGTAGCGCCTCGATCGGCGTCTGCAAGTGTTGGATCGTCGCCAACCGTCGGACCGTCCGCTCACGAATGGTGAGTTCGCGCGCGAGGGGAGCGAGTTGCTCCCGGATGGCGTCGACGACGAGCCCGTGTTCGTGTCCGAGCTTCGCGTCGGCCCGCATCCGCTCGGCGTACGCTTCGTCCTCGTCGGGGGTTTCACCGCGCGCCACCGAGCCGGCGAGCGCCTCCGTTTCGACCCGGTCGCCGCGTTTCGACACCAGCCGTTCCGGGGGTGCGCCGAAGAACGTTCCGCCGTCCTCGTGGCCGACCAGGAACCGATAACAGTTCGGATACCGCCGGCCCAGCCGCTCGAGCGTCGCCGGCACGTCGACTGCTCCCTCGAGATCGACCGAGAGCGCCTGTGCGAGGACGACCTTCGTCAGGCGGCCGTCGGCGATCCGCTCGAGTGCGCGCTCGACCTGTCGAGTCCACTCTTCGGGCGAGGTCGTGCCCGTCGTCGAGCGGATGCCCGGCGTCGAGTCGCTCGCCTTCGGGTCGCCGTTCGATTCCGTCGCCGACGCCGTCAACCGCTCGTGCCAGCGCTCGAGGTGGTCCTCGGCGTCGTCCGCTCGGTCCGCGACGGTCGTCAGCCACGTGCCGTCGTCGGTTCTGCTGACCAGTACCCGCGGGACGACGAAGGACGCGGCGGGAAAGCCAGTCCACGGTCCTCCCGGATCGTGGCCGTCGTGAAACGAGAAGCCGCCGAAGGCCCGCGGACGGGCCTGTTCGGGGCCATCGTGTGCGAGCCCGGCGAACAGCCGACTCGCCTGCGTTCGAACCAGTTCGAATCGGTCGGGACCGGCCGCCCGAACGCGGGCGGCGACGCCCCGGCCGACGATCTCGACTCCGTCGGGCGCGGCCCACTGGACGCGTGGCTCGGTGTCGTCCCCGAGAAACGTCTTGACGGCGACGTGCTCGAGTTCGCGACTACGACTGACCAGTTCGGCGGGTCGGCCCGCCGAGGACGTGCCGCCAGCAAGCCGACTCTCGCCCGACGATCGATCCATCGACCCCACGTCAGGACCGCCACGCCTTCAGCCTAACTATTCGCTGAACGGCAGCTAGCTATATCGCTCTTCTTCCCACGGGTTGGCCGTCCGGGAGTAGCCTCGCCGCTCCCAGTACCCCCGTTCGGACTCGGTGAGGAACTCGACGCCGTCGACCCACTTCGCGCCCTTGTAGGCGTACTTGTGGGGCGTAACCACCCGGAGCGGCCCGCCGTGATCCTCGGGTAGCGGCTCGCCGTCGAACTCGGAGGCGAAGAGGACCTCGTCGCGCAAGCAGTCCTCGAGCGGCAGGTCGGTCGTGTAGTCGTCCAGCGCTGAGAACATGACGTGGACCGCGTCGTCGTAGACGCCGGCACGCTCGGCCAGTTCGGGAAACGGAACGCCCGTGAACTCGCAGTCGAACTTGCTCCAGCCGGTCACGCAGTGGAAATCTTGGCGCTGGGTCACGCTGGGCAGGTCGCGGAACTCGTCCCACGAGAACGACAACTCCTCTTCGACTGCCCCGGTGACCGTAAACTCCCACGTGTTCGGGTCCCAGGACGGCGTCCCGCTTTTCGAAAGGACCGGAAACTCGGCGGTTTCGCGCTGTCCCGGCGGCAATCGCTCGTCGCCGAACTCCCGATAGAGGTCCGTCACGTCCGTTGTCTCCATACGCGTTCCTACGCGCCGATCACTGTAGATGTGACGCCGTCGGCCGACCGGTATCGCTTCGGCGAGGTCGCGTCGGCTCGCCACCTCGTCGTGACGGTTCGCCGTCTCGATACGTGTTTGGGCGTGGAAAGCAGAGATTGAGGTGACTGCACCGGTCTCGAAACGGTCAGTTCGACATCGTATCGAGTTGTTTCCAGTGAAACCCTCGTCATCCCTTAGTACAGTCTCCCCGACTCTCCCGTTGCATGGCGAGCAGACAACAGCTAACGGAACGCGAAATCACTGAACAGGAACCAGAAGAGATGGGGGATCAGGCGATGGGTCCCGCGGTCGTCGCATCGGCCGCCTCGGTCGGCCTCTCGCTGTATTATTACTTCGTTCGCGGTGAACGCCAACTCGGAACGTTCGTCGGTCTCTGGCCCCCGACGATCCTCGCGTTCGCGAGTTACTTCAACCAGCGGAAGATCCGCAGGCAGCTCAACACGATTACCCAGCCCGGCACGACGCTGAAAAACGCGTTCGATTCGGTGATGGGCAACCGCTAGGCAGACTGCGACCGCGACGACGAATCCGTTCCGGGTCCTGCGCGGCGTTTCGGCCTTCGATTTTCGCTCGACGGATGCCGTTTATTTCGATGGGCTGAACAGTTCGTTGCGCTCCGTGTTAAGTCCCCGTCAAACCTAAATACCCCCTCGCCGAAAGCCGAATCAGATGCCGAAAGTAGAGATCACCATACCGGAACACCTCGAGATGCAGATCGCCCAGATGGTCGAGCGCGGTGAGTTCGTCAACCGCGAGGAGGCGATCGAGGATCTCCTTTCGACGGGGATCAAGGCCTACAAGACAAGCGGACCGATGGACGAGGAGGAGGGAGCCACCGGTGGCGGAACCGGCCTCGAAGACGACGGGATGATGGGCCACGACGACGAGTACGTCTTCTAACTCACACGCCGATCGTCAGGAGGGGAATTCCGAAGGCTATCGCCGCGCCGACGACGGCAACGAGTACGCCGATCAGTACCGCCCGCGACGAGAACTCGCTCATCGGTGCGGTCGTTCGCTCGGATTCGAGATCGTGTCCGACGTCGGCTCCCGTATCGTCACCGTCGGCTGTCTCGCTGTCGTCTGCCATGCTCGTTCGTTTTCGACTCCCACACTTAACACCACCTACACCGACTCGGTCACGCGGCCGGCGATGCCGGACGTGCGGCAGACACCGCCCGATCCAGACGCCTTTACTACCCGCGGTGCGAACCGTTCGATAGCAACCACATGGTACTGACCAAGCGAGTCATCCCGTGTATCGACGTGGATCTGGACGAGGACGGGAACCCGGCGGTCTACACCGGCGTCAACTTCGAGGATCTGAAATACACCGGCGATCCGGTCGAGATGGCCAAAGCGTACAATCGCGCGGGTGCCGACGAGTTCGTCTTCCTCGACATTACTGCCTCCGCAGACGGCCGCGAGACCATGCTCGACGTGGTCGAGCGCGTCGCCGACGAGATCTTCATTCCCCTCACTGTGGGCGGCGGCATCCGCACCACCGAGGACATCAAGGAGACCCTCCGGGCCGGCGCGGACAAAGTCTCGATCACCACCGGCGCGCTCGAGCGCCCCGAACTCGTCAACGAGGGCGCGCGCGCCTTCGGCAGCCAGTGTATGGTCATCAGCGTCGACGCCCGGCGGCGCTTCGACGAGCAGGGCGAACACTTCGTCGAGGTAGACGGCGAGTCCTGCTGGTTCGAGTGTACCAAGAAGGGGGGCCGCGAGGGGACCGGCATCGATGTCCTCGAGTGGGCCGCCGAGGCCGAGGCCCGCGGCGCGGGCGAACTGTTCGTCAACTCGATCGACAAGGACGGCACCAAAGACGGCTACGACCTCCCGCTGACGAAAGCGGTCTGCGACACCGTCGACACACCTGTCATCGCCTCTTCGGGCTGTGGCGGCCCCGAGGACATGTACGACGTGTTCACCGAGGCCGGCGCCGACGCCGGCCTCGCGGCCTCGATCTTCCACTTCGACGAGTACTCCATCGGGGAGACGAAAGCGTACCTCAACGAGCACGGCGTTCCCGTTCGTCTCTGAGGCGCTGATGTTACCGGCCGATTTCCGCTTCGCCGCCGACGGTTGACCGGGGGTCCTCGTCCAGCAGCCTTTTATCGACGCGGTCCTCGACCTCCGGGAGTGAGATGGCGGTGTACGCGGTGTGGAAAGCCGCACGCGGAACGCGAGCCTGACTGTGACGCCTGCGGCCACGACGCTCTCGAGCGAACGGTCGTGCCGGCGACCGACGGCGGCGAGCGCGACACCGACCACGAACCCATTCCCACCGGAACCGTCGACACCGGCCCCGAGTACGTCTGGGCCTGTTCGAACTGCGGTCGGGAACACGTCCGGAACACGCCGCCGTGTGCCCGCTGTGGCAACCCCGATCTCGAGCGGGTCGAACGGAGCTACGACGGCCTCGAGGGCGATCTGTCCGTCCCGGGCTGGCTCGAGGTGGCGAAACCCTATCTGCCGATCCTCGCCGCGGTCGCGGTGCTCGTCGTCCTGTTTGCGACGGGGATCGTCTCGCCGACGGTGCTGCCGGGGATCGGTCCGTCGTCGCCGGCACCGCCCGACGCACCCGGTAACGGGACGGAAGCGTCCGGGATCGACCTCGAGGCGACCGAGGAGTTAGTTCACGAGGGGCTCGAGGCGGAACGCAACACTTCGCAGAGTCGACGGTACGACGAGGGGCTCGGCGCGTACGCGGAGTACCAGAACCGCGGATTCGTCGCGGTCGAGTTCGCCGACGCGGAGCCCGACGCCGTCCGGGCCGACGAGTTCGACCACGACTGCGGCGACGCGAGGCCCGTCGGCGCACCGCTGGTCCTCTCCGGACCGTCGATCGACTCGTACGAAGACGAGTCGACACTCGCGGCGGACGTCGCCGAGGGACTGCTCTCCTCGCGGTTCGGCGGGGAAGTCCGAACCGGGTTCGACGCCGAGGGATTGGATATCCACGTCGCGCCGAACGGCGACATCTACGTCTTCTACGCGACGTGCTAGCTGGCGCTGTGTCGGCTAATCGAAATCGTCTCTCGAAAAACGAATCGAGCGATCGCCCGCGGGCCGAGTCAGAGCGTTACGCGGCCGCTTCGAACGCGTCCTGGAACGCGTTCGCCTTCTCGCGGACGTCGACTGCTGCCTCCTCGAGCGCCTCGAGCGGATCCGCGCCCTCGGTCTTGATCGTCAGGATCGGCTCGGTCTGGCCGCCCGACTGTTCGGGATTGACGTCGTAGGTGGCCGCGCTGACGTCGTCGTGCTCGAGCAGCGCGCCCTTGAGCACGTTCATGAACGTGTGATCCTCGCCGGCGATCTCGATGGAGAGTTCGGTTTCGGTGCTCTCGGTGACCCGCAGTTCCATACCGTCGGTTCCGTTCGTCGGCCGCTTGTACCTTTCGAAGCCGGCGCTCGCCGGCCGTCGGATCGCGTTCGTCCGCGGACTCCGCCCTCGGACGCCGTTCGGTGAAGGCAAACCACTATACGGCCCCGTTCGAACCACGGGACATGCGCGTGTTCGCGGTCCTGCTGACGGTCGCCGTCGCCGCGGCGTTGGCGGGTTCGATCGCGGTCGTGAGGCGGCTCCACCGGCCGGAACGGCGCTGGCGCGACGTGCTCCGAACGCGGTTCGTCTACGGCGTTCCGTGGGGTTCGCTCGTCGTGATCGCGTTCGTCCTCTGTGTCTATCTGTTCGTCCAGAGCGGCATCGCGGACTTCGACGATCCGGTGACGATCCCCTTCCGCTCGTGGTCGTACTTCTATCCGATCGGGATGGTCACTGCGGCGTTTTCACACGCCGGTCCCGGTCACCTCATCGGAAACCTCTCCGGAACGCTCGTCGTCGCACCGCTGGCCGAATACGCGTGGGGTCACTATCCCGACGCCCGCGCCTCTCGACGGGCCGACTCGTGGCGAACTGATCCGCGCATCCGTGCGGTCGTCCTCTTCCCGCTGGCCGTCATCGGCGTCGGACTGGCGACGAGCCTGTTCGCGCTCGGCCCCGTGATCGGCTTCTCCGGCGTCGTCTTCGCCCTCGCCGGCTTCGCACTCGTCCACTATCCGATCGTTACGATCGTCGGAACGCTCGGCGTCCAGAGCGTCGTTCTGCGCCTTTACTACGCGCTACAGGATCCGATTCGGATCTACACTGCCCAGCCGAGCCCACCGTCGCCCCCCTCGTGGGCCGGGATCGCGATCCAGGGCCACGCCCTCGGGCTCTTCCTCGGCTTCGTCCTCGGAATCGCCCTCCTCGAGCGCCGGGGAGCCCGGCCGAACCCGCTTCGCCTCTGGCTGGCCGTCCTCCTGTTCGGGTTCTCGAAGGGGCTGTGGGCGATCTACTGGTTCGGAGCCGACAACTCCTACATTCTGTATCAGGGACCCGGTATCGCCATCGTCTCGGTGCTCGCGCTCGTCGTCACGCTCTCGATGACCGCCTCCGAGACGCCCCTCGTTCCCCAACGGCTCGAGGGGCTGTTCTCGGGATCGGCCCGTGAACCCGATCGGGCGGCCGAGTCGAACTGGCCGCAGATCGACCGGGCGCTCGAGCTAGCCGGTAGTGGGGGTGAAGACGGGGGGAGCGCAGCCGCGATCCGGCTCGACCGCGTCCGCGAAATCGCAGCGGGCACGCAGCGCCACGTTCGTGAGTCGGCGCCGACGTCGATCCCGACGCGCCGGGGAACCGCCTTTCTGGCGGTCGTGGGGGTTCTCGCGCTCCTCGCCGGGATGGCCATCCCCGCGAACTTCCTCGTCGTCGAGGACGCGACCGCGTCGACCGAGACCGCCGTCGAGATCGACGACTACACCGTCGAATACGTCGAGGGCGTACCGAACGGGCTCGTCAGCGGCATCGGCATCGAGGCCATCGAGAGCGACGCGGGCCTCGAGTCGAGCGGGGTGATCGTCGCCAGCGACGAACGCGAGATCTGGCTCGAGGCGGTCAGCGCCCAGCGACTCGCGTTCACGGGCGAGGAAACGGTCTACGTCGGCGGCCCTGGCTGGCGCGAGGCGGTCCACGTCGAACGCGCCGGCTGGACGCCGGTCGGCAACGACACCGTCTACCAGGTCTGGCTCTGGGAGGACGGGACGGACCGCGAGCTCGCGTACGAGTCCGATGGCTCGCGCGCTGAGGCGCGAATCGCCGGGCGAAACGTGACGATCCGTCCCGATGATGGGGAGTTCCGTCTCATTGTGACCTCGAGCGAAACCGACGTCGCCGCGACAGCGCTGCTCCCGGACGAAAACGGGACGACGACGGCCGGCGGGCTCGTCTTCGAACGCCGAAACGAGACGGTCTACGCGGCCGCCGACGGGACTCGCGTCGCGATCGCGAGCAAGGAGACGTACGACGGGGTCTGAGTTCCGG
>SDGW01000107.1_pt1 | contig 39720 bp, 39 predicted proteins | sample 2873831 | NCBI WGS metagenome assembly SDGW01 (sample SAMN08132700, study PRJNA421101) | hypersaline lake metagenome | isolation source: celular fraction 0.22 microns magnesium sulfate-rich crust from ephemeral... | place: Spain: Penahueca Lagoon, Toledo | collected 2011-07 | reverse complement strand
TCGTCACCGCGGTGGGCGGTCCGGCCTGGACAATCACCTACGCCGAGAGTCAGAAAGAGCGGTATCCACAGATGGACACCTCCGACGAGGGGCTCGTCGTCGACGTGGTCGATATGCTGTCGGCGATGACTCACAGCGAACAGTTCGTCGAGACGCTCGCGGCCCATCCGACGAGCGTCCCCGAGGAAGACACCATCTCGCCGAGAGCGGGGCTGTTCGTGGGCAAGCTGCTGGAGAACCTGGAGAACGGCGTCTCCTGACCGACGGGCCGACTGCGCTGACTGCCTACCCGAAGTCGCCCAGCGACGCCTGCCCCTCCGGGTCCCGCTCGGATGCGTCCGTCTCCGCGGCGCTTTCGGGCGTCGCGTCCTCGCTCGCGCCCGACCCGTCACCGTCGAAGGCAGTCAGACTCGCCTGTCCGTCCGCCGTCGGCTCCGTCTCCGGGCCCGTATCTGTGCGTTCGGGCTCGGTGCCAGATTCAGCGGTCCCCCCGCCGGCCGCTCCCTCGAATCCGGTGAGACTGGCCTGCTCGCCGGCCGAGAAGTCCAGGTTCGAGACGCGGACGCCCAGCTTCCGGACCGGACGGTCGGCGAACTCTCCCAGTAGGTCGAGCGCGATGGACTCGACGAGGTCGGCGTCTGCCACGGGACCCGGAAGCGAGCGCGCGCGGGTGTTGATATCGAACGGCGGTTCGACAACCTTGATGCCGACGGTCTGGTAGCGAGCGCCCTTGCGGCCCGCCCGGTCCGCGACGGCACGGGCGAGCGTGGTGACTTTCCGCCGTTTCTCGTCTGTGTCTTCGACGGCCTCGGTGAAAGCGGACTCACGCGAGAGGCTCTTTGGGTCGCCACGCGGCGTCACTTCCCTGATATCCTCCCCCCGGGCGTACCGGCGTATCTCGCGACCGCGCTCCCCGAACCGGTTCTCGAGGACCTCCGGGTCCGCGTCGGCGAGGTCGCCGGCCGTCTCGACACCGAGTCCGGCCAGTTTCCGGGCGGTCACCGGGCCGACGCCGTGGACCTCCTCGACCGGCAAGTCGGCGAAAAAGGTCCGCACGTCGCCCGGCTCGACGACTACCTGTCCGTCCGGCTTCTCCCGGTCGCTGGCCACCTTCGCGGCGCTCATCGTCGGGGCGACGCCGACGCTGGCGACGACGCCCACCTCGGACTCGATGGTCGCCCGGAGCTGCCGCGCCCACTCGGCGGCGCCGTCCCAGTCGACGGTGTCGGTGATATCCAGGTACGCCTCGTCGATGCTGACCTCCCGGACGGTGTCGCTCTCGGCGTGGAGTATCTGCTTGACCTCCGCCGCGACCGACTCGTAGTAGTCCATATCGACCGGCCGGTAGATGCCCGTCGCCTCGGCGTCCTCGTCGTCGACGTCAGCCCGTCGGGGGAGCCGTTCGAGCGCCTCGGAGATGGCCATCGCCGATTCGACGCCGTACTCGCGGGCCTCGTAGCTCGCCGTCGCGACGGCGCCGTGTGTCTCGCCGCCCTCGTACCCCATCCCGACGACTAGCGGTTCGCCCGCCAGGTCGGGGTCCCGTCGCTGTTCACAGGCCGCGTAGAAACAGTCCATGTCGACGTGGGCGACCACCTGGTCGGGGCGGGCGGTGCCGGGCAGTCGCGCGGCGTCCATAGCAGGGTGATACACGTCGTCTGTGAAAACCTCTCCGTCCGCGGCGCGACGGACGGCCGCGATGCTCGCCGGTCGTATCAGGGGGTACTGGCGGGTGCACTATGCCACATCCAGGCCCCCCAGGGTTCGAATCAACTGCTCCCATTAAGAAGGTTCTTTTTTCGGCGTTCGTTGCCGTCACTACGCGGATATTCGAGTTCTCGCGGGCGACGAAACGGCAGTGGTCGTTCTCAGTTGCCGCTGTGTCGCCGAACAATCCGCGACGACTGTGGGAAAACGTAGCGATACAGATATCAGGAGCGGGTCGTTCGGGTCGGGGGTACCAGCGGTTCAGTCGTCGTTTGCCGGCACTTCGTCAACGGTGTCGCCATCCGTCGCGCTCGGGGCCTGGGCGTCCTCACCGTACGGGAAGTGCCCGATAGTCGCCTCGCGGAAGGCCTCCTCGTCGAACTCGTACTCGCCGTCGAGAAAGTCCATGAGAGTGTGGGTGTCCCGCATCGCGTTCTTGAGACACGTCGAGGCGCCCGGCGACGGCGTGATGTTGAAGATGACGTCGTCGCCGACGATTTTCGCCTCGCCCATGTCCAGGGACTTTGCCTTCGTGTCGACGATCTGCGGTCGGACACCGCCGTACCCCTTGGCGCGCTCGATGTCGTCCAGTTCGACGCTCGGGACGACCTTCTGGACGTGCGGGAGGAACTGGCGGGGCCCGACCTCAGGGAGGTCATAGAGCAGGTTCCGGAGGACGTAGGGCAGGAGGACCCTGTCCGAGAGGATGTTGGCGTAGCTCAGGAAGGAGGCGGCGTTCAGCCCGAACACGTCGATGAAATCGGAGACGGTAGAGATGTTGCCCCGCTCCAGGGCCGGGACGAGCTTCGCCGTCGGACCGAAACGCGTGATGGAGTTGTCGTGGACGTCGGCGTCGCCGTGGACCGCCGCAAAGGGGAGCTTCTTCATCTGCAGGGTGTAGACCTTCCCGTTCAGCAGGTCGTCAGCCAGGAAGAAACTGCCCGCGACAGGGAGCAGGACTTTGTCCTCGCCGTAGCCCAGCTCCTTGGCCATCTGGAGGCTGTGGGAGCCGGCGGCGACGACGGTCGCGTCACAGTCGAAGCGACCCTCGTCGGTCTCTATGGTGTAGCCGTCCAGCGTCGGCGTGATGTCCGTGACCTCCGTCCCAGTGTAGACGTCGACGTTCGCTTCCTCCTCGGCCTGCTCGACGAAGGACTTCGTCGTCTGCCCGTAGTCGACGACGTAGCCGTCGGGCGTCTGGAGCGCGAGCATATCGACGTCGGGGTCCCGACCCTCCAGGACCTTCGGCTCGATGTCCGCTATCTCGTCGCGGCCGATGGGTCGGAGCTTCGGGAAGAGTTCGCCAAAGCCCTCGTCGTAGTACCGCTGTTCGAGCTGTGGAACCTCCTCCTCGCCCACTGCCAGCACCATCTTCGAGCGCTTGGCGTGCATCTCGCGGTCCGGGTCGTAATTTTCGAGATAGCCCGCAAGCAGTTCGGCGCCCTCCTTGACTTCCTCGGCCTTCTCGAGGGTGTAGTTCGTCTCGATGTCGCCGAAATGCAGCGTCTGGGAGTTGTTCGTGTGATGGGAGTTGATGGCCGCGACCTCCTCTTCCTTCTCGACCAGGGCGATAGAGTCGATATCGGTGAACTTCGCGGTCGTGTACAGCAGCGATGCCCCGCTGATTCCCCCGCCGACGATTACAAGGTCGTATTTCCCTGACATACTTTCTCTCGCTACCTGAACGCGTGTCCTCCAGACTCATAACTCATATTTTCTCGGCCCGCATTTGTACAATCACCGAACCGTTTATCGACACAGTGTGTAGACGTGTGTCTCACCGGACTCCCCCGCTACTTCTCGGTGATTTTGACGGTTCCCTCTGGAAACCCGAGTTTTTATTCGTTCTTTCCCTGTATGTTACCGTATGGCACTCCTCGAAGCCCTCCAGAGCGAGGTCGGCGACAATCTCCGGGCCGTGGCGACCTACGAGGAGAAAGAGTGGGAGATAATCTACGAGCGCGAGGATATCAAGGCCAAACCCCGCATCTTCGAGAAGATACACCGGGAGCTGATTCTGGAGGGGATGGGGACCGAGTATCTGGAGGACGTCTTCGACGTCGGCGACCTTAACTGTACGATGCACAGCTTCGAGGAGGCGATGTGTTTCCACTTCGTCCGCGGGTCGATGCGAGGCGTGTTCATCTCTATCGAGCCCGACGCATTGCTGCCCCTGGAGGAGTTCGTCGAAATCTGCACAGAGAGCGAGATAGAGGCGTGAGCCGGACGGTCACCGACCGAGCGGAGGCGTGGTCACTGTGGAAGTCGCTGGGCCATCGCCCGCACGTACTCGACTGCGACGTCGGACTCGACGCCGTCCGCCGGTGCTATCGCGTCGGTTACCTCCCCACAGCCGTGCAGTAACTGCGCCCGGCGGTCGCTCTCCGGGAGCTTGTTCTGGCTGACTGTCGTGGCAGTTTCTATCGTCCGTCGAGCGGTCTCGAACTCCTCGGCCTGTATCGCCGTCTCGGTCTCGTCGAGGAGCTGGGAAAGGACTGCGTGGACGTCACTCGGGAGGTCGTCGGGCACGGTTGGAGGTTGGTTGGGGCGGGTATAGTTCTCGGGGCTCTGTGACCAGAATCGTTCGATGGGGTGGCTACTTTTCCCAGCGAGTTCCGTTCGTTTCGTCACGGACGTTCCAAACACGCGGTAGGGTCGGTGGAAGTCTACTAGCTCGCGTGAATTTTAATATCGCCAAGACCGTCGAGCCAGAGCGTCAGCGCTCCAGTTATCACGACGACTGCGGCGTCGACGAGGAGCAAGAGGAGGGCGCACTGTCCTCAGCCGGCATCTGTGAGAGTAAGTCTGAGTGGGTTCGAGATGCGAGTAAACTGAAACTGGCGGTCCTAGATGCGTTGGAAGAACGAGAAAGAGATTTGAGTGAACAAGAGCGTGGGAGATCGTCGTGAGTTCTCTTCGGGAATCCACAGACAGCGAGTGAATCTATTCTCTTTTAGACTGAGTTTGCAGTAATATTAATATCGGTTGAGATACCGAACTGAGATGTGTATCAATTCACTCCCGATAGGATAGATAGAGAGCGAGCGAACCATCAGGCCGTCAAGCAGGAAGCGGACGACATTGATGCGAAGCGTATCGGGAATCTTGGTGAAATAGCGTTCGAGCAGTTCTGCCGGGAGTATCTACCAGCGGAGATGTGGGAGTGGAAGAACGAAGACGCGCTTCGAAGGTGTAATCCTGAAAGCTTCTCTGGGCACGATTTCGAGGTATTCGGATACGAGATAGACGTAAAGACCTCACGCGACGTGTCGGCGTTTCACCCAGAAACGCTGGTCGAGAACGACTCAGAAGACGATATCATCGTGATGGTCTGGCACAGGGACAACGAAGACAGCCTGATCATGCTCGGCTGGGAGCGGGTCGAAACGCTCGAATCGAAAGTGGAGACTGAAAGCCAGTTCTCCGGTAGTTCTCCCGAGAAACTGGAACACCTCGCTACGCGGCCGATGAACGAACTTCGGGACCTCGGACCGAACACGGCGAATATGAATCAGAAGCCGAAGAACCCGTTCCAGCCGGGAGACCGTGTCGAGAAGCGAGGGGAAGAAGACCCATCGGTTGGCGTTGTCGTCGAGGTACTCCCCCCAGAAACACAGGTTGAGATGTACGGCCAGGAAATCGACGGTGAAGCGGTCCGGGTTGCGTTCCCTAGCTCACTAGACGAGGGACCAGGGGACTGGCGAGATATCTCACCGGCACTGTTCTCTTCGTATTGTGACGACCAGGACGTGAGCCTCTACACGTACAAGCACGCGAACCTGAAATTCGCAGAGAACCCGTTTGCTGTCGGTGACTACGTCATCAAGTCATCCCACGATGACCCGAATCCGGCTGTCGTCGTCGCGGTCGAGGAGGGAGACGTGAGCGTCGTCTACGAAGGGCCACGAGGGGACGAAGTGTTTCCGGCGAACCTCCAGGAGCACTGTGACGAGGAGGATCTATCTATCTACACCTATTCTCACGATGAATTGGAGTTCATCGAGAGTGAGTGATTAGCCGTCGACGGGTCGGTAGCTGTCCTGGGGACCTATCGTCAGGGTCGTAGACGCGATCAGGAATCTTCTCGATATCGACCAGCGGCGTCGGGAATACGGGGTCGCTCAGTTCGCGGGTTTCGGGTGTCTCGAACCAGTTGCCGACATCCTGCTCTTCCTTCCAGAGAACGGCTGTCGCCGGACGGAGAGCGGCCGGGCAGCAGTCGGTGAGAGTGTGGGAGACGACGGCCGAGTCAACGCCTCCGGCGAACTTGGCGAAGCGTCTTCGAGTGACCTCGCGGATGGCGAGTACAGTGGGTATCCGTCGTTGCGACAGATACGGGGGTCGGAGGGATTTTCACCCGACTGCGAGACTCACTGCGTTCGTCTCGCGCTCAGTATATCAGCCCTCGGATTGTCGTCCCTGGCGCGTGGCCTCTGGAGTCAGCCGCCTTCCCGGACTAGGCCACGACCCCGCACTCCGTCGTATGCCGATTAGTATTAAAGGGATTTCGATTGCCGGACGTTACTCCCGAGAGACGCCATAGGCGTCTCTCGACCCTCGCGAACGCTACGCGTTCGCTCAGTCCCGGTCGGTTTCGGCCCAGTCACACTCCTGGCACTTGTAGCCCGTGACGAACTCCAGCGCCGAGGGCATGTAGCCAACAGCAAGCACGTTCTCGCCACACTCCGGGCACTCCCGGTCGGCGTCTTCGATCGGTTCTGCGTCCATTACGCTCTCGCCTTCGATGAGTTCGGCGAGGCTCGCAGGGGTCTGCATTCGCCCCTGTACCACGCGGTTGTCGGCCATACCGGAGAGCGGAGCGTCGGCCGCCTAAATCTTCCCCTCTAGCAATTCTTGCAGCAAAGCTGGCGGTGACGTATGGGATTCTAAACTGGGCTCCTGACAGCCAGAAAGACTCGCTCAGAGCTGCCAACTGACTCGGCAACAGCCAGAAAGCCCCCACGCTCTCGACCGCCGATAGACTCACTCCGTTCGTCTATCGAGGTCTCGTTCGCTCCGCTCACGAGACTCGCGCGACTCGTTGCGCTCCTCGGCCTTCGGCCTGTGGTGCTTACATCGTCGTGCTTCGTCGAGAGCGTGGCCCCTTTCAGTCCCACCCGCGCTGATTGACCAACCGTCTACGGGTGGGACTGAAAGGGGCAGCCAGCTACACGAAGGCAGGCGACGTCCTCGCAAGAGCTCCACTCTTGCGGGATGATGAAAATCGCTCTGCGATTTTCAGATCACAAGCACTGGACTGAGCGAACGCAGTGAGTGAGGGAAGCGCGCAGCGAGTCTCCCGAGTGTAGCTGGCTGGGGCTTTCTGGCTGTTAGCAGTCGTCGAACCATCGGAGATGGCCTTACCGAGTCACTGAGTTCAAAAACAGACCACAGTCGTTTCTAGAGCCACGGCGCGCGTTCCTGGTCCGGGTCGTACTCCACTTTCGCCCCCTCGTCGGTGCGTTCGTCAGCAGCCACACCCTGGGAGGCGCCGCCGTCGGAGAACGCCGCGGTGAGGTCCACCGCGTCGGGGTGGTAGTCCTGGTGGCGTTCGCGGGCGTTCTCCGGGTCGAAGGATAGCAGGGCGGTGACGCCCAGCACGGCCAGCGCGACCGGGGCTTGCGTGGGGAGCAGGCCGAGCACGGAGAGGGCAAGCACGCCCAGGGCGACAGCGCTGCCAAAGCGGAACCGGTCGATGTCGACAGCGTTGCGCAGCCACGGGCTGGCGAGCGCGACCACGAGTGCGAAGCCGACGCCGATACCGGCGGTCGCTGCGGCGCGGGCCAGCATCTCGGGGTTGGCCTCGACGACCAGCTCCGCGCCGGCGGGGTCGACACTGGCCAGCAGGCCCAGGCCGACGATGATGGCGGGCCGGGGGAGCAGTTCTCCGATGCGGGCGCTCGCGGTCTGGGCTGCGATAGCCAGGATGACGATACCGGCGAAGCGCTCGAAGGTGGCCAGATGGACGACGCCGGCGATGGTCGGCGCGATGGCGGCCTCGAGTATCGCCACCGGAATCAGCACGGCGCCGATGAGCAACACGGCTTTGGCCTGTTGTCGGGGCGTGCCGTCCATCTCCGCGAGGACGACCGCGACCATCGCGGAGCCACCGAAGACGAGCAGGCCGACCTCGAGCATCCCGGTCCAGGTCGTAAGCGCGCCCGCGAGGACGAGCACGGGGAAGATACCGTCCACGAGCGGGAGGCCCATCACCGTCGCGAGCAGGCGGCCGCCGCGGCCGACCTGCCGCTCGATGTCGAGCGCGACCGGGTGTCTGGAGCTACTCATCTCGGTTCAGTGCTGGGCATACCCCGACGCCCTGCGGGTGGCTGCTGCGTGGTCGACACCGCCAGCGTGGCGGTTCCACTTCCCGAAACCCACCGAAAATGTGTTAGCCGACGCCGTAGCACACGGGGCTTGTCGGTCGGTGAGGTCGCTGGTGGGGTGGGAGCAGCGCATATCTATAATTAACTTTCAAAAGGCTATAAGCGTTGTGTGAGAAGCGGGACCACACGCCGTGAAACGTGGGAAATGCACACATACAACTGGACGAGTGTAGCAGTGAAACGGTGTATGTGAAAACATCATACAAACGACCAGCCACGGGGAGGGGTACCCGCACAGTCCCCACGGTATGCGAGGCCACCCCAGTCCACAGGAGTCTCGCAACGTTTTTGCCCGGCGGTCATGGACGACTTACATGGCGAACGATTCCGAGCCTTTCTCCGAGAAACTCCGCGTTCCGGAGGCGCTGACCTTCGACGACGTACTGCTGCGGCCAAAAGAGTCCCGGGTCGAGCCGGACGAAGCCGACACGGCGACGCGCGTCTCGAAGAGCGTCGAACTGAACGTTCCGGTGCTCACCGCGGCGATGGACACGGTCACCGAGAGCGACATGGCCATCGCGATGGCTCGCCAGGGAGGTCTGGGCGTGCTCCACCGCAACATGGACGCCGACGAGATGGCCGCCGAGATCGAGCGTGTCAAGCGCTACGACGAGCTCATCATCCGCGACGTCGTCACGGCCCACCCCGAACAGACCGTCCGAGAGGTCGACAAGATGATGGACCGCAAGGGCGTCTCCGGCGCCCCCGTCGTCGACGACGAGACCGGCGAGGTCCTGGGTATCATCTCCGGGACCGACATCCGGCCGTACCTCGAGGTCGGCGAATCCGACGCCGTCACCGAGGCTATGACTGACGAGGTCATCACCGCCTCCGAGGACGTGACCCCCCGGGAAGCGCTCGAACTGATGTACGACCACAAGATAGAGCGCGTCCCCATCGTAGACGACGAGAACCGGCTGGTCGGCCTCATCACGATGCGTGGCGTTCTCAAGCGCCGCGAGTACGACGACGCCGCCCGCGACGAGGAGGGACAGCTCCGCGTCGGGGCCGCCGTCGGTCCGTTCGAGGTTGAGCGCGCCGAGATTGCCGACGAGGCCGGCGCGGATATCCTCTTTATCGACTGCGCCCACGCGCACAACGCGAACGTCATCGACAGCGCCCGCGAAATCAAGGAGACCGTCGAGGCAGACGTCGTCGTCGGCAACATCGGCACCAGCGAGGCCGCCGAGGCTGTCGTCGACTTCGCCGACGGCGTGAAAGTCGGTATCGGTCCCGGCTCTATCTGTACCACTCGCGTCGTCACCGGCGCCGGGATGCCCCAGATAACGGCCGTCGCACAGGTCGCCGACGTGGCCAGCCAGCACGACGTCCCAGTCATCGCAGACGGCGGAATTCGGTACTCCGGAGACGCCATCAAGGCCATCGCCGCCGGTGCGGACGCGGTGATGCTCGGCTCGTACTTCGCCGGCACCGACGAAGCCCCCGGCCGCGTCATCCAGATGAACGGCAAGAAGTACAAGCAGTACCGCGGCATGGGCTCGGTCGGCGCGATGAACGAGGGCGGCGGCGAGCGCTACCTCAAAGAGGACGACGAGGACGAGGACTACGTCCCCGAGGGCGTCGAGGCCGCGACCCCCTACAAGGGCTCGCTCGCCTCCGAACTCCACCAGCTCGTCGGCGGGATGCAGTCGGGCATGGGCTACGTCGGCGCCGAGACCATCCCCGAGTTCAAGGAGCGTTCGGAGTTCGTCCGCGTCTCCGCCGCCGGCCAGCAGGAGAGCCACCCCCACGACGTGATGATTACGGACGAAGCGCCGAACTACAGCCCCGACAGCTAAACTCCGGCAATACGTTCTCCAGGGCCGAGCCCGCAGTTTTGGTATGACTCGCTACACTCACTACGTCGGCAGTGACGCCGACACTATCGAGCTGGCCCACGCCGTCCGTCGTCGCGTCTTCATCGAGGAGCAGGGCGTCGAGGAGGCCGTCGAGATGGACGGCCGAGACGACGCGGCGACACACGTCGTCCTCACCGAGGTCGCCGACCCAGTCGCTACTGCTCGCGTTCGCTTTCCCGACCCGTCGACAGCCAAGATCGAGCGAGTAGCGGTCTGTCCCGAGTATCGCGGCGAAGGACTCGCCCGCCAAGTGATGAACGTCGCCGAGTCGGCGGCCCGGGACGCTGGAGCGAGCTCGGCGACACTGCACGCACAGGTCAGTGTCCGAGGATTCTACGAGAACCTGGGCTACAAGACGGTCAGCGAGGAGTTCGAAGAAGCCGGCATCCCCCACGTCGAGATGCGACGGCGGCTCGCGTGAGGCTACTCGCGGCCGACCACCAGGTACGCAAGCGGGACCACGACACCGAGCGGGCCGAGGATAAACAGCCCCGCAAAGGTTGCTATGGCCCAGATAACTGCGTTGTCGTTGCCCCGTTCCGTCGCGTCGGTGTACACCCAGTAGGTGATGCCGACCGTTATCACGAACAGGAAGAACGCAATGAGGAAGATGATGACCAACTCGGGGCCACCCGGTATCTGCAACAGTTGGAGGAGCATTAGTTCTCGTTCGACAGTCAGTTGAAAATGTTTTGTGGTGCGGGTACCACCCTTTCGTTCGCGGGATAACGGACCGGAAGAGACTGAGCAAACGCGAAGCGTTTGCGAAGGTCGAGAGACGGCGTCGGCGTCTCTCGGAATTTGAACCGTCGGAAGACGGTCGGTCTCACTTCGTTCGACCGCTGCGTCGTCCGGGGTTCAAAACGCTTCGTAGCCGCTTTGCTCCTCACGGAGTGTTCGTCGCAGAAGCGGGCCGGAAGGGATTTGAACTACGCGATACGCTCACTGGCGTTCGCGTTTCTCTCGTTCAGAACCGCTTCGTAGCCGCTTTGCTACTCACGTAGTGTTTGTCGCAGAAGCGGGCCGGAAGGGATTTGAACCCTCGACCGACGGCTTAAGAGGCCGTCGCTCTGCCAGACTGAGCTACCGGCCCTGCGTGTATCGATTACGGAGGGGTTTGTATATACGTTTCCTTTCCACCCGAGGGCTGTTCCGTCTGCCCCCTGGAATCTGGGGCATCCTGCCCGCCGGAGTGGACCGAGTACGGGTCAGTAACTGTAGTCGTACTCGATCGTGTCGATCTTGCCGGTTACCGTGGCCGTGTTGCCGTCGGTGTTGATCTTGATGTCCCGGAGTTCACTGAGACTCCCCTCGCCGGTGTCGTTCGCTTCGACCCACTCCTCGATGTCGCCTTCGTTGACGTCGCCTTCGCTCCCGAAGACGAAGACGTACTGGAGTTTCGTCGTCTCGCCGTTGAAGCTATCCGCCTGACCGTACCCAATGAGTCCGTCGAACTCCCGCGAGCGAACGTCCTCATCGGGACCGTCTTCCGAACCGACCTCGTCATCGTACAGGTCCAGCGAGATGCTGACTCCCGTGTCGGTCGAATCGACCAGCGTCTTGAACTCCTCATTGGTATCCACGAGCCGGTTGTCGCCGCTTTCGCCCGTGTCGATGATGCCCTTGGCGACGTCCTCGGCCGAGACCGGGTCGGACTCGTTGCTATCGTTGGGCACGCGCTCCCCCCTGACGATGGTCCCGTTGCCGATGGCGTAAGCCTCCTCGGGCTCTTCCTGGTCGGCCCGAACGTATATTTCGTAGTCCTCGTATGTGGTCTCGGACTCGTATTCGTAGCCTGCGGTGCTCTCGTCGTTGCTGCCGAACCCGGACTCGGTACTCGTCTCTCTGCTGGATTCGAGTTCCGTTTTGATGCTTTCCGTGTCGAACGAACCAGTGACGATGCTACCGTCGGGAAGGCCCATTCCCATGTTGATGTTTTCCGCCCGAATACCGAGCTGACGGGAGTTGTTACTCTTGAGGCTCAGCAGAAAGTCCTCGTTGAGGTTCTCGCTGTTAGAGAGCGCCTTTTTAGTGCTGAAGGCGTAGACGTCGATTCCCTCGGCGTCGCTCTCGAACGTATCCGGCTCGTACACCCAGTTCGAGTAGCCACTGATACCAGCGCCACCACCACCGGGAATGAGGTCCTGAACTGCGCTACATCCGGAAAGGCTGCCGACTGCCCCCAGCGCAGCCGCCCCCGTCCCCATTCGCATCAGCTCGCGTCGTGTAATATCGTCCGACATTGTGCTCTGTTGCTTATTTACACTCATATAGAACTTACTATTCCGGCCCAAAACCGTACAGAAACGGCCCGGGATTCATCATACCGCTCAGGTAGTATCACCCGACCACTCGTCGGACGTGGTCGCCCGCGGAGACGGTGTAATATAAGTGTGTGCCGACCACACTGCTTGCCAATGAGTGCTGCCAGTGGCATTACGATGGCGTCGATGTCTACCTACGCCATCCTCGGGTGTGGGAGTGTGGGACACGCCGTGGCCGAGGAACTCGTCGACGAAGGGAAAGACGTCCTCATTCTGGACGCCGACGAGGGCCGCGTCGAAGCGCTCCGCGACCAGGACCTCAACGCCCAGCAGGCCGACATCGGGGACGAACACGTCGCCGAGACCGTCCACGACCGCGACGTCATCCTCATCATGTCGCCGGACGTGACAGCCAACGCCGAGGCAGTCCGTAACATCCGCGCGGCCGACGGCGAGCAGTTTATTGTCGCCCGCGCGGACGACCCCGTCTCGGCCGACGAACTGACCGAACTCGGCGCCGACGTGGTTATCAACCCCTCGGCGGTCATCGCCGACTCGGCGCTCCGTGCCCTGGAGACGGGCGAACTGGAGTACAAGGCCTCGCAACTGGGGGACGTCATCGACGCCACCGAGGAGCGGATGGCGATTCTCATCCATCGCTCGCCGGACCCGGACTCCATCGCCTCGGCGGCGGCGCTGCGGGCCATCGCGGAGAGCCGCGACATCGAGGCGGATATCATCTACGAGGGCGAAATCGGCCACCAGGAGAACCGGGCGTTCGTGAACCTGCTGGGCATCGAGCTCGCCTCCCGCGGGGAAGTAGAGCTGTCCGAGTTCGATACGTTCGCACTCGTCGACGTGGCGAAAGGTGGCGAGGTGAACGTCGACGAGATCGACATCATCATCGACCACTACGAGCACGACGAGGAGTACGACGCCGCCTTCTCCGATATCCGGCCGAACGTCTCCGCGACCTCGACGATTCTCACAAAGTACATCCAGGAACTGGACCTCACGCTCGACCAGACCGTCGCCACGGCGCTGCTGTACGGGATTCGCGCCGAGACGCTGGATTTCAAACGCGACACGACGCCGGCGGATTTGACCGCCGCCGCCTACCTCTACCCCTTCGCCGACCACGACACCCTGGAACAGGTCGAGTCGCCGTCGATGAGTCCCGAGACGTTAGACGTCCTCGCCGAAGCCATTCGGAACCGGGAGGTCCAGGGGAGCCATCTCGTCTCGAACGCGGGGTTCATTCGCGACCGGGACGCCCTCTCACAGGCGGCCCAGCACCTCCTCAACCTGGAAGGTATCACCACGACTGCCGTCTTCGCTATCGCCGACGACACCATCTATCTCGCCGCCCGTTCGAAGGACATTCGCATGAACATCGGGAAGGTACTCGCCGACGCGTTCGGCGAGATGGGCGAGACGGCGGGCCACTCGACGGACGCCAGCGTCGAGATTCCGCTGGGTATCTTCACCGGGCTGGACACGAGCGACGACAACCGCGACACGCTGCTGGAACTGACCGAAGAAGCCGTCAAACGAAAGCTGTTCGAGGCGATGGGCGTCGATAGCGGCGAAGGCTCGAACGGGAACTAGGCCGGGACCTCTTCTTCGTCCGTCTCGTCGTCGTGCTGGTGCAGTCGTTCGATGATGTCGTTGACGATGACCACGTCACCGACGGCCTGGACCCACCGGTACGGGACGATGACTCCGCGAGCGCTCCGTGCCTCTGACGAGAACAGCTCGTTGTTCAGCTGGTGCAGCGCCAGACCCGTGACAGTCTGTCGGTCCAGGTCGAGGCGGATGTCCTCGACTTCGCCGACGAAGACCCCGTTTTTCGAGTACACTTCCCGTCCCACCAGCGTCGTAATCTCCTGAGGAATCTTCTCAGTTTCCATACCCCGTCTCAGTACCGGGCGGGTATTAAATGTTCATTGCGCGTCAGACGGGCGTCCTCGGTTCGGACCCTGACTGCACAGCGTCCGGGGCCTTTTCACCGCTGAGACCGTAACCCGGCCGATGCCCGAGGTCAGCGTGTCCGTCGAGGTGCCGGCCGCCCCCGAGACTGTCTGGTCGGTGTTGACAGACACCGAGGCCTACCCGCAGTGGAACACGCTGCTTTCGGTGCGTGGCGAGTTCGCTGTCGGCGAAACCGTCGCCGTGCGGCTCTCTATTCCCGGCCTTCCGACTGTCCCCATCTCCCCCGAGATTACGGCCGTCGAGCCCGAGCGGGCGCTGCGATGGCGCTCGCGGCTGTTCGGTATCGAGGCCGACCACGCGTTTTTGCTCGAGCCCCTCGGGGACGGCGGGACGCGGTTCGGCCAGACCGAGCAGTTCAGCGGGGCGATGGCGGGGCCGGTCCTGGCCCGGTTCGAACGGCGGATTCGACGCGGCTTCGAGCAGATGAACGTCGGGCTGCGCCGGCGGGCGATAGAACTCACCGACGACGCCACCCACTAGTCAGCGGCGGTCTACGTCTCTGTCGACGCTCAGGCGGAGCCTGTCGAACGTCTCCTCGGCGACTGCGTCCCCGACCAGCGTATATATCCCCGTGATGCCGTGGTCCCTGGCCAGCTCCGTCAGGTGGTCCAGGAACCGGACGACGCGGTCCTCCGCGGCGTACATCAGAAAGACGTTGAGGTTCTCGACGAGCAGATAGCCGCCCTCCCCGAGGGCCTCGAACGCCCTGGAGAGACGCATACTCAGACCGGTGAGGTCGTCGGGAACCAGCGGGTCACAGGTCCACATCGGCCCCTGGTACTCCGTCTCGGCACCCGAGACAGGGATATGAGCGACGGCTCCCAGCTCCGCGCCCTCGTCCGCGAGCCGGTCGGCGACGGCCGCCGACGGCTTCGAGGAGACGACGATGACGTTCCGAGTTGCGTCGGCCGGCAGGTGGGCAAAGGGCGACTGCATCGACGACAGCGACAGGAGGAGCTGTGCCCCCTGCTCCAGCGACAGCTCGGGCTGGAGGGCGTCCCCGTTAGCACTCACGCTGTGCCACCCCGTTTGTCGACCAGCACGCTGTTCCCCCACATAGGCACTACCCTTATTCGTCAGGATTCGTCCCGGTGTATAAATAATTTATGTGGATATTAATGGCAATTGCGTCAACATATGGCCGAAACACGACCCGAAGGCGGCACGCTTTCGACTCTTTCATGTAGCCGGTGGTCCACCGCCAACCATGAGCTTCAGGGTGCATCGCCGACTCAGCCGGGCCGACGCCGTAACGCTGTGTAACGCGGTCGTCGGCTTCGCCGCCGGGGTCGTGGCGTTTACCGACCTCCACCTCGCTGCGCGGCTCATCCTGCTGTCGGTCATCGTCGACGCACTCGACGGTATCGCGGCCCGCAACGGGGAAAGCTCCGACGTCGGCCCGCTGCTTGACTCCATCACCGACGTGCTCTCCTTTGGCGTCACGCCGAGCCTGTTCGTCTACTTCGTGTTACGGTCGGACTACGGGGCGGTCGGCGAGACGCCTGTGCTGGTCTCCGCCGGCCTGCTCGTGGTGGCCTCGCTGTACGCTGTCTTCTCCATCCTCCGGACGGCGTTCTACACGACCTACTTCGACGGTGCAGAGGAGCGGCCGGGGATGCCAAACTCCCTGGGGGCGATACTGCTTTCGACGGCCTATCTCGCCGGTGTCACCGGCCCCGTCGCCATCACCGTGGGTGCGGCTGTGCTCGCGGTCGCACAGGTCTCGCCCTTCGATTACCCCAAGCCGGGAGTCAAAACGGTGGGGCCGATGGGTGTCGTCCTCTTCGGGGCCGTCGTGGCCCCGACCGCGCTCGGTCGGGTGTTCCCGCGACTGATGCTCGCCGTAGCGCTCCTGTTTTTCGCCCTCGGCCCGCGCTACTACTGGGCCGACTAGTCCCCGAGCACGTCCGCGAGAAACCCCTCGACAGCTCGGTTGAACGCCGACGGTCGCTCCAGCATCGCCAGATGCGCGGCGTCGGCCACGACGGCGAACTCCCCCCGTGGAAGCTCCTGGGCGAGGGCCTCGTGGTCGCTCCTGGGGGTCAGTCTGTCGTGTTCCCCACACAGCGCAAGCGTCGGCACGTCGATAGCCGAAAGCCGGCCAGTCACGTCGAACTGGTCGCAGGTCCGGAAATCCCGTCGAGTGACCCGGCGACCGACAGCGCGGAGCTGGTCCCGAGACGGGCGACGCAGTGATTCGTCGGTGTCGTGAAAGAGTCGGTCACGCCCGTGGAGGAACTCGACGGCCCCCTCGAAATCGTCGTCGAGCCACCCCAGTAGTCCGTCGAAGACGGGTAACGCTGCCCCGGTCCCCGCCAGAACGAGCGCGTCGGGCTGCCAGTCGGACTCTAAGACGATCCACTGGGCGACTGCGCCCCCGAGTGAGTTGCCCACGAGCACGTCGGCGTCGGTCGCGCGGGCGACGGCGACGACGTCTTCGGCGTACGCAGCGAGTGTCTCGCTGCCCGGGGCAGTCGCGACGTCCTCGGAGTCGCCGTGGCCGCTCAGGTCGAGGGCGACGGCCGGGTGGGTCGGTCCCTCGGGTCCGTACTGGTGGCTCCAGAGGCGATATGTCCCACCGCTCCCGTGAACGTAGAGCGCCACCGGACCAGACCCGTCGCCGGGAGCGTTCCGGTAGGTCGTGGTCCGCCCGTGGTGTGTGACTGTGTCCATGCACGCGTGTACGCAAACACAGCGAATAAAAACACACACATCGTAGGGGCTCGGTGTGAACCGCATTCAAGCAACTAATCTAGAATCGCCGCTTTAGGGCGGTTATCGCCGATAGATTTATATACTTACCGCACTTACCTGTAGTTAGCATGAACACAGATCAACAGTTGTTCGACGAGATGTCCGTCCGCCGATTCGAGTACGACGACGGCGTCGTGCTCGCGGCGGACGTGGGCGTCGCCGACGACACCAGCGTGGACGTCGTCGACGACACGGTGATTCTCGTCACCGGCGACGAGCAGTACGAACAGCCCCTGCCCGACGAGAGCGACGCACGGGCGTTTATCAACAATGGCGTCCTCACTATCGAACTGTCAGACGAGGAGGCTCACTAGATGAAACTCACAGTCAAACCCTTAAAGCAGAAAGACGCAGGCCGCGGCCTCGCGGCCATCGACCGGGCCGCCATGGACGAGATGGACCTCGAGAACGGAGATTACATCGTCCTCGAGGGGAACAACCGCGCCGTCGCTCGCGTGTGGCCGGGCTACCCCGAGGATGACGGGCAAGGTATCGTCCGAATCGACGGGCAGCTCCGCCAGGAGGCCGGCGTCGGTATCGACGACTCCGTGACCGTCGAGAAGGCCGACGTCAAGCCCGCGACCAGCGTGACCGTCGCCCTGCCCCAGAACCTCCGGGTTCGGGGCAACGTCGGCCCGATGATTCGCAACAACCTCAGCGGACAGGCCGTCACGCAGGGCCAGACCGTCCCCGTGAGCTTCGGTCTCGGACCGCTCTCCTCGATGTCCGGCCAGAAGATTCCGCTGCGAATCGCCGAGACGGCTCCCTCCGGCACGGTGGTCGTCACCGACTCGACCGAGATTCAGGTCAGCGAGAAGCCCGCCGAACAGATACGTGAAGGCGAGGGCGCAGCGAGCCCCGAATCGCCCGACGTGACCTACGAGGACATCGGCGGCCTGGACGACGAACTCGAGCAGGTCCGCGAGATGATAGAGCTGCCGATGCGCCACCCCGAGCTGTTCCAGCAGCTGGGCATCGAGCCGCCGAAGGGCGTCCTCCTCCACGGCCCGCCGGGGACCGGGAAGACCCTGATGGCGAAGGCCGTCGCAAACGAGATAGACGCGTACTTCACCACCATCTCCGGCCCGGAGATAATGTCGAAGTACTACGGCGAGAGCGAGGAGCAGCTCCGTGAGGTCTTCGAGGAGGCCGAGGAGAACTCCCCCGCCATCGTCTTCATCGACGAAATCGACTCCATCGCGCCCAAACGCGGCGAGACCCAGGGCGACGTGGAACGCCGCGTCGTCGCCCAGCTCCTCTCCCTGATGGACGGGCTCGAGGAGCGCGGGCAGGTCATCGTCATCGGCGCGACCAACCGCGTCGACGCCATCGACCCCGCCCTGCGCCGTGGCGGCCGCTTCGACCGCGAGATCGAGATCGGCGTCCCGGACAAGGAGGGCCGCAAGGAGATACTGCAGGTCCACACCCGCGGGATGCCCCTCTCCGAGGAGATCGACCTCGACAGCTACGCCGAGAACACCCACGGCTTCGTCGGCGCGGACCTGTCCTCGCTGACCAAGGAGTCCGCGATGAACGCGCTCCGGCGCATCCGCCCCGAGCTCGACCTCGAATCCGAGGAGATCGACGCCGAAGTCCTGGAGAAGCTGGAGATCAGCGACGACGACATGAAGGACGCGATGAAGGGCATCGAGCCCTCCGCGCTCCGTGAGGTCTTCGTCGAGGTCCCCGAGGTCACCTGGGACTCCGTCGGCGGACTCGAAGACACGAAAGAACGGCTCCGCGAGACCATCCAGTGGCCCCTGGAGTACGGCTCCGTCTTCGAGGCGATGGACCTCGACGCGGCCAAGGGCGTCCTGCTGTACGGCCCGCCGGGCACCGGGAAAACGCTGCTCGCGAAGGCCGTCGCCAACGAGGCCCAGTCGAACTTCATCTCCGTGAAAGGGCCCGAACTGCTGAACAAGTTCGTGGGCGAGTCCGAGAAGGGCGTCCGCGAAGTGTTCGCCAAGGCCCGGGAGAACGCCCCCACGGTGGTGTTCTTCGACGAGATCGACTCCATCGCCGGCGAGCGCGGTGGCAGTACGACCGACTCCGGTGTCGGCGAACGGGTCGTCTCCCAGCTCCTGACCGAGCTCGACGGCATCGAGGACATGGAGGACGTCGTCGTCGTCGCGACGACCAACCGACCGGACCTCATCGACAGCGCACTCCTGCGCCCCGGTCGCCTGGACCGGCACGTCCACGTCCCGGTGCCCGACGAGGAGGCCCGCCGGGCCATCTTCGCGGTCCACACTCGCGACAAACCGCTGGCCGACGGCGTCGACCTGAACTCGCTCGCGCGCCGGACCGACGGCTACGTCGGCGCCGACATCGAGGCCGTCTGCCGCGAGGCGTCGATGGCCGCGACCCGGGAGTTCATCAACAGCGTGGACCCCGAGGACATCGGTGACTCGGTCTCGAACGTCCGCGTGACGATGGACCACTTCGAGCACGCCCTCTCTGAGGTCGGCCCCAGCGTCACCGACGAGACCCGCGAACGCTACGAGGAAATCGAACAGCGGTTCGACACGGCCGAGCCCGACCTCGAAGAGGACAAGGTCGGCCGGACGTTCCAGTAGTACCTCTTTACCGCTCGGGTTCGCGCTTCGCGCGAACCTCTCGCGATAACAATCTACGCTAAAACGGCTGCCTCCGCGGGCTTTGCCCGCTCCGGCAGTGGACCGCACTCGCTGCGCTCGCGCGGATGCCGGACCGCAAAACTGAATCAGGTCATTTTCCGTTCGCCTTCTCGACCACTTATTTAACGACAGCGTCCCCAGCTACTGGTAATGTCTGGTTGGCTCAGTACCGGCGGCGAACACGCCGCCGAGGAAGACCACGACGGAGAGCACCACGAACACCGGAGTCGGTGGCCACTCATCGCCGCCATCGGCGCGGGGATGCTGTATCTCGGCGCCGGATTCTTCTTCGTCGGGCTCGACCTCGTCCCCGTTTTGATTCCCGCCGGACTCGTCGGCGTCGGAACCCTGAGTATGCTCGCCGGCCTCTTTGGCTGGGCGTACGAGGCGTTTCTCGCCCCATCTGCCGGTCACGGCGCCGGCGACACCGACCTCTACGCGACGACGATGATACTCTTTCTGGCCTCCGACGTGGCGACGTTCTCGGCTGGCTTTATCTACTACGCGTTCGTCCGGGCCGGCGCCTGGGAGGCGAGTCACGGACTGCTGACGCCGCTCGTGTTCATCAACACCGCCCTGCTGGTCGCCAGCAGCTTCACCATCCACTACGGCCACCACGCGCTCGAAGCGGGCGACCGAAAGAAGTTCCTCGGCTTGCTCGGTGCGACGCTGGTGCTTGGGGTCGTCTTCCTTGGCGGGCAGGTGTACGAGTACTACGAACTGCTCGTCGTCGAAGGGTTCTCGCTGACCAGCGGCGTCCTCGGGAGCGCCTTCTACGGCCTGACGGGGCTGCACGGCCTCCACGTCGCGCTGGGCGTCCTGCTCATCGCCATCGCCTTCGGTCGGTCGCTCCGTGGCGAGTACGGTCCGGGCCACGACACCGCTATCAGGACGACGTCGCTCTACTGGCACTTCGTCGACGTGGTGTGGATATTCCTCGTCGTGGTGCTCTACGTCGGCGCGTCAATCTGAGCGTCGACGTCGTAGAACGGTTCTCGACGCGTTAGCCGACGTTTGTTGGCACATCCATCGCTCTTGGCGCATAATTACTCATATTTCAACCAGTAATTATAAGCTTGTAGTCGTTGGATTTACCGTATGGCTACTATCCGACGCGGGTCTCTCGTCGGGAGCGTTTTCAACGCGATTTTCAGGCCGTCCGAGTTCGTCTCGGTCCGCGATGAGTCGGAGTTTGGCAGTCGGTCGAGGCTGGCGCGTCGCCTCGCCGGACTCGCTGGCTTCTACCTCTGGAACGTGTTCCTGTACGCGACGCCGCTGACGCTCGCTGGTATCGGATTCACCTCGACCGCAGCCGCACCGTCGTGGTTCGCCGTCGTCACCGCTGGGGTGGTCCAGACGCCCGACACGCTCTGGCGGTTGCTCGTCGGCCTCGTACAGAACTCCGCGTTCCTGACCATCGCGACCGCGGTCGTGCTCGTCTCCTACCACGGCGCGGTCACGCTGGTCACCGGGCCGGACGGGGTGTTGAAAAGCTTCCACACGGTCGTCTACACCACGGGCGCCTACCTCGCTGCCCTCTTTACCGGAGTCATGTATCTCAGTACGGCCCCTGGGCTCGACGCGGCCGAATCGCTGGTGCTCAATCTCCAGAAGAAGGGGTTCTATCTGGTCATCGACTGGCTCGGTGCCGACGTGGGGCTGCCGGGCGGGCGGCCCGCCGCCGTCGTCGTCGGGGCGATCTCCCCGACGGGACAGGCGATACTGGCCCTGCTGGGCGTGGCAGCCGTCTACTTCCTGTACTCGCTGTACCTCGGTGCCCGCATCAACCACGAGATGTCACGTCCCCAGGCCGCCGCTGTGCTGACGGCAGTCGCGGCGGCCCCGGTCATCTACATCGTCGGGACGGTGCTGTACTCTACGGTGATACTATGACAACACAGGTCCATCACACGAACGGCGACGCCGAGGCGGCCGAGGAGACAACCGAGGAGTCAGACCAGCAGACGCTGCACCGCGTCCACCCCAGCACGAAGCCGGTCGTGATTCGCTTCGTCGCGTATCTGGTCGCTGGCATCGCGGCTGTCGTCGTCTTCTTCACCAACCCGGAACTGCTCGGAAGCAGGGACGTGACCAATATCGGGCTGCTCATCACGCAAGTACTGGTGGCAGTGGCGCTCGTTCGCCAGGTCGTCAGGTTCGTCCGGCTGCGCCACACGGAGTACATCGTCACGGAGGGGATGGTGACGATAGCCTACCAGCTGCTCGGTCGGTCGAAGACGCGCCAGGTCCCCTTCGAGCGCGTCCGAAGCCACGAGCTGCGGCAGGGCCGCATCGAGAGCCAGCTCGACCTGGGCACCATCACGCTCAACCAGGGCCTCGGTGGTATCGCACTCACCAACGTTCCGGGACCGTTCGATATCTACGACAGCATCCGGGAACAGACGGAACTGTAAAACTACCTCCGGGATTGTCCTGACAGTCACCGGAGACGTAGTTAGAGGGCAGGGCCTTTATTGCTGCAATAAGAACTCGAATTTATGAATCGGCGAAGCTTGCTCGCCACGACAACTGGGTTGCTGACCGCGTCATCGGCCGGGTGTCTCCGACTCTCGGAGCAGGAACCCGCGACAGCGACGCCGTCGGAAAGCGGAACTGACACCGGGACGGAATCGGGCGAGGAAACGACGACACCGACAGAAGTTGAGACGACCGAGGAAGAGTCAGAATCGGACCAGGAAATGCCGAGCGACATTTCCGGGGCACCGATGTTCCAGTACGACGCTGCGAACACGGGGACGAGCCCGGATGAAAGTGGCCCCAAAGAGTCCGTCAGTGAACAGTGGTCCGCCAACTCTCTGGGTCCGGTGTATTCGTCACCGGCAGTGGTCGACGGCACCGTCTACGTCGGGAGTAATGACAACAGTGTCTACGCGTTCTCCGCCGCAGACGGCTCCGAGCAGTGGTCATATGAGACTGGGGGTGAGGTGTACTCGTCGCCGGCGGTCGTCGATGGTACCGTCTACGTCGGGGGTGGCGACGGCGCTGTGTACGCGCTGTCGGCCGACGATGGCGCCAAACAGTGGTCGTACGAGGCTGGGGCACAGGTGAACTCGTCCCCGACAGTGGTCGATGGCACCGTCTATATCGGGAGTCATGATTACAACGTGTACGCGTTGGCGGCCGACGACGGCACCGAGAAATGGTCGTACGAGACTGGGGGTTCCGTGTCTTCGTCGCCGGCAGTGGTCGATGACACCGTCTACGTCACTAGTGCCGATACCACTGTGTACGCGTTATCTGCCGCGGGCGGTATCGAGGAATGGTCGTATGACACTGGTGGTGATATCGGCGAGGGGTCATCGCCGACAGTGGTCGACGGCACCGTCTACTTCGGTAGTCCCAGGAACGGCAGCGATAGCGACGGTGGTGCTGTGTACGCGTTATCAGCTGCAGATGGCACAGAACAATGGTCCTTTGAGACTGGAGATTCAGTGGCATCGTCGCCGGCAGTGGCTGATGGCACCGTCTACGTCGGGAGCAACGACAACACTGTGTACGCGCTGTCGGCTGCCGACGGGACCGAACAATGGGCATTCGAGACTGAGGAGCTTGTGATTTCGTCGCCGGCAGTGGTTGATGGCACCGTCTACGTCGGGAGCCGGGACAATACTGTGTACGCGCTGTCGGCCGACGGCGGGACCGAACAGTGGTCGTACGGGACTGGGGGGTTCGTATACTCCTCGCCGGCAGTCGTCGATGGCATCGTCTACGTCGGGGATTTCGACGGCAATTTGTTCGCGTTGTCGGAACAGTAGCCGGCCGTGGGATACGACGGAGTCCGTTCTCCAGTGGATTGAACCATACGCAGGGACTCCGCCGCGGACCGCTATTCGAGTCCGCTCGCTCTTCCAGTGCAACGAACTGCCGGTAGATTGGCTGGCTGAGGATATCGACCACGCCGGAGCTGATGGCGAAGACGGTCAGCGGGAACGCCAGTTCGAGGGCGACAGGGATTTGTTCCTCTTACAGAAAACTTATCCCAATAGTGTAAAAGTTTTAAATTATGGACCGGAGGAGCTTGCTCGCCGCGACGAGCGGACTACTGACCGCGTCATCGGCTGGTTGTCTCCGTCTCTCGGCGCAGGAATCCACGACAGCCACGCCGTCAGCAAACGAGACTGAGAGCGAGACGGAAACAGCTGGGGAAGAGCCGACACCGACGGAAGCAGAGACGACCGAGGAAGAGCCGGAATCGGAAGGAGAAACGTCGAGCGACGTTTCCGGGGCACCGATGTTCCAGTACGACGCTGCGAACTCGGGGACGAACCCGAACGAAACTGGCCCCCAAACCTCTGTCGGCCAGCAGTGGACCGCCAGATTTCTGGTTAGGATATTGTCGTCGCCAGCGGTTGTCGATGGCACCGTCTACGTCGGGAGTAATGACCAAAATGTCTACGCGTTCGCTGCGGCAGACGGCTCCGAGGAATGGTCATACAAGACGGGGGACAGCGTGGTTTCGTCGCCGGCGGTCGCCGATGGCACCGTCTACGTCGGGAGTGGCGATAACAACGTGTACGCGCTGTCGGCCGAGGATGGCACCGAACGATGGTCATATACCACTGAGGGGTGGGTGAATTCGTCGCCGGCAGTGGTCGATGGCACCGTCTACGTCGGGAGTCAGGACGAGAACGTGTACGCGCTGTCGGCGTCGGATGGTACCGAGCAATGGTCCTATCAGACTGGGGGTCCTGTGGGTTCGACGCCGGCGGTCGTCGATGGCACCGTCTACGTCGGGGGCATCGACGACACCGTGTACGCATTGTCGGCGGCAGATGGTACCGAGCAATGGTCGTATGAGACTGGTGGGACTATGTCATCGCCGGCAGTGGTCGATGGCACCGTCTACGTCGGAAGTCAGGACGAGAACGTGTACGCGTTGTCGGCGTCGGATGGTACCGAACAGTGGAGATACGGCGTTGGGGATACTGTGGCATCGTCGCCAGCGGTGGCCAGTGACACCGTCTACGTCGGGAGTTACGACAACAACGTGTACGCCCTGGCGGCCGACGACGGTACCAAGCAATGGTCCTACGGCACTGATGGTTGGGTGTCTTCGCCGGCGGTCGTCGATGGCACCGTCTACGTCGGGAGCCACGATAACAACGTGTACGCGTTATCGGCTGCAGATGGCACCGAACAATGGGCATACGAGACGGGGAATTGGGTTGAGTCGTCGCCGGTAGTAGTGGATGGCACTGTCTACGCCGGGAATTACGACGGCACTGTGTTCGCGTTAGCAGAACAGTAGCCCGGTCGAGACGGATTGTCTTCGCGACGACTCACTAACTGCGAGAAACGGCTTTCGAACCGCTAGTCGACGTTCGCTCGCTCTTCCAGTTCGACGAGCTTCCGGTAGATGGGCGGGCTGAGGATGCCGATGACGCCGAAGATGATGGCGAACACGCCAAGCGGGAACTGCAGTGCCGGCGTGGTGTAACACGGGTTCTCCGCGACGACGGTTGCGTAGTGTTCCTCGCCCTCGTATACGATGATGGAGCCGTCCCGGATGGTGTCACCGTTGGGGAACGCACCGGCGACGCGGGCCTCCCCCTGTGGGTCCGAAAGCGCTTCGTCGAACGCTTCCTGCTCGGCCTCGGAGAGATTCTCGTAGTGGAGTGTCGGGAGATTTCGCGGTCGCGAGTCGTTGAACCGCTCCTGGGTCTCTTCGGCCCCTTCGACTGCCATGGTGGGCTGGTCGCAGGTGGTGATATCCTCCTGGATGATAGCGTAGCCGCCGGGGACCGCGGCGCCGATGCCGACCGCCACCACCAGGACACCCACGAAGGGGGCGACGTAGGTGAAGAAGATGGACTCGTCGGCCATCTCAGGCCCCCACGTCGGTCCGTCGGGACCGAAGGAACTGGAAGGTCACTGCGAGACCGAGCCCGTACGCCCAGTGTGCAACGAAGACGAAAGTCAGGTAGCCGAGGAGAGCAAGCCCCTGCTGGTCGGTGTAGAAGGCGACGGAGAAGCCGGTCGCGACCAGGGTAGCGAACACCAGCCCGGTCTCGAACATCCGCCGCCCGGGCAGGAACTCCTGGAAGGAGAGAAAGAGGAGCGGCCAGATGATGGTCCCGCCGGCGAGGAAGAGTAGTGCACCGATGAGCTGGCTCGTCCCGAGCCCGACCAGCTCCGATATCTCGGCGAAGGAGGCGGGGTCGAGCACGCCGATGACGATGGCGGTCCCGATGCCGCCGGTCATCAGGAACGTGCCGATGAAGCCCGAGATGGCCGCCATCGAGGCGTTCCGGTAGACGTTCTGGGCGACGCTACCGACCCCGCCCAGCAGCCCCATCGGCTGCAGTTCCGGCGCGTACGAGCGTCGGGTGGTCTCGGGCTGGGCCGGTTCCATGTCGTATTTCTCGACCATTCGCTCTTCGAACCACTGCCACTCGCGGGTGAACTGGTTCGTCGCCTTCAGGTTCCACGGATCTGTCGTCTGGACGACCTCGCCGCGCCAGTACGACACCAGCATGTTGTACAGCCACATCACGGCCGAGAGGCCGATGACGTAGGAGCCGACGGTGGCCATCTGCTGGGCGAGCTGGTACTCGGGCGGGTAGATGGCCTGCCGGCGCGGCAACCCCATCCCGCCGATGACCAGCAGAATCATGAACGTGACGAAGGCCCCGACGATGAGCAGCCCCGACTGGAACTTCGCCAGCCGCCGGTCGTACCATCGGCCCGTCAGAATCGGATACCAGTAGTACGACGAGGCTATCATCAGCATCGGGATGATGCCGACGACGATGAGGTGGAAGTGACCCACGACGTAGTAGGTGCCGTGATAGAGGATGTCGATGGGGATGACTGCGAGGAAGACGCCGGTGACGCCGCCGATGATGAAGGTTCCAATCCCGCCCGCACAGAGGATAAACGGCGCCGAGAGCTTGATATCCCCGTCCCACATCGTCGTGAGCCAGTTGAACACCTTGATGGCGCTCGGGACGGCGATAGCGATGGAAATCGCCATAAAGGATGCCTTCAGTCGCGGGTCGACACCGGAGGTGAACATATGGTGGGCCCAGACGCCGAAGGACATCACGGCCAGCCCCAGCGTCGAGTAGACGATGAACTGGTAGCCAAACAGTTTCCGGCCGACGAACTTCGGCAGGATGAGACTCATCAGGCCGGTCGCCGGCAGGAAGAGGATGTACACCTCGGGGTGGCCCCAGAACCAGAACAGGTGTTGCCAGAGGACCGGACCGCCGCCCTCCGTGGCGAAGAACGTCGTTCCGAGGTTGCGGTCCAGCAGGAGCATCACGAGCGCGCTCCCCAGCAACGGGAACGCAAACAACGCGATGGAGCTTGTGACCAGCATATTCCACGAGAAGATGTCGAGGTTGCTCCAGTTCACGCCGTCTGCCCGCTCGTAGATGACCGTCGCGATGAAGTTGATGGCGCCCACCGTCGTCGCGATACCGCTCAGGTGCAAGCCAAGCAGCAGGAGGTCGATCTGTGGGTTGGGCTGGACCACCGAGAGTGGCGCGTACAGCGTCCAGCCGACGCTGACCTCACGGAGCGAGAGGAAGAAGATTATCGACTCTCTGGGCAGGAAGAGACTGAGGACCTGCCCGCCGATCTGGACGATGAGCCCGAAGCGGGCCATCAACAGCGCGGGCGGGAGCAGCCAGAAGCCGATGGCGTTGACCCGCGGGAACGCCATGTCGTCGGCCCCGATAAGCAGCGGCAGGAAGTAGTTCCCGATGCCGAAGAAGACGGGCAGGACGAAGAAGATGAGCATCGTCAGCCCGTGGGTGGTAAACAGCGCGTTGTACGTTTCGGGCGTCCAGATGTCCGCCGGCGGCGTCAGCAGTTCGGTGCGGAGCATCATCGCGTCCATCCCGCCCCAGAGGGCCGCGATAGTGCCGAAAGCGATGTAGAGAAGGCCGATTTCCCGGTGGTTCGTTGTCGTCAGCCAGCGCAGCGCCTCGTCCTGGAGGCGGCCGAGTTCGAACTGGAGCTCCTCGCGAGTGAGGTAACCGCCGTCACTGGCCGGTCGGGCCTTGTACCGCGCCCGGAACCAGATAGCGAGGATACTCAGGGCGAGGACGGCGAGCGCTGACCCTTCGATGACGGCTCTGTTCATCATCGTCGGTGAACCGCCCTCAGAGCCGCAGTAGTTAGCGTATCGGTCGGTGAAAGCATTACTCGATTCTCACGGAGCCATCGACATAAAACTACGCGACGACGGTCGGTATGTGTCGGGGTGACAGCCGGACCGGGACTGGCCAAGCTATTTGATACCCCCGCCGTAAGTTGTCTCCAATGCGTCTCAGTCGCGCCCTGTCCTGGCTCTGTGTTCTCACCCTCGGTGTGGTGGTGTTCAGCACGCCCGCGGCCGCCCAGTCGGTCAACCGGGCGGCCATCGACGAGCTCAACGAACAGCTGCTGTACGTCGCGCTCCCGCTGACGCTGTTCGTGGAACTGATGCTCGTCTACGCCATCTACCGGTTTCACAACAACGACGACCCCAAACCGACCATCGACGACCCGGCACTCGAGGTCACCTGGACCGCTGCGACCGGTGCCATTCTCGTGTTCGTCGGCGTCTCGGGTTTTTTCGTGCTGGCGAACCCCTACATCTCGCCGGCCGCGGCCGGTGCCACCGACAGCGGTGAGATGGCCAACGACATGGAAGTCGACGTGTTGACCTACCAGTGGGGGTACGAGTTCAGCTATCCCAACTCGAACGTGACCACGAGCGAGACGCTTTACCTGCCGAACAACACCGACGTCACGTTCCGGCTCCGGTCGAGTGACGTGATACACTCGTTCTACATACCGGATTTCGGTGTCAAACAGGACATCTTCCCGGGACAGGAGACGGTCGCACGGACCCAGCCGACTGAGACCGGCACCTACCGGCTCTACTGTGCGGAACTGTGTGGCTCGGGCCACGCACGGATGCAGGCCGACGTCGTCGTCTTGAACCAGTCTGAGTACGACTCCTGGCTCGACGAGCAACGCGGGTCCGGGGCGAACAACACGACGACGCCCGACGGAGTGAACAACACGACGACGCCCGATGGTGCGAACGCGACCGCCGCCTCGGTCGCTCGACCGGCCTGAACCGCGCGCTCTCAGCGTGGGGTGCTTTCCCACACAATTGATTTTACCGCGCCGAACGAAGTATTTAATATGCAACAGGCGCGCCACCACGTGCCCCAGTTCACCGGGGTCCTGACGGCGGTCTCGTTCGCTATCGTCGGTGTCGTCATAGCCGGGGCCGTGCCGTCGACACTGTTCCCGCGCGCCCCCACGACGGTCATGGCAGTGATTCCCCACGCTCTCGCGGCCGTCAGCGCCGCCGCCATCGGGACGGTTCTCGGAGGGCTCCGAGCGATCCGGGCGGGCGACGTCGACCGCCACCGGACGCTGATGGTGGTCAGCTTTCTTCTGTTCGGGCTCTTCCTGACCGTTGACTTCTACCGGCTGGCGGTCGTCGGTCCCACGGCCTTTGCCGGCCCGACGGTCGCCGAGACGTATCTCTATCTCCCGCTGCTGGTCGGCCACGGGGCGGTCGCGTTGCTAACCTTCCCCGCAGTGTACTACGCGCTCCTCGTCGGGGTGACGAACCCCCGTGGGGCGCTGCCTGCGACCCGCCATGCCGGGGCCGGCCGGGTGGCTGCGGCGCTCTGGCTTCTGACGTTTGGCTCCGGGCTCGTCATCTACGCGATGTTACACCTCCTGTGGTAAGCGAAGTTCACAACCCACATTATCAGGTATCGCTAACTGATAGCTATGTTCGACGTACGCGAGCGGGTTCCCGCTCTTACCGGCGTCCTGACTATCGTTTCGCTGGCGCTCGTCTTCGGTGCGGTCGGCGGTGCCATCCCCAGCGCACTGCTCCCACGCGCACCCGATTCGGTCCTCGAAGCCATCCCGACGGTCAACGCCGTCATCAGCGCCGCCGCAATCGTGACCATCGTCACCGGTATCCGGGCGATTCGTCGCGGTGACGTAGCGCGCCACCGCCGGCTGATGGTCGCCACGTTCGGCCTGTTCGTGGCGTTTCTCGTGCTCTACCTCTATCGCGTCACCTTGCTGGGCCCGACGGACTTCGCCGGGCCGGCCGTCGTCGAGACGTACGTCTACTTCCCGCTATTGGCCATCCACATACTGCTCGCCATCGTCGCCATCCCGGCGGTCTACTACACCCTCCTACTGGCTGCGAGCTACCCGGTGGCCGAGCTCTCGCGGACGAACCACCCGCGTGCGGGGAAGGTCGCCGCGACGCTGTGGCTGATCTCGTTCTCGCTGGGTATCGTCGTCTACGCGATGCTGTACGTGCTCTGGTGAGCGCGGTTCTCGCTCCCGATGGTCGCGAGCAGAGCGAGACGCGTCAACGCTTCCACTTCCCGGATACGTCACCGTGGTACTCGCCACGCGCCTCGCGTTCCTGTGGCCAGAACGTGATAGCGGTCACCACGAGAAAGAAGCCCGCGACAGTGACAACCACGAGCGTACCAGCGAGACCCGGAATCGACGCGGTCTCGACCCACGACTGCTCGGGCGTGTACAGCGAGATTCGGAACGCCCAGGCGACGCCCAGAAGGACGTACAGCGGGTAGTACACCTTTCGGAGCCGTCGGGAGAGCGCCTCGAAGTAAGACACTTTGAACGTCGGCGTCCGAAGGTCCGCCGCGAGTTCGCGTCGCCACTCCGCCATGGGTGCCGCCTCGGGGTCCAGCGAGTTCGCAAAGAGGTTCTCCTCCAAGACGCGGATACGGGCCCGACTCGCGTCGAAGGCCCGGTAGCGACGGACGTCGAAAAAGAGGAACAGCGTGACACCCAGTATCCCGATGAGCAGTAGATACGCGGCCACGTCCCCGCCCTGAAACGCCAGCGCGAGAACGGCAGTGACGAGGACGATGGCCCAGTCGATGGTCAGGTCGAGCCGCGACAGGAGGTTCCCGCTCGTCGATACTTCCCCCCGGTAGTAGTGTGGCATCACCGAGAGGAACTCCTCGGCGTCCGTAGCGGCCGTCTGGCCGACGTCGCGAGCCTCGGGGTCGGTCGCGTCGAACTCGGTGTCGTCGTTCTCGGTCACGGTCTGGCCCCGCTGGCGGTTCGGTCGGTCTGTCGTGCGTGCATACAGGTTGGATGTATGACAGGACTGAAACCACTGTCGGCTGATGCGACCGCTGGTGGTCCCTGGCGGCGGAGAATCGGATTGAGAAGACGGTTAGTCGTCGGCCGGTTTCGGTTGCCCGTTGATCTCGGGCCGGGCGACGTCGCGGTCGGTCTCCTCGCCCTCGATGTCGTAGGGGTACTCCCCGGTGACACAGCCCAGACAGAGGTCCGCCTTGCTGGTCGCCAGCGTCTCCGCGATGGCGTCGATAGAGAGATACGACAGCGAGTCGGCGCCTATTTCCTCTCGGATTTCGGCGACCGACTGGTCGCCGGCGATGAGCTCGTCGCGGGAGGCCATGTCGATGCCCATGTAACAGGGCGCGATGATGGGCGGGGCGCCGATGCGGACGTTCACTTCCTCGGCGCCGGCGTCTTTCAGCAGCTGGACGAGCTGGTTCGAGGTGGTCCCGCGGACGATGGAGTCGTCGATGATGGTGACTTTCTTCCCCTCGATGGTCGACTTTATCGGATTGAGTTTCAGCCGGACGGCGCGTTCGCGCTCGTCCTGTGTCGGCATGATGAACGTTCGGCCGACGTAGCGGTTCTTCATCAGCCCCTCTGCGAACTCGATATCCGACCCGTCGTCCTGGGCGGCCTCCGCATAGCCCGAGGCGAAGGCGCGCCCGGAGTCGGGCACCGGGAGGACGACGTCGGACTCGACGCCCGATTCCTCCCAGAGCTTGCGGCCCAGTTCGCGTCGGACCTCGTAGACCAGACTCCCGTCGATGGTGGAGTCCGGTCGCGCGAAGTAGACGTGTTCGAAGAAGCAGTGGGCCGTGTTCTCCTGCTCGATGAGCTGGTAGGTGTCGTAGCCGGTGCCGTCGTCGTGGAGCACGACGAGTTCGCCCGGTCGAACGTCCCGAATCAGCTCCCCGTCGAGCGTGTCGATGGCGGCCGACTCGGAGGTGAGGACGTAGCCGTCCTCGAGTTCGCCGATGACCAGCGGGCGGTTGCCCTGCGGGTCGCGGACGCCCATCACGGTCTCGTCGTGCATAATCGTCAGCGAGTACGAACCGTGGATACGCTCCATCGTCCGCTTGACCGCGCGGACGAGGTCCTCCTCAAGCAGGTTGCGGGCGAGGTCGTGAGCGATGACCTCGGTGTCGCCGTCGGAGGTGAAGGCGTGGCCCAGGTCGGCCAGTTCGTCGCCGATTTCGTCGGCGTTGACGAGGTTCCCGTTGTGCGACAGGCCCAGCGACCCGGATTTAAAGGAGACCGAGAAGGGCTGGGCACAGCACGCGTTGACGCTGCCCGCGGTGGGGTAGCGGACGTGGCCGATGCCGTTCGACCCGTTCAGTGACTGGAGGTCACCTGCTTCGAAGGCGTCACCGACGAGTCCCATCTCGACGTGGCTGTGCTGCTGGAAGCCGTCGTGGGTGACGATACCGGCGGACTCCTGGCCGCGGTGCTGGAGGGCGTACAGAGAGTAGTAGAGGGGCCGGGCGGCGTCTCGGTCTTCGAGTGCAATACCAACGACGCCGCACTTCTCGTGCATGGTGATGGGTTATTCGCCGGCTTTCGACTGCCACTCGTAGTCACGTCGTTTCGCCGATTTGCCGAAGCCGCACGACGAGCAGACCTTCTTTTTTGTGTGATACGATTTGTTGCCACACCGGCGACATTTCGTATGTGTCGTGGTGTTCTTCTTGCCCTGGCTCGGGGTTCCTGCACCAGTCATGGGTTGATGGATACGACGTTATCGCCGCGTATAATCGTTGTGTCTTCGTCTTCAATTACGAGATTCATGTGCTGGTCGTATCCTGTCAGCGTGCCCTCGAATATCTCGCCACCTTTTAGCTGTACGGTGACGGCCTCGCCGAGCGACGCTTCGAGCACGTCCAGCGGTCGTCCACTCATGTTCGGTTGGCATCGTGACTGGCGCTTAAACGTACCGCTTGGCAGGCGGGGATTGGTCAGCCGTCGAACATCCGACGGCTACGCGGGGTCGCTGTCGACACCGTCGTCGTCCTCGCGTTCGGCGTTCCCTTCGGATTCCGAGCGCTTCTCGAGGTCCCGGGTCGTTGGCGCCGGTATCGCCTCGACGCCGTCGCCATCGATGAGCACGGGGAGGACCAGCCGCGCGAAGTGATAGATGACCACGAGCAAAAGCGGCCCCAAAAAGAGCCCATACCAGCCAAACAGCAGCGGACCGATGATGTACGCTATCATGACAAGGCCCACATGGAGGTTCCGTCCCGAGACGTACGGCCGGAGGACGAGGTCGGGAATGAAGTCCACGAAGACGACGGTGGCGACGACGAAAACCACGGGGAACCACAGCGGGTCACCCTGCAGGACGGCCCGCGCGAACAGCCCGATAGATACCGGGACGTAGACGAGTTTCATCCCGACGACGGGAATCAGGCTCGCGGCGCCGGCCAGGACGGCCAGGAGCGCGGGGTAAGGTATCCCCTCAGCAGGCGCAATGAGATTCAGCACAATGTAGACGAACGTCGCAACGACGATGATAGCGAACGCGTTGAGGATGTTCCCGAAGAAGACGCTTCCGAGGTCCGTGTCGACCTCCTCCAGGTAGACGTTCAGGAACCCCTGGCCGTCGTCGAACGTCTCCTGGACCCACTGGCTGAGGCGGGGGCCGTCACGGAGCAGGTAGAACGCGACGGCCAGCGCCAGAAAGACGTTGATGAGCGCGGTACCGACGATAGGGACGTACCCCAGCGCCCCCTCGGCGAGGAGCTGGCCGGCGTCGACGATGTCCGGGTTCCGGAGCAGCATCTCTGGGTCCTGTACCACCCCGGAGACGTCCAGATACGGTTCGAGCTGGTCTGTCAGGGGGCCGAGGTCGACGGTCCGCTGGAGGCGCGCGAGCTCCTGGGCCGCGATGGCGAGCGTGTATCCCAGGAGCAACACGACCGGGACAGCAAGCGCCAGCAGGGCCGTTGCGGCCGCGATACTGGGCCTCGACTTCTTTCTGAACCGGCGGTAGGCCGGCCGAGCAACGTAGTAGAGGAACAGGCCGAGCACGAACGTCCCGATGTACGTAAACAGGATCCAGACGGTGACGGCGCCCAGCACGGCTGCCACGGCCCACCACGCGGAGCGGCTTCTGGAGTCCGGCCAGTCCATACTACGAACCCAGTCTCCGTCCAGGCAGAATCCGTCGCACAATCCGCCGACTGCGAGCGGCGAGCATGCATGACCCATCGGGCCCCACGCGATTGGTTATAGGTCCGTTACCGGTGGTACGCTCGACTTACACGTCGACCGAGAAGGGAGCGTGTTCGTCGGCGCGCGCCGCAAACCCCGCAAGCAGGTCGGCCATGGCGTCGAGGTCGCCCTCGTCGATGACCTCGACCGGCGTGTGCATATATCGATTCGGGAGCCCGACGTTGACAGACGGGATACCGCCCCGCGAGGTGTAGAAGGCGTCGGCGTCGGTGCCGGTCCGGATGCCGGTCGCCTGTAGCTGCACGTCGATGTCGGCGTCCTCGCCGGTCGCCCGCAGCGCCTCGACGACGACCGGGTGGTTGGCGCTGCCACGGGAGACCACCGGGCCCTCGCCGAGTTCGACGCCGGTCGAGCGTTTGCCCGGCGAGTCCGGAGAGTCCGTCGCGTGGGTCACGTCCGCGGCGATAGCGACGTCGGGGTCGAGGTCGAAGCCGACCATCTTCGCCCCCTGGAGGCCGACCTCCTCCTGCACCGTGGAGACCGCGTGGACAGTCGCGTCGACGCCCTGCTCGGCAGCGCGTCGCAGCCCTTCGGCGGCCGCCCAGATACCGATACGGTTGTCCATCCCGCGGGCCGAGAGTCGCCCGTTCTCCAGTTCCGTAATCGTCTGCTGAAACGTGATGGGGTCGCCGCGGTCGACCAGCTCCGCGAGTTCGTCGCCGTCGGTCGCGCCCACGTCGACGTGCTGTTCGGCCACGTCGGGAACGCCGTCGTCGCCGTTCTCGCGGAGGTGGATGGCCGTCTGACCGACCACGCCGTCGACGGGACCGTCGTCGGTGTGAATCGTGACGTGTTGGCCTCGCGAGACGGTCTTGTCCGACCCGCCGATGCGACCCATGCGGACGTGGCCGTCGTCGGTCAGGTCCCGCACGATGAAGCCGATTTCGTCGCCGTGACCGGCCAGTGCGACCTCGGTTTCGCCCCCCGAGAGGGTCGCGACGGCGTTGCCGTAGTCGTCTGTGCGTACCTCGTCGGCGAACTCGCTCACGTAGTCGACCCACACCCGCTGGCTGTTCGCCTCGTAGCCCGACGGGCCCGGCGTCGAGAGCAGGTCCTCCAGTAACTGTCGTCGTCGGTCGTCCATACCCCGCCTTTGCCGTCGCCGGACATGAATATCCGGGTATCGTAACAATTGAAACGGTTCACACACCGACCGCACGACGGCAGTGCGGTCGGGTGTGTTTTGATTTTCAATGGCTACGATAGCACAACCACTAAGAGTCGAGCGCTCGATGTGTCAGTATGGTTGACATCACGATATTCGAACTGCACCTCGACGGCTCGGAGTTTACGGCTAACGCGCCCGGCGTCGGCGGAAGCGACGACGACGAAGCAGCGGAGAGTGACTCCGCCAGCGCACCGCTCGGTCTGTTCGCGGTGCTGGCACTGGTCGGGCTCGTGGTCGCGGCGGCGGCAGCGAAGAAGCTGGGCGGTGACGACGAGGCGTCCGATATCGAGGTGGGCAGCGGCGACGAGACGACCGGCATCGAGGCGGAAGCCTGACGGGTGGGCGAAGGCATATCACGCCCCGAACCGTTGACCGCGTATGGGATTATATCACAGTGTCCGCGCCGTCGCCGGAGCGACGGGTGACGGACCGATAGACTGGCAGGCGGTCGCCGAGGCCGCCAAGGGGTCGACGGACGCCGGCGACCTCACACTCTCCGAGGCCGAGACGGAGGGGTTCACCACGGACGTCCGTGACGCGCGCGACCGGGTCCGCGAGGTCGGTGGGCTCGATTTCGACCTGCCGGCGACGGTGGAGATTCAGAACCGCCACCACTGGATAGACGCCAACGTCGCGACCTTCGAGCGCGTGATGGCGCCCATCGAGCAACAGGCCGAGTACATCCCGGGCGTCGCCCGGGTCGTCAACACCGGCTCGATGGCCTTTGCCCTCTCCTTTCTCGGGAACAACGTCCTGGGTCAGTACGACCCGCTCTTGCTCGCAGACAACGACGACCACGCGCTGTACTTCGTCCGGCCGAACATCCAGCGCGTCGCCGGCCAGCTCGGCGTCGAGGGCGACCGCTTTCGCCGCTGGATCGCGTTCCACGAGGTGACCCACGCCGCCGAGTTCGGCGCCGCGCCGTGGCTCTCGGAACACATGGAGGAGACGATGGAGGAGACCATCGAGAAGCTCTCCAGCGGCGAGCTGGACCGGGACTCGCTTGGCGAGCTCGACACCACGATGACCGCCGTCGAGGGGTACGCCGAGCTGCTCATGGACCGCGCCTTCGACGACGAGTACGACGACCTCCGCCGGAAGGTCGACGAGCGCCGGAAAGGGCGTGGGCCGGTCGCCCAGCTCGTCCGGCGGTTCCTCGGCCTCGGCATGAAACGTCAACAGTACGAACGCGGCAAGGCCTTCTTCGACGAGGTCGCCGATATGCGGGGCGTCGCCGCCGCCGGTCGGGTCTGGGACTCGCCGGAGACGCTACCGACCGACGAGGAAATCGAGACGCCGGGGCTGTGGGTCGAGCGCGTGCTGGACTGAGCCTATCGCGGGCCGTTCCGGTCCGACGCCCGCTCTTCTCGGTTTTCCGACTGTTCCTCGCGCTCCGCCTGTAACTTCTTGCCGGGTTTCGGACCCCGCTCGCGGTCGTCATCGTAGGGCGTCTCCGCGATGCTGTCGGGGAACGTAAACTCCGCGAGCGCGCCGCCGACAAGCGTCGCGGCGACGCCGGCGCCCAGCGCGACGAGCGGGCCACTCGACCCCCACAGCGCAACCAGCGCCATCGAGACGCCGACCAGAAGCGCGAAGCCGACCTTCAGCCGGACGAGGAACTTCTCGCGGTCCGCCTTCGTTATCGAGGGGCCGACCATCAGCGGGCACCCATCAGTAGAATCCCCGTTCGACGTCTTCCTCGATGACGTCCTCGAACTCCGCTTCAAGGAGCTCCTCGGCCTCCTCGAAGGTGTCGGTCAGGTCGTCCATCCGGTCAGGGCGGTCGTACTGGTCGTACTCCATGGGACCGTAGGCCGGCGAATCCATCGCATCGAGCATGTCCTCGACGAGCGCCCGCGGCGTCGTCGGCGCGTCGGCGTGGGTTTCCAGGACGGTCTCGAGGTTCTTCGCTTTCTCCTTTGCCTCGTCCTCGTCTTCGGGCCCCTGCTGGACACCGAAGACACCGGTGCCTTCCTCCGGGAACAGCGGGTCGATGTCGTCGTCTATCTTCCGGGCCACTTGCGAGCCGACGCCCTGGACCGACATCGGATTCTTGGCGTAGGTCTTCAGCTGGTACACCCCCGCCGAGGGATGGCCGATGTACATGTCCTCGCCGATACCCCCCGCGCGGTCGCCCCCGACGGCACGCCAGCCGCCGGGGTCGGCGTTGCTGTCCATCACGTCTTCGATGATGTCCTGCCAGTCGCGAACGCGCATACGCCGGCTTTGGGCCCCGGTCAGAATGAAGCCATCGGTCTCCCGGATGCCGGGGATTGATTACGGTGCCGGGGCCAGTGATATGTAAGATCAACAGCCGAATCAGGGGGGTCCACACGTGGGAACGACAGGCGGCGACGGCGGAGACGGCGGCGTCGATAGCCGCCAGCTTCTCCTGGTCGGCATCTGTATATTCGGGCTTATCGCGGCGGCGTTTCTCGCACCAGTCGTCGGCGCAGGGGGGCTCGGCGGTGACGGCCCCGGCGAGGGTGAGAGCAAGGGCGACGACGGTGAGGGCGAGTCGTCGAACAGGCCAACTGCCGGTGACAGTGATGAACGCAGCGAAATAGGGACAGTAGCGCCCAGAACCGTCAACGGCGACCGCTCGCGACGCACCGACGGCGAGCGCCGCCGTGGCGCCGAGGAGAACGACACTCGCTGGGTCACCGACGAAGAGGGTAATCGGTGGCGTATCGAAGAGAACGGGACGCGGTGGGTAAACGAAGAAGACGGCCGCCGACGGGTCATCGACAGCAACGACACCCGCTGGGTCTCCGATGAGGATGGGACCAGACGGGTCGCCGAACGAAACGGCACCCGCTGGGTCACCGACGAGAACGGCACTCGCTGGGTCAGCGACCGGAACGGGACCAGATGGGTCGCCGAAGAGAACGGGACCCGATACGTCGTCGAGGATAACGGGACCAGATGGGTCGCCGAAGAGAACGGGACCCGATACGTCGTCGAGGATAACGGCACCCGATATATCGCCGACGAGAACGGCACCCGCTGGGTCCGCAACCGGAACGGCACCCGCTGGGTCACCGACGAGAACGGCACCCGCTGGGTCAGCGACCGGAACGGCACGCGGTACGTCATCGACGAGAACGGCACTCGCTGGGTCAGCGACCGGAACGGGACCAGATGGGTCGCCGAAGAGAACGGGACCCGATACGTCGTCGAGGATAACGGCACCCGATACGTCGTCGACGAGAACGGGACACGTCGTCCAGTCGATGCCAACGACACGCAGTGGCCGACCGAAGCCAACGGCACGCAGTGGCCGACCCAAGCCAACGACACGCAGTGGCCCGTCGACCGAACGCCCCCGCCACAGCCCCCACAGACGGGGTGTGTGGCAATCGTGAGTGGGGCACCGAAGCCGGGGACCCAGACCACGGTACGAGTCACGGTCGACACCCGGCCGGTGGCCGGCGTTCAGGTGTGGTTCAACGACCGGTTCGTCGGTCGCACGGGCGACAGCGGCGCAGTGACCGGGACGGTCCCGTTCGTGACGGACCTGAACGTGACGGTCGAGTCACCGACCGACGAGCCGTGTCGGTTCCCGCGCCGGGGGGACCAACCGGCGGATGAGCCGGCTATCGGGAGTGGAGCGACCGTATCGGTCGGTGTTGACGGAGCTGGGGTGGCCCCCGCAGCGGGTGGGGCCACGCTTCGGACGGACCGGGCCGGACAGTCCGGCGTCAACAACTCCAGCCAGTACGACCTTCCGAGCAACGCCACCATTCGCGTCTTCGGCGACCCGGTCCCGGGGTCGACAGTCACCCTCGAGGCCGCGGTCGCGGGGGTGCCGATGCCGAACGCGAGCGTCGCGGTCGACGGCACCCAGGTTGGCCAGACAGACGAGAACGGCCGGTACGAGGTGACCGTGCCGGACAGGGAGCGCATCGAGGTGACGGTCAGTCGCGGCGAGATACGCGGCAACACGACCATCACCATCCCGCAGCTATCGGTTCGCTTCGTGCCGCAACTGGTCGTCCCCGGAGAGCGGGCGACCGTCGCGGTGACACGCGGCGACGACCCCGTCGAGAACGCCTCGGTGACCCTCGACGGACAGCGCCTGGGGACCACCGGGCCGAACGGGACGGCCTCGTTCGGGCTGCCGCTGTCGGTCAGCGGGACGGTAACGGCCACCGTCGGCCCGCAGTCTGCCACCGTCCCGCTGTGGCTGGCCTACTGGCTCACCGTCAGTCTGACGCTGTTACTGGCCGTTCTCACAGCCGTCACGACGGCGGTGACCGCCCGATTGCGGGGGAGAGAGTCCGCCCGGCGGCTCGCGTACGGGTGGGCCGGCGTCTGGACGCTGTACGTCGGCTACGTCCTCGGCGAGCGCTTCGGGCTGGCTATCGCCGCGGCTGCGGTCCTGTTCGTCGCGCTGTATCGCTATCGACGGACCCTCGCCTCCGGCGGTGCGACGACCGCCGGGCTGGTCGCCGGGTTCTTCCAGTGGTGTAGCCGTGCCGCGCTGTGGGTCGTCGGCGCCCTCGAATCGCTGGTCGACTGGGCCCGGGCGGGCACCCTGCGGCTCGCAGCCTGGCTTCGAACGCTGCCGACCTCGCTCTCGGGACTCGCAGCGCGGCACGGCTACAC
>SDGW01000061.1_pt1 | contig 39985 bp, 41 predicted proteins | sample 2873831 | NCBI WGS metagenome assembly SDGW01 (sample SAMN08132700, study PRJNA421101) | hypersaline lake metagenome | isolation source: celular fraction 0.22 microns magnesium sulfate-rich crust from ephemeral... | place: Spain: Penahueca Lagoon, Toledo | collected 2011-07 | reverse complement strand
TCGGGTTGCGCTGGACGTCCCGGTTCGTCTTCATCATGACCCACGCGGGCACGCGGCTGTTCTGGCGTTCGAGCTTCGCCAGTCGCTTCTTCTGCGCCTTCGATTTCTTGCCCATAGTGTTCGCCGCTACCACCGCCGGCGTTAAAACCTTGTTCTTCTGCGGCGGGCTCAGGGCCGCCTCGCCAGGTCCACGGTGCGGACGGTCTCGTACTCGGGGCCCTCCGGGGTGAGCGTGCTCTCCGTGAGCCGCACCTCGGAGACGCGCACCGTCCCGACCTCCGGGTCACGTTCGCGCACGAGATCCTGCACGAGTTCCTTGCCGCCGGCGTGTTTCATCCGCGCGAGCGTGACGTGCGGCGTGAACTCGTGGTCCTCCGGGTCGAAACCGTGCTCCTCGACGAAGGTCTCCTCGATTGCCTCGTGCAGGCGCGCGAGCTCGTCGCTGCCCTCCTCGACGCCGAGCCACAGCACGGAGATGTAGTCGAGGCTCGGGAACACGCCGAGGCCGCGGAGCTCGGCGTCGAACGGCTCCACACCGCTGGCCGCGACGGCCGATTCGAGGGCGTCGATTAGTTCGCCCTCGCGGGATTCCGGGATGTCGCCGAGGAACTTCAGCGTGAGGTGGGCCTGCTCGGGGTCCACGAAGTCGAGGCCGTCGGCGTCTGCGAACTCCGCCTGCACGCCCGCGACGGAGTCGGCGAGCCGTTCCGGGAGGTCGACGCTGACGAACAGCCGCATAGCTGGCGTTCTCGGTGCGTTGCCCTTAACCTCTCGGCCGCGCTAGGCGACTGTATGACTGACCGAGAGGAGCCCGAGCCGCCCGAGGACCCGGTCGCGGACCACGACTTCTCCGAGGGGGAGGGCTTCGACGAGCCCTACGAGGCGTTCGACCTCGACCCGCCGGAGCTCTCCGTCGACGACCCCTCGCAGGTCGACCCCGTCGACAGCCGCGTCGTCAGCGACTCGCTGGACGAGCGCGTCGTCCAGAACGAGGACGTCGACGCCGACGAGCTCGTCGACGTCGGCCTCAGCTACCTCGGCATCAACCGCCACGAGCAGGCCGCCGACGCGTTCGAACGCGCCGCCCGCTTCACCGACGACGAGGACCTCGAACAGGAGGCGTGGGTGAACAAGGGCATCGCGCACGGCCAGATGGAGGAGTGGGACGAGGCCGTCGGCGCCCACCGCGAGGCCATCTTCGTCGCGGAGGACGGCGACTTCGAGGCCGAGGCGCACACCAACCTCGCGTACTCGCTGTGGGAGTTCGGCGAGGACGAGGAGGCGTACTACCACGCCGAGAAGGCGGTCCGGTCGAACGACCGCCTGCCCCAGGCGTGGTACAACCTCGGGTTCATCGAGAACGAGCGCGAGCGCCACGAGCAGGCCCTCGACGCGCTGGACAACGCCATCCGGCTGGGCTTCCAGCAGGCCGATGTCTACGAGGAGAAACAGCGCGCGCTGGAGGCGCTCGGCCGCGACGAGGAGGCCCAGGCCGTCGCCGAGCAGGCCGAGGAGATCCGCGAGGCCCAGGAGCAGGACCTCGTCGAACGCGAGTGATGATCGTCAGCGAGCGACAGACCGAGCGCGGCCTGCTGGTGACCGCCTGCGACCCCGACGTGCTCGGGGAGACGTTCGCGAACGGCGAGACGGAGTTCACCGTCTCCGAGGAGTTCTACGGCGGCGAGGAGGCGTCTGCCGAGGCGGTCCGCGAGTCGCTCGCTCGCGCCGACATCGGGAACCTCGTCGGCGCCGACGTCGTCGACCTCGCGATCGAGGAGGGCCACGTCGAGGCGGCGAACGTCCTCGACCTCGACGGCACCGTCCACGCGCAGTTCCTGCGGCTGTAGCGCGTCCGCGCTTCCGGCAGTTCTCCCGGCACCGAAGAACAGTAGTGCCCGCGAACCCTACGAGCGAGCAATGGAAGCCACCGAACAGGACCCGCTGGACGTCGACGCCATCCGGGCGGACTTCCCGATTCTCGAACGGGAGGTCGGCGACGGCCAGTCGCTGGTCTACCTCGACAACGCGGCGACCACGCAGACCCCCGACCGGGTCGTCGACGTCTTCTCGGACTACTACCGCGGCTACAACGCGAACGTCCACCGCGGCATCCACCAGCTCAGCCAGGAAGCCTCCATCGCGTACGAGGAGGCCCACGACCGCCTCGCGGAGTTCGTCGGGGCGGACGGCCGCGAGGAGATGATCTTCACGAAGAACACCACGGAGTCAATCAACCTCGTGGCGTACGCGTGGGGGCTCAACGAGCTCTCGGAGGGCGACGCGGTCGTGCTCTCGGAGATGGAGCACCACTCGTCGTTCGTCACGTGGCAGCAGATCGCGGAGAAGGTCGGCGCCGAGGTGCGTTACATCCGCGTCGACGAGGACGGCTACCTCGACATGGACCACGCCGCCGAGCTCATCGACGACGACGTCGAGATGGTCTCCGTGGTGCACGCGTCGAACGTCCTCGGCACCGTCAACCCGATGCGCGAGCTCGCGGACCTCGCCCACGAGCAGGACGCGCTCATTCTCGGCGACGGCGCGCAGGCCGTCCCGAACCGTCCGGTCGACGTGAAGGAACTCGACGTCGACTTCTACGTCTTCTCCGGGCACAAGATGGCCGGCCCCACGGGAATCGGCGGCCTCTACGGCAAAAAGGAGATTCTCGAGGATATGGAGCCGTTCCTCTACGGCGGCGACATGATCCGGCGCGTCTCCTTCGATGAGACGACGTGGAACGACCTCCCGTGGAAGTACGAGGCGGGCACGCCGCTCATCGCGCAGGGCATCGCGCTCGCGGAGGCCGCCGACTACCTCGACGACGTCGGCATGGAGGCGATTCAGGCCCACGAGGAGCGCATCACCGAGTACGCCTACGAGCGCCTCGACGAGTTCGACGACGTCGAGATCTACGGCCCGCCCGGCGACGACCGCGGCGCCGTCGTCGCGTTCAACGTCGACGGCATCCACGCCCACGACCTCGCGTCCATCATCAACGACTACGGCATCGCCATCCGCGCCGGCGACCACTGCACCCAGCCGCTCCACCAGAAACTCGACGTCGCGGCGTCCGTTCGCGCCTCGTTCTACCTCTACAACACCAAAGCGGAAGTCGACGCGCTCGTCGACTCCCTCGACGCCGCTCGGGAAATCTTCGCGTAGCCACACACTTTTTGCTGCGATCGCGGCGCTACGCGCCGCTCACTGGCAAACACTTGCGGAAAAAGCACTCCTCGCTCACTTCGCGCCTTCGGCGCTCCGTTCGGTCGTCGGCCTCCACTCGTTCGCTTCGCTTACTCGTGGAGTGAACCGCTCGCGCCTACGCCGCTCGCAGATGCCGGTCTCGGTAGCGTGTCGTTCCGCGGAACGTTTTTACGGCGTTCTACCCTACGAACGCCCAATATGAGCATGGGCTCGGACATGTACCGGCAGCAGATTCTCGACCACTATCGCAACCCCCGGAACCACGGCGAACTCGGCGAGGCGACGTTCTCTCACGAGGGGTACAATCCCTCCTGCGGGGACGAATTGGAGTTCGACGTGAAGCTCGAAGACGACGGGGAGACTATCGAGCGCGTGGCGTTCCGCGGTGACGGCTGCGCCATCAGTCAGGCCTCCGCGAGCATGCTCACGCAGGAACTCCCGGGGATGACTCTCGACGAGGTGGAGGAGATGGACACCGACGACGTCCTCGACATGCTCGGCGTGGAAGTGACGCCGATGCGCGTGAAGTGCGCGGTGCTCTCCGAGAAGGTCGTCCAGGACGGCGCGAAAATCTACGAGGGCGAAGCCGACGTGGACCAGACGTCCACCGAGGACGACGAGTAACCGCGCCCCCTCTGCTACCGACCTTCGACGCTGCTTCGCGAAAAGCGACAGCGGCCCCGTTTCTGCTACCCGATTTCCCGCCACAAGCATCCGCGAGCGAGTGGTCCGAAGGATCCGAGACTGAGCAGACCGCCGGTCTGCTTGTCCCTCGTTCGCTTCGCTCACGAGGACGAAGCGGTTCACTGCGCGAGCGGAGCGAGCGCGGCCGACGAGCGACCGTCGGGAGTGGTTCGAACGGCGCAAGCGCCTTTCGTCATCGCGAAAGACGGCCGAGCCGTCTTTCGAACGACGAGGAGTGCTTTTCCCGCGAGTTTTTGCCCGAGCGAGACCGGAGGTCTCGCTGGCCGTGCGAACGGGCGCTTCGCGCCCGTGAGCAGACAAGGGGCGCCGCAGGCGCCCCGCAGCGCAAAAAGTGCTCGCTAGACGCCCTCGACGGTCTCCCGGTAGTCTCGGATGCTGTCCTTGGCGTCCTGGATGTTCGCGGCCGCGTCGTCGTTCGCCTCGCTGGCGATGCCGGCGAGTTTCTGCTGGATGCGCGCGAGCCGCCCGTGGTCGGGGCCGTTGTCGGCCGTCGCGAGTTCCGCCAGCGTGTCGGACTGGTCGTAGAGCCGTTCCTCGTGCTCGCTGTCCGCGGCGGCGACCGCTGCTGCTCGAAGGTGGTCGCTCGCCGAACGCAGGTCTTCGCGTACCATACTCGGAGTGAGGGGCGCGCCCGGGAAATAGGTGGGCGCTACCGCGACCCCTCGCCGACCGCGTCCTGCACGCTCACCACGTGGTCGAGCGCATTCGCCACGCTGTCACGCGCGTCCTCGTTCACGCGCCCGCGAACGTCGCGGAGCGCGTCGCTGTGCTCCGCGAGCCGCTCCTGGTCGGGCGCGCTATCCCGGGACGCGAGCTCTTCGAGGGAGTCCGCCCGCGAGCGCAGTTCGTCGCCCGTCTCGCCCTCCGCGAGCTCCTCCGCGTCGCGCAGGCTCTCCGCGGCCGTACGCAGCTGCTCGTGGTCAGCGTGCTCGCTCATACTTCCTCGTTCGGCCGCTCGCAGCGAAAACGTTGGGGCCGTCGTTTACCGCGCGCTCCCCATTCTGTGCCGCGCCACGCCGCTCGCGGGTCGCTGCGCTCCGCGTTCGCCAGCACGTGGTGTGCCGACGGCCCACCACGCTGCCGCTCCCCTGAAGTGTCCTCGCACCTAAAACCAGACAATGAGCGACGCCAGCGGTCCACTCCAGCCGGACCGACCCGAGGCCGAGAAGCCGTTCCGCGTCGACGCGCCGTTCGACCCCGCGGGCGACCAGCCGCACGCCATCGAGGAGCTGGCGGAGGGATACGAGAACGGCGCGGAGAAGCAGACGCTGCTCGGGGTAACTGGCTCCGGGAAGACGAACACCGTCTCGTGGGTGGTCGAGGAGCTCCAGCAGCCGACGCTCGTCATCGCGCACAACAAGACGCTCGCGGCCCAGCTCTACGAGGAGCTCCGGAACCTCTTCCCGGACAACGCCGTCGAGTACTTCGTCTCCTACTACGACTACTACCAGCCCGAGGCGTACGTCGAGCAGACGGACAAGTACATCGAGAAGGACGCCTCCATCAACGACGAAATCGACCGGCTGCGGCACTCCGCGACGCGCTCGCTTTTGACGCGGGACGACGTCATCGTGGTGGCCTCGGTCTCCGCCATCTACGGGCTCGGTGACCCGCGGAACTACGAGGACATGAGCCTCCGCCTCGAAGTCGGCCAGGAGATCGAGCGCGACGAACTGCTCGGCCGGCTCGTCGACCTGAACTACGAGCGCAACGACGTCGACTTCACGCAGGGCACGTTCCGCGTCAGGGGGGACACCGTCGAGGTGTTCCCGATGTACGGCCGCTACCCCGTGCGCGTGGAGTTCTGGGGCGACGAGGTCGACCGGATGGCGAAACTCGACCCGCTGGAGGGCACCGTCGAGAGCGAGGAGCCCGCGGTCCTGTTCCACCCGGCGGAGCACTACTCGGTGCCCGAGAGCGAGATGAGTGAGGCCATCGAGCGAATCCGCGACGACATGCACGAGCGCGTCCGGCACTTCGAGCGCGACGGCGACATGGTCGCCGCTCAGCGCATCGAGGAACGCACCACGTTCGACCTGGAGATGATGGCCGAGGCCGGCTACTGCTCGGGCATCGAGAACTACTCGGTGTACCTCTCGGACCGCGAACCCGGGGACGCGCCCTACACGCTGCTGGACTACTTCCCGGACGACTTCCTCACCGTCATCGACGAGTCCCACCGCACCGTCCCCCAGATCAAGGGCCAGTACGCGGGCGACAAGTCCCGGAAAGACAGCCTCGTGGAGAACGGCTTCCGGCTCCCGACGGCGTACGACAACCGCCCGCTGACGTTCGAGGAGTTCGAGGAGAAGACCGACCGCACGCTGTACGTCTCCGCGACCCCGGGTGACTACGAGCGCGAGCACTCCGCGCAGGTCGTCGAACAGATCGTCCGCCCGACCCACCTCGTCGACCCCGAGATCTCCGTGGCGGACGCGACGGGGCAGGTCGAGGACCTGATGGACCGCATCGACGGCCGCGTCGAGAACGACGAGCGCGTGCTCGTCACGACGCTCACCAAGCGCATGGCCGAGGACCTCACGGAGTACCTCGAAGAGGCGGGCGTCGCCGTCGAGTACATGCACGACGAGACGGACACCCTGGAGCGCCACGAACTCGTTCGCGGCCTGCGCCTCGGCGAGTTCGACGTGCTCGTCGGCATCAACCTCCTCCGGGAGGGCCTGGACATCCCGGAAGTGAGCCTTGTCGCGATTCTGGACGCCGACCAGGAGGGGTTCCTGCGCTCGGAGACCAGCCTCGTCCAGACGATGGGCCGGGCCGCCCGCAACGTCAACGGCGAGGTCGTGCTGTACGCCGACGAGCGCACGGACGCGATGCGGGACGCAATCGAGGAGACTCAGCGCCGCCGCCGCATCCAGCGCGAGTACAACGAGGAACACGGCACGACGCCGACGACCATCGACAAGGACGTCAGCGAGATGAACCTCCCCGGCGCGGAGACCGACACGTCCGACGTCGCGGGCGACGGGCCGAGCGACGAGCAGGAGGCCGCCGTCCTCGTCGAGGAGCTACAGGAGCGGATGGACGCGGCCGCGAACAACCTGGAGTTCGAGCTCGCGGCGGACATCCGCGACCGCATCCGGGAGCTCCGCGAGGAGTACGACCTCGCCGGCGAGGAAGGAGACGACGGCGTCGCGCCCGAAATCGACCCCGAGTTCTGAGCGCCGAGCGGGTCAGTCGTCGTCGCTCGTGCCGGCGCCCGCGCGCTCGAACGGCTTGGCGTGGACGTCCTTGCGGTTCGCGTCGAACTCGGAGAGCACGTAGACGACGCCGAAGAGCACGGCCGCGCCGAGCGGCAGGAAGACGACCGGGCCGAGGCCGGTGATGCCGTAGACGAGGTACGCCAGCGTCGCGACCACGATGACAGTGACCGCGTAGTACATCTGCGTGCGGACGTGGTCGATGTGGTCGGAGCCAGCGAACGTCGACGAGAGGATGGTCGTGTCGGAGATGGGCGAGCAGTGGTCGCCGAAGATGGAGCCGCTGAACACCGCGCCGACCGCGACCGCGACCATCTGTGGGTCCTGGCTGCCGACGGACCACGCCAGCGGCACGGCGACGGGCGTCACCAGCGACATCGTCCCCCAGGAGGTGCCGATGGAGAACGAGATGACCGCCGCCGTGAACAGGATGACGACGGGCAGCAGCGTCGGCGAGACGAAGCCCTCGGCGATGTTGGTGACGTAGGTGCCGGTGCCGAGCGCGGACGCGACCGAGCCGATGGACCACGCGAGCACGAGGATGCTGACCGCGTGGAGCATGATACCGAACCCGTCGAGGACGGTCTCCATGCCCTCCGCGACGTCGATGTGGCCGTCGTAGACGCCGAGCGTGAGCGCGGTCGCCACCATGCTGAACGACCCCCAGACGAGCGCGGCGGTGAAGTCGGCGTTCTCGACGACGCCGAGGACGTCGCGGCCTGGCGCGTAGCCGCTCCACGCCGCGCCGCCGATGACGACGGTGACGAGGACGAGCACCGGGAGGACGAACGTCCGCAGCCGGGGGTCGTCCGTGACGGGGTCGCCGAGGTCTTCTTTCATGCTCTGGAGGGGGTTGGCGTTCTCGCGCGTGACGTTGCCCGTCCGCTGGGACCGCGTCTCGGCGTCGAGCATCTCGCCGAAGTCCCGCTGGGTGACGACGACGATGCCGACCATGAGGATGGCGAACAGGCAGTAGACGTTGAACGGAATCGACCAGAGGAAGGTCAGCGTCGCCGACGGCGTCTCTCCCTGGATGCCGAGGTTCTCGTAGGCGGTCTGGACGAGCCCGATCTGGAACGCCACCCACGAGGAGATGCCGAACGTCGCGACCGGCGCGGCCGTCGAGTCGAGGATGTACGCTAGCTTCTCTCGGGACATCTGCATGTTGTCGGCCATGTCCTTCATCGCCGACCCGACGATGGCGGTGTTGGCGTAGTCGTCGAAGAACCACACCATCCCGAACAGCCACGTGACGACGCCGACGCGCCGGTGGGAGTCGACTTTCGAGCGCGCGAACTGCGCGACGGCGAGCGAGCCGCCGAGCCGCCACAGCAACGCGATGCCCGCGCCGAGCAGGAACGTGAAGATGATGATTTTCGCGTTGAACGTGCTCTCGCCGACCGCACTGATGACCCAGTCGAACGCCTCGATGACGCCCGAGAACGGCACTGCGACCAGTTCGAGCGCGCTGTTGGCGGTGTCGGCGGCGACGATGGCGCCGCCGACCCAGACGCCGAGGAACAGCGACAGCATCGCGCGCCTCGTGATGATTGCCAGAGCGATCGCGAGCAGCGGTGGTACGAGCGATATTGCGCCGAACGACGTTGCCATGTCCGTGTCATTAATTGCCATGGTATTTGGCGTTTACGAGGTAGAACGACCGCCCGGCATCTCGGCCGCTAGCCCGCTAATCGTCGGCTCCCTTTCTTTCCGGCGGTCGGAGCCCGGGTGGCCCGCTGTCGAGGGGCTCGCACAGTCCCTGTGACACCTCCACAAACGCGCGTCTGACGGCCGCTCGCTGCGGAACTTCTCTCGTGGACACCAACGTTTTTCAGTCGGCGGGCAGTTAGCCCGGGCAATCATGTACTCCGCAGACGCCCCCGGACGTTCGTCGCCCGGCCACCCGATTCAACCGCCGAAACGGGGTGCGAGCTGACGTGTCCGACGCCGACGACGTTTCCTCGACTGCGCGTGTCACCAAGACGTTCCTCGAGTACCAGCACGTGTTCGTGTTCCTCGCGCCCGCGCTGTTCGTCGCGGGCGTCTTCTTCGGCCCGCTGGCGCCAGCCGACCCGGCGCCGGGCTACTGGACGAACTACTGGTGGCTGTTCCCCGCGTTCCTCGCCGGCGCGACCATCGTCAACACCGTCGGCATCAGCGGGTCGGCCATCTTCGTGCCGTTCCTCATCTTCGTCTACCCGCTGTTCGCCGCGCCGCTGGAGGCCGAGACGATCGTGAAAATCGGGCTCATCAGCGAGTCGTTCGGGCTCTCCAGCTCCTCCATCGCGTTCGTCCAGTACGGGCTCGTCGACCGCAAGCTCGCGCTGTCGCTTGTGCTCGGTGGCCTGCCGTTCGTCGTCGGCGGTGCGCTGCTCTCGTTTTTCATCCCGGAGCCGGTGTTCCACGCGCTGCTCGGCGTCGCGCTGCTGGCGGCGTCCTACCTCCTGTTCAAGGCGGACCTCGGCCACGGCGACAGCGCCGAGAGCGGCGAGGAGAGCGCCGCAACCGCCGCGGACGGTGGGCGGCTCCCGAACGACGACGACAAACTCGGGCCGGCGGGCGTCCGCACGGGCGACGACGGCGCCGTGACGCGCGTCGACCGGGACGGGGAGACCTACGAGTACGACCGCTCGGGCTACCTCCGGCGGTTCGCGAACTACAGCGTCGGCGGCACGTTCCAGGGACTCGCCGGGTTCGGCATCGGCGAACTCGGCATCATCTCGATGCTGTCCTCGAAGGTCCCCGTCAGAATCGCCATCGGCACGAACCACATCGTCGTCGCGTCGACGGCGATCATCGCGTCGCTCGTCCACGTCTTCGGTGGTGGACTGGTCGGCGGTCACGCGATGGACCTCACGGCGACGCCGTGGAACATGGTCGTCTGGACGGTCCCGGCCACTGTCACTGGGGGCCAGATCGCGCCGTACGTCTCCGCTGCGCTGGACACGGAGACCATCAAGAAAGGCGTCGGCGGCCTGTTCGCGGTCATCGCGACGGCGCTGTTCCTGATGGCCTTCGGGGGGTTCTGAGATGTACGACGACATCCTCCTCCCGACCGACGGCAGCGAGGGGACTGCGGCGGCCGCCGAGCACGCCGCGAACTTCGCGCGGGCGTACGACGCGACCGTCCACGTGCTCGCGGTCGCGGACGAGCGCAACCGGTTCGAGAGCCCGAGCGCCGGTCTCGCGGCGGACGCGTGGGAGGAGGGCGAGCGCGAGCGCGCGGAGCGCGACGCCGACGAAACCGTCGCTTCCCTCCCGGACGACGTGGCCGTCGAGCGCGCCGTCGTCGAGGGCGTCCCTCACGAGGCCATCGTCGCTTACGTCGAGAACGAGGGTATCGACGCCGTCGTGATGGGGACTCACGGTCGTACGGGCCTCGACCACTACCTCGTCGGGAGCGTCACGGAGAAAGTCGTGCGCACGTCGCCGGCGCCGGTGATGACAGTCCGAATCGAGTCGTAGCTACCGCTCGTACAGTTCTGCCTGTTGGTCGACGTACCGGCTCGGCCACTCTCGTACGTGGCGCCGGAGACGCGCGACGACGGCGCGGAGCGGCCCTGTCGGCGGTGTCTCGTCGCTGGCGCGGCCGGTCTCGTCGTCGATGCGCCCTCGACGCCCGTCGTCGTAGCTCATTACAGGCGGACATACTGCCTCCCTGCCAATAAATGTCATGGACGTTCACGCGGCCCGGGAATACAAACCAACTTGTCCTTCTGAAACTGGGGTTGGTAAGCTTTATTCGGACGGCCCGATACGGACGTAACACGACCGAGCGGGCCGAACGCTGGCGTTCTCTCCGGTAGCGACGGCTGCGCGCAGCGGCGGCGCTGCTCGGCGCGCCAACCATGAGTCAAGCCACGACCGACACGACCGAACTGCTCGCCGCGGCGCTCGACCGCGCCCGCGACGGCCACGACGACGTCCTCGACGCGGACGCCCGCGAGGACGTTCTCCGCGAGGCCGAACGAAACGCCTACGACGGCGCCAGCACCGACGAGGCCTACGACGCCCTGCTCGGCGCGCTCACCGGCCGCATCGACCGCCATCCCGCGTACAAGTCGGCGGCCGCGCGCGTGCTCCGCGAACGCCTCGAACGACGCCTCGTCGACGACTACGACCCCGAGGACCGCGACGCCGCCTACCGCCAGGCGCTCCGCGACGGCGTCCAGCAGGGCCTCGACGCCGACCTGCTCGACGAGCGCATGGGCGACTACGACCTCGACCGCCTCGCGGACGCGCTCGTCCCCGAGCGCGACGACCGCCTCGACTACATGGCCGTCGAGACGCTCCGCCAGCGGTACTTCCTCCGCGAGCCCGACGGCGACCCGTTCGAGCTCCCGCAGACGTTCTGGATGCGGGTCGCGATGGGCGTCGCGCTCCGCGAGGACCCCGACGAGCGCGAGGAGTACGCAGTCGAGTTCTACGACGCGCTCTCGACGCTCCGGTTCGTCCACTCGACGCCCACGCTGTTCCACGCCGGCACCGCCCACCCCCAGCTCTCGTCGTGCTACCTCACGACCGTCCCGGACGACCTGGGGGGCATCTTCGACGCGTACAAGGAACACGCCAAGCTCTCGAAGTGGAGCGGCGGCCTCGGCAACGACTGGACGCCGCTGCGGGCCGCCGGCTCGCTCATCGAGTCCACGGGCGTCGAATCCACGGGCACGGTCCCGTTCCTCAAAATATCCAACGACGTCACCGCCGCCATCAACCGCTCCGGGAAGCGCCGGGGCGCGGCCGCCGCGTACCTCGCGTGCTGGCACCTCGACTTCCCCGCGTTCTGCGACCTCCGGCGGAACACTGGCGACGAGCGCCGCCGCACCCACGACATGAACACCGCGGCGTGGATTCCCGACCTGTTCATGGAGCGCGTCCGCGACGACGAGCAGTGGACGCTGTTCTCCCCGAAGGAGACCGGCGACCTCCACGAGCTGTACGGCAGCGACTTCGCCGAGCGCTACCGCGAGTACGAGGCGATGGCCGACGACGGGGAGATCGAGAACTTCGAGCGCGTCGACGCGGCCGAACTCTGGCGCACGATGCTCACGCGGCTGTTCGAGACCGGACACCCGTGGCTCACGTTCAAGGACCCGTGTAACGTGCGCTCGCCGCAGGACCACGCCGGCGTCGTGCGCTCCTCGAACCTCTGCACGGAGATCACGCTGAACACCAGCGAAGAGGAGACCGCGGTCTGCAACCTCGGCAGCGTCAACCTCGCACGCCACGTCGCGGACGGCGAACTCGACCGCGACCAGCTCGAAGAGACGGTCGAGACGGCGATGCGGATGCTCGACAACGTCGTCGACCTGAACTTCTACCCCACCGAGAACGCCGAGCGCTCGAACATGCGACACCGGCCGGTCGGCCTCGGCGTGATGGGGTTCCACGACGCCCTCCAGCAGCTCCGCGTCCCGATGGCGAGCGACGCCGCCCTCGAGCGCGCCGACGAGATACAGGAGTACGTCGCGTACCACGCCATCGGCGCGTCAGCCGATCTCGCGGCCGAGCGCGGCGCCTACGAGAGCTACGAGGGGTCGAAGTGGGACCGCGGCATCTTCCCGCAGGACACCGTCGACCTCCTCGAAGACGAGCGCGACCGCGAGATTCCCGTTCCGCGCGAGGAGCGACTCGACTGGGGCGACGTCCGCGACCGCGTCGCCGAGCACGGCATGCGGAACTCGAACACGATGGCCGTCGCGCCCACCGCCACCATCTCCACCATCGCCGGCACCACGCCGTCCATCGAGCCCGTCTACTCGAACCTCTACGTGAAGTCCAACATGAGCGGCGACTTCACGGTCGTCAACGACCGCCTCGTCGCCGACCTCGAAGCGCGCGGGCTGTGGACCGACGAGCTCCGCGACGAGCTCACGTACCACGACGGCTCCGTGCAGGAGCTCGACGCGGTCCCCGAGGAGCTCGGGGAGCTGTACCGGACGGCGTTCGAGATCGACCCGCGCCACCAGCTCCGTCTCGCCGCCCGCCGCGGCGTCTGGATCGACCAGAGCCAGTCGGTGAACGTCTTCTTCCCGGAGACGGACGGCTCGAAGCTCTCGGACGTCTACCAGACGGCGTGGGAACTCGGCCTGAAGACGACGTACTACCTGCGCACGCTCGGCGCCAGCCAGATCGAGAAGACCACCCTCGACATGGACGAGTACGGCGACACCCAGCGCCGCGACGCGAGCGACGACGACGGGGACGGCGACCTGCCGAGCGTCGAGGACCCCACCTGCGAGGTGTGTCAGTGATGCCGGTGCTGGACGCCGACAGCGAACACGACCCGAACAAGATTCTCCCCATCGACTACGACTGGGCCCGCGAGTACTACCAGCAGGGCGTCGCGAACAACTGGACACCCGAGGAGGTCTCCATGCAGGAGGACGTCTTCCAGTGGAACAACGACGAGCTCACCGACGCCGAGCGCCAGCTCGTCGAGTGGAACCTCGGGTTCTTCTCCACCGCGGAGAGCCTCACCGCGAACAACATCGTGCTCGCCATCTACGAGTACGTCACCGCGCCCGAGTGCCGCCAGTACCTCCTCCGCCAGGCCTACGAGGAGGCCGTCCACACGGATACGTTCATCTACTGCTGCGACAGCCTCGGGTTCGACCCCGAGTACATGTACGGGATGTACGACCGCATCCCGAGCATCGCCGAGAAAGACGAGTTCGTCGTCGACCTCACGCGCGCCGTCGACGACCCCGGGTTCACCATCGACACCGACGACGACCTCCGGGACCTCCTCCGGGACCTCGTGGGGTTCTACGTCATCATGGAGGGCGTCTTCTTCTACGCGGGGTTCGCGATGATGCTCGCGCTCAAGCGCCGCGGGAAGATGGTCGGCGTCGGCGAGCAGTTCGAGTACATCATGCGCGACGAGTCCCTGCACCTGAACTTCGGCGTCGACCTCGTGAACCAGATCCGGGACGAACACCCCGGCGTCTGGACCGACGATTTCGAGGCCGAAATCCGCTCGCTGCTGCGGGAGGCCGTCGACCTCGAACAGGTGTACGCCCGCGAGGCCTGCCCCGACGACGTCATCGGGATGTCCAGCGAGCAGTTCGCGGAGTACGTCGAGTACGTCGCCGACCGGCGCTTCCGGCAGCTCCGCATGGACCCCGTCTACGGCACGGAGAACCCGTTCCCGTGGATGACCGAGCAGGTCGACCTGAACGCGGAGAAGAACTTCTTCGAGCGGAACGTCTCCGAGTACCAGCAGGGCGGCGCCCTCGACTGGGACTAGAGCCGACTCGCGATGGTCTCCGCGGTCGCCTCGCCCACGCCGTCGACGTCGCGGAGGTCGTCGGCGGAGGCCTCGCGGACGCCCTCGACGCTGCCGAACCGCCGCAGCAGGCGCTTGCGGAGTTCGGGGCCGACCCCGTCGACGTTGTCGAGGGCGGTGCCGACGTCGTCCCGGAGCGTCTGGTGGTACGCGACCGCGAACCGGTGGGCCTCGTCGCGCACGCGCTGGAGGACGTGGAGCTGCGGTGCGTCGCCCGGCCAGTCGTACGTCCGCCGGTCGGTTATCACGAGTTCCGCGTCCTTCGCGAGCGCGACCGCGGGCACGTCCCAGCCCGCGTCCGCGAGGGCGTCGCGGGCGGCGTCTAGCTGCCCTTCGCCGCCGTCTATCAGGAGGAGGTCCGGGTCAGGGCGGTCGTCGCGATCATCGACCGCGCGGTCCGCGCGCCACCGCACCAGCCGGTACATGTTCGCGTAGTCGTCGTTCTCGTCGTCGAGCTTCTTCCGGCGGTAGTCGGCCTTCTCCGCGCTCCCGTCGACGAAACAGACATCGCTGCCGACCGCGGACCTCCCCTGCGCGTGGCTCACGTCGAACCCCTCGATGCGGGTCGGGCGGCCGATGCCGAGGGCGTCCGCGAGCGCGCCCAGCTCGTCGCGGTCGCCCGACCGCCGGTGGGCGTTCTTCAGCGCCAGGTCGACGAGCGTCGCGTCCCGGCCCGCGCCCGGCACGCGGGCCTCGACGCCCGCCTCGTCGAGCCACGCCGCCACGTCGTCGTCGCCGTGGCGCTCGGGCAACAGCAGGCGGTCCGGGAGGTCACGCTCCGCGTAGAACTGCACGAGGAACGCCGCCAGTACGTCGGCCGGGTTCTCTCCATCGGGAGCGTCTAGGTGGTGCTGGTCGCGCTCGACGAGCTGGCCGCGCTCGGCGTGCAGGCGCGCGACCGTCGCGTCCTCGCCCTCGACGGCCACGCCGAGCACGTCTGTCGTCGCGGTGTCGTCACTGTTCGCGACCGCCGCGCCCGCGCCGCCGTGGAACGCCTCGACTGCATCGAGGCGGTCCCGGAGGTTCGCCGCGCGCTCGAAGTTCTGTTCCTGGGCGGCCCGCTCCATCTCGCGCTCGATGGGGTCCGCGAGCGCGCCCGTCTCCCCCTCGAAGAACCGGCGCGCGGACTCCACGTCCGCGGCGTAGTCCCACTCGCTGATTTCGCCCGTGCACGGCGCCGTACACAGTCCCATCTCGTAGTCCAGACAGGGACGGTCGCGGCCGCTGTACTTGTGGTCCGAACACCCCCGAACGCCGTACACCTCGCGAATCGCCTTCACCACCGTCTCGACCTCGCCCTTGTCCGTGTACGGGCCGTACGCCGCCGCGCCCTCCTCGGGGTCGCGGGTCACCTCGACGCGGGGGACGGCGTGGTCGGTGAACTGCACCAGCGGGTAGGACTTGTCGTCCTTGAGGCGGACGTTGTACCGCGGCTGGTGGCGCTTCACGAGGTTCGCCTCCAGCAACAGCGCCTGGGTCTCCGTGTCCGTCACCGCGAAGTCGACGGCGTCCGCGCGCTCGACCATCCGCGCGATGCGCCTGCTGCGCGGGTCCGCGTACGACCGCACGCGGTCGCGCACGTCGACAGCCTTCCCGACGTAGAGCACGGTGTCGGCCTCGCCGCTCCGGTCGAGGAACTGGTAGACGCCGGGCTCCGTCGGTAGGTCGTTCGCGCGCTCCCTGACCTCGTCGGCGTCCATCGGCCACGGGTAGGTGTTTCGCGGCTTTCAACCACGCGGTCCCGGCGGCCTCTCGGCGCCTGCGAACGGTCGGTAGCCTTACCCGCCCGTCGAGAGACCCTCACTCGCATGGCTGCCACTGCAGACGCGCCCGACGACCGCGCGGGCCCGGAGAGCCTGTCGCTGTTCTACGACACCTGGCTGGACTGGCTGATCGTCGCCCTGCTCGCTATCGGCGGCGTCCTCGCCGCCTGGCTCGGCGTCACTCTCGTGAACGACTTCGACCGCGCGCTCGCCGAGGAGTTCGCCGCCGAGTTCCTCACGGGCCCGGACGCGGCGGAGTTCCCGCTGACGGAGCCCGAGCTCGCCGACGCCGTCTACACGGTCGCCACCTGGTCCGCCGGCGGCCTGGTCGTCGCCGGCCTCCTCACGGTCGCCGCCGGCATCTGGTTCCGACGGTACCGCAACGGCGTCCGCGACCGCCTCGCCGAGGGACGCCAGGCTCCACGCTGGCACGCGCCGCTGCTCGGCGGCCTGCTCGCGACCGCGCTGGTGTTCGTGCCGTTCGTCCAGGTGCTCGGCGGCGGCGCCGCCGGCTCCCTCTCCGACCGCAGTGCGACCCTCGACGGCGCGCTCGCCGGCGTGGTGTTCGGCGCGCCCGGCTACGTCGTCTGGCTGGCGGCGGTCGCGGGCACGCTCGCCGCCGGCTACGGCTCCGTCGCCGTCCTCGTCCTCCTCGCGATGCTCGTCTACCTCGTCGTCGACGTGGTGCTCGCCGCCGTCGGGGGGCTCGTCGCCGGCCTCCTCGCGGGGTGACTGCCGCGGCCGGCGGGGCGTCGAACCGCCACACTTGAATCGCGGGCCGTCGAACCAACTCGCATGCCCGAAACCGAGCGCGTCTGGCTGGTCTTCCGCGAGTACACCGACAAAGGCCTGCTCAACCTCGTGTACGCGACGCCCGACGGCGACCGCGTGCTCCGCAAGCAGCGCTCGCTGAACGCCGGCGACCCGACCGCCGCCGTCGACGCCGACGTCGACGACCTCGAACCCGTCGAGGACAGCGAGGACCGCGAGCGCTACGGGCAGGAGGCCAGTCGGATGCGGGACTCCCACGACCCCGACGACCGCGTGTAGGCGTTCACAGCGGCTGCAGTCGGAAGCAAGACACTTGCCCCCGCGCCGTCATCGCTCGCCTATGCAGTCAGCCCTCCACCCGGTGGTGGCGGCGCCGTGACGTGGCCCGTCGTCGCGCGCCGCGACCTCCGAGCGCTCCGCGCGGACAACTCACTGCTCGTGTTCGGCGGCCTCTTCGCGCTCGTCGCCGCCGCGGCCGCGTACGGCGCCACGAACGGCTCTGGTACGACCCCGCTGCCCGCAGTGCTCGCGCTGTTGTTCATGTTCGCCGTCCCGCTGGCCGCCGGCACGCTCGCTCACGAAGCCGTCCCCAGCGCCGTCGCCAGCGGCCGCGACCGCCTCACGCTCGCGCTGCCGCACGACCGCTCGGCGTTCCTCGCCGGCGCCGGCGCCGCCCGACTCGCGATCACGGTCGTCGCCGTCGTCGCCGCCGTCATCACCGCGAGCGTCGTCTACGCAGCCCGCGGCGCGGCGCTGTCGCCCGTTCGCGTGCTCGCTGTCGTCGCGCTCGCCGCGCTCCTCGCAGTCGCGTTCGTCGCCGCGACGCTCGCGTTCACCGCGGGGTCGACGTCGACGACGCTCTCCGCCGCGACCACATACGGCTTCTTCGCGCTCGCGCTGTTCTGGCCGATTGCACTGAGCCTCGGCCGCGTCGTCCTCACCGCCTCCCTCGGCATCCAGGTGAGCAGCGGCCTCACGGACGCACTCGTCGTCGCTAGCCCGCTGTACGCGTACACGAACACGCTCACCGTCGTCGGCGTCGACGGCGTCGCGACGACCGGCTCCGTCCCCGACGGCATCGGCGCCGCCGTCCTGCTCGCGTGGACGGTCGTCGGTTTCGCGCTCGCCGAACGGCGATTCGACCGCGTCGAACTCTGAGGCGGCTGCTCGCGCGCTCGCTCGCGCTGCGAACCACCACAATGGATTTACGACCGCGGGGACACCTCCCGCCATGGCAGCAATCGAACTCTCCGGCGTCACCAAGCGGTACGGTGACGTCACCGCCCTCCGAGACCTCGACCTGCGGGTCCAGGACGGCGAGATATACGGCTTCCTCGGGCCGAACGGCGCCGGGAAGTCGACGACCATCGACATCATCCTGGACTTCGTCCGGCCGACCTCCGGCACTGCGACGGTGCTCGGCCACGACGCCCACGACGAGTCCCTGGCCATCCGCCGGCGCATCGGCGTCCTCCCCGAGGGATTCAACGTCTACGAGCGCCTCACCGCCCGCCAGCACCTCGAGTTCGCCATCGAGTCGAAGAACGCCGCCGACGACGTCGACGAACTCCTGGAGCGCGTCGGCATCCCGGACGCCGCCGACCGGAAGGCCGGCGGCTTCTCGAAGGGGATGCAGCAGCGGCTCGCGCTGGCCATCGCGCTCGTCGGCGACCCCGACCTCCTCATCCTCGACGAGCCCTCGACGGGGCTGGACCCGAACGGCGCCCGCGAGATGCGCGAAATTATCAAGGAGGAGGCCGCCCGCGGCGCCACGGTGTTCTTCTCCAGTCATATCCTCGAACAGGTCGAGGCGGTCTGCGACCGCGTCGGCATCCTCCAGTCCGGCGAGCTCGTCGCCCAGGACACCATCCGCGGGCTGCGTGACGCCGCCGGCACCGGGTCGTCGCTGTCGGTCACCGTCGCGGAGCTCACGCCCGCAATCGTCGACGCCGTCGAGGACGTCCCCGGCGTCACGGGCGTCACCACGGACGGCGACACGCTCACCGTGAGCGCGGACAGCGCCGCGAAGACCGACATCCTCGACGCCGTCGAGGGCGCCGGCGGGGACGTCGTCGACTTCTCCACCCGCGAGGCGTCCCTGGACGACGTGTTCGCCGCGTACACCAACGACCGCGACGAGGGGGTGTCGGCATGAGCTGGGCGGCCATCGCGAAGAAGGACTTCCAGGACGCCGCGCGCTCGAAGGCGCTGTGGGCGCTCACCGCGCTGTTCGTGCTGTTCATGGCGGGCGCGGCGTACGTCTACACGCTCATCCAGAGCGGCGGGCAGGGCGGGGAACTGGAGGCGCTCGGTCTCATCATCTTGCTGCTCACGCCGGTCACGGTGCTCGTCCCGCTAACCGCGCTCGTGATGTCCCACAAGTCCATCGCGGGCGAGGTCGAGTCCGGCAGCGCGAAGTTCCTGCTGTCGCTGCCGCACTCCCGCCGGGACGCCGTCGTCGGGAAGGTCGTCGGCCGCAGCGCGGTGATGGCCGTCTCTATCGTCGCCGGCCTCGTCGTCGCCGCGATCGTCACGCTCGCGCTCTACGACAGCTTCGATGCCGGCGCGTACGTCGGGTTCGCCGCGCTCACTGCGCTGCTCGGCGTGCTGTACACCGCCATCGGCGTCGGGCTCTCCGCCACCACGAAAGACACCGGCCGCGCCACCATCGTCGCCGCGGGGTTCTTCGTCGTCTTCGAGGTTGCGTGGGGGCTCGTCACCTCGGGCGTCTACTACCTGCTGCACAACTCGTTCGGCCCGGGAATCGGCGTCGAACCCCCGGCGTGGTATCTCCTCCTGAACCGCATCCCGCCGTCGTCGGCGTTCTCCAGCGCCGTCTTGCAGTTCCTCCCCGGGGACTCCACTATCGTCGCCCAGCTGTTCCCGCAGAACCCGCCGATCTACCTCTCGAAGTGGGCGGCGCTCGCGACGATGCTGCTGTGGCTCGTCGTCGTTCCCGTACTCGGCTACGCCGTCTTCGAGCGCGCGGACCTCTAGGGCTCGCAGCGGAACCGCCTCGTCTTCTCCCCGTCGAACCGCGGCCCCGGCCCCGCATCCTCGAACCCGACGTCGAGCAGGACGTCCGCGAGCGAATCGCCTTCGACGAGTACGACCTCCACGGCGAGGTCCTCGTGGGCGGCGAACTCCCGCGGCGCGTCCAGCAGCTGCTCGACGACGTCCGGATCGCCGTCCAGCCGCGTGACGTGGACGGCGCCCCGCCACGTGTCGAACGCGACGAATCCGACCAGGTCGCCGTCGCCGTCGTCCGCGACGCGGACCGTGCGGTCTCTGACGAGGCGCGCCGCGTCGAGGTCGTCGTCGGCTACGCGGTCGAGGGCGGCCGCGTCGTCCGCCGTCGCGTCCCGTACGTGCATGCCGCCGCGTACGCGGGGGACCAACCTTAATCCCGCGGCCGCCCGGTCAGCGGGGCGCGCGACTCCCGTCGTCGGGGTCGGCAACCGTTTCGCGCATGGAAGCAGTTAACACCACCCCCGTCCCTACGACCCGGCAATGAGCACGGCTCCGACGACCGGTGGGACGCGATGCGCGTAGTCGCGAAGTTCGGCGGCACCAGCCTCGGCAGCGGCGACCGCATCGAGCGGGCCGCCGACTCCATCGCCGACGCTGTCGCCGCCGGCCACGAAATCGCGGTAGTGGCGTCCGCGATGGGGAACACGACCGACGAACTGCTCGACGACATCACGTTCGAGGCCGACGAGGCCGACCGCGCGGAGATCGTCTCGATGGGCGAACGCACCTCCGTGCGGATGCTGAAGGCGGCGCTGGCCGCCCGCGGCGTGAACGCCGTCTTCCTCGAACCCGGCCACCCAGACTGGCCCGTCGTCGCGAACGACCGCGGCGAGGTCGACGCCGAGGAGACCCAGCGGCGCGTGGAGGCGCTCGCGGCGGACCTCGACGACGTCGTCCCCGTCATCACGGGCTTCCTCGCGGAGGACCTCGACGGGAACGTGACGACGCTCGGCCGCGGCGGCTCCGACACCACGGCCGTGATGCTCGGCCGGTACGCGGACGCCGACGAGGTCGTCATCGTCACCGACGTCGAGGGCGTCATGACCGGCGACCCGCACGTCGTCGAGGGCGCGCGCAACGTCGGCGAGATCACCGTCGACGAACTCCGGAACCTGTCCTTCCGCGGCGCGGAAGTGGTCGCGCCGTCCGCGCTATCCTTCAAGGACGACGAACTCGACGTCCGCGTCATCCACTACCAGCACGGCGACCTGCTGTCGGGCGGCACGAAGATCGAGGGTCAGTTCGAGAACATGATCGACATGCGGGACACGCCGCTGTCGTGTCTCACGGTCGCCGGGCGCGCCATCCGCAACCGCCCCGGCATCATGTCGACGCTGTCGACTGCACTGTACGACAGCGACATCAACGTCGACGCGGTCGCCTCGGGGATGGACTCGATGACGTTCTACGTCGACCAGGGCGTCGCCGAGCGCGCCGAGAACGTCCTCCACAGCGAAGTCATCGAGGTCGGCGAGCTCTCCTCGGTCACCGTCCGCGAGGACGTCGCCGTCATCCGCGTGCTCGGCGGGGAACTCCCGAACCAGCCCGGGGTGCTCCGGCGCATCGTCGACCCCATCGCGGACGCCGGCATCAACGTCATCGACATCATCTCCAGCGCCACCTCCGTGGCCGTCTTCGTCGACTGGGAGGACCGCGAGGACACCCTCGAGATCGTCCAGGAGCACTTCAGCTCCTGACCGCACGAGACCGGCCGCTACCGTACACGCCTGTACACGGCCGTACACGTCTTCTCCGGCGGGATTCTTCACGTCGCGCGCCCACTACTGCGGTGTGCGCTCGTACAAGGCGACGATGGTCGAACCGATCCGACTGCTCGACCGCGAGGACCGCGAGGCCGCGCTGCGCGACGCCGGCTTCAACGTCTTCGCCCTCGACAGCGCGGACGTGTTCGTCGACCTCCTGACGGACTCCGGCACCGGCACGATGAGCAACGAGCAGTGGGCGGCGATGTTCACTGGCGACGAGGCGTACGCCGGCAGCGACAGCTTCCGCGAGCTCGAAGCCGCCGTCCGCGACGTCATGGGGTTCGAGCGGATCGTCCCCGCCCACCAGGGCCGCGGCGCGGAGAACGTGCTCTACGGCGCGCTCGTCGACGACGGCGACGTCGTCCTGAACAACGCGCACTTCGACACGACGCGGGCCCACGTCGCGGCGAACGGCGGCGACCCCGTGGACTGCCCGGTCCCGGAGGCCCGCGACGGCGACAGCGACCACCCGTTCAAGGGGAACTTCGACGTCGAGACCGCGCACCGCGTCGTCGACGACGTCGGCGCCGAGAACGTCCCCGTGGTCGTGCTCACGATTACGAACAACTCGATGGCCGGCCAGCCCGCCAGCGTGCAGAACACGCGCGAGGTCGCGGCGTTCGCCGAGGAAATCGACGCGACGTTCGTAATCGACGCCTGCCGCTTCGCGGAGAACGCCCACTTCGTGCGGCGCCGCGAATCCGAGTTCGCTGACGAGTCCGTCGCTGCCGTCGCCCGCGAGCAGCTCTCGTACGCGGACGCCTGCGTGATGAGCGGGAAGAAGGACGGCCTCGTGAACGTCGGCGGGTTCGTCGGTCTCCGGGACGATGGAGAACTCTACCAGCAGTGCCGCCAGCGCGGCATCCTCTTCGAGGGGTTCTCCACGTACGGCGGGATGTCGGGCCGTGACCTCGCGGCGTTCGCCGTCGGGCTCCGCGAGGCCGTCGAACCTCCGTACGTCGCGGAGCGCGTCGCGCAGGTCGAAGCGCTCTGCGAGGCGCTCGCCGACCGCGGTGTCCCCGTCTATCAGCCCGCCGGCGGCCACGCGGTCTACGTGAACGCCAACGAGGCGCTCCCGCACCTCCCACGCGAGGCGTTCCCCGGCCAGGCGTTCGTCTGCGAGCTCTACCGCGAGGGCGGCGTGCGCGCCGTCGAACTCGGGCGGTTCGCGTTCCCCGGGACCGAGCGCGACGACCTCGTGCGGCTCGCCGTCCCGCGACGCACGTACGGGCCCGACCACCTCGAACACGTCGTCGACACCGCCGCCGCTGTCTGCGAGAAGGGCGAAGAGGTCACCGGGTACGAGGTCGTCTCCGAGCCGCCGATGCCCGAACTCCGGCACTTCTCCGCGGAGCTCCGGCCGGTCGACCCGGCCCGCGAGCCGACGTCTCCACAGTAGCGACTCGTCCCGTTCCGGCTTCCGGCCACCGCCGATTTGCAGGCGGAGCAACCGCGACGCGACTTATATGCGGTCGTGTCGACATCGTGGCGACAATGGGCGCGGACCGCCCGCACTCGGGCTCCCGGCTCACCGCAGTCCCGCCGGCGGCGGCCGCGAATCTCGCGGTCGCGTTGCTCGCGTTGCCGCTGCTGGCGGCGCTGAACCGGGCGTCGGTGCTCTCGCTCGCACCGGTCGAGCAGATCGTCGCTCGGTGGGCCGTCGCCGCCGTCGTCCTCGCAGTCGCCCTCGCCGTCGAAGGTCAGTCGCTCGCCGACGCCGGCTTCCGCCGGCCGTCGCTGGTAGACGCCGGTTACCTGCTTGTGACGGCGGTCCTCACGTTGGCCGTGTTCGCGGGGACCGACTCGCTCGTCGCGGCGGTGTTCACGGTCGTCTACCTCCGCCGCCGAACGCTCGCTCCCGTCGTCGGCACGCACGTCCTCGTCTGGGCGTTCTCCGTCCTCGGACAGTTCTACGGGTGACGTTCACCGGCCGTCTGCGAGCCGCGAGGCGGTGTTGGCCGGCAGCCCCGCCTCCCGAACGGCCTCGGCGACCCGCTCGATGTCGTACTCGACGCGGCGCTCCTCGACGGTCAGCTCTTCGACGTCAAGCACCGCGTACGCCGCGCGCGGGTCGCGGTCCCGCGGCTGGCCGACGCTCCCCGGGTTCAACACGACGCCGTCGTCGTAGACCTCGTGGTGCTGGACGTGCGTGTGCCCGAGAATCAGGGCGTCCTCGTCGCCGAGCAGGTGCGGGCCGAACGCGTCCGGGTACGTGTACCGGTCCTGCACCTCCGGGTGGTCGTGGACGACCTTCACGCGGCCGTCGAACAGCGTGCGCTCGCGCGGGAGCCGCTTCACCCACCCGAGCTGGACGTCGTTCAGCTCGGCCTTGGCGTGCCTGACGCCCGCCTGCGCCATCCCGTTCCCGCGGAAGTTCCCGTCGGTCGCCACCATCCGGTCGTGGTTGCCCATCACCGTCGGCACGTCGCGCTCGCGCATCGCGTCCACGCACTCCGCGGGCCACACGTTGTACCCGACCACGTCGCCCGCGCAGACGAGCGCGTCCACGTCCGGCATGTCGTCGAGGACCGTCTCCAGCGCGACGAGGTTCGAGTGGATGTCGGAGAGAACGGCGACCTTCATGCCCTCCCGTGGGTCGCGCTCGCCCTTAGTTCTCCGGCCCGTTCTCGACTGCCGCCGCGTAGCCGTCGCCGTCCCGCACGACGCCGACCGCGCAGACCGCGTGCTCGAACGCCGCGCTGTACGCCTCCTCGGCGGCCTCGCTCGCGGACTCGGCCTCGAAGCCGATCGGCTCCGGAGCGTCTTTCTCGTAGGTCGCGACGAGCGTCGGCTCCTCGACTGCCTCCACGAGCAGCGCGTCCTTCCGCACGGTACCGACGTACGCCTCACCGTCGGGTGTCAACACGCCCGCGATGCGTGGCGTGTCGTAGTCGTCTTTCTCGTAGTCGAGCGCGAGCAGCGACTCCGCGAGCGCGTCCCGCGCCGGGTAGCCGAGCCCGAGTTTCTCCGTAATCGGGTCGACGTGGCTGCCGTTCCCGACGACCGCGTGGCCCGCGGTCTCCCGGTAGCAGTTGTACGACACGTAGGGGTTGTCCGTCTCTGGCGCGTCCGGCGTCGGCGCGACCGTCAACGCCTCCTCGCGCTCGACCACCCGGCGGTTCGGGAACGACCGCGAGGACACTCGGTACGCTGCCACGTCCGGACCGACGACGACGAACCGTCCGACGTACATACGAGAACGTGCATTCTCGGGCGGCAAATAGGCGTCGAACTGTCCACGTTCGCGGCGTGCGGGGCCGAGCGCCGGACAGCGCTCTCGTCGCCGGGGTTCGCAACACTGATAAACGACAATCGCTTTGTCCCGGATGCGAGCAGTCCATTGGGGTAGCGGCCAATCCTGAAGCCTTCTGGGGGCTTCGACCCTGGTTCGAATCCAGGATGGACTATTCTACTGCGAACGAACGCGAGACGCGTAGCGTCTCGACCCGTGCGAACGGCAGCGCCGTGAGCACTGTGAGCAGTGAATCGTGCGGATTCGTCTCTGGAAGGCGCGCACAGCGGTAGCGAGCACGTCTTCCTCCAGTTCGAATCCAGGATGGACTACTTCTACTGATTCACTTCGAAGAGCGACCCGCTTCTCTCCCGTTCTCAGCTCCCGCCGCGGACGACGTGGCCGTACTTCAGGAGGGCGACGAAGACGCCGCCGCCGAGGGCGTTCCCGATGGTGGCGAGCACGAGGAACGCGAGGTAGTCCGCCAGCGTGACGGCGGGCGACATCAGCAGGCCGAACAGCACTTCGACGTTGCCGGCGATGGAGTGCGGGAGGTGGAGAATCCCGATGGTGGCGGTGACGACCCAGATGATGACGAGCCGGCTGATGGTCTCCTGGGCGGCGGCGATCAGCCACGCGAGCAGGCCCATCAGCCAGCCCGCGAACATGCCCGCGACGAGCAGCCACTGGAGGTCGTGGGTGACGAGCTTGAGCGCGATGGTCTCGAAGGCGACCGTGTCGACGACGCCGAGTCCGGGCATCAGGAGGACCGCGAGCAGCGTGAACGCGGCGCCGCCGACGATGTTCCCGACGTACACCAGCCCCCAGAGCCGGCCTAACTGCCGGAGTGACGCCTGCCCGTCGAGCACCGGTATCACCGCGAGCGTGGTGTGCTCGGTGAACAGCTCCGAGCGTCCGAGAATCACGAGCATGAAGCCGATGGAGTAGACGCTCGCGAGCAGCAGCTCCGTCACGAGGTCGCCGAACCCGCCCGCGGAGAGCGTCAACACCACTGCCATCAGCAGCGGACCGAAGCCGATGTCGAGGCCCGCGGAGAGCCCCGAGAGCAGCAGGCCGCTGCGCTCGCGGTTCATCTCGTGGAGCCCGCTCTCGATGAGCGAGTCGAGGACGCTCCGGGACGGCTTCTGTTCCGTCGAGTCGGATTCAGAGTCGGACACTGGGGACGCCTCTACCTGTACTCTCTCTCCGAACGGCCTCGAAAGTTTCCCCGGTGGGTGCGCTACTGGTCGGCAGGCGGCGCAGGAGCCCCGCGCTGATTCTCGCCGTCCTCCCCTGGACCGTACTCCTCGCGGAACTCGCCGATGAGCTGTCCCATCTTCGCGTACCAGTCGTTGAGCATGCGCTGCATCTCGTCGGCGATCTCGTCGGGGGCGGCGGGCTCGTAGACGTGGTAGTAGCCGCCGTGGTCGTAGTTCACCTGGCGCTTCTCGACGAGGTCGGCGTCGATGAGGCGCTGGACCGAGCGGTACGCAGTCGAGCGCTCGCGGTCGATGCGCTCGCTGAGCTCGTCGACGGTCATCGGCTCGCCGCCGTCGACGAGCCGCGCGAACACGCGCCGGTCGAGATCGCGGAGGCCGTGGAAGCACTCCAGCAGCCCCTCGCACTCCATGTCCCGCTGGAGGTAGTCGCGCATCGAATCTGGCATCTGGACCACGGTACGCCGCTGACGCGTAAAAACGTTTTTCGGCGCCGTACGACGGTATCAGCGCCGGCTCCGCCAGCACCCCCTGGACGTACGCGCCGAGGGACGTCACAGTCGCGTGCCGACCGCGGACGTGGCGCGTGGCGAACTCTGCGAGGAGGGCTTCCGGGGGCGAGCGCAGCCTCGCACGCGCTGTGAGGCGTCGACACGTTGAAGCGACTGCTGGGCGAATCTCGCCACCCGCATGCTCCGCAACGCCCTCCACGACCTGCGGACGCTCCTGTTCCGCCCGCGGTCGTTCTTCCAGTCGCACCCGCCGGAGCACTCGCTCGGTAGCGCCGCGCTCGTCGTCGTCGCCATCGCGGCGCTCACGGCAGTCGCGTTCGCCGCCGTCGGGACGTACATGGCCTCCCAGATAGACGCCACCTATACGGTCACGACGATGGAGCCGTGGCCCGACTCCTCCTGCCAGAGCTTCGAGGAGATGGACGGCCCGGTCCCCGAGCAGTGTACTATCGACGAACCCCAGACCGAGCAGCGGTCGGTCGGCGCCGCACTCGAGGACGCCGTCGTCCGGCGCGTCCCCGTCGTCTTCTTCGGGACGCTCGTCGGCTGGCTGCTGGTCGCCGTCGCGCTCCACGCGGTGAGCTCGTTCACCGGCAACAGCGGCCCGTTCGGCGCGACGCTGTCGGTCACGGGCTGGGCGATGCCCGTGCAGCTCGTCCAGACCGCGTTCGGAGTCGTCGGTCTCGTCTTCCTGCTCTCCGGCGTCGACTTCTCGAGCGACCCCGAGGTGCTCGCCGACCAGCTCCGGCGGCTCTCGGACACCACGGGCACCGCAGTCGGCGCGGGCGGCGCGCTCCTCGCCGCCGGGTGGCAGGCGTACATCTGGACGCACGGCCTCCGCGAGAGCCACGACACCTCGTTGGGCGGCGCGGCGGCGGCTTCCGCCACCGTCGCGGTCCTGCTGTTCCTCGTCTCGCTGGCGTAACCACTTTCAGTTTCACCGCGAGGCAGGATTCCGTTCTTGTGTGCGACGCGCGTCAGACGATGGCGTCGCATGGACCACCACCCCTCCGACGCGGGCTGGCGCGTGAAGTGCCCGCGCGGCCACACGCGACTGCGCCGGCAGCGCGACGGCCGCTACTACTGCCGGAGCTGCGACGAGCACTACGAATGCCGGGACCTCAGGCGGTGACGTGCGCCCGGCGTCAGACGCTCGTCTGCTCTTCGCGGGCGGCGTTTCGACTGGAAAACCGACTGACGCCTCCGCCGCTCGAATCCTCTCCCACCACCTTCTAGTGGGGAAAACCCTCCGACGGCGTCCGCCCACAACCCCTTCGTTTCGACTGGAACGGGGTGTGATGTCACGTCACAACCTTTCGTCGCAGTGGCTCGCGCGCTTCGAGGTCCGCTACCCTACTTCTCGACGTCCAGCAGCGCCACGCGCTCCCGGACGACGCCCGGGAGGTCGCCCGCTGCCGCGTCGAGTTCCCCCTCGCTCACGTCGAAGAACGCCCGAATCGTCTCCCGGTCGCCGGAGACGGCGCCCGGCAGCGGCTCGCCGTCCAGTACGCGTCCGTCGTCGAGGAACGCCGCGACGGCAGCCGCCGCGTCCGCCTCGTCGCCGCCCGCCACGACCACTACCACGTCCTGCTCGCCCGCCGCGACGCCCATTTCGAGCGCCTCGCGAATCTGGCGGCGGCCCGCGGCGTACAGCAGGATTTCGACCGCGCGGTCGCTGGCGACGTTCTCCCCGCGCTCGAACGCCCGGTCGGCGTGCTCGACCGCCGCCGCGAGGTGGCCGCGGCCCGCGACGTAGTCCGCGTCGAACGCCTGCACGGCCGTCTCCGGGCCGGTCGGGAGTGCCGAGACGAACTCGTCGACGTCCTCGACGACGGCCGTCCCCGCGACGAGCTTCACGAGAAGTCCCCCAGGTTCGCCTGCCCGTCGCGCTCGCTCTCCTCGGCCGCCGCCACCGTCTCCGCGTCCGCGTCCACGGCGTCCATCTCGGGGTCCGGGTGGCCGACGTTCTCTAGGATGCGCTCGGCCGTCCGCTCGCGGCCACGGACCGCGCCCAGCACCACGCTCTTCTCCGCGTTCCGGAGGTCCGCCCGCGACTCGATGCCCGCGTTGTACAGCCGCCGCGCGCGCTTCCGGCCGACGTTCCGCACGCCCGCGAGGTCCAGCAGCTCCTCGCGAACGCCGTACTCCACGCGCTTGCGCGCCTCCCGGACCGCGGCCGCGCACTCCACGTCATCGAGCTCGCCCGCGAGCCGCTCGGCAGCGTGCAGCAGCCACTCCGCCGTCTCGACTTTCCCGCGGATGTCGCCCGGCCCGACGTCGTAGCGCTCCGCGATGCGGTCCTCGTCCAGTTCCGAGGCCCAGTCTTCGAGGAGCTTCGCGGTCTTCAGCGCGGACAGCCAGTCCTCGAAGCCGGCTTCCTCCTCGCGGGGCGCGCGCCCGAGTAGCTCGTCCTCGCGCTCGTATGCGAGCTCCGTGTACTGCTCGCGGTCGCCCGAGCGCAGGTAGAGCTCGTACATGTCCGGCGTCCGGCTCGCGAGGTGGTAGAGCCCGAACGGCGTCGGACTCGCGGCCTCGTCGTCGCTCGCTTCGACGGCGTCGTTCTGCATCTCGCTGGCCGTCTGGAAGCCCGCGCCGTCAGGGTCGCCGCTCGCTGGCCGGCCCTCGACGCTCGGGGTCGCGCTGCGTCCCGCCGCCCGCAGCCCGTCGACGAGCGTCGCCGCGCTCATCGGGTCGACGTACAGCCGGCTCACGAGGTGGCCGGTGCTGGTCGCGCGCAGCACGCCGTCCTCGCGCTCCACGAACCCGTTGCGGTCGAGGTACGCGAGCACGTCCCGCGCCACGCTCTCCAGCCGCGTCGGGTCGTCGGTCTGCGTGGCGTACAGCGTCTCGCCGAGGAACTCGTGGAGCGCGTCCTCCGTCGCCGTGAAGCCCGTCGCGACCGCCGCGAGCACGTGCGTCCGGAGCGCCGGCTCGGCCGCGAGCTTCGAGCGCACCGGCTCGGGCTCCGCGTAGATGTAGCGGTCGAACAGCTCCTCCAGTTCGTCGTGGCTGCTCGCGAGCAGCACCGCCTCCCCGTACGGGTCGCGGCCGGGGCGGCCCGCGCGCCCGAACATCTGGTGGACTTCCAGCACGGACAGCGGCTGCATTCCGCCCGCGGTGCCGTCGTAGCGCTGCCAGTCCCGCACCACAACCCGGCGGCTCGGCGTGTTCACGCCCGCCGCGAGGGTGGGTGTCGCGGACACGACTTTGATGGCGCGGTCGCGGAACGCCTCCTCGACGAGTTCGCGGTGCTCGCGCGCCAGGCCGGCGTGGTGGAACGCCGCGCCCTTCTCGACGGCGTCCGCGAGGTCGTCGCTGGTCTCCGTGTCGCTGACGCCCCGAATGTCGTCCGCGACCTCCCGGAGGCGCTCGCGGTCCTCGCCGCTGATGCCCTGCTTGGTCACGTCGGCGAGCCGTCGCGCCGCGGCCTCCGCGTTCCGCCGCGAGTTCACGAACACGAGCGTCGATCCGCCGTCAGCGAGCGTGTCGTCCACGATGGCGGCGGTCTGGCTGTCGCTGCCGCCGGTCGCGAGCTCCTCCTGCGTGCCGTCGTCGTAGTGGACCGCCTGCCCGTAGTGGACGCCCGTCCGCAGGTCGATGGGGCGCCACGTCGAGTCCACGAGTTCGGCGTCCAGCCACTCGGCTATCTCGTCGGCGTTTCCGACCGTCGCGGACAGCGCCACGACCTGCAAGTCCTGCACGCGCTGGCGGAGCTTCGCCAGCGTCACTTCGAGCGTCGGTCCTCGGTGGTCGTCGTCGACGAGGTGGACCTCGTCCGCGACCACGCAGGAGAGGTCGTCGATCCAGCCCGCGCCGTTGCGCACTAGCGAGTCGACTTTCTCGGAAGTGGCGACGATGACGTCGTTGTCCGACAGCCGCGAGCCGTCGTCCTCGTAGTTCCCCGTGGAGACGCCCACGGACAGCCCGAACTGCTCGAACTCCTCGAACTCGGTGGCTTTCTCCCCGGCGAGCGCGCGCAGCGGCACGATATAGAGTGCTTTCCCGCCGCGCTCGACCGCCGACAGCATCGCCAGCTCCGCGATCAGCGTCTTCCCGCTGGCGGTCGGCACGCTCGCGACGAGGCTCTCGCCCTCCGCGACGCCCGCCTCGACGGCTTCGGCCTGCGGCGGGTACAACTCCTCGATACCCCCCGATTCGAGGTGGTCGGCCACCCCGTCGGGGAGCCCGGGCACGTCCGCGACTCTCATTGCACCGGGATAGGCGCGTCCCGGGGTTTAAACTGTCGCACCGTCCGAACGCGGTTTCGAGTCGCCTACACGGACACTACTACGATGTCCTCTCCGAACACGTAGAAAGCCCCGAGGCTGTGGACTCGGGAGGCTCGCTGCGCGCGCTCCCTGCGGTCGCGTGCTTGCTTCGCCTGCCTTCGTCCACAGCCTCGCCCCTTTCAGTCCGCCCGCTACCGGCTGACCAACCGACTACGGGAGGACTGAAAGGGGCGGCGCTGTCGCGCTTGTCTGGTCGTCTCGCGACGCAAGCACCGCAGCGAAGCGAGGAGCGCAGCGAGCGAGCGACCGCGACAGCGCCGGGGCTTTCGAGGTGTTTGAATCCATTTCGTCGGTGTCTGGATTCGTGAATACTCCGACTAGCCCGGCAACGATATACGCGGGGCGCCACCACGTGACCGTATGCGAATCGAGTACGACCGGGACACCTGCATCGGGATGTTCCAGTGCGTCGCGGAGTGGGACGCCTTCGAGAAGGACACGGACGCGGGCAAAGCCATCCTCCAGGACAGCGAGGAGACCGAGGAGGATCTGTTCGTCCGCGAGGTGCCCGAAGACGCGGAGCTCGACGCGAAGTTCGCGGCGCGGGCGTGTCCGGTCGACGCTATCGAGGTCTACGACGACGACGGCGAACAACTCGTCTGAGGCGGCGTTCTCCCCGCGCAAGGTTTATGCTAACGTATAGCATACTTTCTACCGCTATGTGCCACCACTGGGAGGAGGTGCCGATTCGGGAGCTCGAAGGGGAAGCCGAACGCGAATCCGAGGACAGCGACGAACCGGACGACGTCGCGAAGGAAGTCGCGCCGGCCTGAGCGCCCGCAGAACTACGCGATTTTCTCGTACTGTTCGGAGAGCTTCTCGGCGGCCTCGCCGAGCTGGTCGCGCTCGTACTCCGTGAGGTCCCACTCCACGACCTCCTCGACGCCGTTCGAACCGAGTTTCACGGGGACGCCGAGGCCGACGTCGTCGAGACCGAACTCGCCGTCGAGGACGATGGAGCCGGGGAGGACTTCACCCGTGTCGCGGAGGATGGCTTCGACCATGTGCGCGACGCCCGTCGCGGGCCCCCACTGGGTCGCGCCCTTGCGCTCGATGACGTCCATCGCGGACTGCTGGAGCTCCTCGAGGATCTCCTCGCGCTCGCCGTCCGAGAACTCGGGGTCGGCGCCGTTCACGCGTACCTTCGAGAACACGGGCACCTGCGCGTCCCCGTGCTCGCCGAGGATGGTGGCTTCGACGTTCTGGACGGGCGCGTCGAAGCGCTGGCTGAGCACGTACCGGAAGCGCGCGCTGTCGAGGCGGCCGCCGAACCCGACGACCTTCTGGCGGTCGCGGTCGCCCGCCTCGTAGAGGTGGCGGTTCAGCAGGTCGACGGGATTCGACGTCGTCACCGTCACGAAGTCGTCGTTGTGCTCGGCGAGCGAGGAGCCGATGTCCTCCATGATGGGCGCGTTGTCGCCCGCGAGGTCGATGCGCGTCTGGCCCGGCTGGCGGGGAATCCCCGCGGTGATGACGACGACGTCCGAGCCCGCGGTGTCCTCGTAAGATCCCTGGTAGACCTCCGTGTTGGCGTCGTAGGCGACGCCGTGGTTCGCGTCCGCGGCCTGCCCGACGGTCTCGTCTTCCTTGTCCGGAATGTCCACGAACACGAGCTCGTCGACGACGTCGCGGAGCGCGAGGTTGTAGCCTGCGGCGGCGCCGACGGTGCCGGCGGCCCCCACGATGCTGACTTTCGACATGTCACGTAAGACCAACCGGCGGCGACTCGTTAAGCGCTTCGGTGGCTGCCAGCGCTCGAAACCGGCGGTCTCGGAGCGCGGGCGACAGGTCGGTGAACCCGCCGGAGCGCGCCGTCGACGCTCCGCAGGCTTTTCGAGGCCTGCCGCCCTGCGTACGCCCATGAGCGACACGGACGACGGCTTCGACGAGGAGGCCGTCCGCGAGGAACTCCGCGAGAAGTACGAGGACGACGACCGCGGGGAGACCGAGCGCATGAGCGAACTCCTCCTGCAGGGCGCGACGATGACGAACCAGCACTGCGACCGCTGCGGCAACCCCATCTTCCGGTACGAGGGGCAGTCGTTCTGCCCGAACTGCCAGCAGGCCGCCGAGCAGGGGAAGGGCGCCGGACAGGGACAGGCTGCTGGACAGGGGCAGACCGCCGGACAGCAGGACACGAGCCAGCAGCAGGCAGACGGCCAGCAGCCCGAGTCGGAGCCGTCCGCGGACGCGCGAGCGAACGACCAGCAGGTGCGGGAGACCTCGGAGGCGTCCCGGCAGGTCCGCGAGACCTCCCAGCAGCCCCAGGAGACCGCACGGAAGGCCGGTGACGCGGCTGGCGCAGCCGGCGGTCACGAGTCGCCGTCTCCGCCCCCGTCGCAGAATCAGCCGCGGCAGTCGGGCCAGTCGGGCGGCGCGCCGTCCGGGGAGGGCGCGGCCGCGCTCGAATCCTCGATCGCCGCGCTCGCGCGCCGCGCCGCCGGCACCGACGACCCGCGGCGTGCCCGCGAGTTCCTCGAAGCCGCCCGGGAGGCCGCCGAGGCGCTCGACGCGCTCCGCCGCAACGCGTAACCCGGAGCCCTCACAGTACCCTCGTATGGAGATTCTCGTTCCCGTCGACGGCTCGGACTGCAGCTTCCGCGCGCTCGGGTTCGCCGCGGAGATGGCGGGCCGCTACGACGGCAGTCTCGACGTCGTCCACTTCGCGGAGTCCGAGTCCGAGAGCACGGACGCCGTCGTCGACCGCGCCGAGCGCGTCCTCGACGCGCAGGGCGTCGACACCGAACCCGAGGTCAACACGGACGTCGAGGTGGAGTTCCGGCTGAGCGACGGCGTCGGCGGCGACATCCTCGACCTCGTCGAAGCCCGCGGCTACGACCACGTCGTCATGGGTCACCACGGCGCCGGGACGCTCGAACGCGCGCTCCTCGGGAGCGCCGCGCAGAAAGTCCTGCACGCCGAGCGCGTCCCCGTCACCGTCATCCCCTGACGCCGACGGCTCAACGGTTCGCACACTTCCAAACCGCTTAACCCCGAGCGCTGACTCCGCTGTCGTATGGACACCTACGAACTCCTCACGCGGAACGCGGCGGAAGTCGTGACCGAGGAGGAACTCGAAGCGCTCGCCGACGACCCCGACGGGAAGCGAGCGTACGTCGGCTACGAGCCCTCCGGCGTGCTCCACCTCGGCCACCTGCTCACCGCGAACAAGCTCATCGACCTGCAGGACGCCGGCCTCGACGTCGTCGTCCTCCTGGCGGACGTCCACGCGTACCTCAACGGGAAGGGCTCCTTCGAGGAGATTCGGGCGACCGCCGACCAGATGAAAGAGCAGTTCCTCGCGTACGGGCTCGACGACGAGCAGACGGAGTTCGTGCTCGGCAGCGACTACCAGCTCGACGACGACTACGAACTGGACCTCCACGAGCTCGAACTCTCGACGTCGCTGAAGCGCGCGCAGCGCGCGATGGCCGAGATTCAGAGCGGGGAGACCGCGAAGGTCAGCCACGTCGTCTACCCGCTGATGCAGGCGCTGGACATCGAGTACCTCGACGTCGACGTCGCCATCGGCGGGATGGACCAGCGGAAGGTCCACATGCTCGCCCGCGAGGAACTGCCGAGCCTGGGCTACGAGAAGCGCCCCGCCATCCACACGCCCATCGTCGGCGACCTCGGCACGGGCGAGGGGAAGATGTCCTCCAGCGAGGGCGTCACCATCTCCATGGAGGACTCCACCGAGGACCTCGAAGAGAAGGTGAACTCGGCGTTCTGCCCGCCGACCCGCGACCCCGAGGGCGACCTCGTCAACCCCGTGCTGGAGCTGTTCCAGTACCACGTCTTCCCGCGCTTCGAGGCAGTCGTCGTCGAGCGCCCCGACGAGTACGGCGGGAACCTCGAATACGACCACTACGAGGCCCTCGCCGCTGACCTCGAATCCGGCGAGCTCCATCCCGCGGACGCGAAGGGCGCGCTCGCGGACTACCTCGACGAACTCATCGCGCCGGGCCGGGAGCGCCTGCGCGAGCTTCGCGGCGAGTAATTGAGCATCCGCGAGCGCCGCAGGCGCGAGCGGTTCACCGAGCGCGGAGCGCTCGGGCGCCGAACCCCACCGAAGGTGGGGTAACGGCGCTTTTTCCGCAAGTTTTTGCCGAGCGGGGTGTGCCGGAGGCGCATCCCCGCAGCGCAAAAAGTGCGTTAGAAGCCGAACATCCCCATGACGGATTTGGCGGCGCTGCGGACGACGAGGCCGAGGCCGAGGAGGACGAGGACGAGGCCGGCGGCGACGATCGGGGCGTTCCAGGCGACGACGGCGATGCCGGCGACCATCAGCAGGACGCCGAGCAGTCCGGTGGGGCCGAGTTTGTCGAGCATGTGCGGGAGGAACGCCACCACTGGGGTAAGCGTACTGGTCCGGGACGACGTGAGGGCGTTCCGTGCACCCCGGAGTGTGAGGGTTTAAACCGCTCGGTTGCCTACTCGCGGCCATGAGCGACGACGAAGGTGGACGCAAGAACCTTCGGATGCCCGAGGACGACGAGGTGTTCGCTGAAGTCACTGACATGCTCGGCGCGAACCGGGTGCAGGTTCGGTGCGCGGACGGGGAGGAGCGGACCGCCCGCATCCCCGGCCGGATGCAGAAGCGCATCTGGATTCGGGAGGGCGACGTGGTGCTGGTGGAGCCGTGGGACTGGCAGGACGAGAAGGCGGACGTGGTGTGGCGCTACGAGAAATCGGAGGCCGACCAGCTGCGGGAGGAAGGCCACATCCAATGACGGTGGGCCGGCGGTGACCGACGAGTTCGGTCTCGCCGAGGACACGGGGGAGGCGCCGGGCGACGAGTTCGAGGAGATCGACGTCTCGGACACGGAGGCCGACCGCATCGCGCGCCGGCAGGACCGGGAGTTCGCGGAGTTCCGCAAGCGCCTGAAGGACAACGAGCGGTTCAAGCTCGACGACGGCGCGTTCGACGACGCGACGTACGCGGCGATATACAAGCTCGTCGAGGACGGCTACGTGGGTGCGTTCGGCGGCCCGATTTCGACGGGGAAGGAGGCGAACGTCTACGAGGCCTTGGACCACGACGGCGGCGACGTCGCCGTCAAGGTCTACCGCATCAACGCGTCGAACTTCCAGCAGATGCGGTCGTACCTGGAGGGCGACCCGCGCTTCGAGGGGATCCGCGGCGACAAGAAGGCGGTGGTGCTGTCGTGGACGCGCAAGGAGTTCTCGAACCTCCAGCGCGCCCGGGAGGCGGGCGTCAGGGTGCCGACGCCTATCGCGGTCCAGCGGAACGTACTCGTGATGGAGCTCATCGGCGAGGAGGGCGACCCGGCGCCGACGCTGAACGACGTGAACGTGGACAACCCGGAGACGGCGTTCGAGGTGGTGCGGGAGTACATCCGGCGGCTGTACGACGCGGGACTGGTCCACGGCGACCTCTCGGAGTACAACCTCGTGGTGTACGACAACGAGCTCGTCGTCATCGACGTGGGGCAGGCGGTCACCATCCACCACAACAACCACGACCAGTTCCTGCAGCGGGACTGCCGGAACGTCGCGAACTTCTTCGCGCGGCAGGGCGCGGACGTCGACCCCGAGTCGCTGTACGACTACGTCGTGGAGAACGCGTCGCCGCGCTCCGACGAGGAGACCGAGCGGCCCGACGACGAGTGACCGACTGCGGTCGGGAGCGTGAGTGTACCCCTCACACACTGGGGCAACGCTGAAGCTGGTCCGGTGTCGTCGTAGCCACATGAGCGGCGGCGCAGAGGACGCGTTCGGCGCGGTCGCGGACGAGCTCCGCGTCCGCATCCTCCGCGAGCTCTGGGACGCCGAGGGCGCGCTGGCGTTCTCGGAGCTCCGCGAGCGCGTCGACGTCCGTGACTCCGGACGGTTCAACTACCACCTCGGGAAGCTCCGCGGCCGGTTCGTCGAGCAGACCGACGACAGCTACGAGCTCCGGTACGCCGGCCAGCAGCTCGTCAGCGCGCTGTACTCCGGGGTGTACACGGAGGACGCGTCCGTCGGACCGACGCCCGTCGACGGCTCGTGTTTCGACTGCGGCGGCGACCTGGAAGCCCGCTACGAGGACGAACACGGGCACGTGGAGTGCACGGGCTGCGGCATGAACGTCGTGATGGGCGGCGTGCCGCCGGCGTTCGTCGACGGCCGCAAGGACGACCTCGCGACCGCCATCGACGCCTACCTCCGCACCCAGATTCGCCAGTGTACGGCGAGGTTCTGTCCGGAGTGCAGCGGGCCGACGACGGGACGGCTGGAGGCCAGCGACTACGGCCCGCAGGCGGTCTTCGAGTGCGGGCGCTGCGGCGGCGAGTTCCAGGGCACCGCGTCGATGGTCGCGCTCGAGCACCCGGCCGTCGTCGCGTTCTACCGCGAGCACGGCCGGGACGTCCGTGAGGTCCCGGTCTGGAAGCTGGGCTGGGTCGCCCAACCCGAGTGGGACGGCGACGAGGCCCGCGTGACTGTCGCCGTCGACGGCGACGAACTGGCCCTCACCGTCGACGAGTCGCTGTCCGTCAGCGCGGCGGAACGGGCGTGAAGCGGTCCCACGGCGGGAGAGAAGGCTTTTACGCGGGCGTCGAGTATTCTGGTGTATCATGAAACACGTGAAGATCCCGCAGGACCGCATCGGCGCGCTCATCGGCGAGGGGGGTGAGACGCTGCGCCGCATCGAGCAGGCCGCCGAGGTCCGGCTCGACGTCGACTCCGAGGACGGGTCGGTCGCCATCGAGCGCACCGGCGACCCGATTCGGGGGATGCAGGCGCCCGAGATCGTCCGCGCGATCGGCCGCGGGTTCGACCCTGACGCCGCGCTCAGCCTCCTGGACGACGAGATGCGGATGTTCGAGACCGTCGACATCGAGCGTGCCGCCCGCAACGACAACGACCTCCGCCGCAAGAAGGGCCGGCTCATCGGCGAGAACGGCCGCACGCGCGAGCTGATGGAGGAGCTCACCGGCGCGAACGTCGTCATCTACGGGTCGACGTTCGGCGTCATCGGTCAGCCGAACGAGGTCGACGTCGCCCGTTCGGCCGCCGAGATGCTGCTCGACGGCGCCCCGCACGGCTCCGTCTACTCGTTCCTCGAGCGCAAGCGCGCCGAGGAGCTCAAGCAGCAGGGCATGGAGTACCACGAGTTCACGGGCTGACCGGCTCCCTCTTCTCCGCGCTCTCTTCGCGCTCGCAGCGGCGCACCGGTCGGCTGGCGCCGCTCGTCCGGTCTTAGGCATAAATACCTGGCCCGAAAGTTTCTCATTTGGCGCGTACCGCCGTCTGAGACCGTCTCCCAAGGCACGTTACTCCGTCGCACACAAACTTTAAATAGAATCGCATTCAATCAATGAGTGACTATGGCGCAGCAGATGGGCAATCAGCCACTTATTGTACTCTCCGAGGACAGCCAGCGCACCTCCGGAGAGGACGCACAGTCGATGAACATCACCGCCGGGAAAGCCGTCTCCGAGGCGGCCCGGACCACACTCGGTCCGAAAGGCATGGACAAGATGCTCGTGGACTCCACGGGCAACGTCGTCGTCACGAACGACGGCGTCACCATCCTCAAGGAGATGGACATCGAGCACCCGGCGGCCAACATGATCGTCGAGGTCGCCGAGACCCAGGAGACCGAGGTCGGCGACGGCACCACGTCCGCCGTCGTCGTCGCCGGTGAACTCCTCTCCGAGGCCGAGACCCTCCTCGACCAGGACATCCACGCGACCACGCTCGCGCAGGGCTACCGACAGGCCGCCGAGCAGGCTCGCGAACTCCTCGAGGACAAGGCCGTCGACATCTCCCCCGACGACACGGAGGAGCTCGAGAAGCTCGCCGCGACCTCCATGACCGGCAAGGGCGCGGAGAACGCCAAGGACGTCCTCTCCAGCCTCGTCGTGCGCGCCGTCCAGTCCGTCGCCGACGGCGACAGCGTCGACACGGACAACGTCAAGGTCGAGAAGGTCACCGGCGGCGCCATCGAGAACTCCGAGCTCGTCGAGGGCGTCATCGTCGACAAGGAGCGCGTCAACGAGAACATGCCCTACGCCGTCGAGGACGCCAAGATCGCGCTCGTCGACGACGCCCTCGAAGTCAAGGAGACCGAGATCGACACCGAGGTCAACGTCACCGACCCCGACCAGCTCCAGCAGTTCCTCGACCAGGAAGAGGAACAGCTCGAGGAGATGGCCGACTCGCTCGTCGACGCCGGCGCGAACGTCGTCTTCGTCGACGGCGGCATCGACGACATGGCCCAGCACTACCTCGCGCAGGAGGGCATCCTCGCCGTCCGCCGCGTGAAGTCCGACGACTTCACCCGTCTCTCCCGTTCCACGGGTGCGACGCCCGTCTCCAACGTCAACGACATCGAAGCCGACGACCTCGGCGAAGCCGGTAGCGTCGCCCAGAAGGACATCGGCGGCGACGAACGCATCTTCGTCGAGGACGTCGAAGAGGCCAAGTCCGTCACGCTCATCCTCCGCGGCGGCACCGAGCACGTCGTCGACGAGGTCGAGCGCGCCATCGACGACGCCCTCGGCGTCGTCCGCGTCACCCTCGAAGACGGCAAGGTGCTGCCCGGCGGCGGCGCCCCCGAAACCGAGCTCGCCATGGAGCTGCGCCAGTTCGCCGACTCCGTCGGCGGCCGCGAGCAGCTCGCCGTCGAGTCGTTCGCCGACGCGCTCGAAGTCATCCCGCGTACCCTCGCGGAGAACGCGGGCCACGACCCCATCGACTCCCTCGTGGACCTCCGCAGCCAGCACGACGCCGGCAACTCCGGCGCCGGCCTCGACGCCTACTCCGGCGAAGTCATCGACATGAACGCCGAAGGCGTCGTCGAGCCGCTCCGCGTGAAGACCCAGGCCATCGAGTCCGCCACCGAAGCGGCGACGATGATCCTCCGCATCGACGACGTCATCGCCGCGGGCGACCTCGCAGGTGGCCAGGTCGGCGACGACGACGGCGGCGACGAGGGCCCGCCGGCCGGCGGCCCCGGCGGCATGGGCGGCGGCATGGGC